>Ga0335070_10000676_pt1 | contig 38652 bp, 33 predicted proteins | sample Lox_Sample_13_FD_206722 | JGI IMG/M metagenome (GOLD analysis project Ga0335070, IMG submission 206722) | Soil microbial communities from Loxahatchee National Wildlife Refuge, Florida, United States - Lox_Sample_1.3 | ecosystem: Environmental > Terrestrial > Soil > Wetlands | place: USA... | reverse complement strand
TCGGGTTTTGGCCCCGAACCCGGCCAAGAAAGAAACCCGCGGTGGCGAAGCATCGGAGGGCATAAAGGTCGTCCAGGGAAAAGGGGGCCATCGGCGTGATCGAGACCAGACCCCTCCCCGTCTCGACCACGCGGAACTTCCCATGCTTTGCCTTATACTCTTTTACTTCGTCGCGAACAATCTCTTCCAACCCCTTGCGGCAGTGCAACTGGATCCGCAGGCGGGTGAAATCGGAAAGAATCCTGTCCATTCGAACGACACTGGGCCTTTCTTTGCGCGCGACGCTCGCTTTGGCCTTTTGCTCGGTTTGCGGGAGAAAGCCACGGACTCCGGTCACGACATTCAGCGTGGCCGTCCCCCCGATCTTTTCTAAAGCTTGCCCCAGATATTTCCTTTCGCGCTCGACCGTAGTCGTCCGCAACAAGGAAAGCAGCGCTTCTTCTTCGATCGGCCCTGCGCCGAGTTTTGGCAGAGCCGTCATCGCATAGCGTCTTACCTTCTCGCTCGGGTCCTGAAGAAGACGAACTAGCCACGACCTCACCTCGGTCTTTTGCTTTGCCGTGCCGGACTCGGAAAAGACCGTCCCCGCCGCACGAATGACCGCTACCCGTTTGATCCGTTCCTCGGGAGGAGATCGATTGAACCGCGCCATCTCATCGTTCCATAACATTTCGCACGACAAGAGGCGCAACTCACGATAAAGATCCTTGTCGGTTTTCATAGTCAAATGAGAAGCGGGGAATTATTTCCGTACCATTTCCGGAAAACTCGAACACAAAAAGGTGTTGCAAACACGCTTAAACGCACCGCGTGCCCTTTCATCTTGGACGGCCAAGCCCGGCCAGCCCGGGTTCGAATCCAAAAACCACTGGGATGCCCGGCTGGGCGAAGAGAGTCTTCCAAGTTCAGCAATCTATTATCTTCTGAAATCTTCGATCTTATCGACGACTTTATGGTTTTCTGCGTAGACCTTGGGCAGGAGGGCTGCAAGATTTGTATATTCCCTGGCGCAATGATAAGTCAGCCCCTTGACCATTTCAAAGGGGACATGGTCAACCACTCTCACTGGTTTCCTATCAATAATGTTCCAACCGAGCCAGAAGCGGGCCCTCAGCTCAAGGCCGCCGGAAATGTCGCGGTACAGGTGGGACGCAGTTGCCATCGGTCTTCTGGGTTCGTTGATCCCTAAATTAATATTGTTGACAGTGGCATTGGGAGGCTTCTTCAGCAAGTCCCGGTCATGGCCGAAATCGTCCGGTGACAAGAAGGAAATACGTAAGTCTGCCGCACCGGCTCCGATATCCTCATTCACAATAATGGTGGTGTTCCAGCGCCGTTCCAGATCACTCAGCTTCAGGTTCAGGCGGTGTTCAAGGTCTTCATCGACGACCCGGGTGGCATAATGAGCCTCCGGATCCCAAATTTTATACCGGAGCGATTCAAGGCCAAACCAGGCAAACCACCACTCCACCATTTCGGTGGTAACGTTTGGCATCTGGATCAGCATCGCGACATAGCCACTGTTGTCGGACATCAAACAATACCCGATTTCTGCGGGGAGATAGCCGGGTTTGAGCAATTCGTCGCGCCGCTGGATCGGTATGGCGAGTGATGGATCGATCGGTCCCTTGTCGAGAATCTCAATAATTTCTTTGGGCGGGAGGACCGTGGGTTGATAGAAATATTTGGCATAAGGTTTGGCTTGCTCAGCGACGGAAAGATCTTTCTTCATGCTCTGCCTCCCTTCCTCGTGCCCATGGCTCTGGCGCTTGCCCGCATAACAAAAGGCCGGCGGCCTACTATTTATTAGACCCAAATGGGGGGAGAAGTCAAGAATTAAATGCGGATCGTGGAATGCAAAAACCTCATAAAGGAATCAAGGAACCCAGGAAAAGGGGAGACTCCGCCTATCTCGCTTTGGCGGAACCGAGGGCACTTGCGGGTCAGAAAAAAGGCATCCAGGTTCGGAATATCATTTGATAGAGGAATAAGGCCAGCAGCATTATATTCAGGAAGAGCGAGGCAATGAGAAGTCCTTTGGTAGCTCTGTTGCCTGACTTCGTCGGTTTTTCATCGACCGGGATCGTGTCATCCGCGAGGGCACTCCTGTTCTCTGCCTCTCTTCGCTCGTCGAGAATTTGGGTGATCGTTTGGCTCAGTTTTCCGTAATCGAGTTCTTTCCTCTCTTGAGGAAGGGCTTCCCGAATCAGGTCGAGAAGTTCAGCCCGGATCGAGTCCGTAATTCCTTTTTTCAATTTGGAAGATAATCGCTCCACCTCTTTTCGGATGGCCTGTTCTGCTTGTTTCGATATTTCGTCCGCGGTCGTCTTTAGCTTCGCGGTGATCTCGGAATCCACGGCCGCCTGTAACTCCTCCTTGATATATTTCGCATAGATCTCCCCGAAGATTTCTTGAATCTCAGTTTTGTATTCCTGGCTTAAGTTTCCCATGGCCTGGGCTTCCCCTACGATTTAGTGTCGGGTATATTCGAGGTATTTCAGGATTCCCCAGAGTTCCAGAAATGTTTCCAGTCTCACGTCAGTGCCATCGTTTTTCCGGGGTTCTCTCCAGCTCCGGAGGGCCTTCAGAAAATCCTGCCGCAGTTGACCGTTCATCTGGGTCAAGGCGCTCGTGTTCTTCAACATTTCCTTCCCAAATAAGGACAATTTTTCAAGCTCCGCCTCGGCTTGATCGAGTTCTGCCGCCCCCCGTCCCCTCTTTTCCTCGTATTCCTGGGTGACGTCCCTTTCCCAATCTCTCTTGAGCTCGGTGAATTGCTTTCGAACCGAAGCTTCGAGTTCTTTGATATAATTTTTCAGGGGCGCGACCGGGATGCAGTCCAGTCCTTGCGCGAAGGATGCTTTTAGTTCTTTCTTCACGCCTATATGCCAGAAGTCCTTAATGTTTGACCAAACCGGGTTCACCTTCAATTCGAGTATTTTCTCTCTTACCCCATGACTCTGAAATAGTGACGCTAAGAGGAAGGAAACCTCTTCCGGTTTCAGCGCCGAGTTCTTTATCTTACCCGCGAGCCTATCGACCAACGCAGAAACGTAATCCGCCAGATCTCTCAGGCTCCGATTGTAACGATCGTTGGACCTGTTGTCTACAATCTTTTCGCAGAGGCGGTTGATTTCCTCCCTGAGGCTGTCAAAATTCACGATATCCTCCAAGACGGGAAGGCCCGCCATTCTTTCCTGCTGGCGCTCTTTCAACACCCTCAGGTTCCTCCTGCCCGTGTCCAGGGCGGTCCGAAGATCCTTCTTCTTTCGAGAAAGCGAAGGCCTGAAGATTTCAAGCATTTGAATCAATTTATCGGAGGCGTTTCCGAAATTGAGCAGATGTATTCTTCTGCCGTTCTCCGCAAGATATCTTTCGATCTCTCGCAGACTCCTTTCCGTCAACATTTTGTAACGGAGGTAACCGTTCTTCTGGCTTTTGAGGACGGAAAAATAGAAGCCTGAAAACCCTAAGCCGGTCTCCTTGGCATAGGCCAGGAATTTTTCGCGCATGAAGGCCTCGGGGTCATCTAGGCCATGATCGCGGCATGTTTTATCAAGTTGGTCAAAGAAATTTGAGACGAAGACCAGCCGTTCCCCTTCGATCTCTCGAGTCAGGTGGCGATTGTCGTCAAGGACTTTCAGCGATTCCGTGAGGTTGGGTTCGTTCCCGATCAGCATCCAAAGGATGAGAGAGTGGTTGAACATTTTCACCGTCACTTCCTCTTCCGTTTCGGATTTCCAAGACGCCAGCCCTGGCGTATCATAAATTATATAGTCTTTGAAATACCTCATCGGGTAAGAAAGATCGATATAGTCGATGTGCTGAATCGGGTCGTAATCGCGTTCCGGGTCGGCTTGAATGAGCCTGTGAAAGAGCCGCAGGCCGGGCTCCGTCTCGAGAAGGATCTCAATGCTGCCGTCTTTCTCGTCGATTCTTGCTGCATCGACCGAGTGGATCTCTTTCCTGAAAGACGGGAGAGGGGAGCTCTGGGAGGACAGTTTGAGCAAAGCTTTCTTTTCGTTACTGTGCTGAAGTCTCAGGATCCTGCGTGTTTCTGTCTTGCAGGTTTCGGGAATCACCGTGACTCCGCTGCTGTCCAGAATATAGTTCAGAAAAGAGGACTTTCCAGAACTCGTCTTTCCTGCGAGGTAGATGCTCTTTCGCTTCGACGAGATTTCCTCGATGAAAAGCTCCACGAGCTTGACGAGTCTCCGGCCCTCTTTCTCCTCGACCAATCCCCATTCGTCGGAGCCTTTGATGCACTGGAGCGTTTCAGCAAGCTGGCCCGCGTAGGGGCTGATGGCATCCATCAACATTTAGTTCACTCTCCGAAAGGTCATTTGACCGCTCCCCGATTCACCGCGGAGGTGAATCGGAGTTCCTTTGCCCTCCGTGGGACCATTCGTTCCCCATGACAAGAGGGGATCGGACGCCTCGAATTGGGGTTGATGGGCCTCAAAGATATAGATCGCGCGATCGCAAAGCGTTATGTTCTTTAAGGCCTCATCGGCTTCCTTGTTTCTCGGCTTAACGGTTTCTTCCAACCCTTCGAAAATCGCATTCTGCACTTCCTCGTAGGCCGGCTCAAGGATTTTTCTAAAGTGGTCGAAGAAGTCGTCCTCGTTCTCGAGGACGGCGCTCTCCAATTTCCCCTTCAGCTCATCCAGCATGTCGTTGAGCATCAAACCGAGGTCGACTAAGTCTTTGACAATCAGCAACCAGCCGACGATCGGGATTCCTTTGGTGGGTGCAATTTCTGCCTGTTCTTTTGCGTAATCCACGCTGAGCTTGATGAAGATTTTCCTGAACATCTTGACGAAGAGCTTCTTGAATTTGGTCACCCCTTTCTTTCTCATATCGGAGGCAGCCATCTTCTTGACCAAGCTCCCGATCCTCTTCCCCAACTGATCCATCAGGTCATTCATGACTTCATTGAGCCCGGCATCGTCAAACCTCGCACGCTTATTCCCGACCGTAAAATGCACACCCGCGGGTTTTCCCTTTCCTGTTTTAAACTCCCGGGTTTTAACCTTTCGGCCGCTGACAGATTCCAAGGTCAACTCAGCAACAATGTTCTTGGCCTCCTCGACGGCTTCCGTAAGGATGCTCTCAGTTTTCGCCTCGGCTAAGGCCTCGAATTCTGCGTCGATAATCCTGCTGATTTCCTTCATCACAGGACCTTCGTCATCGCCCCGGAAAATCTGTGGGGTCATCTGTTTTAAAAACTCTTTCCAGAGATCCTTCTTACCAATCCTTTTGCCGATCTCATCGAGTATCTTTTTCACAAGATTTTGGCTCATCTGTCTGGAGTACCTTTGGATTCTGGCAAGATACCATTCCCGGTAGCACCGGCGGAACGCCGCCTTCAGGGCGGCATTTTTCATCTGTTCTCTTACAAACGCCCGATCCTTTTCCTCGATGATTTTTTGGTATTCGTCCCTTTTCTTTTTGATGGCTGACAGGACATTCTGTTGTCCATAGAGACGGGACACCCCGTCTTTGACCCTCAACATTTTCTCCTGGAGCGTCGGGTTGAAGATTATTTCCTGGGCAAAGTGCTCGATTGCGGGCAGCATGGAGGTTTCGAAGGAAAGGGTTCTCCCTTTTTCTGTCAGCACATATCCGCGGTCTTCCTTCTTGATAAACCGGTTTGTGGAAAGCCAACGGATAAACTGATTCCTGTCGAAGGGAGCTCCATCGGTTTTTTCTGCGAGGGCCCCTTCGTCGTGGGGATTCCAGAGTGAAAATTCGTCCATCACGGAATCCTTATCGGAAAATGGAAATCCGTGCTTCAAATAGTTCCAAACCATTTTCAATCCGGCTTCTTCGCCCGGCAGGATATCCTCCGTGTTGGAAAGGATTCGATCGGGCTTCATCCCTAATCCGGATTCAGCGGCCCGCCCGTTATAGACGAAAAAACAGACGCGCTCCTTCCCTCCGGACTCTTTCCTGAGGAGCATTTTCTTTTCGGTCTCTTTGAAAAATTCCTTAAGGACATCCCTGACTCCGTTGACACTGTCGCTCTGGTAGAGGTCGTCAGCAAATCCGAGGATACCGATGATGTTTCCGTTATCCCGGTGGATTTGTGCAATCAGTCTCGAGTTGAAAGAATCGAGGATCTGGTTTCGCTTGTTCATCCATAGGACCAGGTCCGCCTCTGTGAATAAGTGCTTGACTTTCTGCAGAAAATCTGCCGTCATGCTGTTCAATCCAGGCGTGTTAATAAACTGGATCGAACGAAGCAGCGGGTTGCGGGAATAGATTTCAAGGAATGCGATGGAGTCCCGGTACGCGGCGCTTTTCTTCAGCTCGCTATTGGTGCTCAGGTCGGTACGCCTGTAGAATTCATCGCGGCTGATCCATTCCTCCGTGTAAACACCTTGCCGGTCGGTGAAATACTTGACGGTGGCCTTCTTCTCCCATTCTGCATTCTCCGTATGGGTCAGTTTGATGATACTTCCTTCTGTTTCATCATAATGGCTGGCCATAATAGGCTCGCCCAGCAGAAGGTTAATGAGGGTGGATTTCCCTGTTCCTTGCGCACCAACGACGGCTATCTTGAAGGGTTCGGTGAGAGAGCCTTGGAGGGACCCTATTTTCTCCAGCCCCTCACAAAAGATATCAAGAAGATCTTTCTGCCCCCCCCTCGATTTCATTGCCGCCCTTAACTCGTCCGACATGGACGCCAGGGCGTCGGCGATCCTCTCCCTTTCCGAATTCCATTCCCCAAAGTCCTCTACCTTTTCCAGAAGCCTCTCCTTCCTCAAAACGAATGGTCTCCTTTCACCCTCTGCTTGGTTGTCGGGTGATACGGAAGATTCATTACGAAGGCAATAATCAAGCATTTTTTGTGCCAGAAATGTACGCCTATAACTAATTGATTTAAAAGGTTTTCTACCAAAAAGAAGAAATCAAACTGGTCAGGAATTGGCCAAAAATGTCCTAAACCTGACGGATTGTACTAAGTGAGAGAAAGATGGGGGGATAGGGAGTTGGGGAGTTGGGGAGTTGGGGAGTTGGGAAATTAGGGAGATGGAGAGACAATGAAGCATTTCGGAATGCGGAGTGCAGATTGCATAGTATCAGAGCAAGATACGACGCACATAGATTTTATTGAGACTCACGGAAAGGTTTCTAAATAATTACTTGGAGTGAACTCGATTAAATAGAGCTAAGATCGATAAGAAGCGTTGATTTTGACATAATCAATGGAAAGATCGGAAGTGAGGACCGAAAATTCGCTCGTACCATGATGGAGATCAACGGTCACTTTAAACGATTTATTTTTGAGAATCTGACCAGCCCGTTCCTCCATTCGGCCGCCCACTCCCATTCCTTTTTTCACGATCGGAGCCTTATCAAAAAAAACGTCAACTTTATTCGGATCGATGTGCACACCGGAATAGCCCACAGCGCAAAGAATCCTGCCCCAGTTAGCATCTTCCCCGAAGAACGCTGTCTTCACAAGCGGGGAATGGGCAACCCCATAGGCGGCCTGTTTCGCCTCTTCTCTGTTACGTGCTCCACGGACCAGGATTTCGACGAATTTCGTCGCTCCTTCTCCATCCTTCACCACACTTTCAGCCAGACTTCGGCAAACCTTCGAAAGCATCGATTGAAACACTTCACCATCCCGGTCCATCCGACTTAGGATGGGGTGCCCCGCCTTTCCGTTGGCTAAGAGTAAAACCGTGTCGTTGGTGCTCGTTTCCCCATCAATCGTGATCCGGTTGTACGACGCGTCGGCAGCCTTTTCCAGCATGCGTTGAAGAAGAGGAGCTTTGATGCAGGCATCCGTGACCAGAAAGGAGAGCATCGTTGCCATGTCGGGACGAATCATGCCCGCACCCTTCACCATCCCGCAGAGTTTCACCCGCTTTCCCTGGATGCGGCAGGTTGCCACTTCAACCTTCGGGAACGTATCGGTGGTCATAATTGCCTCGACCGTACTCATCCAACCTTCCGGAGAAAGGCGATCCACCAATTCGGGGGTTCCTTTCTCAATCTTCCTGATCGGAAGAGGACTCCCAATCACGCCAGTCGAGGAAGAAAATACCAGATCTTCGTTGATTCCCAGGTTCTCTGCGACAAACGAAGTCATTTTTCTGGCGTCTTCCAGCCCTCGACTCCCCGTACAGGCATTGGCATTTCCGCTGTTCACAACGATGGCCTGGCAGAGACCTCTCTTCATGCGCGCTCGATCCAATTGTACGGGGGCTGCTTTGACGGCGTTCGTGGTGAAGAGTCCGGCCACTTGAGCGGGAACGTCGGAGTAGATCAGTCCTAAATCCCGCTTTCCATTCTGCTTAATCCCTGCACAGATCCCGGAAAACAGAAAACCCGATACCTTATAATCAAGCGGCTTCATCATTTTTGAACTTTTCATTTCTTTCAGAGCTATGGCAATCTTAAATCGTTCTTCAGAATCAACGATAACGTCGGTTTATTAAATCCGAAATCCTAATATCGAAACTCGAAACAAATCCGAATTTTCAAATTTCTTTAAGCCTCCTTCGTTTAACCTTAAGGATTGGGTCGTTTCAGATTGATTCGAAATTCGGATTTCGTGCTTCGGGTTTATCTATTTAGGCTCTTGCTTCTTCTTCCTTGGGCAGGCAGCACCGCTTGTACTTCTTTCCGCTTCCGCACGGGCAGGGGTCATTCCGTCCCACCTTCTTCCCTTCCCGCCGCACGGTCACGCCTTTGCCGTCTTCCGTCTTTCCGCCCCCGCCCTCGGCTGCCTCTCCCCGGCTCATGATGAAGGTCTGCTTCCGCTCCATCTTAATTTGCTTCGCTTCCTGCTGTTCCTTGGCAACCTGAATGGCGAAGAGCTTTTCAACAGTGTCCTTTTTTATCCTGTCCAGCATCTCAAGAAACATTTGATACGCCTCTTTTTGATATTCAATGCGAGGGTCCTTCTGACCATAACCTCTTAAACCGATCCCTTCCTTCAATTGATCAATCGCCAGAAGGTGATCCTTCCAATGATAATCGATCGATTGAAGCATGATCACCTTCTCCAGGTATCGAAGCATCGGCGCTCCAAACGCCTCCTCCCTCTTCTCATAAACGTCCTTCGCATTTTGAATGATCCTGTCGGCGAGCTGCTCTCTCCGGATGCCATTCTCTTCCAAAGAAGGGGCGGACCATTTGAAGGAGAATTGCTGATAGACGGCGTCTTGGAGCGCCTTCAGGTCCCAATCCCCGGGGTGTTCCTTCTCATCGGCATAGAAATCAACGAGCCCTTCACTTTGCTCTTCGATCATCTCCGCGACCGTCTCTCTCAGGTTTTCGCTGCCCAGAACCTCTCTCCGCTGGGAATAGATGACCTCTCTCTGTTTGTTCATCACATCATCGTATTCCAAGAGATGCTTCCGAATCTCAAAATTATGGGCCTCCACCTTCCGCTGAGCGTTTTCAATGGCCTTGGTGACCAGTCCGTGTTCGATGGGCTGGTCTTCTTCAATCCCCAGCCGGTCCATAATCTTCGATATCCTCTCCGAGCCAAAAATCCTCAGAAGGTCGTCCTCCAAGGAAAGATAGAATCGGGAGGAACCGGGATCGCCTTGTCTTCCCGATCGTCCTCTCAGCTGATTGTCAATCCGTCGGGCCTCATGTCGCTCGGTCCCCAATACGTGGAGGCCTCCCAGCTGGACGACTTTTTCCTTTTCCTTCTGAACGATGCCGGTCGTCTTTTCATGGGCCTCTTTCATCACCTCCTCGGTAGGCGCCTCACCCGCCATCGTTTTGGCCAGGAACTTGGGATTTCCTCCCAGGAGGATGTCTGTCCCTCTTCCCGCCATATTCGTTGAGATGGTGACGGACCCTACTCTTCCTGCTTGGGCGATGATTTCAGCTTCTCGCTCATGATGTTTGGCGTTCAGGACATTGTGTGGAACTCCCTGCTTCTTCAGAAGTTGACTCAGTCGCTCAGACTTCTCAATAGAGATCGTACCCACCAGGACCGGATGGCCGGATTGATAGAGGTCTTTGATCTCCCTGACGACGGCACGAAACTTCTCATCCGAGGTTTTATAAATGACGTCGGAGTAATTGGTTCGCCTCATGGGCATATTCGTGGGAATGACCACGACATCCAAATTATAAATCTTGCGGAACTCCGCGGCTTCCGTATCCGCGGTCCCGGTCATCCCGGCCAACTTTTTATACATCCGGAAATAATTTTGAAACGTGATTGTGGCCAGGGTCTGGTTCTCATTTTCGATCTTGACGTTCTCCTTAGCCTCGACCGCCTGGTGGAGACCATCGCTCCACCTCCTCCCTGGCATCAGCCTTCCGGTGAATTCATCGACGATGATCACCTGCCCGTCTTTCACCATGTAGTCCACATCCCTCTTAAAGAGCGTATGGGCTCTCAACGCCTGATTCACATGATGGAGCGTCTCGATATTTCTGGGGTCGTAAAGATTTTCGACATGAATTAATTTCTCGACGTGAACCACTCCCTGTTCCGTCAAAAAGGCTGTGTGGCTTTTTTCTTCCAGCTGATAATCAATTTCCCGCTTCAGGGAAGGGATGATGCGATTGATCTTATAGTATTTGTCCGTCGATTCTTCCGCAGGACCGGAGATGATGAGTGGGGTCCTGGCTTCATCAATAAGGATGCTATCGACCTCGTCAACAATGGCATAGTTCAGGTCCCGCTGGACATAATCTTCGAGCGTAAATTTCATATTGTCCCGCAAGTAGTCAAACCCGAATTCGTTATTCGTCCCGTAGGTGATGTCACACCCGTAGGCCTCCTGACGCTCCCGGTCGTTCAATTCGTGCAGGATCACCCCGACCGAAAGGCCCAGGAATCTGTAAATCACGCCCATCCATTCCCTATCCCTTTTCGCCAGATAGTCGTTCACCGTGACAATGTGGACTCCCCTTCCTTCAAGGGCATTTAAATAGGCCGGCAGGGTAGACACGAGGGTCTTCCCTTCACCGGTCGCCATCTCGGCGATCTTGCCTTCATGAAGAACAATTCCTCCGATCAACTGGACATCATAATGTCTCTCGCCAAGCGTCCGCTTTGCCGCCTCGCGAACGACTGCAAAGGCTTCGGGGAGAATCGCGTCGGTGGACTCCCCGCGCTCAATTCGCTCTTTCAACTCGGAGGTTTTGGCCTGGAGACGGTCATCCGCCAGCGGATGGATCTTGTTTTCCAGTTGGTTGATTTTGTCGACGAGAGGCTGAATCCTTTTCAGTTCTCTTTCGTTCTTACTCCCCACGATCTTCTTGATCAGTGACCCAATCATAAGAAGTTCCTCTCCTCTATCTTCTTCTTTTGCACTAAAAATTATATAACGGACGGCAAAGGGTTGCAATGCCCAAAAATTGATCGGGGCGGGTAGGCCTAAGAGGAAAACAGACGGGAATCTGGCATGTTCCCCTCACCCCTGCCCTCTCGCCGAGGGGAGAAGGGGACCGGCTTCTTTTTTATGGGTAACCTCCAGGAATCTTAATCGCGCAAGAAAAATCAAAAATGGTCTTGACAAGATGGCTCTTTCATTTGAAGGATATCCAGAAAGAGATGGGATCCTCCCTATGCGAATCAAGGCCCAATTCATCTTACTCTGCCTTCTCTTCTTGTCCTTCGGGGCGGAAATATCGGCGAGTGAAGAGCCCTCGGCAGCGCCTTCGGTGATCACGGTGGCCGCCGTCGGGGATATTATGATGGGCACGGATTATCCTTCCTCCAAACTTCCGAAGAAGGACGGAATATTTCTCTTCGAGGAGGCCAAGGGAATTCTAAGGAAGGCGGATATTGTCTTCGGCAACCTTGAAGGCCCTTTCTACGAGGGAGACTTCCCTGTAAAACAGATGAAGGACAAAGAAGCTTACGTTTTTCGAACGCCGCCGAGGTATGTCAAGAACCTTGTCGATGCGGGGTTCAACGTCGTCTCTCTTGCGAACAACCATGCGGGAGACTTCGGGGATAAAGGGATGTCTTCCACCAAGAAAGTCTTGGCTGCCGCAGGGATGAAGTACTCGAGCAAAGCGGGCGAGGTGGCGGAGTTTGAAATCAACGGGCTGAAACTGGGTGTGGCCGCATTCTCCTTTGGTCCGCCGCCGAGATCCATTGTCTACCCCGAACAGGCACTGGGGGAGATCAATCTCCTCTCGAAGAAATATGACCTGTTGATTCTATCGGTTCACGGAGGGAAAGAAGGAGGAACAGCCTTGCGGACCAATAACGAGTTCGAATATTACCTGGATGAACCGAGGGGCAATCTAGTTCAATTTGCTCATGAAGCGATCGAGAGGGGGGCGGATCTTGTCCTTGTACACGGTCCCCATGTCCCGAGAGCTCTTGAGATTTACGAAGAGAGACTGATCGCGTATAGCCTTGGCAACTTCTGTACCTATCGAGGGATGAGCTTGGACAAAGAAAAAGGCTATGCTCCGCTCTTATGGGTTGAACTGGGTAGAAAAGGCGAGTTTGTCCGAGGGAAGATATTTTCTTTCATCCAGACCCCTCCAGGAGGCCCTAAGAGAGACGAGGGAGAAAAGGCGTGGGCTTTGATCAAAAGACTCTCTCAAGAGGATTTCCCGCAGACGAGCCCTTTTTTTGGTCAATCCCAGACCATTCTCCCAGGAGAGAAATGTCCGGAAAGCGAGGCTTCGCCCAACTCCTTCGATAGCCCATTTTCTCCGACAAAAATAGAGGAACCCTGACTTCCCATCTGAATTCAGTCAGAAAACCACCTTATATTACCGGTGCAGAAAAACATCGTACTTTAGCAAGAGGGAAACAGAAAGGATGGGTTGGCGATTTCGCCTCAACGGGGGGTCATTCCAGGATATATCTCGCTGGGTTAACGGGAATGCCATTTATCCTTACTTCGTAATGGAGATGAGGGCCTGTTGACTTTCCGGTCGATCCGACTTCGGCAATTTTGTCCCCCCGCTTCACCTTCTGCCCGGCGCCGACTAAAATCTTACTCAGGTGATTGTGGCGGGTGGTGATTCCGAACCCGTGAGAGATCACGACGACATTCCCATAGGAGAAATCCTTGCCCGTGGCCGAAACAATCCCGTCCGCTGGGGCAATCACAGGGGTTCCCTCGCGATTCGAAATATCAAGCCCCTCATGCATCTGGCTTAACCCCGTAAAGGGATTGGTTCGAAAACCAAAGCCCGATGTCACCCATCCGTGGACCGGCCAGATCGAGGGAGTATGGGTCAACATGTCTTTTTTGGTGAGCAAAAGTTTTTCGAGTTCAGAAAGACTCTCCTCCCTGGACAAGGCCTCAGACTTGAGACGCTCGACATCGGTCCTCATCTGTTGAACCAGTCCTGCTTCGTCTCTTTCCACCCTTAACTTTTCTCGAACATCGGAAGGGGAAGGTCCGCCCATTCCCACGAAGGAGGTTGTTTCCCCCCCTTTCTCCAGGTTGGCAATGATCCGAATTTTCTTATCAAAATCCTTTAACCTGGCCAGTTGTTTCTCCAGGTCTTCAATTTTCGATGAAAAGAAATGAATCTTGGTCCTCTGCTCCTCGGTTTCGGACCGCAGTTGAGCCAACTCAAATCCTCTTTTCCTCACCTGGATGTAGTCACAGAAGAAGAAAATGGTAAGGAGGAGGCAAAAAGCTAAGAGATAAAGTCCAACCTTGAACGTCTTCTTGTGTATTCTGAGGTGGCGAGTTTTTGAAGTCTTCTGGCCAAAGACAAGAATATTAAAGTAGTCTTTATCCAAAATAGGCTCCTTGTTTCATTGATTCACAAGTGACATCGGATTCCAAGACCCCTATCTAAATACCAGAGTAAACATTGCCCTGTCAAGTTTTTTTTTGCCCCCCTTTTCTCTCGATCTCCTCCCTCTGTAAAGGAGGGGTGGCCACATAAAATTATCTTTTAATTTCCGCTAATTACAATATCTTTGATCAGAAGACTTGGAGCTCCAGTGGCTCCAAAGAATCTAAGATCTTCCCCAACCCCGATTACCCTCCGGAAAAGCTCAAAAAGGTTCCCTGCGATGGCGACCGATTTCACCGGATGTACCTTCTTCCCCCTATCGATCCAGTCGCCTGAGCAGCCCAGAGAGAAGTCTCCTGAGATGGGGTCCACGGTGTGGAGGCCCATGACCTCCTCTACCACTATTCCATGCAAAAACCCTTCCAACAATTTTCCAAAATCGAGACTTCCTGGCTCAATAAAAAAGTTTGAAATCCCTACTCCAGGAGGAAATTTGATGCCGTGCCGCCGACTGTTTCCCGTTGAGCCCACCCGTGCCCCCTGGGAGAGAGAGTTTTCCCGATTCGCCCAATATCGGTCGTATAGATAATGGGTGAGCTCTCCCTGGGTGACTAAAGGGGTGCGCTGACTCGGCATCCCTTCTCCGTCGAATGGGGCGGTGGAAATCCCTTTTGAATAGAGTCCATCATCGACGATCGTAAGGAGGGGAGAGAAGAACTTTTCTCCTCGTTTCCCTTTCAGAGGGGATTTTCCTTTCTGGACCTGGTCAGCGAAAAAGGAATGGGAGAGAAGGGATAAGAACTCTGCAGCCACATGATTCCGAAGAAGTACCGGATAAACACCCGTCGGAATCCTCTTCCCGCCAAGCCTCTCCAATGCTTTTCCGCCGGCGGATCGCCCGACTTTCTCCACGTCGAGATCGTTAAAAAAATGGCTGGCGTCGAAATCCCAGGCCATTTCCGATTCTCCCGATGCTTCGGCTACAGCGGTGACGCTTACCGAAGCAAGAGATTGGGCGTAGGAGTTTCGAAGCCCATTCGAGTTCACCAGGGTTGTTCTGGAGAGAACTTCCTGGTAGGATGCCTTCCTCACCTTCTTGACTCTCTCCGGATCGACCGCCCGGGTTGATGCCTCTAAATCCTTTGCCTTGTCGATCTTTATCTTTTCTGAAATCCCCTCCAGGGATTCATCAAAAATAAGTAATTCCGGAGGGGGGGCTTGGAGCGGAGGGGCAAAGTCGAAGCAAGGATCCGGGGAGGTTGCCTCGGCACTTCGGATCGCATCCTCTATCATCCGGTCCAACTTGCTCGATAACTTTTTCGGTGTGGCGGGGGAGGGATTTGTCAGAGTCGTGTAAGAAAAGCCGATTCGTTGGTGATGCAATACACGGAAGGCCATCCCCAGGTACCGATCGGTCTGGAGGGTTTCAATCTTTCCTTCCTTTGACTCAATATCAAAATGGGAAGATTGGTTGAAATAGATTTCATAGCCATCGACGGATTTCCTTTGAAGAATCTCAAGAGCTTGATCTACGATTTGATCAGTATCCATTCTCGTCCTCACTCACGTCACGCTTGTTTTGGTCATTCGGGACTTGCGATTCGTGACTGATGAAACACTCGTCATTCAATCCAGTCGCAATCACGAATCACCATCGGATTAGGCTGCTGGCCCAGGTGAGTCCTCCACCAAATGCGGTGAGGACGATCAAATCCCCTTTTTGAATGGATCCATCCCGGACGGCTTCATCGAGGGCGATCGGAATCGTAGCGGATGAGATGTTGGCGTATTTCTCAATCGTGAGGTAGACTTTCTCCATGGAGACATCCAATCTCTTTGCCACTTGCTGAAGCATGCGGAAATTGGCCTGGTGGGGGATGATCCACTTCACATCCGAAATGCTGATACCATTAAAGGCAGCGGCCTCTTCGGCGGCCTCAGCAAACCGTTTCACCGCCACCCGGACGGATTCGTTCGCTTTGATCATCCGAAGCGTATGAAGTTTCCTGTCCACGCTCTCGTAAGAGATCGGGGTCGTTTTTGACCCGCCTCCAGGAAGCAGCAAATTTTCGCCGTTGGCTCCATCGGTGTGGATATGGACGGAAAGGACTTCGCCGATATCCCTTCCTGATTCGTGGAGATTCGGATTCCCTTCCGAGTCCCCAAAAGCCCGAAGCAAGACCGCACCCGCCCCGTCTCCCCACAGGATACAACTCTCTCGATCTGTCCAATCCAGAGTCCGGCTCATGATTTCTACCGATGCAACGAGAGCCGTTTTGTAAGTCCCTGCTTTCAGATATTGCTCGGCGACGGAAAGACCAAACACAAACCCGCTGCACGCAGCCGTCACATCGAAGGAGACCGCTCTTCCCGCACCCAGCTTCGCCTCCAGCCAGTTGGCGCCGGAAGGGCAAGCCGTATCCGGCGTCATGGTGGTCATGATGATGAGGTCTATTTCCTCGACGGAAATACCTCCCATCTCCATGGCACGGAGGGAAGCCTCTTTGGCAAGGTCCGAGGCATTGATATTCGGCGCCGCAATCCTTCGTTCCTTGATTCCCGTCCTTTTGTAAATCCACTCGTCATTGGTGTTTAACGTCTTTTCCAAATCAAAATTGGTGAGGACCCGCTCCGGAAGAAACGAACCCGTCCCTAAAATTCCGATCCTCTTGCCGCCCATCAGCACACTCCTTTTCATTCAGATTCGAGGGAATGTTCGGTCACATCCCGCCCGCGGCAGGAATCCCAATCCCAAATCGTTTGCCGCCGAGATTCAGTTCTTGTAAACTCTCGGCACCCTTTTTCCTATCGAACATAACACCTCATAAGAAATCGACTTGATTTTATCCGCGATCTCCTCGGGGGTGATTTGTTCTTTGCCTTGCCGCCCCATCAATATAACTTCATCTCCCGATGAAACATGGGGGATATCGGTAACATCCACCATGATGAAATCCATGCAGACTTTCCCGACCACGGGCGCTCTCCTCCCATGGATCAACACCTCTCCGTGATTTGAGAGATGACGGCTATACCCGTCCGCGTACCCGATCGGAAGGGTGGCGATCAGACTCTCCCGCTTTGCCTTAAATGTCCCTCCGTAACTGATTCTCGTCCCCGGTCGAACCGATTTCAGAAAATGGATGCGGGTTTTCAGGGTCATCACGGGTTTGAGCGAAATGAGAGATCGAAACGTGGGGGAAGGATACGAACCATAAAGCATGATCCCGGGTCGAACCAACCGGGCGGAGTACGTCGAGAAAGCCGTGAGCATGGCACTGCTGGCCATGTGAAGATACGGACAGCAGATTCCCAACTTTTGGGCGGTGGCCACTGCTTCTTGAAAGGCTCTCCATTGGCCTTGCGTAAAATCTTTTTCTTCGTCCGTCATGGCGAAATGGGAAAGAATACCTTCCGCTTCAACCCTCGGGAATCGTCTCACCTCGCGTAAAAAATCGGGCCAAAGGTTGAAGGGCACCCCCAGCCTTCCCATTCCCGTATCCACCTTGAGGTGAACCTTCACTTTCCTCCCTCGTCTCTCTGCTTCTCGGGAAAGAATTTTCAAAGACCCCTTTCCAAAAATCACAGGGGTGAGACGGAATCGGAAAATTTGATCTACCTCGTCTCCGAAAATTCCTCCTAACACGAGAATGGGAGTTTTCACCCCTCCCCTTCTCAACTCGACTCCCTCTTCAGGGATTGCAACCCCCAGGTATTCCACCCCTAATTTCTCCAACCGGAGTGACACCGGAATCGATCCATGGCCATACGCATCCGCTTTGACCACAGCCAGGAGCTTCACGCCTTTGGGTATCCTCTTCTTGATTTGCCGATAATTAAACTCCAATGCTCCGAGGTCAACTTCCCCCACTGTTGGTCTTCCCGATGAAAGTGGCCTATTCATAACCGCATCCCTAACTCTTTGAATAAGAAGAAAAAAAACATTAAACAAATAACATCAAGCCCGCGGAAAGTCAATGGAAGCCATTCTTGACAATTTCCTCTCCATCCATTAATCTTGCCTTCATGAATGAGCCGCTTTCGAAAAATATTCAAATTAAAATCAATGAAAAAGTGGTCTCCATTTCTTCAAGGAGCACTCTCTTCCATCTCAAAAATCAGTTTAACCCCGACGCCGATTTGATCATTTACAACGGTTTCCCGGCCGCTTCAGATTACCCCCTTAAAGAGGGCGACGAAATTGTTCTGATTCAAAAAGGTAAAGTCCCTTCCCCCGAGGAGTTCGAGTGCTTCATGATGGCGCGGCACACGCCCGGAATTCATCAAAAAATCAAAAATTCCGTTGTTGGGATTGCTGGACTGGGAGGTCTTGGGTCGTCCGTTGCCGTGGCATTAGCTCGGGTGGGAGTAGGCACACTGATTCTGGTTGACTTCGACATGGTGGAGCCGTCCAACTTGAATCGGCAACAATACTTCGTTGACCAGATCGGAATGCCCAAGGTCGAGGCCCTCCGGAGAAATATCGCGGCCATCAATCCCTATGTCAGGATCGAGACCTATCAGGAAAAACTCGACCGAAGCAATGGGGAGAAAATCCTTCAACAAGCGGCGGTGGTCGTGGAGGCCTTCGATCGCGCCGACGAAAAGGCCATGCTGATCAACATCGTCTCAGAGAAGATGCCCGATAAATACATTGTCGCCGCCTCAGGCGTGGCCGGTTATGGCGACGGCAACGAGATCAGGACGGTCCGGTTCTCTTCAAAGATTTTCATTGTGGGAGACCAAAGGACAGCCGCACAACCTGGGATGGGCTTAATGGCACCACGGGTGGGAATCGTCGCCCACCATCAAGCAAACGCCGTCTTGAGGATCCTCTTGGGCGAAGAAATGTAGTTACTTCCCTATCATTTTGCAGTTTCCCTCAAAAATTCCGCCATCCTGAATCACAAAAATAGGCGTAAAAACGGTCCCGAATAGTCTTCCTTTCGCATGGATCTCCATTCGCTCTTTGGCTGTCACATCTCCTTCTAAGCTGCCGTTGAGGATAAGGGTCGTGGCCTCTACCTTCCCTTTAATGACCGCTGTCTCGCCGATAATTAATGTCCCACGATGATAGATCTCTCCCTCTATTCTCCCGTCGAGGCGGAATACTCCTTCAGAATTCACTTTCCCTTTTAATAAAGAATCCTTGCCCCAAAAAACGTTCATCTCTTCCATGCTTGGCCTCATTGTCTCAAACAATCCCGAAGCAATATTAGTGCCAAATCTTCCCAGATTCCCCGATTCCAGAACGGACCGGATCTTTAGGGTTTCCCCAATTTATATCCATATTCCCTTGGAACATCTATAGCCAGAGCTTCACATTCTGATTCAAATTTGGGTTTGTCTTGCTACGCCAGCTCTTTTACCAAAGCGGTTTCATCGCAGTCCGGGAATTTTACACAGTTGAGGCAGTCGGTCCATATCTTGTGCGGGAGCGCCGTTTTATCGACCTTCTTAAAGCCTAATCTCTCAAAGAACTCGGATTGGTACGTGAGTGCAAAGACTCTCTTCACCCCTAAGAATTTTGACTCCTTTAAGCAGGCCCCGACCAACTTTGCCCCGATTCCTTTGCTCTGATCCTCCTCCTCGACTGCCAGGGACCGTATTTCCGCCAGATCCTCCCAGCAGATGTGAAGGGCACAAATGCCTATCACCTTACGATTCTTGATGAAAACAAAAAAATCTCTAAGATGGTCATAAAGTTCGCTGAGGGATCGGGGAAGGATTCCTCCCCGGGGAGCGTAGACTTTAAGCAGCCGCTGAATCTCTTTGATGTCGTCGAGTTTAGCCTTTCGAATCATCGTTTACTCTCCGTCAAATATCCCCGTCTCTCCTTCGGAAAGGGAAGCCGTAAGAAAACTGTCCCCGGTTAAAAAGAGGGCAAACCGAAGTTGTAAAACTTCAATAATACCCTGACCCGCCCGGGTTCCTTAATTTTTCCACAGCTTCAGAGGGGAATCTTCACGATCTCCTGGCGCTTTCGACCATTTCTCTGGCATGGGCTTTGGTTTTTTCCGTGACCTTCACCCCTCCCAACATTCTTGCTATTTCATCCACGATCGACTCCTTATCCAGTCGATCCACCAATGTCAGAGTTCGTCCAGATTTTACCTCTTTCCTCACGCTGTGGTGCTGATCGGCAAAACACGCGATTTGAGGCAGGTGAGTGACACAGATCACCTGATGATGGCGGGAGAGTTCCTTTAACTTCTTCCCCACCACTTCTGCCATCGCCCCTCCGATGCCAGAGTCAACTTCATCAAAGATGAGAACCTGTCTTCCACCGATCTTGGCCAGGATTCTTTTCATGGCCAACATAATCCGTGACAGCTCCCCTCCAGAAGCGATTTTCGCCAGGGGCTTCACTTCCTCGCCAACGTTGGGAGAAATGAGGAACTCTACACGATCCACTCCTCTCGGAGAAAGAGGTGCGGGCTCTCTCCGGATTTCAAAAATGGTTTTTTTCATACCCAGAGAATTTAATTCCTTCTCCACTGACTTTTTCAATTCCAATGCGACTCTTTTTCTCTCCTCCGAGAGTCGCTCCCCCAGGTCATCCAAAGTCTGCCGGACCGGTCCTAAAAGGCCTTCCAGTTGGGAAAGTCTCTCTTCGTCGGAAGTGAACGATTTCAATGTTTCATCTATCTTCTGTTTCAAGGAGAGAACGGCTTCAACGGTCGGCCCATATTTCCTCTTCAGTCGGTCGATCTCCTCTAGCCTTTCTTCAATCTCATCTAATCTCGCCGGGTTGATCTCTACTCTTCTCGAATATTCTCGAAGCGTGAGGGCAGCTTCCTCTAACTGAATCAGGATGGATTCCAGGGCTTTCAAGGGTTGGGAAAGGAAAGGATCAATCCCCGCCGCCTCGCGACACTGAGTAAGGACATTCTGGACCCTTTCTATCGCCGAACCCTCTTCGGAATAAAGCGCTTCCTCGGCGGTATGGGCAAAATCCATCAATTTCTTCCCATGGGTGAGAAGGATTCGATCCTCCTTCATAGACTCTTCTTCTCCAATTTGGATCCCCGACGTCTCAATCTCCCGCGACTGAAAAGCCATCAGGTCTCGTTCCCTCGCCTTTCTCTCCCTCTCCCCTCGGATTTTTTGAACCTCTTCAGTCAGTGAGATAAATTCAAAGTACTGTTTTTGAAATTCCTCTCGGAGCCCGACCAGTCCCCCAAATTCATCCAAAATATCAAGGTGCGTCTCCACGCGCTGAAGCGTTTGATGTTCGTGCTGTCCATAGATGCTGAGTAATCCTTCTCCGACCTCCGAAAGCACTCCGAGGGTAGATAGATTTCCGTTGATAAAAACCTTTCCCCGACCGGATCGGGAGATCACTCGACGAATGAGGAGGGAGTCCTCTTCTCCGGTGCCCTGCAGATGCGGAGCCTTCTCTTTGATCTTCTCCCTGATCCCTGAATTTCCGGAGAGGTCGAAGAGAGCCTCCACGTTTGCCTCTTCCTCTGAGCTTCGGATCCATTCCTCCGTCGCTTTATCCCCTAAAAGGAGGTGGACGGCGTTGAGGATGATGGACTTTCCTGCTCCCGTCTCGCCGCTGAGGATATTGAAGCCTTTTGAGAAGGACAAGCTCAACTCATCGATGATGGCAAAATTTTTAATCCGAAGCTCGATTAACATACCGTGATGCATTCGGGGTTGCAGTGGGGAGCTTTAAAACTAATCAAGAAATCTACACTCCGAACTCCAAACTCCCAACTCCGAACTATGATTATCTTTCTCCCCATTTTAGCTTCTCCCTCAACAACTCAAAATACTGTCGATAGGGAGATTTGACCAAAAGAATGCGTCCCTCCGCCTTTTCCACTTCCACCACATCCTCAAACTTCAGAGTGAAGCCCTGTTGTCCATCCAAGGTCAGAGTCACTTCCTCGTCTCTCGATTTGAGCAAGGCCCGAATCTTGACATTATCGGGAATGATGATAGGACGGATCGTTAAGGTATGGGGGCAAATGGGTGTGATAATGATCGTATGCAGCGTGGGGTAGACAATCGGTCCCCCCGCGGACAGATTATAGGCGGTGGAACCCGTAGGCGTCGAGATGATTAACCCGTCCGACCTGAACGTCGACAAATATTCGCCGTTAATCGTGGTCTCCAGATCGATGATTCGCGCCAAGGCTCCTTTGTTGATCACCGCATCGTTCAGCACGATGAATTCCGCAATCCGCTTCCCGCCTCGGATCACACCCGCATTCAAGACTTCTCTCTCGTCGGTAGCAAAGTCATCCCGGACGATTTTCTCCAGGACAGGGTACAACTCATCCAAAGTGATCTCGGTCAGGAAACCCAGCCCACCCAGGTTGACGCCAAGGATGGGGATATTCTTATTCCATACCTGACGGGCCACGCTGAGAAGCGTCCCGTCTCCCCCGAGGACGATGATCATCTCCACATCGTTCGGAATTTCTTCCCTCCCGACGGACTTCCAGTGACCTTCGGAGGGAGCGGGGGAGAGGAGTTTTCCAAATTCTCCGTCAAGATAGACCTTGACCTTCCTCGTCCACAGCCATTCCACCAGATGGCTAGCAATCGTAACAACCTCCGGTTTATTCTTCTTCGCAACGATGCCGATTCGATTCATCGCAGACCCCATTCAACCCGTGTCTTGTGTTTGTTTCCGTGTCCGGCGGAAAACAACCTGGATGGACGCGGGACAGCAGTGACGGGCATGTCCTTGTATAACATGATACTTCATTCGAATCTTTTTCGACAACTCTTTTAATATCTCGAACACTCTCTCAACGTCTTTTTCTTATCCACATTCACCAACTCGCAGGTGCTAAAAGCGATCGTCGAGGGAGCCTTTTCAAATCCGTCTCCCTCTAAGAGTAGAGATCGCTCGACGAGAGTGTGATACCCTGTTGACTCATCTGTAAAGCTTCCCGTGGAGGATAGTTGCTAACTCTGGATTGATTCTCTTCAGAATTCTGTACTCCTCCATTGCAGAAGCCCAATCTCCAACAATCCTGTAGGTCATCCCAAGCGAAAAATGGGCCTCTGGAAAGTCGGGGTTGAGCCGCAGGGCCTCGGTAAAATGCGGCAGAGCTTTCTGGTACTCCCCCTGTTCGGCCAAGGCCAGTCCTAAGTTGTACCGGGCGGCCGCAAAGTCGGGCTTGAACCGCAGCGCCTCGGTAAAATGGCCCAGAGCTTCCTGATGCTTTCCCTCTCTCGCCAAAAGAATGCCCACCTTGTTGTGTGTCTCGGCATCATGGGGATCGATTCGCAATGCCTCCCTATAATGATCCATTGCCTCCTCATGTCTTCCCTGCTTCACCAAGTTAACCCCAAGGTTGTAATGAGCACCCAGGTAATTCGGTTTGATCCTTATGGCTTCACGATAGTGTGCGATCGCCTCTTCTATCTTTCCCCGCTCGGCAAGGACGATTCCTAAATTGTTATGGGCCAAAAAGTTATCAGAAGTCATCCGCAGGGCGTTTTCAAAGAGGGTAACATTATTTTGCCAGTGGGTTATTTGTAGCCTTGTAATGACCATCAGGAGAAAAAGTGCCAACCCCATTGACACACCCAATAATACCTTCCTATATCGCCACTTCTCAAGGAGACGGGGAAATCCCATGCCAACCATGATGAAGAGGCCAACAAGCGGGATATAGGTGTATCGGTCTGCCATGGCTTGATTCCCTACCTGGACGAGGCCGATCACAGGTACCAGGGTCCCGAGATACCACAACCACCCGACCAATAGGAAAGGGTGCTTTCGAGCGTAACGAATGACCAGAATGGATATACAGGATAGCACGAGGAGAGAGCCTAGGACTTCCCAAAGAGGGAAGGTTTCTGGATAAGGATAAAAGAAGGCTATTCCCTCCGGCCAAACCATTTTCCGGATGTAACCCGCATAGGAGACCAGCGCATTGACAACCCGGGTGGCCAGCGGAAAAGTTTCAATGGATTTGAGGCCTCCTCCCTTTTGCTGGACCAAATAGGTCATGATGCTCGAAGCGGCCGAAAGAACAAAAAGCGGAATCTTTTCTGAAAACAAACGAAGCGCTGAGCATGTCTGATTATGGAAATCCATCTCTGAATGACTTTTTGAATTCGCTCCATCCTCGGACAGCCCAAATCGAAACCGCCTCAGAGGCCAATAGTCCATCAAAAGCAACACAAACGGCAACGTCCCAACCATCGGCTTCGCCAGGAGGCCGAGCGCAAAGAAAGAAACGACTAAGGAATACCGACCCACCCCCGGCCCCTCAACATAATAAACGTAAGCCCAGAGCGTCAACATCCAAAAAAAAGTGCTTAAGACATCTTTTCGCTCGGCCACCCAAGCGACCGACTCCACATGGAGCGGATGGAATGCAAACAATGCCGCAACAAACCCGCTCACCCAAAGGGTTTTTGTCATCCGCTGGAGAACAAAAAATAACAAAACGGCATTCACTACGTGAAACAAGACGCTGGTCAAATGATGTCCTCCCGGGGCTAATCCGTAGAATTCATAGTCCAGCATATGGGACAACCATGTCAAAGGGTGCCAGTTGGCCGCATGGGTAGTCGTAAAGGCCCAAGCGAAACCCTTCAAGGTCAATCCGCTTTTCACTTGAGGGTTTTCCGTGATGTATTCATTGTCATCATAGTTCAAGAATTCATGGTTCCTCACCGGCCAAAAGACAAGAACCGTTGCCAGAATGAGAAAAAGGCTGATCAGGAGCTTGGAATAGCGACGGAGGAACGGCACCGCCCTCTTCTGCACTGATTTCGATTGTTCCTTTGTTTTCTCCATCCTTCTTTTTCGGCGGTCTTTGGATTCTGCCATCGGAATGCTTCTCTTTGTGTAATTTAAATGAGCGCCGGGAACAGTTAAGGACACATCCTTATACAAGATGATATTTTTCCCGAATCTTTTTCGACAACTCCTTTAGAACTCCGAAGGCTTTTTCAACGGTCTTCTCTTTATCCGGATTCAGTAAGTTGCAGGTTGCCGGCGCCAAAAGCGATTGCCGAAGGAGCCTTTCCGAATCCACTCCTTTCCGAGAGAGACCCTCCCAAAAAGTTTCCAGCTTCTCCATCAGCGAATCAACGGTCTCCTGCTCCAAAAGCTCCGTGTAGGTAGGAACAATCCCCCAGGAAAGGATTCCCCCCCTTTCTACGAATTCTTTCAGGGAGGGATAATGGACGATCATGGCCCCGCAACTAAAAGAATCGAAGGAAAGGATATCCATCTTTGATTTGAGGAGAAAATCCCAATCCGGCTTGGCACAGAGATGGACCCCTTTGGGTCCTTCCAGTCCTTCCAAAAAGGACTCAAAATCGGTTTTCGCCTGAAACTCGTTGTATCCGGATAACGCATTGAAGATAAGCGCCAACCCGGGATCATCGACCCACACAAAGGCATTCGGGTTTCTTTCTTTTAACTCTCGGTACTGTTGATTCACTTTCCTTTGAATAAAATCGAACAGGACCTCCTTGACTTCGTCGTGGTAGTTGATCGGTTTTTGGTTCTCGTCGACGATCTTCATCCCCAAACTGATAGGGCTGATCATCTGGCCCCGGATGGCGATGTAATGAGAGAGGTCCCTTTCCAAAAAGCGATGGTACACAAGGGAAAACTCTTTTGTCAATTCAAATGTCCCGGGGTCATTTGCTTTTTCAAAATAAGAAGGAAGCTCTTCCTCAAAGCGAGAAAGGTTGAAATCGATCTTTTGATGAACCGGGTCGATTCTCACTCCAGGAAAATTTTCCAGAGCCTGCACGTACATATCCTCGAAGTAACTGACCTTAGGAAGTTGGGGCCAGAAGGGGATGTCGAGAGACAAGGCGACGTCCAGAGCTCTTTGAACGTCTTGATGGGGCATAATTCCCATGGCCGTGGTCTGACAATTGGGCGAGAAACCGAGAGCGACCATTACGGGAGTCCTTCCAAGAGGCGGACAAGCTTCCGAATCTCTCCTCGATTCGGAAGAAGGGGATCCAACATTAAAGCCGTCTTAAGATGGTAAAGAGCCTTCTGCTTGTTCTGAAATTCATACCAGTAGACTTGCCCCAGATTGAGGTGGGCGAGGCTGTAGGTGGGGGAAATTTTGATTTCCCATTCCAATTCTCTGACGGCTTTATCAAACTTCTTCTGCGCCATGTAGACAACGGCTAAGAGATTGTGAACCTCCGGAAAATAGGGATATAGTTTGAGAAACTTCTGAAAGGCCTCCGCTGATTCTTCATACTGGTGGCTTTCAAAGTAGAACCCCCCGAGAGAATAGTAGGGCATATCCAAAGTGGGATCTACTTCGAGAGCCTTCTTTTCCATTGCAATTGCCTTGGTGAGATCGCCCATTTTCTGGTATACGAGACCGAGGTTGTAATATGCCTGTCCGTATTTCGGATCGATTTGTAATGCTTCCCGGGTAATTTCAAGAGATTTATCGTAGGCCCCCACATTGAAATAAGCGACTCCGAGGTCAACATGAGGTCTCGCTTTATTGGGGGATTTCTTGACACAATCGGTCCAGAGGGCTATTTCATCATTCCAAAGTTTATTCCTTGAATAGGCACCGGCAGAAAGAAGACCGATAACGGTGGTAAAAACCGCAATCTCCATGAGATGGGGTTTCATCTTTCTGATCAATTCTCTCTCCCTTTCTTTTGGTTTTGGTCCGCTTCTATAGTTAAGACGGCCGTCCTAATTCTTTCAGCGTCAGGAAGACCGGGATAATCCAGCGCCTTTCTATAATGGGCGAGTGCCTCTGGATAATCTCGGATGGCTTCATAACTCTCCCCGAGGTAAAGGTGGGCATAAATATTCTCGGGATGATGTCTCAGCTCTTCGTGAAATGACTGGATCGCCATGCCCCACTTCTTCAGCCCCCTATAAGCAAGTCCCTTGTTAAGGTATCCGTTTTCATAGTCAGGCTCGACTTCCAAAAGTTTCTCAAAGGTCTCAATCGCATCTTTATGCAGGCCTTTTTGATAGTAGGCGAGGCCCAGGTTGTAAAAGCAATCCGGGAAATTTAAATTCAATTTAATCGCCCTCTTATAGTGATTAATCGCCTCGTCCATGAGTCCTTTTTCATAATAGACCAGGCCTAAGTTATACATCGACAGATAATAGTACGGATTTAAGCTCAATGCCTTCTCGTATTCCTGTTGAGCGCTATCCCACCGTCCTCTTTCGTGATAGGCAAGCCCCAGATTGTGGTGGGTCCTCTCTTTCCTGGGGGATTTTCGGACACAGTCCTTCCATAACTCCACTTCGCTCTTCCATACAGCATTTCGTTGATACGTCCCTCCGGATAAGAAGATTACAATGAAAAACAGAATCAACCCTTCAGCGATCGCCTCGAGGAACGTCTTTGCATTCATGTCAGGGGTTCGATTGACCAACCCCTAGGGTGGGTTTTAAGAGGGAGGTTCTGTTTTTCAATTTCTCTATGCATCGAATGACCATTAAACTGAATAGAACGAAGGGACCCACGGCCGGCAGGTAGAGTCTGTGTTCGTATACCATTTCCAAAGGAAAAATGGATGATTCAATAACCAGATTTCCGAAATACCATAAAATGAAGAAAGAAAGAACAGGTTTTCTTTTGGCGATCCCGATGCTGTATCCTACCAGTCCAGCGATGATTAAGATGGAGATCAGCGTCGTGACAGGATCGAGAATCGTCTTGGATAGGGGAAAATCGTAATCCAGATTGAGCCGGGACGGGTGGGGGTAAACGAGGAGACTCACATAGTAGAGAACAACCCTACATTGAGTCAGGACCCTCTCTGACATCGTGAACGTCCGATATTGGTAACCTTCGATCGTGACTTGGATGTACCTGTTCCCCCAGACGAAAAATCCGATGGCCCCAAGAACAAGGAGAGCGCCGACAAGGACAAAAAGAATTTTTTTGCCTTTTGGGCTCAAGTCCAATTTTTGGAAAAAATAGAACTCATAGAGAGCAATAAACAACGGGAGGATGGCTACATTCTCTTTTGAAAAAACCCCGAACAGATAACTCAATACCACCCCTCCAAAGTAAAGAATCCGGGACCGACCAGTGGATAGCCTTCCCTTGACATAGAGGACCAGGGAGAGGAGATAGAACATCCCGGCCATGCTGGCCATCCTTTGCACGATATAGGTGACCGATTGGGTTTGGATGGGATGGGAAATAAAAATCAAACTCGAAAAAAGAGCAACTCTATACGAAATGGACCCATACTTTTCCTTTAAAGATGACAGATTAAACGTCAGGAGAAGAAACCAGTACAAAAAGACTCCCGAAGCGACGTGAATGAGAAGGTTTACCAGATGGTAACCGAATACATTGAACCCTCCGAAATAGTAATTCAGTGCTAAAGTAAGGAATGAAAGAACACGAATGGACTCTTTATAGGTATTCTTGAACAACCGCTCGATAGGATCCCAGGCAAAAACTTTGATCTGGACGTTAGGGTTGTTGACAATACCCGGCCGGTCATCAAAATGGAATGGAACGTGAAACGTATTGGAATAGGCTAACAGCGCCACCCCGGCAATCAGCCCGATGGCCACGAGGTGGCGAAAAGCGGGTCGCGTTTTCTGCGCTGTTTTGGGCTGAATTTTCCTTTTTTGATCTGATTTTTGATTTTTATGAGGCTTCCCCATAGGTCTTCTTTTTCTCTTGTTTTTGGAGCTGTTCGAGTAAGTATACCATCCCGACCAATCCGATTTCAATAAAGGTCATCCAGAGACGAGTGAGAATGGAAATGATCACCGCAACTGGAGTCACCATCATGAGCGAGAGAAGGTAAACTAAGGCGCCTTCCCTTACCCCCAACCCGCTGGGAGCAAAGATGGCGATCAACCCCAACGTGCTTGAAATAGCCAAGGCCCCTGTTAAAAATAAAATGGATTGGAATGCCACGCGGTAGATTGAATTGACAAAGAGATAAAAGCCGAGTCCTCCAACCAACCAGGCTACGATACAGATAACCAATATCCAGAGAACATCTAAGTAAGCAACGGACAAAGAGATAGGTTCCCTCCTAATAAGAGTGAGCACCCAATTCATTATTTTTTGAAGAACCTGTGGATGAACAGAACCGAAGGCTAAGATGAAAAGAGGACCCAACCACCAGAGTTGTTTCCCAAAATAAACATACCTTGTCTCTCGAACCAGAACGAGGGCGGCCAGAAAGATCATTCCGCCCGCTATCACAACGGTGACCATTTCAAAGTACAGCGCAACGGAAACCAATTTCTTCGGTTTTCCTCTCAATTCATAAGAGTAGATGCGGCCCAGAAAAAGCCATATCTTCCCCGGCAAATATTTTCCCAATTGCGAATAGAACCAACTTTTGATTGTTTCCGGAAAGGAGACCGCGATTTTCAACTTCAACGTGATGAGATACCATGCCCACACCTGGATGAAATAGCTGAAAGCAAAAATAAGGGTAGATAAAATGAAAGGAAAAGGTTGAAGGGTGAAAGGGGTGTCCTTTACCTGACTCCAATGATCCCGCACCATCTTCCCTAAGAAAACAAAAATGGCAAGGGCAATCACCCATTTTAGTGCCGCTTTGTAATTGGAACGTTCCATTATTTTTTTGTCAATACCCATATATAGGTGGGGATCCACGGATATAAATAAGGCGCCAACAAGCGAATACACTTGTACAAAAATGATTTGGGGTTGAAAAGGTCGGTCGCAAAAAAATTCTCGGGGTCTTGAATTATGGGAAGAGTATAATCATGGACTCGAAACTTTTTAACTAACTTTTTCAGCCCTCGCAGGGAGAGGTGCTCCTCATAATAAAAACTTACTTTCCCTGTCATTTTTAAATAGAGGTGGGCGAACGATTTCGGAACCCAAGAGAGAAGAGGCAGACCATGATCTCCTTCGATGACCATGTATTTATTCCCCGCTGAAAAATAGCAGAAACCACCCTCCTTCAAAACACGGTAGACTTCATCCATCATTTGATTTGCATAAGGAACATGTTCGTAGATGTGGTTGCATACAATAACATCCACCGAATTGTCATGAAACGGAAGAGCCATAGAATCAGCCATCAAAAACTGAACGCGAGTCGATGCAGAATGATCTTGAGCATACTGAATAGCTTCTTGGTCAATATCCATCCCAATGGACATCTGGAAATGATTTCCAAGGAGAGAGGTTATAATTCCGCTGGAACATCCTATATCGAGGCAAATCAAAGACTGGGTGCCGGGGTTGAAATGTTGGAGAACACTAATGATTTTTTCGAATTTCTGGGTTCGGCCCTTAACATCTTTTAAAACGAAATCCCCTCGGGATAAATGGAGTTGATAACCTCTCTTTGGAGTCATGGCTTTTTTAACAGGAATAAGAAGTCTTTATAATATAAAATTTTATCTTCCTTTTTTCTGTTTTTATTCATTTCCCAAACAGCAATTTTTGAGAACCACTTTTGCGGAATCAATCCATATCGAATCAGATAGAGAAGCCACCATCGGCCCTTTCGGATTGGATAATGTTGAAGGCATTCCATCCCGGATGAACCGAAGGCATCCAGGTATTCCTTCAGACCGGGTCTGCCCCTCTTCGGACTGTCTGACACTTGCTCAATAAAGCAAAACATCCCATCTTTCTTCAAATACTGGGCCAAACTGGAAAGGGTGTTTTTCAATAATTCTCTTTTCACGGTCTGCAGGACACCCACGGAAATGATGAAGTCAAAGGGAAAAGGGAAAATAGGAAAATGAACACTATCATAAAGAACGAATTCAACGTTTCTTTCAGTACGATTGCTTTCGGCCAAATTAATCATCTCTGGGGTGATTTCCACGCCCACCACTTTTTTCACTCTTGGCGCAATCCAGTAAGCAATCCTTCCACTCCCGCATCCAAAATCCAAAACCAACTCATCCCCCTTGAACTCGAGCACCTCCTTTAATGCCATCTTCTGGAGAAGATCGATATAATAATTCTTATGCCCCTTTCGATCTCCTGGATCTATCCCTGAGGCCAGATATCCTTTTTGAGATAATTTTCCCCAATCGACGATTTTCCCCACTTCTTCCCTCTATCTCACGGTTCTATTTCTAAATATCCTTGTCAGCCTCGACCCGGTTCGTGTGTTCATGAAATCTCGTAACGTATCCCACATCCAGCATCTCCAAATGTTGTAATCTTTGACATAGGTAGTAATCGTATTGGGTCGTCCACCCCACAAATTCTTGAACCTAATTAAATTCTCATCTTCCTTTTCAGATCCCATGAAATCGAAAACTTGATGTCCATTGGCAATGGATTCAACGAGAGACCGGTGGATTAGAAATTTATTCGGGTAAAATTTCAAGAATCTGCTGTCAGACCCAGCCAAAAAAGCATGGGTAGAGGAATTGGAGTGGATCAGCAAAATTCCTGCCACCGGGGTCTGATTCATCGTTGCTATCAAGAGAACACCACGATTCGACGTGGCCATAAAATTGCCCAGGGCCGCAACGAATTGAAAAGAGTATTTTGCAGGAGCGAGATTTCTCTCCATCGCCTTTAAGTACAACTGATAGAGAGATTCTAAGTCCTCCTTCGAATTCCCTTTATGAATTTCAATTCCATGCTTTTGAGCCCGTTTTATATCCCTGCGGACATAATGACCATAACTCTTCCAAAGCCTCTCCTCATCCATATTTCTTAAGTCAACTAGTGTACAAATATTTTCATATCTCCTGTAATTAGAAGAAGGATCTCGTTCTTCCCAGAAAGGTGAATCGACTATTCTAACTTGGTGAATTTCTCTTCTGACAAATTCCCTTTCCAAGTACTCCATAAAAACTTGGAAATAGTTCTTCTTCCCTATCACATTTCCATATGGGATAGAGGCATATAGAATTTTGAAAATCCTAAAGTTTAGCAATACCCCCGGTAAACCAGCAACGATTTCTCCTCCTTCCCTCAGATAAAAATAAAGGGGTTGTCCTCCCAACCCCTCTTTGAGCACTTGGCTCCAGACGCATTGATAAAAGATGAGGTCGGTGTACCGGGAAGCAAATTCATCCCACTCCTGTCCAGGCGATTCAAAAACCTTCAGTTCCATGAAGCCTCGTTTTAGTGATCGTTGATTCGTTCATCCGATTCGTGATTCACGAATTGCTATCTTTAGCTTCTTTGCGATCCACTTCACATCTCTTGTGTCCAAGAGCGGATGGAGAGGAAGGGTCAATTCCCTTTTGCTCACCTCTTCCGTTTTTGGAAGGTCTCCTTTTAGGTAGCCAAATTGCTTTCGATAAAGGGAAAAGAGATGAACAGCAGGGTAGTGAATGCTTGATTGAATTCCGAATTCTTTCAGTCTCTCCATCACTCTATTTCGGTCAATGGACGGAGCTACCAGTACCGGGAAAAGATGGTAGGAAGGAATGTCCTTAACCGGTGAAAAAGGGATGGAGATTTCTTTCACTTCCCGGAGCTCGTTTCGATAGATTTCGGCAAGTTTCTTCCTTTTTTTATTATTTCGTTCCAATTTTTTCAACTGCACCAAACCCAGGGCGGACTGAATTTCTGTTGTTCGATAGTTGTAACCCAGTCCTCTAATATCGTAGGACGATAGATGGCCCCGATATTTATCCCACGAAAGCGCCTCCATTCCGTGGGATCGCATTCTCCGGACGCTTTCTGCCAGTTCTTTGTTCCGGCTGACCACCATGCCTCCTTCGCCCGTTGCCAAATTCTTGTTCGAAAAGAAGCTGAAGCAGCCCACCTCCCCAATCAACCCACACCTTCCACCCCGATATTCTGACCCGGGGGCATGGGCTGCATCCTCAACGACACAAAGACCATGCTTTTTGGCTATCCTCAGGATCGATTCCATATCACATGGGTACCCTCCATAATGCATCACAAGGATTGCTCTTGTCTTTTTGGTGACCTTCCTTTCAATCTCCTGAGGAGAAATATTGAGGTCGTCCGGGCCGACAATATCTGCAAAGACAGGTTTTGCTCCGACATAAAGGACTGAATTGGCTGTGGCGACGAATGTTAGAGAAGGCAGGATGACCTCATCTCCCTCCCGCATACCAACGGCGGCTAAGGCTAAATGGAGGGCCGCCGTTCCGCTCGAAACGGCGATCGCACATCCTCCGCCAAGATATTCGGAAAAGGCTTTTTCAAACCTTTCCGTCACCGGACCTGTAGAAAGCCATCCGGAGCGCAGAACCCTGAGTACGGCCCGGCCCTCTTCTTTTCCAAAACCAATATCCGAAAGGGGATATCGCCATTGAATCATCGTGACTGTATCCAATATTCGTGTACGTGTCCGTGATCCGTGTCCGTATTAGAGCTCATTCTAAAGACTTAGCCAATTTGGTCAGCATTTGACTAACGCGTTCATATTTGGAGTGCAGATCAGAATGCGGCCCCTCGGTAATATATCCCAAGTCTCTGGCCAACAAAAGCTGGTATTTCATTTCACCTGTTGACCCCTTAGAGATTCCAACAAATTGCCGATATTCTTTCGAACTCAATCGGTGTGATCCTTCCATGAGGTTCATAGGGACGGAATAGGCTGCCCTTCTCATCTGGGATATTAATCCAAATCTCTCCTCGCCGGGGAAGGTTTTCGTAATCTCAAAAATCTCTACGGCCAAAGAATGAGATAACTTGAATACATCCAATTCTTCGACTTTTCTCATATTCACTCCTTTCCCGACGGACACGGAACACGGATCACGGACACGTTATTTACAAGGGATAGCTTCCCACCTTGAACCTCGACAAATTGTTCCGATACCATTCAACCGTCTCTTTCAATCCGTCATCAAGGGTGTACCGAGGGGCCCATTTAAAGAGCTTCTGGGCTAAGCGGGTATCACAGAGAAGCTGCATCACTTCACTTTTCTCAGGACGAATTCTCTGACGTTCGACTTTAATCTCTCCCCCCTTCCCGATCTGACCAAGAATTTTCTTGACCAATTCTTTGATGGAAAGGTCTCTTCCCGTACCAATGTTCACCACTTTTCCGACCGCCTTGGAACATTTTGCCAGTTCAATAAACCCTCTCACCGTATCCTTGACAAAGAGGAAATCCCTCCGAGGCTCAACATTGCCCAATCGGATCTTCCTCCCTTGAATGGCCTGGGAGATGATCGTCGGGATAACGGCTCGCAAGGATTGCCGAGGGCCAAAGGTATTGAAGGGCCGGAGGGTAGCTATGGGAAGGCCAAAAGAAAGGATGTAGCTTTCCACAAGCTTATCTGCTCCAATCTTACTTGCTGCATAAGGAGACTGGGCCTGAAGAGAATGTTTTTCATCAATGGGAATATATTGTGCCGTTCCATACACTTCGCTCGTGGAGGTATGGATGATTTTTTCTAACCGGTTCGTCTCGAGGCAGGCATTGAGGAGATGAGCCGTTCCAACGATATTAGTCTGAACGAAATCAAAAGGGTGGACATAAGAATAAGGAATGGCGATGAGGGCGCCCAAATGGAAAATTTTTGTGCATCCCTTAACCGCCTTCCTGACCCCATCCGGGTCTTTGAGATCTCCGGGAACGATTTCAATCTGATTCTGAACATCCTTCGGCAAATCTTCTAAAAGGCCCCTTTCATCCCTCGAATGATACCGGATAAAGGCCCTGACCTCTTCTCCCTGTTTGACCAGCTCTTCAGCCAAATGGCTTCCGATAAATCCTCCCGCACCCGTCACTAATGTTTTACCCATGAGAACCTCGCAATCGTGCCGATAACCCGTATACGTCATTTGAGCATATGCTTCAAACAACAAATCACAAATTCCAAATTACAAATAAATCCCAATCTCCAATATCCAAACGACCAAAACTATTTTGATTTTAAGAGAATAGAAGAAATGTCCGTTCTGCTAAATCGTAGCGTCTTGTCTTTTGAGTTTCGTTCATTGGAATTTATTTGCTATTTGGTGCTTGGAATTTGGCGTTTACTCATAGAGTAGCTTTTTCCGCATTTTCTGGAACTGCTCCTGCCCCTCCTCATAATCCTCATGCCGGCCAATATCGAGCCAGAAGTCACTCGACGGATAGCAGACTACTTTTACCTTTTGCCTAAGGAGCTTCTGGATCAATTCGGGAAAGTCCAGGTATTTATTGGAGGGAACCCATTTCAAGACTTCCCTTTCAAACACGTAGACCCCCATGCTCACGGAATAGGACAGCGTTGGTTTTTCGATATATCGGGTCAGCCGATAGGCTCGATTGAATTCCATGACTCCCAATTCCAGCTGGACCTTCTTTCGACTCATGGCGATAGTAACCATCCCCTTGTGCTGGCGATGGTATCGGATTAACTTTTGATAATTGAGCGTAGTCAAAATGTCCCCATTCATCACCAGGAATGATTCCGTAAGATCCGATATCAGGGAAAGAGGCCCAGCGGTTCCGAGAGGTTTTTCTTCCTTAGAATAACAGACGTCCACTCCAAACTTTCGACCGTTCCCAAAGTACGCCGAAAGAAGAGCTTCTGATTCGGGACTTACCGTAAATATCAAATCTCTTATCTGAAAATGGGCTAACTGTCTCACGATCACTTCGAGGATAGGGATCCCGTCGATGGGCATCAACGGTTTAGGGAATACAGCCGTATAGGGTGCCAACCTTGTTCCTTTCCCTCCAGCCAGGATAATTGCTTTCATTTCCTTCTCCTAGGACGTGTCCGTGTCCGTACTCAATTTCATTCTAAAGACTGGGCCAATTTGGTTAACATTGGACTCACCCTTTCATATTTTTGTTTCAAATTTGAGTACGATCTTCGGACATGTATCTTAAATCTTTAACCAGCAGCAGTTGATATTTAATTTCGCCTTCAGAACCTTTTGCAATCCCAACAAATTGACGATATCCCTTTGAACCTAGACGGTGGGCGCCTTCCATCAAGTTCATCGGTATTGAATAAGCTGCCCTCCTCATCTGGGAGATAAGCCCAAATTTCTCTTGTTCGGGAAAACTCTTGGTCATTTCAAAAACTTCCAAAGTTAATGCGTGGGATAATTTGAATACGTCTATCTCCTCAACTTTTTCCATGTTTCATCCCTCTTCACACGGACACGTTATTTATAGTCTGCCAAAAACCTTTCCACAGAAGTCTCAAGGTTGAATAAGTGTTTTAGTTCTTCCCTTCCGGCTTCGTTCTTTTCTTCATTCTCTTGATTTTCAACGTCAACTCTCAATTTCATTGCCTCCTCCAACGCCCTGATATTTTCCGGAGGAATCACCCAGGCAACCCCATATTGGCGACCGAGCGTTCCCATATCCCCCACATCGGTAACGATCAATTTCTTATTAAACCTTAAAGCTTCTGAAAACACCAGAGGGATTGATTCGGACCGGGAGGGAATCACCACACAATCGGAAGATTCATAGAAGGAAGCCAAGGTTTGGTCCGATACATTTCCCATCCAGGAGACATCTCTCCCCAAATCTCTTTCTTTTATAAACCTCTTTGCCCACTCCTCCATCCCTCCACGACCAACCACCGTGAGATGAATATTCAATGCCTCTTTCTTCAGACTTGCCATGGATTCAAGCAGAAGATCAATTCCTTTTACCTTCTCAATTCTCCCCACAAACAGAAAACAGTATGGTTCGCTTGTGGACACCCCATGCCTCTCCTTTGACAACCCCTTCTTTCCCCCATCTAAAAGAAGAGAAGGGCTTAACGAAGGGCCGTCGGGCGGGATTTCCTTTGGCAAAGAGGGAGGAATCGTTCTTGTGGTGGCTAAAAAAAAACACTTTCTTCCAAACCGCTCCTCTACCCTTTTTGAAAGATCGAATCCGTCCGCAAAAACGCCTCTGGCTTCCCGAATAATTCTCTTCATTACGAAAAAGAGGAACGGGTTTCTTCCGTATCGATAAATATCCGAACCGAGGGACCAAACAGAATAAGGAACATTCGTCTGCCGGAGGGCATGATTTGCAAAATAGCCACCAGGAAGAACCCAAAGGGAAAGACATATTTCTATTTTGTTTTCCCTTATAAAAGGGGGGAGCGCCATTTTCCCCCGATGAAGCAGATTCACAATTCGAAAGAAGTCCAAAGGCTTGAAAAGGTTGAGCCGAACCAGGGGTTTATCCGATTTGACCCAGGGGAACCAGTTGATTTTTACATCCTCTAAGAATTCTTCCTTCTCTCCGTGCCGATCTTGCGTAAAGACGAAGATGTGATGCCCCCTTTTCTTTAGCTCCCCGATAAATTCAACAAGAAAAGGGACTTGAACTGTGTCGTCACGACGGGAGGGAAAGGAAGAGGTAATGATACAAATATTCATTGGTGAACCAATGTCAAATGTCAAAACTCAAAGTTCGAAAGAAATAATCGACCAAGAATTAACTTTTTGACATTTGATCATTTGGTGCTTCATTTGACATTTAGATTTTGAAATTTGTAATTGCCATTCTATTTCAACTCTTTATTATACTCCATGTCGAACCACATGGCGAAGAAGAGAGATTGAAGGCCTGATATGGCAAAGAAAGCGGCAAAGAGGGCGCTGGTTGCTGCCACAGGACCGACGAAAAGCCTGAAAATCAGAAGATAGCATCCAAAAATAACCCCGATGGGTGTAAGGACAAAACCGAGAAGATAGAAAAGGACGAGCGGGTGGAAGTCCCGGATCACATATTTTTCCTTGAGTCTCCATAAAAAGAGTTTCAAAAGTAGCAACGAGAGAGTGAAAACGACCCGAGAGATTCTCATACTCGATCGTTCTCCGACCCCGTAAATTGGATTCACAGGAACATCTCTGACTCTAAAATGATAAACATTTAACCTCACCAGCAAATCGTTGGGCATTCCGTAACGTTTGTAAATACTGTCGAGATCGATGGTTTGAAGCACCTCCAGGCTGACGGCTCCGTAGCCGGTTTGGGAATCCGCGACATGCCAATATCCGGAGGCGATCTTCGTCAGAAAAGACAGGACCGCGTTTCCCAGATAACGTGTCTTAGGGATGACACTCCAGGCCTTGCCAGTGAAGAGACGATTCCCTTTAGAATAATCTACCTCTCCCGCGACGACAGGGTCCAATAATTTGGGAAGATCTTCTGGGTCCATCTGGGCGTCCCCTGCCATGACGACGCTCACGGAGATCCCATTGTCTCGGGCCCATTTGTACCCGGTGGCGATTGCGCCCCCGACCCCCTCGTTTCTTAGATGACGCAAATAGATGATCCGAGAATCCTTCTCTTGATGGATTCTTACAACCTCGCCCGTCCGATCACAACTGGCATCATCGACCACGACGATACGGTCAACGAAGTTCGGAACCGTTTGGAGAACCTTCCCAATCAATTTTTCTTCATTGTAAGCAGGAACGATAACGGCAACGACTTTATCCCGGTACATGAAACGATGACTCCAGAATCATTGGACAAAGACCTTTAGGCTCTATAGGCTATATGGGGCTGAAATAACACACAGATGGGAGGGTGTCAATTGATTTTCAAAAACTGAAATGGTACATGGGAAGCGCCTAAGATTGAGTGATCACCGATGAAAGAATGCTTCAAATTCCGCTTCTACGGCGTTTCGAAGATTAAATAATCCATCAACATTTTCCCTCTAATCAATCACGGCAATGGTTGCCTCCGCCTCCACCTCCTGCCCGGCAGAGATGCACACCTCTTTCACCACTCCACTGACTGGAGCAACCACAGGCATCTCCATCTTCATTGCTTCCAATACCGCCACCTGATCATCTTCTTTCACCCTATCTCCTACCTTTACTGAAACCGAAACGATCTTGCCCACCATCGGTACGGTCACGGGTGTTGCCATAGATACCTCCCCCTCAATGTCATATCTTTTCTCGTGTCTGTCTTTTCACAGGTCGCAATTCGTGCGAGTTTTGCGAAACGGCGATTTGTTATTAGACGCGGTAGTTATTAGACCTGAATGACCGCCCATTTGTCAAGAAATTTCTTCGCGCCGCAAAAAATAATTGACATCAAGCATAGATTATAATAATGTATGTGAAA
>Ga0335070_10000675_pt1 | contig 38653 bp, 22 predicted proteins | sample Lox_Sample_13_FD_206722 | JGI IMG/M metagenome (GOLD analysis project Ga0335070, IMG submission 206722) | Soil microbial communities from Loxahatchee National Wildlife Refuge, Florida, United States - Lox_Sample_1.3 | ecosystem: Environmental > Terrestrial > Soil > Wetlands | place: USA... | reverse complement strand
ATCGGGATCGGCCGTATAAGGCGCAGCGGTGATCGGATCGTTGCCCAGCGTGTAGGCAAGAATGCAGCCATACGGGATAAGCCCAGCATTGGCATTTCGTGACAGAAATTCATTGACGACGTCACGCGGCAGGACACAGTTCGACGTCTGCGTGGGAAATGGCCTGACGACCATCCAGTCAGAATGCCCCGCAGTACGATCCATGATGTCTATTGCGTACTGGTTATCGTCGATCGTCGCGTTTTCGTATCCGCCATTGAAGCCGAACGTAAGGCCGGGCAGCGGCGACCCGCGCGATGACGGCACGTTCCGGACCCGGCTCCTCCATCGCGACACTCAACGCATCGACATCTTCCACCGCTTCGATCGGAACGACGTGTTCGCGGCGGATACGATCGACCAATAGATTGCGTGCAGTGCGGAAAACGAACGCCTTGGCATTGTCCGGCAGTTGTTCTTGGGCAGCCAGGCAGACGCGCTCGTAGACATCCTGCCTTAAATCGGCGATGTCGCTTTGGTTGCGCCAATTGTGCTGCAGGAATTGCATCAGCGCCGCCTCCAGCGGCAACACCTCGCGCACAAACCAGGTTTCAAGATCGGACGTTTTCATGGCTGCGCCAGGACGAATGCATCCTGCGTCTTTCCGCTTGATGTCGGTCGATTCAGCCATTCCCCGCCCACGTCCCGCCTGGACAGCGCCCGCGTGTGGATCACGCTTGGGCAGACGAAGGATGGCGTGGAATCTTGCCGTGGGCAGGCGGAAAAAATTTGCGTCCGCTAACGCAAGATTATGTCCGCGTGAGATTATCCGGAGACGGCCGGATTGTGCATCAATTCAAAGCTTTGCGATGTGCAGCGACGGACGAAAGCGAATGTTTGAATTTCGCGCTGGCGCTCCCAACGGAAGGCAGCTGAATCAGCTAAACCAACATCTTGACGAAAAGTGGGACATTTCTGCGAGCCTAGCTTTTTCCTGAGCTTTTACCGCGATTGTCCCACCATTTCCCGATCAGGGAACGCACCATTCCTTGCACTGTGGCAACCTCGATCTGACGGAACAGCGGGACAACCTGTACCACGCAAAATCGCTTTTCCGCATAACAAAACCTTGACCCAGACAGTTTCCAACATTCCGCCTGGTACAAAAAGAGCAGGCCAGGTCAACCGGATGGTTTTGCCCGCGGAAGAAACCAGTGCAATTTCGCCAATGTCGATAGCATACTCACGTCGTTACGTGGGCATTTACGACATCCCGAAAGTTTTGATCTTGCGGAAAGGTGGTTTGAACGAAATGCGCGGTAGCGAGGGCCTGCCCAAATTTCTGCAAAGCCGCTGCCATCAGTGCGCAACGTCCCCATCACGTGCTCTGTACGAGTGAGGTAACAACAGGGATAGACCCGCCGCTTGGCATCGATGTAACTTGAAAACCACGGAATACTGCATCTTGCTTGGTCGATACTAGCGTCTGAACAAGCTCTGATTTTGTCAGTCAACCACTCTCCCGATACGCTACGCCAGAGTTTATAGAAGCTCTTCTCGTCATCGCTCTCGGCAACGGTGATTGCTTCGCCCAATTCCCGATGTAGCGCCAATACCTCATGCTTATCAGGTATCTCCGCCGCTTGGGCAGCCCCATGAGAGACCGGAACTAGACCGAAGGAGTCGACTCCGTCCAGAGATCTAACAAGCGCATACATGGCTCGATAGTCAAATAAGTTACGACGTTGAAGGGCGCAAGCCACTCTGATTGTGGTATTCGGGCGTGTCTGCCCGCTAGCGCGCATTGCACATATTTTTCGGTAATTCTCCACAATTGCGTCGAAGTTTCCACGCTTGCGAATAGCTTCGAAACTCTCTTTGGTCGCACCATCGATGGAAAGCTGCAGGATATCCGGCAACTCTGCTGCCAGTTCGTCGCGCTTGTCATTGCGGATATAGGTCCCGTTCGTCGGTACCGAGCTGCGGATCCCTTTGTTACGCAAGAAAATCAGCTTTTGAACAATTTCGCGATCAATAAGTGGCTCTCCAAAGCCCGCTAGATTGACATAAAGCGGCTCGATATCAGAGATGATGCGTTCAAAAACACTGAGACCGAGAGTTGTCGTGTTCATGTCCTCAAGTTTCTCTCTCCTGCAATGTACACACTGCAAATTGCAAACATCAGTGGTCTCTATCTGGAGCTTCAAAGGTGCCGGAGGAGTGAGATTGCCGGCCCGAATTGCACCAGCGGTTTTGCGCAATCGAAGCAGCCGCGCCGCTAACGTCCACACACTCCCACCAGAGAATGCTACGAGTACAGCACTCAAGGTCGGGCTTATGTATCGCACCGCCGTGTTAAGGCGCCCCTCCAGTGTTGAGCGCGCATTGTCAGCTGTAAGACCAAAAGCTGCTCGGCTTGTGGCTTCGACCAAATTCAAATGCCGCATTTCGAACGCAGCGCGTCTCGAAGATACGCTGGTTTGGTGCCGTCCCGGCAAACCCTCGCGCCGAAGGGCGATCGCCCCTGTGAGGCCATTTGCCAACGTGTGGCCCACAGCACGCGCCAAATATGGATGAGTGTCTGCGTGAGGCCGGCTCGAGGCTACCGCCAACCACTTTTGAAGAATACTGAGAGGCATTATCGATATGTCTCGGTGTTACGTATGAGAGCTGGCAAATATCTACGCAAACGCGACTGTGACCTTCAAGACGATATGAGGCCTAGCAATTCCCTTTTGCTATTCATCGGGACCATTTTCGGATAGCCAGTTCAGAACATCGGCCGGAGAAGCATTTTCAAGAAATTCTCCCTTGTCTCGCCATACTTGTTCGACTTCGCTCCATAGCTCGTTAATAGCCTGGTGGCGACGAGGCGTGTTGGGCCGATCGAAATATGCGAGCCAATTGTCGATTTCCGACTCGCTTCCGCACTGGGCCAGAGCGACCATCTTCAGCGCCCGTCCACGACTCATGCCACTGGACCGAAGGCGCTGGAGCCATCGAACAGCAACAACAGCACGAGCATTGCGCTTTAGAAGAAGGTCTTTGCTTAAGCGCCGCCTTGCTGTTGCTGAAGTGATAGGTCCAGGCGGCTCATAGCGCTCCAATCCGCTAAGCTCGGTATGTACTTCGGCCAGAGGCTTTGAAGCCAAGTTGAGCATGTTTGAAATCTCGGCACCCAACGCGGGCTCTCTGGCTAGGCTGGCGAATAACCGGTTTGTCGCCTCGAGAGCTGCCAAGGCGATCCGACGTGGTGGGCGTCCCTCCCTAATCGAAGCTACAGCAGGAGCAAGGCACTGGCTTATCTCGGCACCGAGATGCGAGAACGGGCTTCCCGTTGAAATCGCCAAAGGTGGTAAGGAGGTTACCCCTTCGGAGGTAGTTGAATTCCCGCTCACGTCATAGGTCCGTAAATTTTCCGTAAAACGAATGGAAGCGTGTAAACATGAACTTTTGACGACTCATGCATGACGGGATCGTAACTCCAATGGAAATCCAAGACGGACTCATCGAAACTACAATTTGATGACACCCCTGTGCGGCGAAACGCGCCTAATAGCTTTATAAGCAAGTCGCACAAACATGCGGAAATTCCGCTGAAGCGACAGTTGCTGCGGCCCATGTCCTTGCGAGATAAACTCTCTTCAAAGGTTCGAAAAATTCAATTCGAGGCGCGCCGCCTGCAAAACGCGCCGCGTGCACTGCCGGACTTTATCGTCATCGGCGCGCAGAAATCAGGCACCAGCTCCATGTTCGCATATCTTAGGCAACACGCACAGATTGTAAGGCCAATATATAAGGAGCCCTACTTCTTCGACCGACATTATCGTCGAGGCCTTTCATGGTATGGTTGCAACTTCCCCACCCAGGCGGCGATGGAGCAACGGAACGATCGATATCAGCGTCGGCATCTGACGTTTGAAGCTACTGCTACATATATTTTTGATCCTCGTGTTCCACAGCGAATCGCTCGTGACCTGGCGACGCGCAAATTCATTCTTCTCCTGAGAAACCCTGCCGACCGGGCTATTTCGGCATACTGGCACGCCAGAAGAATGGGGCTGGAAACACGATCTTTGGACCATGCGCTTGGCGCCGATTTCGAGCGCTATGAACAAGAAATTGCTTTCGAGCAGCGACGATCACCAGTCCCCAACAGTCCGGCTCCCCGTCCCACTTACGTTCGCCGTGGCATCTATCACGAGGCGATCTCCCGCTGGCATGAGGTGTTCTTGCCCCAAGACCTTCTGGTGTTGGAAAGCGAAAAGATGTTCGCAGAGCCGCGTGACACAATGGCAAAGGTGTTCAAATTTCTGAACCTACCATTTGCTGAACATATCGACTTCACGCCCAAAAATGTTGGCGGGTACGAAGAGAAGAATGCCGCTGCGCGAAGCAGGCTTTGTGAATTCTATCAGCCGCACAATCGGAAACTGGATTCCATGTGCGATAAGTCATTTGAATGGTGATCCGATGACCATTCCGATAACAGGCGCCCTGTTACTGCCTTTGGGCCTCATCGTCGCGGTGCTCCCTTGGAGGTACTCACTGAGCGGACTCATGGTTTTTGGAATGATGTCACCGGCGGCCGTGGTGAATGTGGGTAACTACGGCCTGCAACCTGGCTATTATCTAGCGATGTTGCTGATTGCTCGTACCATGGGCGATGTCGTGACGAGCGGCTTCACATTTAACGCACGCGTATTTTGGGAAATGAGATCGCTTTTCTGGTTTCTTGTGACAGTGCTGGCAGTTCTGTTTATTGCTCTTTGCTTTTTTCAAGGTGAAGTTGAAACCCTGCCGGGCAGCTTTGGGTTCAAGTCAGGGCTCGTCCATCCGTTTCATTTGAGCCGGGAAAACTTTACGCAACTCTTCTATCTTCTTCTGAACGCCTTTCTGATTTACTCGTTTGGCCACTATGGAGCGATGGAAAAGTCAAATCAGCTGCTCAGGGCTTGGGACATAGCGGTCACTTGCGGATTGCTGTTTTCCGTGTTCGTCTGCGTATGGCAATTTCTCAGCCTTTATGCGGGCATCTTCTTTCCTGCCGATTTTTTTTATTCGAACGCAGGCTATTCACGTGCCGATAGCCAATCCATGGTTGGCCTCTTCCGCATCAACGGACCATTCGAGGAGCCGTCTACACTCGGATACAATTTGAGCGGCTATTTGATGTTTTCATGGAGCCGGTTGGAATGCCGTCCAACCGTTCTTTCCATCTTTATGATTGCCGGATGCATTTTCTGTTTGCTGGTATCGACTTCCACGACAGCATTTCTGGGACTGTTCCTGTTCGGCTGGGTGGCTTTTTTCGATATGGCGCGCGGGAAGATAAGATTTCACTTCACACTTTCTGCGGGCAAGTTGATCGCTATTGGCTCGATAGGGCTGGCCCTCGCCGCCGGGATCATCGCGATTGCGGCAAACTGGGATGCGATCTGGCTCATTCTGCAAAACACGCTATTTCAAAAATCGGCCAGCACCTCATTCAAGCAAAGAAGTTTTGCCGATAATTTGGCGCTGCAAATTTTCACCGAGACCTATGGAATAGGCGTCGGCCTTGGAAGCCATAAGGCCAACAGTCTTTTGCTTACGATATTGTCAAATACCGGCGTTGCCGGCCTTTTGACCATTGCGGCGTTCTTTTACAGACGCATTTCATATGCGTCCTCGACAGCGACCAGACCGTTCGTGCTCATGCTGCTTGGATTGCTGCTGATTCATCTGTTCTCGAACCCAAACCTCAGTTCGTTGTCGCTGTGGCTTTCGCTGGGCGGTCTTTTGGCGCTCCAAATGTCGGAATATTCGAGAGGTCGAGTGGCGCATAACTATGCGGCCAGCATGGGGCATCAACCCAGGCCAACTCTCGGCACCGTATAATTTCAGTTTTTAGGCAGCGTAGTAACCTTTGGCATATTCGTAGGGCAGTGTGCCGTCTGTATAAAATTTGTAACGGTTCGAATCGACCTGCGTCATCACTACGCCCGCAACCGGCACATTCGCCCCGCGAAGCTTCTTCAGAGCATCCATAACAAGATGGCGTGGCGTTGCCGCCCACTTCACGACTAGTATTGCCGCATCGACCATAGTGCCAAGCTGAAGCGCATCGGCCACCACGGCCGCAGGCGGGGTGTCGATCACCACCAGTTCATATTGGTTTGCGAGTTCGCGAAGCAGTGCATGCATACGCAGAGTCGCCAGAAGCTCACCAGACCCCGGTGTGCGGATGCCCGAAGATATGAAATGTGTCCCGCTGGCACTATCGATATCGATGATTTCCTCCAGTGTCGCCTGCCCCAGCAAATAATCAGCCAGTCCTTTTGCGGGCTTCGACAAAAGCTCCCGCTCGAACGCGGGACGGCGCAGTTCCGCCTCAACCACAATAGATTTGCTTCCCGCCATCGCGCTCTGCCGGGCAAGCATCAGTGAAAATGTTGTCTTGCCTTCGGAGGGAATTGCTGAGGTGACCATCACCACACGTGGTTTCTGGCCCGGTGTCGAGAACGCGATAGCCGTCCGCGTCAGTCTCACCGATTCGGCCATTGCCGAATTGGGTTCGATGAGCATCTTTCTCGAGACCGCTACTGACTCTCCGCGAGTAGCCCAACCTTTTTTCGATGAAGCCAACAACGTCATGCCGAGCACGGGCAAATGTGCCGACTGCTCGACGTCGGCGGCGTCGTGAAAGGACTGGTCATTTGACTCGAGCGCGAACACTACGCCGATCGCGATTAAGATGGCCGTCGCCAAAATGATAGCCATCGAAATGGGTAGGTTGGGGAAGGTCGGCCAATCTAAGACGTCTGCCCTCTGAACGATCCGTCCTTTGGCAGTTGGGACACCGTTCTGCGCCGCTGCGCGAAATAAACCCTGTACGAACGTGTCATAGACGGTTTTAGCAGCCGTCTGCGCGGATTCCAATTGGCGAAGTTGCGGCGAAACCCGGCCTTCATTCGTTCGAACTGAAGTCAGTTGATCGAGTCTGGCCTGAAGCTGGCGCTCGCCCCGCTGAGCCTGATGCACCTGAATGCCAAGTTGCCTGACGGCGCTTTGCGCTTCTTCCTTTAACCGGTCCTGCAGTTTGCTCAATTCGTTCTTTGCCGAGACGACGAGAGGATGCCGCTCCCCATATGTTCCCCGAAGAGAGGCAAGCTGTGCCGCAGCGGTTACTTCTTGAACACGAACATTCTCGACAACCGGAGCCGCCGAGACCGATGGCGCGGACAAGGTCAAATCCGGGTCAACCGTCAGGCGCTGAACTTCGGCTTGAGCCGCTTCCAGCTGCGCCCGCGTCGAGCGGGCTGTCGAGAGCTCTTGCGACAGATTTTGAATTTCTTGCAATGCCAGCGTGTTGCTTTGATTCAGAGAGCCGGGAAGATCGACGATATGATTGGCCTCCTTGAAAGCTTCAACTGCGCGGTCGGCCCGCGCCACTTCCTGGCTCAACTGTTCTAGCTTCGGATTCATGGACCGGGCCGCACGCTCGGCTTCGGCGATTTGTTCGTCCACCTGCCGGGCCATGTACTCTTCCGCAAAAGCATTCGCGAGACGGCAAGCTTTTGCTGCATCGATGGACGTGAAATCCAGCTTCACACTATATGTCTTAGGATCGGGATTGACTGTGTAGGCTTTAAGCACCTGGGTGGCGACGTTATATTTTATCTGATCGGCCGTAAGTGTCCCCGACGTCCTCGCCTTACAACTCAAACTGACCTGCAGGAAATTGGGCAGAACAGAAGCCAAGGCGCAAAAAAATCGATTGCCCGTCGGTTTGCGGATATAGAGGTTGAACTCCGGGTCCGACATCAAATGTTCCCGGTCGATGATGCGATCGACCAGAGTGCGGGATTGCAATGCGTCAACTTCGCTTCGAACGACCGGATCCGAAGGAGCAGTATTCAAATAGGATTGCTGCATATCCACAACACTATCCTGGCGTGCGGAGAGAACGATAATCGCTTCCGACGTGTAAGTGGGCGTCAGCAGCTTTATAGTGAGAAAGCCAAGTGCGGTTATCACGAACACCGTGGCAAGCACCACGTTGCGGCGGCGCCAGAGCGTTCTGAGTATTTGCGCGCCGGTAATTCGGTTGGCGTCGGATAATCCTTCCGAATCGCTGGGCAATAAGGATTGCGCGTTGATGTTGGACATCTATGTACTCTGACTGAAATTGGCAGTGGGTCCAATCACAGCAACGCCGCACGCAAGTGTAACAATAACGTCATACAGCACGTTCGGCCCCAATTTGAAAGACACATTAGCTTGCATATGCATCAGTCTTGCAAAGACGCACCAAAAAACAGCTTGCGTAGGATGCAGTCCTACCCGTGTCATGACCGAGACTTAGGAGCGTTATATTTTTACGGTAAACGCAGCTTCACCTTTTCTTCCGACACGGGGGCTGCCATGGCTGCACAACTTCACCAACCGACCAAGCATCGCTTTCTCGCAACTGCATGCTCGCTGGTACTAGCCGCGTGCTTTGCCGCCAGTGCCGCGAAAGCCGATACGCTGGTCGTGATCTCTCCCAACCTCTCATCGGACTCCGCCCCAACCGATCCCCTTGCAGCTCTTGCTGCGGCTCCGACGAACTCAATCAAAAAGGTCGTCAACGGAAAATATGCCGTCCAGGTCGACAATGGCTGGGTGATTTTCCAAGGCTTTACCGGTCAACCTACGCTCAGCTTTTACGATGCGGATGCCACCGGTGATTTCAATCCATCAGGGAGCATCAAGCTGAAACCCGCGGGTAACGGCCAAAGTGGTACTGGTCTCTTCTTTAATGCCGGTGGCATTGTATTTGCGCCTTGCCCTGTAACGGCACTTCCCAGCCGTTGCGCTACATCCACGAGCGGTCCGTCCGGGGTGGGCGTCGGCTTTGGTCAGGCGACATTCGGCGGAGCCGGTGGCGCAGCTGGCGGCTGGGTGAATGACAATACGATGACGGCCTATCTGACCAATACCGATCAGAATACGGGATCGATCGCAGGCTTGTCGGTGGATGCCACGAACGGCGCCTATGCTGTCGGTTGGGACTTGAACACATCGACTTTCTCCAATCATGGCATCATCTGGACGCTGGACTCGGCGGGACAGACCTATAAGCCGCTATCCAAGAAGGATTTGGGTACTCTAGGCGGGATGACCAGCCAGGCGCTCGCCATCAGCAAGAACGCCAAATATGTCGCGGGCATTGCGAACACGGCCAACAACAAAGCACATGCTGTTTACGCCCTGACATCGGCAAGCGGCTGGACCGATATATCGACCGGCTTCCCGTCTGAAGTCATCAAAAGCCGCGCACTTGCGGCAAGCAACACCGGCTTCATTGCGGGCTCTGCCACCGTGAAGCGCACGATAGCCGGCAAGAAACATTCGGTCGATATTGGCTTTGTCTACGACACGAATACTTCGACGGTGAAATTCTTCGAAGATCCGGGCGCCAACGTGATCCCGATGAAGGTTCTCGATGACGGGCGCGTGGTGGGAAATGCGGAATTCATTGATCCGGGCACCAGCATCAAATCAAACCATCCATTCCTGTTCGATGGCACCACCATGGTTGATTTCGGGACGATGGTGCTGGCTTCCACGGGTCAGCCGGCTTACGGATGCCGCGTCAATCGCCCGAACAATCTGGGTGAGATGGTTGGAAGCTGCATTCCCAACAGCGCAACGCCTTATGGCGTGAGCGGAGCGGCGTTCTTCATCGATGCCACAGCAACTACGCCGACCTTTGTCGACGTAAACGCGGCCATTCATGCCACCTCGGATGCATCAACGCCCCAAATCAAACCTTACGTGATGGGCTCGGTGACTTCGATCGACGACGACCATGAAATCACCGTCATGGGAATGAAGATCCAGGGCGGTCAGGCAAACGAAGCGGCATTTCTCGCTTCCAAGGTAACTTATAGTCCCTGAACATCTACGAGCCGCCGACCGGTCTCGCCATGAGCGACGAAAGGTCGGCAGCAAGTTTTCGGCTTAGCGATGCAATCGAATGGAGCGGCTTGATGCGATGGCCGTCCTTTGTGTGTCTTTGTCTGACGCTATGTTCGGTCGGGGCTGAAGCATCGCCTCGCACCATGGGCGTCGCCGTTCAGGTCAGCAACGGCAAGCCAATTCCAACACAGGCGCAATTCGAACAGTTCCTCAACCCCGGCGATTATGTGCGCGATGTGCTGGGGTGGCAGAAAGCCGATCCGCATTGCGACCTTGCCGGCAGCCCAACACGCAGCATCGTGATTCCGAGTTCTATGCAAACGCTCTATGATCGCGTGGATGCGGCGGGCGGCAAGAATTTTGTCACTTTGGCATTCAACAACAAAAGCTGCGGCCAGGTGGCGAATGCAGGCGGGCGAACGTTTCCTTCGACACCAGCGTTGAGGGCGGAATTCGCGGCCTATGCCGCCGCCGTTGTACGCCAAGTGCCAGCATTGGGCGGAGTTTCCATCTGGAACGAGTTCAACGGCACCTGGGACGGTGGCTATACCAACTATGCCCAAAAACTCACCGATTATTGCCTTCTCACGAATGCAGTCATCGCCGAAATACGGAAGGTCGATCCGCAGCTGCCCATTGCGATGGGAGCCACCGTCGGATGGAACATAGATAATTGGTTCATCGACCTGTTCGACAAATATGGCTGCATCGGGAAGGGCGACCCCAAGGTCTGGCTCGACATTCATCCTTATCTCACGGGCAAAAAAATATCTGGCAAGACAGATTGGCAGCTCTGGAAGCAGTCCGTCGCCAATATCAGGATAGATGGAATCAGCAATCCGCTCATGGCCACCGAATGGGGCGCTAAAGCTGCCTATACCTGGCAGACGGCCCATCCGAGCGGAAATTATATGACGACATTTGATTCGCAGGTGTTATCGCAAGATCCGCACTGGGCTGGAGCAATTTGGTTTGAGTTGCTCTACGACAGAAAGTCGCCGAATGCTGGACTGTACGACAAGAGCGGATTGGTCACGACGTTCGGAGTGCAATATCTGAATACATTTCGCAACTAATTCGCGTGGCGCGTAATGAAAACCAATGCGTTTGCTATTCGCGGTTGCCGCTCGTTACAGGACGCACTCCTAATTGTCATACAAATGTTGAACGCAAGCATTTGCATTTGTTTGCAAATTTCACATTGCGATTTTCATTTGTCCCACTGCTGTCATAACGCACCATTAAGTTCTCCTTAACCGTTGAAAACATCAGACAGCGCAGGCCTCGCAAGAGGTTCGCCGCAAAGCGGCGGGCTATCGCGTGAACGCGTGCGTGCGGGTGGGGCAGCATGGCGCACACATGGTCGGCACCGACTTCTAGAAATTTCTGGGTCAGGAACAGGACTCGTTCTCGCGTTACGACAAGGGCCCTTGCTGGTCCACTCAGGATTTGTATCGTCACAGAAACATTGCACGCGGGCGTCGGGCGCCACATCGTCGACGCCGCAAGCGTTTTGGCCGCGAGGGGTCATGAAATCCATGTCGTCTATTCACCGTTGCGCATGGACGCAGACTTTCTTGCATCGCTTCAGTCGCAAGCTGGCATAGCCTGCCATGCCGTGGAAATGCCGCATGCCATAGGCGCCAGCGATCTGGGCGCGTTCCTACAAATTAAAAACTACATCAAGGAAAGCGGGCCATTCGACATCATCCACGGCGAAAGTTCGAAGGCTGGGGGCTATGCGCGCCTACTCAAGCTTTTCGGCGCTCGCACGGTGGTTTACTCGCCACATGCTTTCATAACGTTCTCGCCGATAATCTCGTTGAAGAAACGGATCGTCTATCAGGGAATAGAGGCGCTTTTGTCCTTTTTGACCGACCGGATCATCTGCTCTTCCCAAGCGGAACGGGAACATGGCCAGGGGCTTGGGATTTCCGCCAAACGTCTATTTGTCGTACCCAACGGTAGTAAATCTCGTGCTTCCCAATCACGGGAAGAAATGCGCGCGCGGTTGGGACTGCGAGACGATGATGTGGCGATTGGATATGTGGGCCGTATGGAGGATCAAAAGGCTCCAGAACGGTTGATCGACGCGGTTATCCCTGTTCTCTCGGAAAGCCCGCGGATACATGCTTTGCTTGTCGGCGATGGGCCGAAACGGCCCGCTCTAGAAAAAAAGACTCGTGAGCTGGGCCTCCTCAATCAGGTACATTGGCTCGGCGCAGTGAACGGCCAACAAGTCATGGCCGCCATGGACGTATTCGCGTTGCCCTCTCTTTACGAAGGTTTCGCCTATGTGTTGCTGGAGGCGCTAAACGCCGGCCTTCCCATCGTCAGCACACCGGTTGGTGGCACTTTGGAGAGCGTGTTGCCAGACGTGAACGGATTTGTCGTCCCTCACAATGATCCCGCCGCTTTCGAAAACGCATTGCGCAGGCTCGCCCGTGATGCAGATTTACGCAGCAAGATGGGACGCGCATCGCTTGAGCATGCCGCCCATTTCACGATAGAGCGGATGGCCGAGACCATCGAGAACGTCTATTTCAGCGCATTGTCGTCCAGGAAACGCGTTGCTGAAGCGGCCCTTCAACCTGCCTTGCCGGCCTCGCAGCAAACTATTTGACAGCTCCGGTATTCGAGATCGTTTTATAGGCCGGGTTGATAGAGCGACGTGCGATCTCGTATGCAGGCCGGGCGAAGCGCTTTATGGGCACAGAAAGCTTTGTCTTTCCGTAACGCAAATCAGCTTCCAGCTTCGCAAGCAGAGGATTTCTGCCATGACGGACTGTTATTGACTGCACTTCGCGGATCGTGCGCTGAAACTGCCGATTCGAAACTCCATCGTGCGTCATATGTCCGACGATCTTTGAAGAATAAGTGCCTCGGGCGCCGTAGCGATGGAGCCTGAGCAGCCATTCATAGTCCATGGCGTTGCGATATTCGGTGTCGAATAGTCCCCCCCGGACGAAGCACTCGCGCTTTGCGAGCAATGTGGGATGCCCGACAGCCGGCCACCGGCGGTGGATCTTTTTTGCATAGTGCGGGTCACCTACATATCTGAAGATGGGCAAACCATTCTCGTAGAAGATGAGATCACCAAAGGCAAAGTCGGAGCCTGCCTCGTCCAACGCCTCCACGGATTTCTCGATCTGATCCGGCGAGAGCCAGTCGTCGGCGTTGAGGATAAGAATACTCTTTCCCCGAGCCATCGCGACACCTTTGTTGAAAGCGTCGCTGATGCCTTTGTCTTTTTCGCTGATCCAAAAATCGTGGGATAGCGCCAATCGGCGGATGACATCGATCGACCCATCGGTCGATGCCCCATCGACAAAAACCTGCTCTATTGATTTGAAGGTTTGCGATTGAACGCTTGTTATGGTGCGCTCAAGGGTTGCTGCAGAGTTCAGAACGACGGTGATGATGGAAACAGCAGGTGCTATGGCATACTTCCGCGGCTGCTTCTCATCGCGCAGCTTCACATATCTGTCATAATCGCCGAACGTGGCTGGCGGCATGGGTCGTCGGGCCTATTTGCGGAGTTATTTCGAGAAGAAGAAATAGCGCTGTAACATGACATGTGTAATTCGTTTGCTTATGCATGTCGTCACAGTCTGCGATCCTGGTCACGTCGACGGCGGCGCGCCGAAAGTTGCGATAACGGCAGCGCGCGGCCTTGCCGATGCGGGTCATGAGATCACTTTCATCTACGCTGTCGCCCCGGCAAGCAAAGCGTTAAAACATCCGCGCATCCACCTCGAGCATCTCGATTTCGATAGTGTTTGGAACAAGAGCAATCCGTTTGCGGCGGCGGCACAGGGAATCTGGAATTCGGCAGCGGCCAGAAAATTCGCGGATGTGCTGCGCCCAATGAACCCTGCCAATACCATTGTGCATTTTCACCAATGGACGAAAGCACTGAGCCCAAGCGTTTTGCCTGTTCCTTCAAGGTTCGGAATTTCTTCTATCGTGTCGTTACACGACTACTTCCTGGCTTGCCCGAACGGCGCCTATTACAAATTTCCGGCTGGTGCACCGTGTTCGCTCACGCCAATGTCGGCCGCTTGCTTGACTTCGGCCTGCGATAGCCGGGGCGCCATGTACAAGGGCGTTCGCGTCTTGCGGCAACATGCAACGCGGCAAGCATTGAAAGAAGCAGGCTCTTCTCTCAGCCTCCTAAACGTCTCCCAATTTGCGCAGAATATGATCGACAAGTTCATTCCCGGCATTCATCGCCGGTTTGTTGTCCGGTCACCCATCGAGCAAATCATGACGCCGCCGACTGTTGTAACTGAAAATACGGATTTCCTGTTCGTTGGCAGGATCACCGTCGAAAAGGGCATCAGACAACTTGTGCGAGCCGCTTTAGAAACCGGTCTGCCGCTTACTTTGGCCGGTGAGGGGCCATTGCTAAATGAAGTCCGCGACACGGCCGATAATATACGCTGCGCGGGCTGGCTGAATCAGAACGATCTTGTCCAGACAATGTCGAAAGCCAGGGCGCTCATTTTTCCATCCACCTGGTATGAGACAGGTGGCCTTGTTGTGCTTGATGCCATGGCGCAAGGAATTCCAGTTATCGTCAGCAATCGAACCGCGCCTGTGGAATATATTGTCGATGGTGAGAACGGTTTTGTCATAGATCCGGACGACCCGACAACACTTTCGCAACGCATGCTTGATCTGACCGATAACACCCTGGCGCAGCGCATGGGGCTGGAAGCGTACCGCCATTATTGGAAAAGCCCAAGGACGGTCGAGGCCCATGTTGCGGAACTACTCAATGTTTATCGGTCGATTCTTGTAGAGCGCCCATCGAATAACCACTGGAGCGCAGCATGGTCTTGAGACGATTTCTCTCGACTCTATTCCTGATATGGCCGACGTGCTCGCACGCAACCAACATCCACCTCGATCCAACGACGTTAGGAAACGTGTTTACGGCGGGCAATCCGGCTTCCGTCCTCATACATAGTGACGTCATAAAGCTTTCTTGGCATTTGAGGGATTTTTTTGGAACGGAGTCTGGTTCCGGAACTTTTGATGTATCACACGGCGAAACCGTCTTGAGACTTCCTATTTCCTCCCCGGGATATTTTACACTCACGGTTTCTTCGTCTGACGGGACAGAAGCAACGACAGCGATAGCCTTTGTCCCAAAGCCGCGTCCAGCTGAGCAAAATTCGCCTTTCGGCGTGATGACTCATTTTGCCAAGGGCTGGCCCACCGACGTCATTCCGCTGATCGAGATGGCAGGAATCCACCGAGTTCGCGATGAGCAACCCTGGCGCAAGATAGAGAGAAATAGGGGCAGCTATACGTTTCCTGCCGCGTTTACGACCTATATGGAAACGTTGAAAAGCCACGACATCGACCCACTGCTGGTGCTGGCATTTTCAAATCCCCTCTACGACGACGACAAAACGCCTTATAGCGATGAAGGACGGCAGGCTTTCGCGGCCTATGCCGCGGCAGTTGCAAAACGATATGGGAATGAAGTTTCCGCTTTGGAGGTTTGGAACGAATACAACGGAAGCTTTTGCGATGGGCCATGCGCGTCAGACCGTCCACGCTATTACGCGGATATGCTGAAGCAAACATATAGCGCATTGAAAGCGTCCGATTCTACGGTAACGGTGGTTGGAGCCGCGGCCGTTCCCATTCCCATTGATTTTTTTCGCGGGCTTTTCAGGGCGGGCGTCTTGAGCAATCTCGATGCCATTGTGATTCATCCTTACCGCAAAACGCCGGAGGGTGTGGAAGATAAGATCGCTGAATTGCGGACACTGATGGTCAAATATGGCAAGGAGAAGCCAATCTGGGCGACGGAGTATGGCGACCTCGCCGATATGAAGAAGAGTCGCGATGACGTCGCGCGCTATTTGGTGAGAATGACGACTCTCTTGCTCAGTGCAAATGTGGAGCGCGTCTATTGGTATTTGCTCAAAGACTACCAGGACTTTAGCGGGCTGGGCCTTGTACGTAGCGGGGACGATCCCATGGGACGCTATGTGGCTAACCCAGCTTACGTCGCCTACGCAACGCTGATACATGAACTTGATGGGGCACGGTTTGTTCGGCGTGAACAGGCTCCCTCAACCGCGCGTGTCTATCTTTTTTCCAATGGCAAAATGGATATTCGTGTCGCCTGGGCGCCTGATGGCCCAGTGCAATTCCATTTGCAGGAGCCCTCACAAACGATAGATATGATGGGGGCGCGTCGAACGACAGCAACCGGCGGCATGACTGCCGTCACGCTCGATAACAACCCCGTTTATCTGCTGAGCAAAACTCGGAGCGAGTAAGCAGATCTATATTGCTGCCTTAAGGGTGATGGACAATATATTTTCGCTGTAAGGCCCGGAATTGTAGAAATGTACATCGGGTCGATTTGATCGGCGTAAGTTGTGCGAATAGCTTGCATCCAATTCCAAATTCCGGTTCAGCAAATACCGGGCATTGAGGTTGTAGCTATAAGTATTATCACGCACGTCGCCGAGTTCGAAATTGGCCCGCTCATAGTGAAACCGCGCCTCGCCAAGAAAATTATGCCACATTTCATGCTGAATTCCGGCACCGGCGGACGCAAGCGAAAGCGAGCTGCGTAAGCTCGAAACACTATCCTTCGAAGGGGCGCCCACAAGCTCTTGACAAGCAATCCGGGCCGATGCGCCATCGCAAAATGTTTCGGTGCCGGTAACGGTTCGCGAGACATCGACGCTCACCGTGGTTAGAGGGAGGACGTTCCACAAAAGGTGACCGTTCATCGTCGGCGTGAGAAGTGTATCGAAAGCTGGATTATGATAGTGCTGGCGCAGGGCTCCCACTCCCAGTTCCATTTCAAGCATATCGGGTATATAGGCTGATACGCCCAGAAGCGCCGTCAACGATCTGTAATTCCGCTCGGCTCCCTTGCGCAACCAATCCTGCATGGTGTAACCGCCTTGCACAAAGACCGCTGCGGAACCGAACAGATAGTAACTGACGCGGTCCTGATAGCGCCACTCGATGCCGCTCCGCCCGGCCTCAGCTTTGGAAATATAAGCGGTTTGGGAGACTGAAAATTGGGCCATCTCCTCAAGCTGGTTGATCCTTTGGACGTAGCTGAATGTTCCACCGGCGGTATTGAAAATCGGCCGCTTGGTGGCATCGGGGTCTGCTTCGGGACTGTCGCGGGTTTCAGGCTGTTGCGAAAAACCGCCTTCAATCTGAACGAATCCATCGCTTGATACATCCAGACGTCCTGTTCCGTCGATCTGAAATAGATTCGCATTCTCGAACCCATGAGCGAAATAGCGCTGCTGGTCCGAGCGGGCCTTCAGTGCCAAGCTGTTGCGCGACCATTGCGATACGACCTGAATGGCTTCGGTAGTGGTGTTGAGTCCATCGTTCTTGCGATGACGATCGGAAGCAAAAATGTTGTCGTCATAAGTGAGTGCTTCCCACGCCGAAGGAGAGATACGAAAACCACCCGCATCAATGGCCGGCGCATCGTAGGAGGGTCTATCCTGATCGTATACGGGTATAGGTGGTTGCGGCTGATCTTGCGGCCAGTCCATAGCCCAGACGCAGTGCGTGGTCGCGCTCAGCAACAGTGCGCACCAGCTAAAATACGCGAACCAGCCCTTGCGCCGTTGGAGCTTCGTGCGGATCACAATCGTGTTCCGTCGAGATCAGAAAAACTGCTCGTGCACAACGACGACGTCGCCGGGAAGGAGGCCCGCCAAAGGTCCGGCAGACCATTCCGTCGGGTGATCGCTTTTGGATCTGACCACCGTGACCGTGCTCTGATCCGCTCGCACAGTGAATCCTCCGGCAGAAGCCACCGCGCCCAGAACATTTAACTTCGGCATATAGGGATACTGTCCAGGCTTTGATACTTCGCCCACCACGAAGACCGGACGCGATTGCGCGATTTGAACGCTTACGCCTGGATTGACCAAAATGCCGTTGTTCAGCTTGTCGTAGATTTTGGACTGAAGCTCCTGCACTGTCAGCGAGCGCGCACTGATTTCGCCGACCATGGGCACCGATATGGTACCGCTGTCGCTCACCGTGTAATCCGTTGAAAGGCTCTGCTGGTTATAAACGATCACACGCACCACATCGCCCGCATCGAGCCGATACGGACCGGGATCCGCAGGCGGAAGCGGAGGAGGAACGGCACAGGCCGCGACGAGCAATAGAACGAGGCCCCCTGCCATCCACTTCATACTCCGAACCGCTGAGACGACCATCGATTTCACTCGCCCCGAATTTTCTTGTGGGAGCCATTTTGTAAAACGAAAGCGTCGTATTTTTGACATCGCGGGTGCGGCTTAAACGGCATGTCCGACCTTCACCAAAGCGTCATACAGAGTTGACCGCGTCGATCAGCACGCGCCGTATCCGCTCAATACCACCCGAACGGTTCTGCCAAGAATGTACAGATCAAGGCCGAGCGACCTTTTACGGGCATATATAGCGTCCAATGCGACCCTCTTTTCGTAAGACACCAGATTGCGCCCACTCACTTGCCACAGCCCCGTGAGGCCAGGACGGCAACTGTAATAGGCGGAGATTTTTTTATCATAACGCGCAATCTCTTCCGGAACGATCGGGCGGGGGCCGACAAGACTCATATCCCCGCGCAGTACATTGAATAGTTGTGGCAGCTCGTCAATGCTCGTACGCCGAAGCCAACGGCCGAAGAGTGTGATTCGCGGATCGTCTGCCAGCTTAAAGTTTCTCTGCCATTCGTCGCGAGCTGCCGGATTCCGGTCGAGATACTCCGACAGGATAGCGGCGGCGTTCGGAACCATCGAACGGAACTTGTAGCAAATAAAAAGCGCTCCTTCTTTCCCAACCCTGCGTTGAGCGTAGAGCGCGCCACCCGATATGCTGAGCAAACAATAGACAATCGCCATGACGGGAGCGCACAAAAGAAGGGCAATCAGAGCAAGCGTGATATCGAGCACTCTCTTTACATCAAATGCGCGGGAAGAGGACGCTGTATCGTATGACGATTTAACGACCGCAGGCGAAGCTAGCGGCGAATAGGAAAGCGACTCCGTCTCATCCAACGCCGTCATCGACTAACCCCGTTCTAACGATAGCGCATTCGAACGGATGGCAGTTTCGCTTTTGTGACCGCAAATTGGGGGTTAAATGAAATGCCGATTGATCTCGCTAATTCGCAGAGATCAGATCGGGGGGCATTTTGTCCCGCGTTCCGGATCGCAATTCCCGAAACCAAGGACTTCAACTGTTATCAGAGACGGAACAGATTGCGGTGAGTTTTGAGAGCCACGGCCGGCCGCGGCTGCGACAGAATCAGCAGCGACTTTCGCAGCTTGCCCGCTTGTTGAACTGGCGCTTTCCAACGATGAAAGATTGACCGCTCCAACCTCCGGCACACCAGAAACACTGCCGACTGCGGCGATATTTGCCGCGTTCAAAACCAGCAGGGCGAGAATATCGAGATTGCCAGATGATCTCAGGCCGGCGTCGCCGGCGTTCACGGTTCCGCGCGGTGCAATGAGCGCGGCCGAGGCCGCTGGCGCGTCTGGCGTCGATTGGATTGTTCCGATTCCCGCGCCGGACACCAAGCCATTCAGATTGATGGTCTGAAGGTCGGTCGGATCAAAGTTTACAGAAAGCGGCTTAAAATCGACCGAAGTCTTCGCGCCACGGCCAGCATCAAGATCGCCATTTGACGACCACATCAGAATATCACCGCCCTGCACCGTCAGAATGCGGCTCTGGTTGACGAGGACACTGCCATCGGTGAAGACGGAGATGGCGCCATTATCTAGACTAAGGATTCCGAGCGAACTGTTGGACAGCTTGGGATTGATTTCCAATGCAGTGGTGCCGACGTTGATATCGCCGCCCGGCCCCAGAATCATGATGTCCCCGCCGACCGCCAGGCTCGTAGTGGTCCCATCTGCGGCCTGGACATCAACGGTCGCACTTTGCAACGTCTTGATGGTGGCATGAAGCAGATCGAGTTCCCCGGTGATCACCCGCGTTGGCTTCTTGTCGCCGTCGGCGCTGTTGTCGGTATAACCCAAAGACGATGGGAAGAGCGTGTTGATCATATCGTAGCCGACATCGTACTGCTTGTAACAGCATCCCTCCGCGTCGCCGGGTAGACGCAATTCGCTCACGAATACCTGATCGACAAAGACATGCTGCAAGTTGGAGGGCAACGTCTGGAAGACGGTCCAAGCGTCTGCCGTTGACATTGCCGGATAGCCGAGTGTTTCCAGGAAGGTGACAATATCCGGCAGATAACTACGCAGCGATGTTGCCGCTAGCGGATCGATGTATTTGTTCACCACCGCCTGGTAATCCACGCCGTTGCCGACGCCGAACAACGTGACGATGTCGGCGCCCCGCCGCGCGAGTTTGTAGTTGGCGCTAAGAGCAAAAGGATCAGCAGCACTTGGGTCCTGATCGCTGAACATCCGCCGGTTGCCCACTGTCACCGTGTTACCGAATGTCACGATGCCGGTGCCAATAGGATCGCTTGGCCCACCGGCCACGCTTGCGGCGATATCTGCGGCGGCGGTCACGAACGGTCCCAGATTGCGGCCGGCTTCGATATCGAAATAACCTGGACCAGCGAGGCTAAGGCCACCCTCGTTTTCCGCCGTTTCGAGGTTGGGGATACCCAGGTCTGCACCAATCTGCTTTTGCCACGCGCCCGTATAGTAGAGATCGCGGCCCGCGACGATCGACGTCACGTCGGTGGGTTCGAGGTTTTGGCCGAAGTAGGAGAGATCGACAATGTCCCTCGCAGCTCGAACGACCGAAGGTTTGGTGATCTCCCACGCCAGCGGTTGCTTTCCATCATCTGTGGACGACGAGCCGGAACCCGCAACGATATTACCCGTCACCGCATAGAATAGGTCTTGAACAGTGTCGCCCTGGTGCAGCAACAGACTGCCTAGATCGAAAGCCAGCGAGCCAGGCGCTGGCGCGAAACCAGAAAGCGGGTTGGCCGCATCGAATGCCGCTTCAATCAGAGAGGGGCCGGTGCTGATGGGGCGTGAGCCGCCGCCACTGGCCGCGGTGTTGAATGTGTAGATTGACCCGTAAGCGAGCAGATCAAGGTTGCCGTCTTGCGACGCCGCCAGGCGCAGCGAGTCTTCGATTTGCACATCGCCTTGAAGCGCCACCGCCTCGAAACCGGCTGGATAGCGATTGATCGAGGGATATGCGCTCGTATCAGGCGGATTTGTGATCTGCACGATGTTGTAGGTCAACGCAGGTCCGAAGGAGAGCGAGTTGGCTATAACATCACCAGAGACCGACGAGAGGGTTGCCGCGCTGTCCGGCCCATAGCTGAACACCGATTGGGATACGACGTCGAACGCGCCTGTCGGATCAGCAACATTTTGCAGCGAGGGGCCGCTGACAATGCCGCCTATATCTGCTGTCCCGCGTGCAAGAACGGATATCGTGCCTGTATCGAGCGCGAGAATGGTGGATACCGCATGGGTTGCCGAACCTGGATCGGTGGGATCTTCGCGAATGGACCAACTCGCCGAGACAGAGCCACCCACAACGATCTTTGCGTCGCCCGATCCTTCATAATAGGCGCCGCTCTTCAGATCGCGGCCCGCGATTACGGTGAGGTCGCCACTACCATTAAGATGTACGACCGGGATATTGGCAACCGTGTTTCCGTTGGAATCGACGATGGTGCTCGACAATCCACCGCTCATTCGCGCCGTCGTCGGCAGCGATACCGACAATTCCTGTATATCGCGACCGGCTTCCACGCGAACATTCCCACCCACGCTCATCAAACCCTGATCGAAGCTGCCAAAATTGATCCACCAACTGGTTTGCGATGGAGTGAACAACTGGCCTGTCGATACATAACCGGAGAGCGGCGAGAACGGACCAAAATCCGTAGAGGAAAGCGCCGTACCTTGGGCGATCAGCCAAGGGGCAAAATATTGCTGATTGGGATAACTGCCGCCGTTGCCGGGCGAGCTGACCACAGGGTGTTCGAAGCCGAGAATATCCTGCTGGGCCGAAAGTGTCAGGTGCCCACCGCCGACGGGATAGGCAGCTTCGGTCGAAGGACCATAAGGATTGCAATAATTGTTGATGTCGCAAGTGATGATTTCGGGATTGAGGAAACCTTCGGGATTTGTCGCGACCGGTACCTCTATCTGGGAACCGGGATTGAGCGGATCGTCGATCAACTCCATCTGATAACCCGGATCGGCCAAGGCGACCGACGCCCGCCCGGCTGTATAAACGACGCCGGGAGCCTTGGTATCGGCGAGAATGAGATCGCGGCCCGCAGCGATGTCAATGGAGCCCGTTCCGGTGCGGATGATCGTTGGCGTTTCGTAGGTGACATTCGCGAACGAATTGCTGTTGAAGACATTGTACTGCTGGTGACCGTCGATCACCACATTGCCATGGCCCGCCATCGGCGATGGACCACCATCGGCGAATGCCGAGAGCGGCGCGAGCGACAAAGGATTGGCGCTGCCGGTATCTGCGCCGGCCACAATCCGATATGACCACGACCCAACTGCACGATAATTGCCGCTCGTTGCCTTGATCGGCCCGTTTACATCTTGGATCAATGGGAACAGGTCGGCTCCTGTGACGGGCGTCTTATCCTTGGCGGAGAAGCTCGGACTGATGCTGTTGGCATCGGCTGCGTAAGGAGCCAGAGGTGCAGCGCCAGCGATTGCCGAGTAGGTCGCGCCCGCGATCAGATAGCCGCCGACATTGCTGAAATCGGTGGAAGCGCCGCCGAAGAAATAGACCATATTCAGCAAGTTGGTCAGATTCTTCTGATAATTTGTGTCGAAGGTGTTGCGGGTGTTGAAGAAGCCATCAGAAAGGGAGTCATAAACGACAACATCACGCACCGCACGCAACGTCAGCGTACCGGCCTCGCCGGTGACCGAGCCACCGACGCGATAATCCAGGCTGGTGATTTGACTGATCCCCGGCGCAAAGACGAGATCGCCCTTGTAGCCGGCATATTGGGGAAGCAGATTGCCGTAAGCATCGGTCATTACCGTGCCTACTGGCACAGCCGGGGCGTGCTTCGGCGTATAAGCCTGACCGCTTACCAGATAGCCCGCAAATCCGGCCCCCAAATTCCAGGCATTGGCGACGGTGATGTCTCCGTTGTTAATGCCGGGATCATTGTTGACCAATTCGATACCTGGCTGCAGGTGAAGTACATCCGGTGAAATCGAGGAAAATTTGTTCCGCGCGGCCGAAGAAAGCACGAAGTTCTGCACGAAGTCGATCAAGGTGCCGGAGCACGCTCCCACATTGTTGCAACTTCCATAAAAATTGGGTTGCGCGACGGGGTCGATCACTCCGTTGAATGCGCTATTATGCGTATCGAAAACGCGATAGGCCTCTACTGTGACATCGACCGCGCCTTTGATGGTGGTCTGAATCGTATTGATCGCGACATCATCCGGCCCAATGATTGGCGCCCGCAGCTTGACCTTGCCGCCGTTGCCGGCTGCCGCCAGGTTGGAAACGTCAATAATACCGCCGGCAAGGTCCAGCACGCCGGAATTCCGCGTTCCGATCGTAACCTCACCACCCTGCTTTTCCGCATTGGACGCCGTTGCCAGAATTTTTCCGCTGGATGTGAGGGCAACGCCATTTTCGCCGAACAACGAAACTGTACCGCCGCCTTCGCCCGACGCATCGATCGTATGCGAGACGACGATCGTTCCGCCATCCGCCGTCAGGGTAACGTTTGCAGCCTTCACATCCGTCGAAAACTGCAAATCGCCTTGATAGGTATGTATACCAACCGTATCGCTGAATGCGGACGGTATGGACAGAGTATCCGTTCCGAGCGTTTGCGCATCGATGACGAGACGGCCACCGCTGTCGTTTGAGACTGAACTTGCAATTACGTCTATATCGAAAGCTGCGCCGTTGGATAGAACATCGCCATTGGCCGCAGAAAGTTCGATGGCGCCCGCATAACCCGAATATCCGGACGGGGAAGATATGTCGATACGGGAGGTGTTATCCACATCGATGCTTCCCGCATTTGCGACCAGACGGACAGATCCACCGCCTGCAACCCGTATCGTATCGTAAAAGGTCTGAACATATCCGTTCGCGGCGATCTCGGCATTCGCTCCCAACCGGACATCGCCTGTCGTGGCGGTGAGCGTCACACCGCCTGCCCGGGCTTGCAACACCGCGCCTTTCTCAAGGGTCACCGATGCCGCGGTTGCCACAAATGTTCCGCCAATTTCGGCAGCGCTCGTTGCATGGGTGCCGTCAGCACCGGTGAACACAAGATTCCCTGTTGTCGAGACCGATTGGTTTGCACCACCACCGACCAGAAAGAGCGGAGCTTGGAAATCGAGATCCGCGGCGCCCGCATTCAACGACCCGCTTCCGCGCACGGCGATGCCCGTTTGAGCGGACATGGTGACTGCCGAGAAGCCGCTGAACGATTTGTCGCCAGTTCCCAATCCAATATTCGCGGCGTTGAGCGTGAGAGTGCCGCTTCCGGCACCTATGGATTTTGCTGCGTTGCCCGAATTGACAAGATCAATCTCGCCAGCACCGAGGGTTACCGCCTGATCATCGGTAGATGTTAGTGCGGAAAAGTCCAAAGCAAGCAGGCTGTCGGGGCGACCCATTTGAAAATCGACATTGCCGGCAAACGTGATGGTCTGAGAGGCGCTTGTCAGCGAGAGGGTTTTCGCTTGCTCCAATTGCGGAATCATGCTGCCCGAGACATTGAACCCAGCATTCTTCGCCGAGGTACCGAAATTGATGCTCTTGGCGGAAATCGAAATGTTGTCCGCATCGATCGTCGCGCCGTCTGCGGGCCGGATGCTCCCACTTGTATCGAGCGTAATACTGGTGCCCTCAATGAAAGTTCCTGGTCCATTGGTGGGATCGGTTCCAGCCAGCGTAACGACCCCGTTCGATTGCACGACATGCTCGCGATTCACGATGAGTGTCGCACCATTCGATACGGCTAGCAGCGATCCGTTTCCGGCGATCTTGAGCGTGTCGTCGCCAATCGTCACGGTTTTCTGCGTTTTGCTGACGACATCACCCTTCGCGCGAACGACGCTGCCGGTGTTCAAGACGAGCCCGAGCTTCGCATTCGGGTCCGAAGTGCCAGACCCGACTTTTGTCACCAGGATGATTTCCGGCCCCTCAAGCGCCGAGTCGGAATCATTTGAGACCCGGATGCTATTGGCGACAACGGAAATCGTTTCGCCGCTTGCATTGGTGCTTCGCACTCCGCCCAACAAGAGACTATCTACACCGAGGCTCGAAAGTTGATCCGCGTCTAGCGCGATATATCCGCTTTGCGCTCCGTTTCCGGGGGACACGACATCGATATCTTGAGCTGCGATATCGAATTCGCTACCGCGCCCGCCCGTGCCAGGCGCGGACGAGATCAGGCCTTCGAGAGTTATCGCGTTTACGGCACTGAAGACTGCATGACCTGCATCAACAGCAAGCAGAGGAGGCAGGCCTGAACTCGGCACATTCTTGACGCCGAAGAATGCATCGCCAGTGGTCTGATCGATTTCTGTATACTGTCTCCAGACAGAGGACGATTGAACGTCAAAATATTGGGCGCTTGCGTCTCGCGCGCCATTCTGGTTCGCAAAATGGCCTGCGACCTGCAACGTTCCATCCGCCAAAACAGCATTCTGGCTCGTCAGCGCATTTTGCGACCCCGATACCAATGCCACGCGATAGGCGCCCGGCAACGTGGCATAGTGAGCGGGAAGAAGCGTGTAGTATCCCGCCGGCAATCCGGCCTCGCCTGAAAGATAAACGGTCTTTCCGGCAGCCGTTAGGGCATCGCCCAATTGCACCGCGAAATCCAGATCGATTGGGGCGGCCGCAGGATCGTAACCAGGAATGATCGCGTACACATTGGCGTTGTTTGCCAGCACGTCTTTTGTGCCCCCAGTACCGGGCACAAATTCAATAGCCTGGACGTCACCGCCGCCACTTATATCAACTTTTGATCCAGATTGGAGATCGATCGCAGCGGCGCTGACGATCAATTCTTTTGCCGGTGGCGCAGAGAGCGGCTGCCCGGTGAGCGAATCGTAGCTCCAGCTTGAGCCATTCGCAGTCTGCCCGAAGGGCACCGTTTGCCCATTTAGCGATACAGATGTGACGCTGCCGGAGCCAAAAGTGACGTCTTGCGTGGCGACGATCTGGTCCGGCGTGGGATCGTTTGCGCTAAGATCGGCCGCGCTTTGCGCGCCTAGGCGGATGGTTCCCAATGGAGCAAGCAATGTTCCATTTTGCGCAATATGTGCGGCGCTGACGCTTACCTGCCCGCCGGCGGAAAGCGGAGCGTAAGCAGGCGCTCCGTTGCTCGCAAAAGTGACGGTGCCAGTGGCAGAAGTCGATTTGATAGTGAAATCAACAGAAGATATTGGGTAGACCTGATGCGCCACAAGAGTTAGATCGCCCGCGCTTATCAGCTCACCTATAGGAAGCGTTCCCGGCGCAAGATCGATGGGCACATTTGCAAGGGGTACCCGCAAACGAATATCGCCGGAGCTGATAAAAGTTGTGTGCGCCACGCCCGATAGTGAAAGGGCGTTCGACGCGCCCCGCGCATTAAAGCCGCCGGCCGCGATATCGATGGTATTCGCGGCAACTTGCAAAACGCCCGTACCGGCGACGGGAAGCACCCTGTTGACGTTTCCTGCTCCACGCAAAGCCAGGTAACTTGCACTCAGACAAACGTTGCAACCGCTTGGATCAGTCGGCAGGACAACATTCACCAGAGACAAGCGCGAAGCATCGATCTTGAGCGATTGCAGCCCCGAAATGCTCACATTGCCCGAGAACTGCACAGTGCCCGGTGCAAACTTTCCTTGGGAGCTGGTGATCGTGTCTCCCCGTATCGGCCCCATTGAGAGAACAAGATTGTCGATGCCAGATCCGATGAGCCTGTTGGCCAGAAACACCGACGAGCCAGCATGTGCGTCCAGCGCGGTGGTGGAAGTGAGGCCATCAGGAATGGCGGAGCCATCTTCTTGAACAGTGATTTGCTCGTTACCCGAACCGTTCACCTCCGGAGACACGATAGTCAGTGTGCCACCCGTGCCTTGAGTAGCTCCGGGTTGGGCATCATACTGACCGTCAAAAAGCAAGGTGGGAGTCGCTAGAGTTATCGAGCCTGCATCGCTCCAGAATTGTGTTGACTGATATTGCTGACCATCGACTCCAATGGGAGCATCGACCGGCAGGTCGAATTCACTGGCGGCGCCGGAAACATCTATTGTCGCACCACGGAGCCCAACAATCGCTCCGGCAACATCGGCAGCCATTATCGACACAGTCCCGCCGGCCAGAACCGTTCCGGAGTGGTATAAAGTCTGCCGATCATCGACAAGCGCAACGCCGGAAACGTCAATTTTGCTCTCTGCGCCAAGCCAAATCTCGGAGTTTACGGTCCCCGTGAGAGTGACAGATCCGGCCGGTGCGTAAATCGTTCCGAGAATTTCAGCGACACCAGTTTGCGCAGCGATCGGAGGTCTGAAACCGCCAAAGCCGGAGATAGCTCCCTGCCACGCGGCGCGGCCAGTTACGTTCACGTTGATCGCGGAGCCTGCATCACCGGTGATTGCTGCCCCTTCTCCGACGGAAAGAATGACGGCGGAGGGCGGGGACGGCGCGGCGGCATTATAAGGCGTCGCGGGAAGTGGCGCCGGTGTAGACGACAACGCCAGATTTACAGGCGCGCGGATGAAATCCGACAGATGTCCCACCTGAACAAGGCTCGATGGCTTGCTACCGGTAGAATCCGAAAGTAGCGATGTATCGGGCAGAAAATTATTCTGGGTGAGATGGAGCTGGGCGCCGGGTGCTATTGTCAGTCCAGCCGAGACAGCGCTGAGACTGTATGCACCAAATGCGTTCCCGTTGAAAAAGCTTACAGGAAGCACAATTCCCGAGGGATCGCTCGGTGCTGCACCTCCGATGTTTATCGAAGTGGCTTGCAAGGAGAGCGTGCCGCCTAGGGAGAAACCGTAGGCACTTATCAAACTTGCCAATGCCGCCGCGTTGCCTTGAGGGCTTTCATCGGATCCAGCCAATTCGATGGATGCATTCAATGGGCCGGTCGTCGGCGGCTGCGGAGAGCTTTCGTTGTGGAACGATCCGACATAAGTCAGAAGCGCAACGCTTCCCCCCTTTCCGGCGGCACGCCCTTTGGAATCCAGTTGTAGCAGACCGCGATCCGTTACGCGGCCACCACTGGATACATCGAGATGGGCGCCTTGCGAGAGAACGATGTTGCCGGTCAAATCGATTATCGCAGGCGAATTTACGCCAAGTCCGGGCAGAGACTTACAGATCGTCGCGACACACGCAGCGGTCTGCGTATCGGTCTTCAACGAGACAGATCCGCCATCAATGAATGCGCTGCCGGTGACTTCGGAAGGATTGGCGCCGCTGTCGTTGATCCATAGGCCGCTGGCATCCAGTAGCGCGGAATTTCCCACGACAAGATCGAAGATATCCGGGCGCGAAAGATCGGTTGGCGTATAGGAAGTGGTAGCTGTTCCAGGCAAATCACCAGCGACATGGCCGGTAGACTCCACCGAGATTGAACCGGAATGTGCAACGACGGTCCCTTCGATGTCCACACTTCCGCCAGCCAGGCTTATGCTGCCGCCTGGCACGACTTCCAGATCGGCGCCGCTCTGCAATTCCAGTGCACCAGCGAAATTCGCATTTATCGAGCCAAAATTGCCTTCCGTGAGCACCGAGGCGGCGACGCGCGTGTTGTTGATCCGGTCATCCGATAACGCATCCTGTGCCGTGAACGAACTTGTGAGCACATCGACTTCAGACGAGATGATGAGGTTGTTTCTGGATCCGAATGCAAGGTATCCGCTGCTCGGCATGGCGTTGCGATCAGCTTCGATAGAATTCGCGGTGGAAGCTGAAGGCCGCTGGCCGCCGGCGCGCTGAAGGTCGCCGGCAACGGTGCCGGCATAAAGAGTTCCATCCAAGACATAAGTCGCAGCATCCATGAAAATGCCGCCAGCATCGTGACCTTCTATATAGCCTGGTTGATAGTCGCTGCCCCCAAATAGCGGATTGGAAAACGTTTCGGTGGTGGACGAGCCCCAATGTGGATGATCCAATGTTGAAACCCCCGCAACACCGACATAGGTGTCGAGCGGGCTCGCTCGTGAGATATCGACAATTCGCCCATCGGATGTAATTAGTTTGGACGTGCTGACAGGGCCACCTTCATAGCTGACGAACCCGCCTCCAACATTTATGGTCGAGCCCTGACGGAGAACAATCTGCCCGTCCGTGCCCAAAGGTGAGGAAAGCGAAACTCTGCCACCGACCGTGAGCAACTGATCGATTGAAGTTTGAACATTGCCAAGGTAGCCCAATAGATTGGCAAGGGGCGTGCCGACCCATTGTGAACCGTTGTACGTTCCGGTCTGTCTAAGATCGACGGTCAATTCCTGACCTCTGAGCGCTCCTTGCCGCTGCAAGGGCTGGTCAGCAAATTCATTTCCAAAGGGCTTGAAAGTCAGTAGGTTTGCCGACATCGGTAGAGCGACGTCCTGCAGACCTGAGACGTCGATAGTTGCGCCATCCGCCAAATAAATGCGGGAGGGCGGCGCAGTTGCAACGCCTACCGGATAGATTCCATACGTGAAGTCAGGTTGAGCCACAGAGACGTTTGCCCCGGGTCCGAGAACCATCGCCCCGGATTCGAAATCGACCAGCGTTCCGCGGAGATCAATCGAGCCCGCATTAAAATTTGCCAGCGCGCTTTGTGGGATGGTTTCGCCGTTTTCATCCGGCAGAATTTCGACGATTCCATTCTTGAGATTAAGGTTGAGGCGGGCATCCAGAAAAATTTGACCATTGCGCGTGATGCTGGTGTTGGCACGAATGATACCCGAATCAGGTTCGGATGATCCGTTGGTGATGTCATCGGCGTTCAGTATAACGACGCCGCGTTCCGCGTCGATCAACCCGGTATTGATGATGCTTCCCGGTGCGGAGATTTGCGCGGATGAAGGGCCGTCGGTACGCCAGATAATTGGCGTTTCGGAGATTGCGGGTCCATTGGCAAGTTGCGTCCCGCCGGTCAAAACCGAGTTCACGCCGACCGCGCGGAAAGTCGGGCTCGCCGCGGTCCGTTGATCCCTGGGCAGGCCGTCGGGATACGCATTCGCTATCAACTGAACGGCCTGCGCCGCAACCACCATCGTTTCGCCGGCCGGCGTGCTGATTGTGCCGTGGTTTTCGACATTGGGTGCAAAGAGGTAGACGAAACCACCCGCGTCTGGAGAGACGGAGCGCGGAGCAAGGCTCGCGGTTATAGTCGCCCCAGCCTCGACGCGAATGTCGCCTTCTACAACCGAATCGTTTGGATTGTAGGAAAAGCTTTCTGCAGGCACCGAACTTCCATTGCCCAGAATGCCGGTATTCAGAAAGAAACTGTTGCGCTCGGCCAACGTCATCAGCGGGTTGCCCACATCGAGCGACGATGCAATCAGCGAGTGCACGTTAATTTTGGCAGTCGGTCCGAAAATAATTCCGTTTGGATTGATGATGTAGATGCTGCCCGGCGCCTGGATGGAGCCGAGGATCATCGATGGCGAGGCTACAAATCGCGAACCGCTGGCGTCAGGCGGGCCCGCAACAATTCGATTCAGCACTGTCCAGTCAGTATGATTTTGCTGATCGAAGACCAGAGTCTCGCCTTTGTTCAAATCAAAGCTTTGCCAAGTCAGTATCGCATTCGCGGACGTTTGATGAACGGTGGCCGTAGCGGTAGACGTGTTTTTTTGCAGCTTGTCGGCGTTGATCCATAGCGTTGGATCCGAATCGGACGGGCTCAAGCCCGAAAGAGAGGTTCCGTTCCAAGAACTTCCGGAAAGGCTTGCATTGTCGAGTGTCAGTTGGGAATTGGCGCTTGCCGATGCCTGCGCAGCATTCATAGCGCTGAGAGCTTGTGCGGCGCGGGCAAGATTGGCGGAGGAGAGTGCCATCTGTGCCTGAATCGCGGGACCGTTGGTGACCAAGGTGGGATTGATTGCGCCGGCACTCGCATGCTCGGTTGAACTTTGCGACAGTCTTGCGGAGGAAAGCAGAGATGCAGCATCTGCCGCCAATGCGGGTGTCAGGGCGGTCGTAGACAACAGTGACGCTGCAGTCACGCTGGCGCACAACGCCCTCGATCGCCAAACGATCTTGTTCTTGTACGAGCGCTTCACACGTACCCCAACAGATTCTGACAGGCCGCCGCCAAATTCCGACGGACAACGGGCTCGTAAATGACGATGATCGAACGACGAAACGGTTTTGTGACAAACTGGATTCTCAGTCGACTTTCGCCAGAAAAATTATCGCCGTGTGCATAGCGCACACGGCGATAAAGTTGACCAACTGATTTGTTGTTACAATCAGTCGAATTACGCTCCGCTTCCGGAAACAGCGGCGCAACCAGTCTTTGCAGTACCGGGCGTCGAGATCTTGGTGACAGCGTCCGTTGTGAGAAGCTTCTTGGCGGCGGAAATCCAGCCACCCGGAAGAACTGCGAAGCCGTTCGAGGCCAGGGAGTTCTTAACCTTGCTGCTATTCTCGGTCGCCGAGCCCATGTACCAACGAAGGTAACCCAAGCTACCGGCCGAGGTGCCAACAAGTGCAGCGACATTCGCCGGGTCAGCATAGCAGGTATAGGTGTCGATGAAGGTAAAACCGCCAAGTGGGTAAGCGGCAGAGGCCAACGGCAGCGGCACTGCTACGCCCCAATTCAGCGGATTGTGTGCGCATATGCCGTCCGATGCTTGGCCGACGCCGGCACCGATGGGGCAGCTATTCTTGGAGAATGACGGTGCCTTGGTTTTACCAACGATCTGCGTAGCATTTTTGCTGGTGGGTGCCTTGAAAACCGGTGTCAGGCTGTTGGTGAAGGAATACCAGGTCTGCAAGTTGGCTGCTTTAGGACCCGCAGAATCGACCGGCTTCGTGAAATCCGGCGAAACGTAGCCGATCGATCCCGGTGTCGAGTTGATCGTGCTCTTTACGCCGCCGCTGCCGTTCGCGCCCAGGAAGTTGGCGGGCAGGTGGCCGGCAGAATTGACATTGATGAAGAAGTTATTGTTGCCCGCCGCGACACCGCCATTGTCCGTGATCCATTGAGCGGGAATAGGGTGAGAGGTTGCAGCGCATTGATTGACGAGACCATTGGAAGTCAGGAATGTTGTACCGCTTCCGTCGGACCGGTAGACGACGGTAATGGTCTTGGATGCACCACCAGTTATCGATTGATTACCGTTATCAGCGGTAATGGCGGGATCATTCCAGTCAGTGATAGCACCGCTGAAAATGCCGCAAAGGGTGTTGGTAGAGAGGTTCAATAGGCTGCTATTTCCGCCGCCGGAGGGCTTCTTTCCATGCTCATTCCATGTTCCCGTTGCTGGATTGAACGGGATGGCAACCGCGACCGCCAGAGCAGGAAACTGAATCGGCGCACCCCAACCGTTGGAATTGGTATTATAGGTGCTGATGTCCGCCGAGGTCAGTGGATCGTCGCTGCCAACAAATGACACCGTCGGAAAGAACGGGCCCGTGTCCGTCGTGTTGCGCGACCACGTGGCACCCGTACCCGTGCCGAAATAGGGGCCAAAGTCGGCGGTCGATGGGACCGGCACCGTGTCCGGGGACTTGGGACCATCTGTGAATTTTTCAGAAGCGTGATTCACAAAGCCCTTCTTGCCGTTGCCGCTACCGACACCGACATAGAGAAGTTCTACGTTAGAGTTGTAGGGGCTTGCGCCATTGCAAGTCGCGGGCGGCATTGCCAAACCGGTTTCCGTATCGGTGCCGGAGTGATTGCCATAACAGTTCATGATGTCGCGATAGACCTTCTCTGCCAGCGTACCGCCGCCAGAGTAGAGAGCCGTCGTGGCGTGCGCCGGCGCCGTGATACCGGCCGCAACCAGGACAGCAGTGGCGCCCCTGAGCGCCCGGGACTTCAGGGTTTGAAGGGACATTGGGAATTCCTCTCGTCAGTGGTTTCCAGAAGCGAGTCACAAAAACATCAAACACAAAGAGCGAGCGCTATCCCCATGCTCCCGATTTGTCACACGACTGTTGTCCACGCATAAGAACTCAAGCGTGTGCGCGCATGCATATGCATTTCTGCATCTGCAACTTTTACGCCCGAAAAACTGTGTGAAGCAAACCGACCAGCAGCGGCGACTCGCGTCGTTCTCGGTCGAGCCGGAACATAGAGAGGCATTATTTTCGTTTTGTGACCATTTTTGTGTGGTTAATTAACTGCCATCCGCACATCTGTCGCATATCGCAGGTAACTCCAGCTCCAGGCAAAGATGAGGTACGCAAATGCAAACGCGCAACACAAGTACGCCGTTTTGCGAAATCGCGAACGAATCGCGGAAGCTACCAGTTGAAGCTGCGAAGCGGCGCGGAAGCGAAGATGGATTTACACTTGTCGAACTTCTGGTCGTGTTGGCAATTCTCGGATTGCTTATCGCGTTCGTTGCGCCGGCCTTGATGCATCAGTTGGGATCGGCAAAGCACAAGATCGCAGAGCAATCAATCGAACGTTTGTCAGGAATACTGGATCTTTATCACCTCGATGTCGGAACTTATCCTTCCGGGACGCAAGGGTTGGAAGCGTTGAACAGCAACGGTGGCAATACCGCTGGCTGGAACGGTCCCTATCTGAAAGATACGGACAGTTTAAAAGATCCGTGGGGACGCCCTTATATTTATAGAAGCCCCAGCCTTCGTCCGGGACATGCGTTCGATATCGTTTCACTTGGAGCAGACGGCAAAGCTGGCGGAGAAGGAGAGGATGCAGATATCGAAAACCGATAGGTTTCTATCAACCGCTCAACTGACCACGCCGCCAATCAAGAACTGAGTAACCGGCGGGATTGTCAGTAAACAACCGCAGGACCGCTATTCGCACAAATACGCCTCCAGAAGTGCTTCTGGCTATCGACTTGATTTCGATCACGGGTTTCTCATCGACGTCAGCCGCCTTTTCCGCTGCAGGTGGCGCTGGAGATGATGACTGAGGAGTACCAGCACCGCCGTCCTCGTTTTCATCTTTGTGCAAAGAAATGGCCAAAGCTCTCCGAATAATCGGTGGCAATATTTTCGCCTTCGGTTCGCCACTGTCGGTGAAAATCGTCAGATAGGGACGAACAGTCGAAAGGACATCTGGGGTCATGCCCAAGACAAGCTGCAAGTCGTCCAATGATTCAAACGGAGCATTGGCGGGGCCATAGCTGCGGCCAGCTGCTCGATATTGATCCAGCTTTGCGCCGAACTCGCGCGGCGGCCCATCAGGACTTACCCAATCGGCAACTGCTGCCCCCAATCGCCTTGCACGGGTGCGATCCACACCAGCAGCTTCAAACAGTGACGCCAGAAGCGCGTCCGAGGCATGATTTGGATTGATCTTCTGGTCTTCGTCCGTGATTGAAATATCGATCGCCCCACCGGATATCTGGACACGATGCGCCTCGCCATCGGCATCCCACCTTTCGCCACGAATCGGATTCATTTCATTGAAGGCAGCTCGCGCGACGCCGGCATCGGCGAGCGCCTCTGCCATAGCCGCGAATTTTATGTTATTGGCAAGCGCCGTTTCTGAACGTGCGTTCGTGAGCATGATGATCGAGACGGCGCTAATCGTCATCAAAAACCACAGCACAACCAGCAGGGCATATCCCCGGATCTGGACAGGCCATTTCCTTTTTACGTTCACGGCAGTATCGCGGAAGGCGACAGCTTACGTTTGAGTTCCTCAGTTAGCAGCCTTGCATCGCGTTGATTGCGGACGACTCGGGGCGTCAGAAGAACGAGCAACTCCGTTCTCTCGTCGGTATTCGTCTTTGTCGAAAAGAGTGTTCCGAGAACAGGAATTTCTTGTAACAGCGGTATCCCGGAATTCTGTTTTGATTTCTTGTCGCTGATAAGGCCGGCCAAGCTGATCGTTTCGCCGTCTTGAACAATGATCTTGGTCTTTACCTTACGCTGCTGGAATGTGGGCGAATTGATCGTTGATGTGGTCGTGGGAACGACATCACTCACCTCCTGTTCGAGGTCAAGCGTTACCAATCCACCGGAATTGATTCGGGGGGTTACATTGAGTATCACGCCTGTTGCTTGATACTGTACGTTGTTGACGACGGGTGCGCCAGCGGTGACAACCGAAGTAGCGCTTTGGGTAATGGTCGGCACAAGGTCACCAACCTGAAAGGATGCTTGTTGCCGGTCCATGATCAAGAGCTTCGGTGCCGAGATGATCTGAACGTCTGTAATGGATTTGAGGGCTTGCAACGCGACCTGTACGTTGCCAACAGTCCGGGCGATGGCAAGACCCGGAAAATTCGAGGCCAAAGTACCCGGAAACAAATCCGCATTGGTCAACGGATTTGCTGGATCAAGAACCGTCTGGGTGGGACTTTGAGCATTGCTGAGTGTTATCTGGCCCTGCTTGTTCTGTAAGAAATATTGAACGCCATATTGCAAATTCTTGTTCAGCGATACTTCGGCAATCGTCGCCTCGACGAGAACTTCCATCGGCAACACATCGAGTTTCTTGATTGCTGCTTCTATGGTTTCGTATTCGCTGTCCGTTGAGACAACGATCAGGGCATTGTTGGTATTGTCGGCGATGATTTGGGCGCCCTTCGCGTCGCCGCCGGATACACCCTGCACATTCTCATCGCCCGTGGGCGATGTTGCCGACGTCGTCGAAGCTGTCGTCGTTGTGCTGCTTGTGCCAGACGGCATGCCCATTGCGGACGATGGAGATTGTTGCGCGCCAGTTGTTGTAGACGCTGTTGTTACCTGTGTCGGCATGGCGGTCGGTGGAAGATTTCCGGGCGCCACTTCGCCGCTACCGCCCCCTCCATTCGGCGGATTCACGGCTCGCTGCAAGATGGGTTGCAGGTCGTTGGGCAATGTGTTCTTCAGGTAGTAGACATGGATATTGCGGGCCGCGCTAGACTTTACCTGATCGAGTTGGTTTACAAGGCGCGTTACCCGATCAAGATAAGTTGGCTGCCGGGTGACGACCATCACGGCGTTGGCTTCATCCAAAGGAATGACCTTGACCGCCCCCGTGAGAGCGCCGTCGTTGTCGAGCTGCAAGGCCGCTTGGAGATCAATCGCGAATTTAGACGGATCGCCGGATTTTGCTGGAAACAGCGCGTAGGATTGGCCCGCGAGGTAGTCCACATCGAATACGCGGACAAGATCAACCACATTTTGCCGTGCCGTTGCCGTGCCGCTTACCACGAGAACATTGCGCGCCGGGTCGGCAACGACTTTTACCGCATCGCCCGCGTAAGTCGTAAGCATGGGCGCCAGTTGCTTTGCTGAGGCATAACGCAGGCCCACGATTTGCGAGCCCGATTCCATACTTGTGGCGCTAACGATAGGAGGAATATCGGTATCGGTACCTTGTGGTGATATGCGATACAGACCGTCCTGATAGGTGATCTGGCCACCTGCTTGTGTGAGAAGGCTTTGAAGGGTCGGGATCAGGTCGTCACGATGAATGGGTTTGGCTGTTTGAATGGTGACGGATCCTTGGAAGCCAGGCTCTATGGTGTAGTTGACTTTGAGTATCTCTCCCAGAATCAGTCTCGCGATTTCTCGTACATCGGTATCGACATAGTTAAGGGAGATATCGCCATCCTGTCCGACCCTATAGTGCGTGGGTGGACTTGAATGCAGAGGAACTGACACTGTCGTATCGCTTCCGTCTTGACGCACGATGGGTTGAGAATCGACGACCGGCACGTTGCCGGTGTCGACTCGACCGTTTACGGGTACATCAGCGACAAGCTGCTTCGGCTCCGGATCTACCGTCTGCGCCGTTCCAGGAACAATCGATGAGATAGTCGAGCAGGATGAGAGTAAGACAGCGTAGATCAGCGACTGCCAGATAACGCTGCGAGCGCGATGATTGCCCCGATACATTATTGCCCCGTTGGCGCAGTCCGTGCGACTGCTTCTGAGAATTGTTGTGCCTTGTTTGGGAGAAAAGCCTTTTGCGCTGCGGCAGCAGGGGCAGCATTTCGCGGCGCCAGTGTCGGCGCTGTCTTCTTGACGACTTTCGGTCGCCTGGCGGCCGTTTCTTCTTCCTCTGTTCCTTTGGTTGGCTTGACCACCTGTTCGCCAAATTCACTCGTCAGAACCACGCGGTCCGATTGGATGGACGCAACCTTCCATCCGTCAATAACCTCGCCCTCCTTGACCGCAATCGGCCGGCCGCTAGGACGGGTAAACAGCGCTTCCCGGGTGTCTGGGCGCATCATAACGCCCGCCAACCTGCCTTGCAGTTTGGGGGGCTCCTTCTTTACGACCTTTTGCTCGGGAGGTTCTCGACCTTGCGTGAACAGAGGGCGCTTCAAGATCTGTGCGGCAAGCCGGTCAGCACGTTGCGTATCGGGCTTTGTAATTTGCGGGCTTTGCGCGAGCGCGCGGTCGTCAGAGCCGAAAGAGAGAGAGAATATCACCTCCAGGAGAAGGACGACCGCGCATATTCCGCAAACGGAAACCAATACGAGCCGAAGGATAGAGTTTAATCCCATGGCTCAACCCGCACGAAAGCCGAAGACGTCGAGGGTTACTGCAAGACTCTGGCTATCCCCTTCTTCATCATCCGTTGAACCGCCGCCGGTATGCACATCAAAATCGCCGGCAAACAAACGGGGGCGCGCCGTCTCGATGCCATGCAACACGCCGGTCAGCAATTTGAGGTCGCCCGAAAAGACAATACGGATGCCGATTCGGCGAAAGTTATCTTCTGGTTTGACCGGAAGAAATTCGGTGCTTGTCAGCTTTGCGCCCGCGTCTTCAACCACCTGTTTCAGCATGGTCTGAAGATTCGCCTCTGCGAGCGCGTCACTCGTTCCAGCCAACAGCAGCTCGCCGCCGGAGCGTTCACGCCACACCTTGTCGGCTTGCCTCAATTCCGGCAGCTGTTCCACCAGGCTTTCGTAGCGGGCGGAAATCCGCATGCGTTCCTGCAAACTATCTGCGTTGGCTGCGTACGCATCTTCGAGAGGCGAAACTATTAGATAGTAGAATGCAAGCAGCGTGAGGGCCAAAATCCCCAGCGCAAGCATTCGGCCGCTTTGGCCGTCTGGCAAGGCGATCACGGAGCACCTGCCTGCACAAGGCTTGCAGAGACAGTGAATTTTTCCTGATCGTCCTCGCCCTCAACTACGGGAGAATCGAAAACAGGATCGCGTAAGGCAGGCGATACCGCCAGCGACCCGATTACATGACCGGCGGCTTCAGATGACCCGACCAATGTCAGCTTTCCATCATGAAGGCTGAGAGAACTCAGATAGGTGTCGTTCGGCAAAGCGGCAGTCACTGCCGCGAGAGTGGACAACGCGCTCCCATTTGCACCATGAGAACGACCAAAAAATTGAACTGCGGCCAGCCGTTGGTTGGCGGCCAGCTTCAAGGCCGCCGCCTGTCGCGCCTGTGGTCCAATTGCCTCAATCGATCTGTTGGCTAAGAACAAGTTCAATTCCTGGAGAGCGAATGGCAGCACAATGACGGCAATCGCCAATGCTCCTGCCGTCGCGGCTAACGGCACGAGCTTTCGCCGTGGCGAGATCCAAGATGTGTTTTGGGAGGTTTCGATCCATATCAGGGCTGGCGTTGGGCCGCCCAGATCAATCTC
>Ga0335070_10000674_pt1 | contig 38666 bp, 42 predicted proteins | sample Lox_Sample_13_FD_206722 | JGI IMG/M metagenome (GOLD analysis project Ga0335070, IMG submission 206722) | Soil microbial communities from Loxahatchee National Wildlife Refuge, Florida, United States - Lox_Sample_1.3 | ecosystem: Environmental > Terrestrial > Soil > Wetlands | place: USA... | reverse complement strand
GGTCAGGGCGCGACCGGGCCCGACGCTGAGGTGGAGGTCGCGCGCGGGGCAGGTCGGCAGGAAGGCGGTCGAGGAGGGGACGAGGCGGATCCGCTCGGGCACGGGCGCCTCCGGCGGCGGCCGCGCGGCGGGCGTCGCGACCGGGCGCGCGGCCGGCCGGCGGTGGGCGAGCGCGTCCCAGGAGATCGCGATCAGAAGCGCGGCGGCGGCGAGGACGAGCAGCCGGTCGAGCCGCTCTGGCATACTCAATTCATAGTCGCTGCCTGACCTCACCGGTTTCTCCCTCGCGACCCTGGCTAGGATCGGCGCCTGATGGAGCCGCTCTACAGACCCCAGGGCGTCGAGGAGCGCTGGCAGCGGACGTGGGAGGAGGAGCGCCTCTACCACGCCGACCCGGACGCCCCCGGCGACACGTACGTGATCGCGGTGCCGCCGCCGAACGTGACGGGCGCGCTCCACATGGGGCACGCGCTGAACGGCGCGATCCAGGACGCGCTCGTCCGCTGGCATCGGATGTGCGGCTTCAACACGCTCTGGCAGCCCGGCTTCGACCACGCGGGCATCGCGACGCAGGCCGTCGTCGAGAAGGAGCTGCGCAAGCAGGGCACGTCGCGGCAGGAGATCGGCCGCGAGGAGTTCGTGCGCCGCGTCTGGGAGTGGCTGCACGAGTACGGCGGCGTGATCATGAGCCAGTTCCGGCGCCTCGGCTGCTCGCTCGACTACGAGCGCGAGCGTTTCACGATGGACGATGCGTACATCCGCGCCGTCATGCGCTTCTTCGTGCACCTGTACGAGCGCGGCTGGATCTATCGCGACAACCGGATCGTCAACTGGTGCAGCGACTGCCGCACGTCGATCTCCGACCTCGAGGTCGAGCACATCGACGTCGACGACGCGCTCACGTACGCGCGCTACCCGCTCGTGGACGGCGACGGGCACCTGACGGTCGCCACCGTGCGTCCGGCGACGATCCTCGCCGACGTCGCCGTCGCGGTGAACCCGCACGACGAGCGCTACACGGACTTCGTCGGCAAGGAGGTGGTCGTGCCCGTGGTCGGACGGCACGTGCCCGTGATTGCCGACGAGCGCGTCGACCTGGAGTTCGGCACCGGCGCGCTCAAGATCACGCCTGGCCACGACCCGGTCGACTTCGAGATCGGCCGCGACCACGGCCTGCCCGAGCTGACGGTGATCGGCCTCGACGGCCGCATGACCGGTGACATCCCCGACCTGCTGGTCGGGCTGACCGAGGACGAGGCGGCCGAGTACGTCGTCGAATGGCTGCGCGAGGAGCGCCTGCTCGAGAAGCGCGAGTCGTACCGGCACGCCGTCGGCCACTGCGAGCGCTCCGGCACGCGCATCCAGCCGCTCGTCTCGCTCCAGTGGTGGTGCGAGATGGGGCCCATGGCGGCCGCGGCCGTCGATGCGATCGAGTCGGGCCGCGTGACGTTCCACCCGCCGGTGCACAACCGCGTCGCGCTCGACTGGCTGAGGTCGATCCGCCCGTGGAACGTCTCGCGCCAGCTCTGGTGGGGTCACCAGCTGCCGATCTGGTACTGCCCCGACGGCCACGTCACGTGCGCCGAGACGGAGCCGGACGCGTGCGCAGAGTGCGGCTCGCGCGAGCTCACGCGAGACGAGGACGTGCTCGACACGTGGTTCTCGTCGGCGCTCTGGCCGTTCGCAACGCTCGGCTGGCCCGACGACACGCCCGAGCTGCGGCGGTACTACCCGGGCGACGTCAACTCGACCGCGCGCGAGATCATCTTCCTCTGGGAGAGCCGTATGATCATGGCCGGGCTCGAGCTGCTGGGCGAGATCCCGTTCGACGACGTGATCATCCACTCGACGATCCTCGCGCCGGACGGCAGGCGCATGTCGAAGTCGCTCGGCACCGGCATCGACCCCCTGGACCTGATCGCCGCCCATGGCGCCGACGCGACGCGCTATGGGCTCCTGAAGATGTCCTCGGGCCAGGACGTGCGCTGGTCGGACGGGCCCGTCGAGGAGGGCCGGCGCCTCGCGAACAAGCTCTGGAACGCGAGCCGGCTCCTGCTCATGAGCGGCGGCGAGGAGGTGGCGGCACGAGCCTCGTCGGTGGAGGAGCGCTGGATCCTCGCGCGCATCGACGCGACGCGCGCCGAGCTCGAGCGCGACCTCCGCGCGTTCGATTTCTCGCATGCGGTCGAGCGCCTCTACCACCTGACCTTCGACGACTTCTGCGACTGGTACCTCGAGTCGATCAAGCCGCGGCTCGGCGAGCCTGACGCGAAGGCGACCGCGTTCGCCGCGCTCGAGCGGCTCCTGAAGCTGCTGCATCCGGTGCTGCCGCACGTGACCGAGGAGATCTGGTCGAGCCTGCCCGCGCGGCGTACCCGACTGATCGTCGCACCCTGGCCCGAGCCGATGCCCGAGCACGCGGCGGACATCGATGCGCTCGAGGACGCGCAGACGGCCGCGCGCATCTACCGGCGCAGCGGCGTGCGGACAAGGGTTGCGGGCGACTCCCTGCGGATCTTCGAGGCGGTGGTGCGCCCCTCGCCGGACGGCAAGGGCGACGTCGATGCCGAGCGCTCGCGGATCCGGAAGGAGATCGAGCGGGCCGAGCGGATGCTCGCGAACGAGCGCTTCATAGCGAACGCAGCGCCGGAGGTCGTCGAAGCGGAACGTCTGAAGCTCGCGCAGTACAGGGCCGAGCTCGAAGCGCTCGGCGAGTAGTGGCCGCGACCATCTGGATCGCATCGCTGAGCCCGTGGCCGGCGGAGGGCTTCGGGCTCGAGCGGATGCGTGCGCTGCTCGCCGAGCTCGGCGATCCCCAGCTGCGCTACCCGGCCGTGCACGTCGTCGGCACGAACGGCAAGTCGACGACGGCGCGGATGACCGAGGCGCTCCTCGCGGACGCCGGCCTCGTCGTCGGCGCGTATCTCTCGCCGCACGTGCGTAGCTGGAGCGAGCGGATCCGGATCGGCGGCGCCGAGGCCGACTTCGAGCGCGCGGTCGCCGGTGTCAAGCCCGCGGCCGAAGCGGTTGGGGCCACGCAGTTCGAGGCCCTGACGGCCGCGGCGCTGCTCGCCTTCGCCGAGGCCGGGGTCGACGTCGCGGTCGTCGAGGCGGGTCTCGGCGGCCGCCACGACGCGACGAACGTCCTGCGAACGCGTGTCGTCGTTCTCACGAGCGTCGCACTCGAGCACATGGACGTCCTCGGAGACACGCGAGAGGCGATCGCCGCCGAGAAGCTCGCCGTCGTCCAGCCGGGTTGCTCGGTCGTGCTCTCCGAGCCGGAGTGGCGTGACCTCGCCGAGGAGAACGGCGCAGACGATGTCGTCGTCACCGCCGCCAGCAATCTCGCGCTCGCCGTCGACGCTGCCGAGGCGTTCCTCGGCGCGCCGGTCGACCCCCATGTGGCCCAGGACGTCACGCTCCCGGGCCGCCTCGAGCTCCGCGGCGAATGTCCGCTGGAGCTCTGGGACGGGGCCCACAACCTCGCCGGCGTCGGCTACCTCCTGCCGCGCCTCCCGGCGCGCGAGTACGTGCTCGTCTGCTCGATCCTGCAGGACAAGCGCCCGGAGCTGATGCTCGAGGCGCTCTCCGTCCTCGGCGGCACCCTCGTCGCCACGGAGTCCGCAACTGCCCGGGCCGTCCCCGCAGGGGAACTCGCCCTACGCGCCGAACCGTACTTCCGACATGTGGAGTCCATCCCCGACCCGGCAGCGGCTCGTCTTCGCGCGGTCGACCTCGCGGGCCCGGACGGTGCGGTACTCGTCACGGGCTCCCTCTATCTTCTTGCCGAGCTCAGTGGTTCGGGCTAGAACCCATAGCGTGAGCGAGAAGCTCGGCGTCTTCATGGTGGCCGCGCTTGTTCTCGTCGTGGTCGTCGGCGGGGCGTTCGCCGCCGGGTACCTGATCGGACGGGTCCTGCTGTGAGCGCCGCCGCGATCGGCAGCTTCTTCAACTCCGGCACGTGGCTCGTGATCCGGAACCTGCTGATCTTCTTCGCGGTCGTCTTCTGGATCGCGTTCGCCTACTGGGTGTACAAGGACGCGCGCCGCCGTGTCGAGGATCCGTGGCTGGTCGGCATGGCGACGCTGCTCGGGTCGGTGCCCGTCGTGGGGCCGTTCATCTACATGCTGTTCCGGCCGCCGGAATACCTCGAGGACGTGCGCGAGCGCGAGCTCGAGATCCGCGCGATGGAGGATCGGCTGTCGAAGCGCGACCTCCACTGCCCCGTCTGCCGCTCCGAGGTCGACGCGAGCTTCCTCGTCTGCCCGATCTGCACGACGAAGCTCAAACAGGCCTGCTCGAACTGCAAGGCGCCGCTCGAGGCGTTGTGGCAGGTGTGCCCGTTCTGCGAGACGCCCATCGAGCCGGCGGTCGTCACCGCGCCGAAGCTGCAAGCGCGGCGCAGCCAGAGCTCGTAGGAGCAGCGGCGACTACACTGCCGCTCCGTGGCTGTCGAGCAGACCCTCATCCTGATCAAGCCCGACGCCGTCCGGCGCGGCCTTGTCGCCGAGATCCTCGGGCGGATCGAGCGGCGCGGCTTCACCGTCCGCGCCGGCAAGCTGCTCACCGTCAGCCGTGAGCTCGGCGAGCGCCACTACGCGGAGCACGCGGAGAAGCCGTTCTTCCCGGAGCTGGTCGGCTTCATCAGCTCCGGGCCCACGTGGGCGCTCGTGGTCGAGGGCGAGGCTGCGATCGCGACGATGCGGAAGACGATCGGCGCGACGAACCCTGCGAACGCAGAGCCCGGCACGATCCGGGGCGATCTCGCGATGTCGATGCCGGACAATCTCGTCCACGGCTCGGATTCGCCGGAGTCGGCCGAGCGCGAGGTCGCGCTCTGGTTCTCCGCCGATGAGCTCTCCTGAGCCGGACTCGGTCCCGCGCAACGTCCGGAGCTGGACCGCGGCGAACGCCGAGTACACGGACGCGCAGGCGGAGCAGGCGTGGGCGCACGACGGCGTCGCCTGGGGGCTGTGGGGCATCCCGGAGGCCGAGGTCGGCGCGCTCGGCGACGTCGCGGGTCTCGACGTGATCGAGCTCGGCTGCGGCACCGCGTACTTCGCGGCACGGCTCGCCAAGCTCGGTGCGCGTCCGGTCGGCGTCGACCCGACACCTGCGCAGCTCGAGACCGCGCTGCGGCTGCAGCGGGAGACGGGCATCGTCTTCCCGCTGATCGAGGCGCCGGCCGAGCGGGTTCCGCTGCCGGACTCGTCGTTCGACCTCGCCGTCTCGGAGTACGGCGCGTCGATCTGGGCGGATCCCCATCTCTGGGTGCCGGAAGCGGCGAGGCTCCTGCGCCCCGGCGGCCGGCTGGTCTTCCTGCGCAACTCGACGCTCGTCATCCTCTGCATGCCGGACACGGGCCAGGTCGACGATCGTCTGCACCGACCCCAGTTCGGCATGTACCGGCTCGAGTGGCCCGGCGAGGTGGGCGTCGAGTTCCACCTCGCGCACGGCGACTGGATCCGGTTGCTTCGCGGCAGCGGCTTCACGGTCGAGGACCTGATCGAGCTGCAGGCTCCGGCCGACGCGGAGCCGCACGCCTTCTACGACTTCGTCACGCCGGAATGGGCGCGGCAGTGGCCGGCAGAGGAGGTCTGGGTCGCGCGAAAGGCGAGGGCGTGAGCGCGCCGCCGCTGCTGCTCGCGTCGACCTCGCCGCAACGGCGGGCGATCCTCGAGCAGCTCGGGATCCCGTTCGAGGTCGCGGCTCCGCGCTACGAGGAGCACGACCCGCCCGAGGCGGACGCGACGCAGCTCGTCTGCGACCACGCGCGCGCGAAGGCGCGTTCGGTCTCGGAGGAGGCGGCCGGCCGGCCGGTGCTCGGCGTCGACACGACGGTCGTCCTCGGCGGGCGGATCTTCGCGAAGCCCGCGGACGCGCGGGCGGCCGAGCGGATGCTCTCCGTCCTGTCCGGCCGAACGCACGCCGTCGTGTCCGGCCTGTGCCTGTGGACGCCGGAGTGGGAGGTCGTCGAGGCGGCGGCGACGCTCGTCACGTTCCGCGCGCTGACGCCGCGCGACCGGGCCGTCTACGTCGAGGCGGGGGAGTGGGAGGGCCGGGCGGGCGGCTATGCGATCCAGGGCCGCGGCGCCGCCCTCGTCGACCGGGTCGAAGGCGACTACCTGAACGTCGTCGGCCTGCCGGCCGCCCTCCTCGTCCGCCTCCTGGCCGAGCGCTTCCCGGGCGTCTACGGATTCGGGTGACCAAGTCGTAGACGTCTGCCCGACGCGAACCGGAGGCCGGATCCACGCGGCCGGGGACGGCGAAGCCGCCACCGGCCGCGCCGCTAAACCAGCCGCTTGCGCCAGGGCAAGAGGACGGCGGCTGTGCCGCCGTCCACTCTGCGGAGCACAACCCAAAGGAACGGCCGGCGCCGCGAAGCGGCGCCGGCCGACTAAATCGGGGTGCCCAGATTTGAACTGGGGACCTCTCCGACCCGAACGGAGCGCGCTACCAGGCTGCGCCACACCCCGCTGTGCGGCCCATAGGGTAGCGTGCAAACGGTATGCCCGACCGGATCCGCGTCGCGTGCGTGCAGATGACGAGCCGGCGGGACAAGGCCGCGAACGTCGAGCGCGCCGAGGCGCTCGTCGCGCGTGCCGCGTCGACCGGCGCCGACCTCGTCGTGCTGCCGGAGAAGTGGAACCTGATCGGATCCGCCGACGACTACCGTGCGGGAGCCGAGCCGCTCGCCGGCGGTCCTTCCACGGAGGCGATGTCTCGCTGGGCCCGGACGCTCGGGATCACGCTCGTCGGCGGCTCGATCACCGAACAGCGCTCGGGTCGCGAGAAGCTGTCGAACACGAGCTGTGTCTACGACCCGGAGGGCGAGCTCGTCGCCGCCTATCGCAAGATCCATCTCTTCGACGTCGAGGTCGGCGGTCACGTCTACCGCGAGTCCGAGACCGAGGAGCCCGGAGCCGAGCCCGTTCTCGCTCGCGCCGAGGACTGGCCGATCGGGCTCACCGTCTGCTACGACGTCCGCTTCCCGGAGCTGTATCGCATCCTCGCGCTCGAGGGCGCCGAGCTCGCGACCGTGCCGGCGCACTTCACGACGCCGACCGGCAAGGACCACTGGCACGTCCTACTTCGGGCGCGCGCGATCGAGAACCAGTACTACGTGGCCGCTGCGGCGCAGGTCGGCGAGACGCTACCCGGCAAGCCGGCGTACGGGCGCTCGCTGATCGTCGACCCGTGGGGGATCGTGCTTGCGCAGGCCGCCGACGAGGAGACGGTGATCGTCGCCGAGCTCGACCGCGAGCGGCTGCGCGAGATCCGCGCGAAGCTGCCGTCGCTCGCGAACCGGCGGGCGGACGCGTACCGATGGCCGGCCCGGGCCTAGCGCTCGACGAGCTCGTCGAGCGCTGGAAGCTGCGCCTCGGTGAGGCGTATCCGCCCGGCGCGGCGGGACATGCGTTTCGCGTGGAGCTGGCCGACGGCACGCCTGCAGTGTTGAAGGTCTCGAATCCCCACCGCGAGTCGTTGCAGGAGGCCGATGCGCTGGAACGGTGGGACGGCGACGGCACCGTACGGCTGCTCGCGCGCGACGACGAGCGGCATGCGCTCCTGCTCGAGCGCTGCGAGCCGGGGACGTTCCTCTCGGACTGGGACGGCGATGCGCTCGGCGTCCTGATCGGCCTGCTGCCGCGGCTCTGGAAGAGCGGCGACGGCTTCACTCCGCTCGCGGACGAGGCCGATCACTGGGCCGGTTCTCTCGAGGACGTCCACGACCAGCTGCTGAGGGAGGCTGCGCTCTACTACATCCGCGAGCTCGCCCTGACGCTGGGCGAGCTGGTGCTCGTGCACCAGGACCTCCACGGCGAGAACGTCCTCGCCGCGCAACGCGAGCCGTGGCTCGCGATCGACCCGAAGCCGCTCGCCGGCGAGCGCGAGTTCTCGGTCGCGCCGATCGTGCGCTCGAACGAGCTGGGTCACTCGAGGCGGGACGTCCTTCACAGGCTCGACCGGCTCACGGCCGAGCTCGGGCTCGATCGGGAGCGCGCCCGCGGCTGGACGATCGCCCAGACCGTCGCCTGGTCCGGCGGCAGCCACTTCGTAGCACCGCACATCGAGACCGTGCACTGGCTGCTGGAGGCCGCATGACGCTCCGCGCGGTCCTCTTCGACGTCGACTTCACGCTCGCCCGGCCCGGTCCCGAGCTCGGTCCGGAGGGCTACGTTCGCGCCGGCGAGCGGCACGGGCTCACGCTCGATCCGTCCGCGTACGACGCCGCACGCGACGCCGCTCTCGTCGACCTGAAACGGCACCCGGAGCTCGAGCACGACGAGGAGATCTGGTTCTCGTTCACCGAGCGCATCGTGCTCGGCATGGGAGGCGTGCAGCCGGCGTCGCACGCCTGCGCGGTCGAGATCACGAGAGGCTGGGAGCGGCACGACAACTTCGAGCTCTACGAGGACACGATTCCGGCGCTCGCCGAGCTCCGCCGCGCAGGCTTGAAGATCGGGCTCGTCTCCAACTCGGCGCGCGACATCCACGAGTTCGCGCGCCACCACGCGCTCGACGTCGACGCCGGGATCAGCTCCTTCCACCACGGCAAGACGAAGCCGCACGCCTCGATCTTCCGGGCCGTGCTCGACCTGCTCGAGGTCGAGCCTGCGGAGGCGGCGATGGTCGGCGACGTGATCGAGGACGACATCGAGGGCGCGCGCGCGCTCGGCATGCGCGCGATCCTGCTCGACCGGAGCGGGACGCATCCCGACTTCGAGCCGCGGATCGAGGACCTCCAGTCCCTCCCGGCGGCCCTCGGTCTGCCTACACTCTGACTCGTGGCAGCGTGGCTTGCCTGGGCGATCGCAGCAGTCCTGCTTGCCGTGGGCGAGATCTTCACGCCGGGCCTCTTCTTCCTCGGGCCCGTCGCGCTCGCCGCGGTGACGGCCGCGGTGGCCGCCGTGCTGGGCGCCGCCGTCTGGCTGCAGCTCGTCGTCTTCGCCGCGGGCTCGTTCGCGTCGCTCGCGTTCCTGCGCCCGATCGCGCGAGCGCACCTGCGCCTGCCGCCGGCGCTGCGCACCGGCGCTGCGGCGCTCGAGGGCGCACGCGCGACCGTTCTCCAGCGTGTCGACGCGAACGCCGGTCTCGTCCGCATCGGCGGCGAGGAATGGTCGGCGCGGCCGTATGCGGAGGGCGAGGTGTTCGAAGCGGGTGAGCAGGTCGAGGTCGCGAAGATCGAGGGTGCGACGGCACTCGTGTACCGGTAAAACCAAAGGAGCTCCCATGGTCGGTCTGATCGTCATCCTCGTCGTCGCGGTGCTCGTGCTCGCGGTTCTCGCGCGCACGATCCGGATCGTCCCGCAGGCCCGTGCGGGAGTGATCGAGCGGCTGGGCCGCTACCACCGCACGCTCAATCCCGGCCTCGCGATCGTCGTTCCCTTCATCGACCGGCTCCGTCCGCTGATCGACCTGCGGGAGCAGGTCGTGTCCTTCCCGCCGCAGCCGGTGATCACCGAGGACAACCTCGTCGTGAACATCGACACCGTCATCTACTTCCAGGTCAACGATCCGAAGTCGGCGACGTACGAGATCGCCAACTACATCCAGGCGATCGAGCAGCTCACGGTCACGACGTTGCGCAACGTGATCGGCGGCATGGCGCTCGAGAGCACGCTCACGTCTCGCGACGAGATCAACGGCCAGCTCCGAGGCGTGCTCGACGAGGCCACCGGGAAGTGGGGGATCCGCGTCAACCGCGTCGAGCTGAAGGCGATCGACCCGCCCGGGTCGATCAAGGACTCGATGGAGAAGCAGATGCGCGCCGACCGTGAGAAGCGGGCGACGATCCTGCAGGCGGAAGGGCAGAAGCAATCCGCCATCCTCACCGCCGAGGGCGAGAAGCAAGCCGCCGTCCTCCGCGCGGAGGGCCAGCGGCAGGCGACGATCCTCCAAGCGGAGGGCCAGGCGAAGGCGATCGACACCGTCTTCAGCGCGATCCACCAGGGCAACCCGGATCCGCAGCTGCTCGCCTACCAGTACCTGCAGGCGCTGCCGCTGATCGCGCAGGGCGAGTCGAACAAGGTCTGGATCATCCCGGCCGAGTTCCAGCAGGCGCTCGGCAAGATCGGCGGCGTGCTCGGCGGCGGCTCGAACGAGACGGAGCCGAAGGACAAGTAACAGTCTGTTACTTGGCGTCCAGCGCCGCGCGCCAGGCGGCGGTGTGCTCGCCCAGAGCGGCGGCGCGACCGGGCGCCGCCGTGCCGAGGTCGGCGGCGGCCTCGGAGAGGGTCGCGACCGGCCCCACGCACACGTCCGCGCCGTCGAAGAGGCTCAACCACTCGGCGAGCGGCTTCGCCGCGAACACGGCTGCGAGCTCCTTCGCGAGCGGCTCCTGCTCCGCGTCGTACTGCCGCTCCGCCAGCTCCTGCCTCCCGAGCAGCTCGCAGAGGCGCGCGAAGAACACGGGCTCGAGCGCGCCCACCGTGAGTGCGCGCCCGTCCGACGTCGCATAGATCCGGTAGCACGCGAGGCCACCGGTCAGCAGACGCGGCCGCGGCTCGCCCGCGAGCCGGTGTGCGGCGAGCCGGTGCGACCCGTGCGTCATCGAGACGACGAGCCTCGCGCCCCGGCCTGTGCGCTCCCGCTCGAGCAGCGCCGCCAGCACCTCCGTCACCGCCCCGAGCGCCCCGGCGGCGAGATCTGCGATCTGCACCGGCGGCCAGGCAGGAGTCGTGTCCTCGAGCACTCCCGCCCAGCCGAGATAGTTGAGGTCGTGGCCCGCGCGCTGCTCGTGGCGCCCACCGAGCCCGAAGCCGGTGATCGAGCAGTAGACCGTGCGCTCCGGTACGTCCGCCGGGCCGACGCCGAGCCGTTCCGCGACGCCGGGGCGGAAGGATTCCAGCACGACGTCCGCCCGTTCGAGCAGCGCCCGGGCAAACCCGGCCTCGTCCGGCAGCGTGCAGACGACGGACTCCTTGCCCGTGTTGAGCGCGTCGAACCAGGCGGGTGCCGTCGCACGCATCGGGTCGCCGCCCGGCTGCTCGAGCCGGACGACGCGGGCTCCCAGCCGTAGCAGCTCCGCCGTCGCGAACGCGCCCGGGAGGTAGCGGGTCAGGTCGACGACGAGCATCTCCCCGAGTGGGCGTTGCATTCCCGTCGAACCTACCACTACCCTTCGACGGCTTTGGCGGAGCGATCGGCTGTAGCGGAGGAGAAGCGGCGCGTCATCCTCGACGCAGCCGTTCGCGTCTTCGCCCACAAGGGCTTTCACACCTCGCGTGTCGGCGACATCGCCGAGGAGGCCGGAGTCGCGCACGGCCTGCTCTATCACTACTTCTCCTCGAAGGACGAGGTGCTCGAGACGATCTTCCGCGAGAACTGGGCCATCTTGCTCGAGCGGATCGACGCCGTCGAGCAGTCGGACGAGCCCGCACGTGAGCAGCTCCGGCACGTGGCGGCCATCGTGCTCCGCACCTGGCGGCACCAGCCGGACGTCGTGCGCGTCCTCGTGCGCGACATCGCGCGCACTCCTGAGCTGCAGCAGAAGATCGGCGAGCTCGTGAAGCCGATCCAGGCGATCGAGCGGATCATCGAGCGGGGCCAGCAGGCTGGGGAGTTCCGTCCCGAGCTCGACGCGCGGCTGGCGGCAACCGTCTTCTACGGAGGGATCGACGAGGTGCTGACCGGCTGGGTGCTCGGCCAGCTCCCGGACGGGGACGCCGAGATGGCCGCCGCCGAGTCCACGCTCGTCGACGTCGTGCGCAGCGGCTTCATGGCCGCGCCGGCTGCGGCGTCTTCCTAACGCGTGCCGAGCAGCTCGGCGAAGCGGGCGACGCCGACGTTGCCGCCCGAGACCACGACACCGACGCCCTTGCCGTTCGCGTCGACACGTCCCGCGAGCAACGCCGCGACGCCGACCGCACCGCTCGGCTCGGTGACGATCTTCAGCCGATCGAAGAGGAACGCCATGGCGTCGAGGATCTCGGCGTCCGTTACGGTGACGATCTCGTCGACGCGCCGGCGGTTCACCTCGAATGTCAGCTCGCCCGGCTCGGTCGTCTGCAGGCCGTCCGCGATCGTGCGCGGCACCTCGATCCGCACACGGTCCTCCGCCGCGAGCGAGCGCCGTGTGTCGTCGCCCGCCTCGGGCTCGACACCGACGACTCGGATCGCCGGCAGCAGTGCCTTCGCAGCGGTTGCGCAGCCCGCGATCAGCCCGCCGCCGCCGACCGGTACGACGAGGAGCTCGAGCTCGACCACGTCCTCGATCAGCTCCAGCGCCGCCGTTCCCTGACCAGCCATCACGAGCGGATCGTCGTACGGCTTCACGAGCGCGACGCCGCGCTCCGCCGCGATGTGCGCGCCGATCTCCTCACGGCTGTCCGTCCACCGGTCGTAGGTGACGATCTCGGCGCCGTAGCCGCGCGTCGCGTCGAGCTTGGCCGGCGGCGCGTCCTCTGGCATGAGGATGGTGGCGCTCGTGCCGAGCAGGCGGGCCGCGATCGCGACCGCCTGCGCATGATTTCCCGACGAGTACGCGAGCACACCGCGCGCCCGCACGTCGTCTGGCAGTGCAGCGATCTTGTTGAACGCGCCGCGGAACTTGAACGCGCCGCCGCGCTGGAAGCACTCCGCCTTCACGTGCACCGCCGCGCCGACGACACCGTCGAGGGTTCGCGACGTCAGGACGGGCGTGCGGTTGGCGACACCGCGCAGGCGCTCCGCCGCGGCCTGGACGTCCTCGAGCTCGATCACCGGCACGGGTTCTCGTTCGGACGCAGCAGCCCGAAGCCCCAGAGCTTCGCGTCGACGACGTAGTACACGGTGCGTGCCGTGCTGCTGTCTCGGACGAGCGCCTCGTAGCCCGAGCACGCGATCGGCAGCAGCGTTCCCGCGAGCTCCGAGATCTGACCCTGAGCTGCGCCGAGCTGGAGACCCCGAGGCGCGTGCCAGCCGGCCGGCTGCCACAGCGTGTACACGGCCGACACGTGTCCCGCCGCGAGCTCGACCGCGAGCCCGTGCTGATCGAACGCTCGATACGTGAAGTACCACGTCGTGCGCGCGCAGCCGCGGCACACTCCGTGCGAGCTCCCGAGTACGGCCCGCACCTGCGCCGGCGTCTCACCGAGCCGGACGCCGCCGAGCGAGCGGTTCGGCACGAGCGCGCCCCGGGTCGGCAGCGCCGCCTCCGCCGGCGCGGCGGCGCAGAGGAGGAGCACCGCTGCACAGGCGAGTGTCCGGCTCATATGCTCGGAGTATGCCGCTCTGGGATGCGCTGGCAGGCCTCGAGGTCCACGTCGACGACTACGCGTTGCAGCGGCGTGAGCAGGCCACGCCGAGCGGCTGGACGCGTGTGACGACGACCGTCGTGCTCCGCGGCGGCGGCGAGCAGGGAGAGGGCGAGGACGTCACCTACACGCCGGAAGACCACGACGGTTTTCCGGCCGGGCAGAACCTCGCCGGCACATGGACGCTGGACGAGTTCGCCCACCGCCTCGACGAGCTCGAGCTCTGGCGCGAGGAGCCGCGCATGCCCGCATCGCGCGACTACCGGCGCTGGGCCTTCGACAGCGCCGTGCTGGACCTCGGGCTGCGCCAGTGCGAACGCTCACTCGGCGAGCTCGCGGGACGCACCTACAGACCGGTGCGGTTCGTCGCGTCGACGCGGGCCGACGTCGAGCCGTACCTCGCACTGAACCCACAGCTCGAGTTCAAGCTCGACGTCGAGGAGGACTGGGATCGCGAGCGGATGACCCGGCTCGCTGCGCTCGACTGCGTGCGCGTGCTCGACCTGAAGGCGTACTACCGCGGCACGAGCGTCGATCTCGCCCCTGACCCCGCGCTCTACCGTACGGTCGCGGAGGTCTTCCCGACCGTTGTGATCGAGGACCCCTGGCTCGAGGACGGCTGCCGCGAGGCGCTGCGCGGCGCCGAGGACCGGCTGAGCTTCGACGCGCCCGTTCATTCGCTCGACGATCTCGACCGCCTGCCGCTCGCCCCGCGCTGGCTGAACGTGAAGCCGTCGCGTTTCGGCACGGTGCAGAAGCTGCTCGCGTGCATCGAGGCGTGCGAACAGCGCGGCATCCGCATGTACGGCGGCGGCCAGTACGAGCTCGGGCCGGGACGGCGCCAGATCCAGCGGCTCGCGAGTCTCTTCTATGCCGACGGCCCGAACGACGTCGCGCCGTCGGAGTACAACGAGGGCGGCGCCCGCCCTGGGCTCGCGACGAGCCCGCTGCCGCCGCCGGAGGGGGTGGGATTCTGAACCTCTTCGACGCGGTTCCGGAGAGCGAGCCGTTCGACTACTGGGACGGCGAAGGCTAGGCGCCGGTCCGGAACGCGTTCTCGCCGGTGAGCGCGTTGCCGACGACGAGCGTGTGCACCTCGTGCGTTCCCTCGTAGGTGAGAACCGACTCGAGGTTGTTCATGTGCCGGATCACCGGGTACTCGAGCGTGATCCCGTTGCCGCCGAGCACGGAGCGCGCCGAGCGCGCCACCTCGAGCGCGCCGCGGACGTTGCCCATCTTGCCCATGCTCACGTGCTCCGGGCGCAGCGTCCCCTGATCCTTCATCCGGCCGAGGTGCAGCGCGACGAGCGAGCCGCGGTTCACCTCGAGCGCCATCTCGGCGAGCTTCTGCTGCGTGAGCTGGTATGCCGCGATCGGCCTACCGAAGACTATCCGCTCCTTCGCGTAGTCGAGCGCCGCCTCGAAGCAGGCACGGCCGGAGCCGACCGAGCCCCAGACGATGCCGTAGCGGGCCTCGTCCAGGCAGGAGAGCGGGGCGCGCAGGCTCATGGCCTCGGGGAAGCGGCTCTCCTCGGGGACGCGCACGTCGCGGAGCACGAGCTCCGACGTGACGGAGGCGCGCAGTGACAGCTTGTGGTGCATCTCCGGCGCCTCGAAGCCGGGCATGCCGCGCTCGACGATGAAGCCGTTGATCCTGCCCTCGTCGGTGCGCGCCCAGACGATCGACACGTCGGCGATCGTCCCGTTGGTGATCCACATCTTCGAGCCGTTCAGAATCCAGTCGGAGCCGTCGCGGCGCGCCTGCGTGCGCATCGCTCCGGGATCCGAGCCGGCGTCCGCCTCCGTCAATCCGAAGCAGCCGATCGCGTCGCCCTCGTGCATCGCCGGCAGCCAGCGCTGCTTCTGCTCCTCCGAGCCCCAGCGCCAGATCGCGAACATCGCGAGCGAGCCCTGGACGGAGACGAGGCTGCGCACGCCCGCGTCGCCCGCTTCGAGCTCCATGCAGGTCAGCCCGTAGGCGACGGAGCTCGCCCCCGGCAGGCCGTAGCCCTCGAGGTGCATGCCGAAGAGGCCGAGCTGCGCGAGCTCCTTCGTGAGCTCGCCCGGCAGGATCCCCTGCTCGAACCACTCGCCGACGTCCGGCAAGACCTGCTCGCGCACGAATTGCCGGATCGTGTCGCGGATCGCGCGCTCCTCGTCGTCGAGAAGCGCGTCGATCGCGAGAAAGTCCCGCGGATCGAGCGTCGTGGGCTTCGCCGTGGCGGCCACGCGCCCATCGTAGCCCGCTCCGACGTCTACTGCGCCGGCGCGAGATGTGCGAGGGCGAGCGCGAGCGAGGCGGGGGCATAGCATCCTCGCCGGCACCGCGCTCTTCGCCGAGGCTCTCCCGGTCCGCCTGAGCCGGACGCGTTGACCCGGGCCCGGACGCCGGTAAAATCATTGATTGACTAGTCAATCGAACGTTGAGGACGGAGACGATGTCGACGATCGAGCGCGGAACCGCCACCGGCGTGTGGTTTGCCCTGACCGAGGAGCAGAAGGCGCTGCGCGAGCTCGCACGCGAGTTCGCGGAGAAGGAGATTCGCCCGAAGGAGCGCGAGTACGACGAGAAGATGCAGCACCCCGCCGACGTGATCGCGAAGGCGCACGAGGTCGGGTTGATGAACCTGTACGTTTCCGAGGAGTACGGCGGGCTCGGCCTCTCGTCCTTCGACGGGATGCTGGTCGGCGAGGAGCTGAACTGGGGCTGCAGCGGTATCGGCACCTCCGTCTCCGCGAACGGCCTCGGCTCCGCCCCGGTGCTCCTCTTCGGCAGCGACGAGCAGAAGGCCGCATGGCTGCCGCCGCTCGTCGAGTCGCCGATCCTCTGCTCGTTCGGCCTCTCGGAGCCCGGCGCCGGCTCGGACGTGGCCTCGCTGAAGACGACCGCCGTCCGCGAGGGCGACGAGTACGTCCTCAACGGCTCGAAGACGTTCATCACGAATGCCGGCTATGCGGCCTGGACCGTCGTCTTCGCCAAGACCGACGCGCGCGGCGGGAGCAAGGGCATGTCCGCCTTCATCGTCCCGATGGACGCCCCCGGTGTGAGCATCGAGACCCACCTCGAGAAGATGGGCCAGCGGGCGACCGACACGTCCGCCTTCGCGCTCCAGGACGTCCGCGTGCCGGCCGCCAACCGGATCGGCGAGGAGGGCGACGGCTTCAAGATCGCCATGGCGACGCTCGACTTCACTCGGCCGGGCACGGCGATCGGCGCGGTCGGCGTCGCGCAGGCCGCGTACGAGCACTCGGTCGCCTACGCGAAGGAGCGCATCACGTTCGACATGCCCATCGCGATGCACCAGGGCGTGAACTTCATGATCGCGGACATGGCGACCGAGATCGAGGCTGCCCGCCTGCTCACGTGGCAGGCGTCGTGGATGCTCGACCAGGGCTACGGCCGCAAGGCGACGCTCTACTCCTCGTTCGCCAAGCGCTTCGCCGCCGACATGGCGATGAAGGTAACCACGGACGCAGTGCAGGTGTTCGGCGGCTACGGCTACATGAAGGAATACCCGGTCGAGAAGCTCATGCGGGACGCGAAGCTGTTCCAGATCTACGAGGGCACCTCGCAGATCCAGCGGCTCGTGATCGCGAAGGAGATCTTCCTGCCGAAGGACTAGGCTCCGCCGCATGGCGCTCGAGATCGACCTCACCGGGCGGGTCGCGTTCGTCACCGGCGGCTCGCGCGGCCTCGGCCGCGCGGACGCGCTGACCCTGGCGCGTGCCGGTGCCGACGTCGCCGTCGCCGACCTGCTCGTCGAGTCGCAGCTGTCGGAAGAGACCGACCGCTACGGTGCGCTCGCGACCGTGGCGCGGCAGCAGGGCATGGTGCACACGGAGGAGACGGTCGGCGAGATCCAGGCGATGGGGCGGCGTGCATTTGCGGTGCGCTGCGACGTGACCGATCGCGTTCAGGTCGACGCCGCCGTCGCGCGTACCGTCGACGAGCTCGGCTCGCTCGACATCCTCGTCAACAACGCCGGCACCCTCGATCACGTCGGGCAGTTCCACGACCAGTCGCCGGAGCTCTGGGAGCGCGACCTGCGCGTGAACCTGACCGGCGCGTTCAACTGCGCCCAGGCGGCCTGGCCGCACATGAAGGAGCGCGGCTGGGGCCGGATCGTGAACATGGCGTCGGTCGCGGGGACCCTCGGCGGCTTCGGCCAGGCGAGCTACTCGACGACGAAGGCCGGGCTGCTCGGTCTCACGAAGACGCTCGCGATGGAGGGCGGCCGGCACGGGATCACGTGCAACGCGATCGTGCCGGGCGTGATCGGCACCGAGGCATTCAACATGGCGAATGCGGCCATGAACGAGCGCATCGTCAAGCGGACGGTTCTGAAGCGGCCCGGCGATCCGCAGGACATCGCCAATGCGATCGCGTTCCTGTGCTCCGACCTCGCCGCGTACATCACGGGCATCGAGCTGAACGTGAGCGGTGGTGTCGAGCTCTTCGTCTTCTGAGGTCTCGCTGGCGCCGGCCGGCGTCGACGACCGCTTCCTGCGACGCTTCGAGAGCAGCTTCGTCGGCGGCATGGAGCCTGTCCTGGAGGCGATGGGCGTCGGCCGGGCGGAGCTCGAGCAGACGATGCGCGAGACCGGGGAGATCCGGACGGTGCTCGTGGGCGAGGAGGACGTGGGCTCGGTCTGGCTGGAGCTGCGGGAGAGGACCCTGCATCTGCACGCGCTCGTGCTCGATCCGGGGGCGCGCGGCAGCGGGATCGGCGGACGCGTGCTCGCCCAGCTCGAGCAGGAGTTCCGCGACCGGGCCGACGAGCTGGAGCTCGGCGTGCAGCGCGGAAACGAGGCGGCCCGGCGTCTCTACGAGAAGACCGGCTTCATCGAGGTCGAGAGCCCGCATGCCGAGCCCGGATTCAAGATCCTGCGGCGCCGGCTCGGCGCGTGACCGTCCGCGGCGCCCTTCTAGAGGCACACGCGCGTGTAACCCGGGACCCGACCCCTCCCTCCTACCCGCCACCTTCGATCCTATTTCGGAGGCCGTGACGTGTCCCGCGAGACTTCCTGCCGAGTTCGTGACGCCCCGGCTAGGATCGGTGGGTGCGCCGCGGCATCCTCCTCCTCGCCGCCGTCGTTGCCGCGGCGGGGGTCACGCTCGGGCTCGTCTTCGCGGGCTCGCCGACGAAGATCGCCGGCGGCGTCCGGATCGACGGCATCGACGTGGGAGGGCTCGAGGCCACGGCCGCTCGGGCACTGCTCGAGCACAGGGCCGACGCGCTCGCCGGCCGGCCGATCGTCTTCGTCGCAGCCGGCCACCGGTTTGCGGTTCGGCCGAACGAGCTCGGCGTGGAGTCAGACTGGAAGGCGGCGGTCGACTCTGCGCAGCGGCAAGGGGACGGATTCGGGCCGCTGCGGGGCTTCAGGCGCCTCGACGTCGACTTCTTCGGCGCCGACGTCACGCCGCCCACGACGGTGCTCACCGGTGCGCTCCAGTACGAGCTGAACCGGATCGCAAAGGAGGTCGATCGACTGCCGGTCGACGCTTCGATCGTCCGGCGCGGACTCGCTATCGTCGTTCTGCCGGCGCGGACCGGCGTGCGACTCGACCGCAGCGCTGCGGCGCAGACGATGGTGGAGCAGCTCTCCTCACTCGACCGGACGAGCGAACCGGTGCAGCTGCCGCTCCGCACGACGCAGCCCCGCGTGCGGGTCCTCGCCCTTGCCCGCGCCGCTGCGCAGGCTCGCCTCGCGCTCTCGGCTCCGGTGCGGCTCGCGCTGGGGCCGACGCGCTGGCTCGTCCGGCCGGAGCGGCTTGCGCAGCTGCTCGAGCTCCCCTCCGGTGGAGAGACCGCGCTGCGCATCGGCGGACCGGCGGCGGACAGCTGGCTGCAGCAGCTCGGCACGCGCGTCGAGACGGCGCCGCGCGATGCGACGTGGGCCGTTTCGGGACCGCACGTGCGACTCGTTCCGGCGAAGCCCGGCCTTCAGCTGGACGCGGTGAGAAGCGCGGAGGCGGTGCTGCACGCCGCGCTACGGCGGCGGGTGCGCATCGCGCAGCTCGTCGTCGAGAAGGAGCCGGCTAAGCGCACCACCGCACAGGCGGAAAGGATGGGGATCAACGCACTCGTCTCGAGCTACACGACGATCTACGGCGGGGTGCCGAACCGCGTCCACAACGTGCAGCTGGTCGCGCACCTCGTGAACGACAAGCTGATCGCGCCGGGAGAGACGTTCTCGTTCAACAAGACCACCGGCGAGCGCAACGCGGCCAAGGGGTTTCTCGAGGCGCCGGTGATCGTCAACGGCGAGCTCACGACCGGGCTCGGGGGCGGCGTCTGCCAGGTCTCGACGACCGTCTTCAATGCTGCGTTCGAGGCCGGCGTGCAGATCACCGAACGGACGAATCATGCGCTCTACATCAGTCATTACCCGCAAGGTCGGGATGCAACCGTCGACTACCCCGATGTCGACCTGAGGTTCGTGAACGACACGAAGCACTGGCTGCTGCTGCGGACGTTCGTCGGCCCCTCGTCCCTCACGGTCAGCCTGTACGGCACGCCGACGGGGCGCAAGGTGGTGAGCACGACGAGCCCGCTCGTCGTCCGCGGCAAGACGCCGGTGAAGAAGACGGTCGATCCGACGCTCAAGCCCGGCGAGAAGGTGATCGACGATCCGGGCGAGCCGGCGATGACGACGAGCGTTACCCGTAACGTGTACGCCCCGGACGGCAAGCTTCTCTTTCACAACGTGTGGTCGTCCTCCTACCGTGCCTCGCCCGAGCTCGTTCGCGTCGGGCCGAAGAAGAAGCACGCGAAGGCGAAGAAGCCCGCGGTGCCGGCTACGACGACGACCGAGACGACGACGACTCCGCCGCACGGATAGCCGCCACGAGCCAGTGCGGGACGCGCGTCGGGCGGAATGTCGCCGCATCGACGCACGCGTGCGCCGTCCAGCCGTCTGCCAGCAGCTCGCCGTCGGCGCGGACGATGGCGTACTCGTAGCGGAAGCGGGCGCCGCGCACGTCGAGGCAGCGGGCGTGGATGTCGAGCGCGTCGTCGAACCGTGCCGGCACGCGATAGCGACAGAAGGATTCGAGCACGAGCGCCTCGGTGCCGGTTTCGCGCAGCGCCTGGTAGCCGCCGGCGTACGCCCGCAGGTACTCGACCCGCGCGACCTCGAACCAGACGACGTACGCCGAGTTGTGCGCGATCCCCTGTGCGTCCGTGTCCGCGAAGCGGACGCGCACCGGTGTCGAGAACGAGAAGCCTTCCATCTCGCGCAACTCTACGATGGTCCGCGTGACCCTCGAGCGCCTTGCCTTGCTCGTTCGCAACCGGCAGCCGTGCGTCGTGCTGACCGGCGCCGGCGTGAGCACCGAGTCGGGAATCCCGGACTTCCGCTCGCCGACGGGGATATGGGCGCAGTACGACCCGATGGAGTACGCCACCCTCGATGCCTTTCTCGCCGACCCTGTAAAGGTCTGGGACTTCTACGGAAGACGGCTCGGGATGCTGCGCGACGCGCAGCCGAACGACGGTCACCGGGCGCTCGCCGAGCTCGAGCAGCGCGGCTGGGTACGCGCGGTGATCACGCAGAACATCGATCTGCTCCATGAGCGCGCCGGCTCGCGTGCGCTTGTCGAGGTGCACGGCTCGATCCGGACGTCGAGCTGCCTGGACTGTGGCGAGGTCGTGCCCCTGGCCGACGTGCTGCGCCTGCTCGCGACGGCCACCGCGCCGGCGTGCCCCCGCTGCGGGCGGATCCTCAAGCCGGACGTGGTCATGTTCGGAGAGCTGCTACCGCTGCGGGCGATGGAGCGGGCTTCCGAGCTGGCTGCGTCGGCGCGCCTGCTCCTCGTCGTCGGATCGTCGCTCGAGGTGTATCCGGTCGCCGGCCTCCCGCTCGAGACCCTCGCGGCGGGCGGCAGTCTGGCGATCGTGAACCGGGGCCCGACTCCGCTCGACGCGCGGGCTTCCGTGACGATCGACGCCGGCGCGGGCGAGACGTTGCGTGCGCTCGCAGACGCACTACCCGAGCACGGGTAGCGATGCGGCGAAGATCGCCTCGCGGAAGCGGCCGTTCAGCGGCGGTGCGGCGAGGGCGAACACCGGGACGACCCGGTTGCCGGCGAACTCGACCGAGTAGTAGTCGCCGACCATCCGACCGCCGTCGGCGAGCGCGAGCCAGTCCTCCCGCATCGGCTGCGTGTCGAGCCGTTGCGGCGGCGTCCACGTGACGCCGCCGTCGCTCGACTGCTGGACGGCGGTTCCCAGCAGGCACGTGCCGCGCGCACACGAGCCTGGATGGAAGTAGCTGTAGACCACGGCGAGGCGGCCGTGATGCACGGGATCTGCGGCGAGCCCGGTGATGAACGCGTCCAGCGTCGACGACACCGGCGCATCGGGCACGCGCGACGGTGCCGACCACGTCTGCCCGCCGTCGCTCGACGTCGAGAGCACGATGTCGTTCTCCGTGCAGCCGGGCCGGAAGCGGCAGTCGTGCCAGACCGCGTAGATCGTGCCCGCGCCGTCGGCTTCCACCGACGCCAGCGCGATCGAGCGCATCACGTCGTTCGTCTTCGCGGTCAGGCCGGAGACGGTGACACGCGTGAACGTCGCGCCGCCGTCCGTGGAGCGGAGGCTGGCTATCGACCCGTTGAGACCGTTCTCGTCCCTGTAGTCGCCGGCCACGACGACGAGCGTCCCGTCCGGCAGCACCACCGGCTGCGTGCCGACGAGGACGGTCGCCGCGTTCACCGGCTGCGACCAGGTCAGGCCGCCGTCGTCGCTCGACTGGCTCACCGTGGTGTTCTGCTGGTCGTCGGTGTACTCGAGGTAGCAGCGGCCCCGGTGCGGGCTCGCCGCGCCGTTGTCGCAGGTGAGCCAGTCCTTGTCGAGCGCCGGCCCGGTTGCGGCGACCACCGGCGTCGTCCAGCTCGAGCCGTCGTTCGAGCGCGCGACCAGGACGTGCGACGTGCCCGGCTCGAGCGTCAGCGTCCCGATCAGCCAGACACCGTGCACGGAGTCGTACGCGACCGTCGGGTCGGACGCCGCGGTCTGCGTTCCCGCTGGATTCGACTCCACGGTGACGCCGGGCAGGACGCCGCGCCGCCAGGTGCGGCCGGCGTCGCTCGAGGTTGCGAAGCCGATGTTCGACGACGCGCCGACCGCGAAACGGCCGAGCTGGTAGGCGGCGACGATCGTCGATCCCCACGCGGCGTCGTCGGGCTCGACTGCCGTCTCGTGCTGGCTCGAGGGGTTCGTCGAGAGGTCGACCGAGAGCCGGCGGGAGACGACCTCGCAGTTCGCGGCCACGGTGTCGGTCAGGTCGGCGCTGACGACGTCGAGTCCGGGGCCGCAGTCGACGCGGTCGACGCCGCCGAACGCCGCCTGCACGAAGTCGCGGGCCGCGCCGGCCGAGATCGTGTCAGGGGCCTGCGTGCCGACGATCGCGTCGGCGTGCGGCGTGCCGTGGATCGTCGCGGCCGCCGCGGGTGCGACGAGGACGAGCGCGAGCAGGACGACCACACGGCGCATCGGGTCGTGCAGCGTAGCCGTGGGCGCCGCCGCCCACGCGGCGGCGGCACTAGTCTCTCGTTCCGTGAAGGTGCACGAGTACGACGTGCTCGTCGTCGGCAGCGGTTTCGGCGGGAGCGTGGCGGCTCTGCGGCTGACCGAGAAGGGCTATCGCGTCGGCGTGCTCGAGGCGGGCCGGCGATTTGCCGCCGGCGACTTCGCGCGCACGAACTGGAATCTGCGGCGTTACCTGTTCATGCCCCGGCTCGGCCTGCGCGGCATCCAGCGGCTGACGATGCTCAACGACCTCGTGGTGCTCTCGGGCGCGGGCGTCGGCGGCGGCTCGCTCGTCTACGCGAACACGCTGGTCGAGCCGCTCGACCCCTTCTTCGACGACCCGCAGTGGGCGGAGGTCGCGGACTGGCGTGCAGAGCTCGCGCCGTACTACGCACGTGCCCGCAGAATGCTCGGCGTCGTCGAGACCCCGTTCGAGACGGCCGCCGAGACGGTGGTCCGCGAGGTCGCACGCCGCCTGGGCGTCGCCGACACGTTTCGGCGCACCCCGGTCGGCGTCTATTTCGGCGTCGCGGACGGAGTCGACCCGTACTTCGGCGGAGCCGGCCCGCCGTGCAGCCCGTGCGTGCGCTGCGGCGGCTGCATGGTCGGCTGCCGGCACAACGCGAAGAACACGCTCGACCGCAACTACCTCTGGCTCGCGGAGCGCCGCGGGGCCGTGGTGCACCCGGAGCGGGAGGCGACGCTGCTGCGCCGCGTGAACGGCGGCTGGGAGGCCGAGACCGTCCATCCGGGCGCCTGGCTGCGCGCGCGGCGGGAACTCTTCCGCGCCGAGCAGGTCGTGCTGGCCGCGGGCGTGCTCGGCACGCTCGAGCTGCTCTTCCGCTCCGGCCTCGGCGGACCCAACCTCGGCATGCTCGTCCGCTCGAACTCCGAGGTGCTCGTCGGCGCGGGAGCGCGCGACGCGTCTGTCGACTACTCGACCGGGATCGCGATCGGCTCCTCCTTCCAGCCGACGTCGGAGACGCACATCGAGCCGGTGCGCTACCCGAAGGGATCGAGCATGATGGGCCTCTTCTCGACCGTGCTCGTCGACGGCGGCGGCCGGGTGCCGCGGCCGCTGCGCTGGCTCGCCACGGGTCTCCGCCACCCGCTCTGGTTCCTGCGCGCGCACTCGGTGCGGCACTGGGCGCAGCGGTCGGTGATCCTGCTCGTGATGCAGGCGCGCGACAATTCGTTGCGCATGCACTGGACGGGCCGGCGGCTGCGGACGGCGCACGGCCACGGCGAACCGACGCCGACGTGGATCCCCGAGGCGAACGAGGCGGCGCATCTCGCCGCGGAGGCGATGGGCGGAAGGCCCGGCTCGGCGCTCAACGAGGTGCTGCTGAACCGGCCGTTCACGGCACACATACTCGGCGGCGCGCCGATCGGCGTCTCGCCGCAGGCGGGCGTGCTCGACGCGTGGCAGCGGATCTGGGCCGAACCGGGATTACACGTCGCAGACGGTGCTGCCGTGAGCGCGAATCTCGGAGCCAACCCGTCGCTGACGATCGCCGCGCAGGCCGAGCGCGCCTTCGCCTACTGGCCGAACAAGGACGAGCCGGATCCGCGGCCGCCGCTCGGCTCGCCCTATGCGCCCGTCCCTCCTGCGCCGCCCCGGTCGCCCGCGCTGCCCGACTAGCTTGCCGGACAGGCCGCGCCGGCGACGAAGCGAGGCGTTGCGAGCTTCGGTACGGAGAGGCCTCGGCGGGAGAAGTCGAGCGCCGTCGCGAGGTTGTTCGCCTCCCGGTCGCGAACCGAGAGCGGCTCGAGCGTCCAGCGCCACTCCACGAACCTGAGGATCGACGCGTGGTCGAACACCGTGTGCGAGACCTTCCCGCGCGGCGCGAACGGCGAGATCAGCAGGCAGGGCACGCGGAAGCCGCGCTGCTGGTACGCCGGATCGACGTCGAGCGCCGCCGGCGGCGGCACGTGGTCGAAGAAGCCGCCCCATTCGTCGAAGGTGATCACGAGCAGCGTGCGCGGCCACGCGGGGCTGCGCGTGACGGCGTTGTAGATCGTCGACAGGAAGTACTCGCCCGCCCGGATGTCGGCATGCGGATGGTCGTCGTTCCAGATGCCGGACTGCGGGCCGGTGTCGGCAAGCGTGAGATCCGGGTCGACCATGGCGAACGCAGGCAGCTTCCCGCTCCTACAGTCGGCGAAGAACTGCTGGTGCGTACGCGTGATCCGGTCGTACTTCCCGTTCCAGAGCAGGAGAAAGCTGACGTTGCCGCAGTAGTAGCGGGCGGGGAGCTTCGCGGCCGCGAGCCGGTCCCAGATCGTCGGCAGGTCGACGCGCGTGAACGCGTCGTCGAGCCGGTCGGTGACGCCCGCGTGGAGGTAGAGGCGATTGGGGAAGGTCGGACCGAGGATCGACGCGAAGTAGCGGTCGCAGGCCGTGAACGCGGGCGCGGCGCGGCCGAGGAACGGCAGGTCCTGCTGCCGGTAGTAGCCGATCGAGTAGAGGTCGTTGTCGCCGGCGCGAAGCCAGCCGTCGCACGCCCCGTTGTCCCACTCGACCCGGGCTCCGTCGTAGGAGTGGTCGGGATCGGCATGTGCGCACCCCTGGAAGTCGGGTGCGAGCGCATACGTCGCGTGCGGTGCGCCCGACGCGTCGAGGTACGTGAGCCCCGCCTGCTTCCCGTCGGCACCGGGAAGCCAGCCCATGATGTGGTCGAACGAGCGGTTCTCCATCATCACGACGACGACGTGGTCGATGCCCGAAGCGCCGGGCTTGGGCAGGCGCTGCGGTGCGGCGGCGCGCGCGACGGCGCCGAGCGTGCCGGCACCGGCGAGCGAGCCTGCAGCCGCCGCAGCCGTGCCGAGAAAGCGCCGGCGCGACAGCCGCTGCTCCCAGCGCACCGTCTCCACGCGAGCGAGCCTAGCGCGCGCGCTATCGTCAGGGCAGCGACCGAGGAGGAGCGATGGCGCAACCACGCAGAACGGATCTGCTGGGCCGGCTGGCCGACATCAGCGAAGAGGCGATCCAGCGCCTGCACGACGCGCCTGGCGCCGATCGCGTGCTCGGCGCGCTCAACACGATGCGCGACCGGGTCGACGAGCTGCAGCGCCGCGTCCGCGGGCTGGAGGACCTCGAGCGGCGGCTGGCCGCCCTCGAGCGGAAGGTCGACAAGCTCTCGAAGGGCGGCACCACGGCCACGGCTCGGCGGAGCACGAAGGCCGCAGGCGCCAAGACCGCGGCCCCCGAGAAGAAGCCCGCCTAGCCTGCGCGGCGTGCGGCCGCGACGAGCAGGCCTGCGAGGAGCAGGCCGCCGGCGATGTCCGATGGCGTGTGCGCGGCGTCCGCCTCGAGCAGGACGAGCGACGCGGCGGCCCAGGCCGCGCCCCAGAGGCGCGCTGCCGGCCAGGTCGTCGCGAGCGCCGCCGCGACGAGGATCGACCGAATCGTGTGACCGCTCGGGAACGAGGAGTCGAAGGCGAGCAGGTGCAGCCCCTGCCGGTACAGCGCGGGCCGGACGAGCGCCGCCTTGCAGAGCTCCTCGACCGCGTTGCCCGCGAGCCACACCGTCGCCCACGCGTACGCCGCGCGCACCCGGCCGTGCCGGTGCATCGTCACGCAGCATGCACCCATGAGCAGCAGCGACACGAGCAGCGACGCCGGCGCGGTCACGACGCTCGCGACGACGCTGAGCGACGAGCCGAAGTCTGTGTGGAGGAGCGGCACGAGCGCATCGGCGAGCGTGGGCGGGGTGCCGGCGCCGTGACCCCTCGCCATCGCGTGGTCGATTGCCCACTGGTCGAGCCGAGTCAGCGCACCGGCGGCGACGAGCACGCTGAGCGCCGCGAATGCGGCAGCCGCGCCGAGCATGGCGACGAGGCTACGCCGGGACACGCACGCGCAGCACGCCCGGTACGACCTCGAAGCGGACCGGCGTCGTCCCGACCTGTTCGCCGTCGAGCTCGATCGGCAGGCGCTCGGGGGCGTCGACTGCGACCGTGCGCGAGCGCAGGAGCTCGACCTTCGGGTGCGAGAGATACGTCCCGCGGTAGATCTTGGGAGCGGTCGTCACGAAGTCGCGCTTCGTGATGTCGCCGATCACGATGACGTCGAACAGGCCGTCGTCGGGCTGCGCCTCCGGCGCGAGCAACATCGCGCCGCCGTGGTATCGGCCGTTCGCGACGATCACGTCGTGCATGCGGCCCTCGCGCCGCTCGCCGGAGGCGAGCTCGACGCTGACGAGCGTGTTCTTCCACTCGAGAAACACCCGCACGAGGGCGTAGAAGAAGGTCGCGCGCCCCCCGGCCACTTTCGACATCCCGTTCGCGCGGCGCGCGACCGCCGCGCTCATGCCGACACTGCCGACGTTCGCGACGTAGCGCTCCGCCTCGGCGCCGTCCCAGGTGCGGTACGTGACGCGCCCGACGTCGATCGTGCGAGTCTTTCCCGCGAGCGCCGTCGCCACCGCATCCTCGAAACGCAGCGGGATCCCGTACGTGCGCACGAAGTCCATTCCGGTGCCGATCGGGATCGTTGCGAGCTTCGTCGATCCGCCGGCCCGGAGCAGGCCGTTGACGGCCTCGTTCAGCGTGCCGTCGCCGCCGACCGCGACCACGAGCGCAGCGCCGTCGCGCGCCGCCCCCTCTGCGAGCTCGATGAGGTGCCCGGGGCGCTCCGAGAAGAGCGTCTCGCCGACGAGCCCGAGACCGGCCGCGCGGTGCGCGAGCTCCGGCCAGCGCTTGCCCGTGAGGCCGTTGTCCGACGCCGGGTTGACGAGGAATACGGTGTTAATCGGAGGTGACGGTCGCAAGGCCGACGCGCGTCATGCGGTCGACGGCGGCGCGCAGCTCCTCGTCGCTGATCCGCTTGAACTCGCCCTCGACGACGATGTCGCTCACGGTCAGGAGGCACCCTGCCTGCACCTTGCGCAGGGCGCCGAGCGTGAACAGGATCGCGGCCTCCATCTCGACGCCGAGGATGCCGCGCTCCGACCACCGCTGGTACTGGCCGTGGTCGGGGTTGTAGAAGACGTCGCTGGAGACGACCGGACCGACGTGGAGCGGCTGCCCGAGCTCCTTCGCCGTGTGCACTGCCGCATGCACGAGCGCGAAGTCGGCGGTGGGGCAGTGCGGCTCCTTGACGTACGTGTCCACGGTCCGGTCCTGCGGCACCGCGGTAAGCGCCACGATCATGTCCCCGAGCTGATGCTGCGGCTGGAGGCCGCCGCACGTGCCGACGCGCAGCAGCTTCTTGCAGCCGAGCATCACGAGCTCCTCGATCACGATCGCCGCCGAGGGGCAGCCCATGCCCGTCGCCTGCACCGAGACCGGCTTGCCCTCCCACCGGCCGCGGAAGCCGAGCATGCCGCGCTCCGAGTTCGTCTGCACGACGTCGTCGAGATACGTCTCGGCGATGTACCTCGCACGCAGCGGGTCGCCGGGGAGCAGGACAGCCTCGGCGTACTCGCCGGGCTCGGCGCGGACGTGGATCGGCATCGCGGCAACCCTATCCGAGCTTCACGCCCCGGATGGGATGATCAGATAGTGCCCCTTCCAGCAATAGTCAGTGCATTTCTGGCGGCTGCAACGCTGCGCCAGGCTGCGTCCTCGGTCGCCCCGATAGCTTCGGCTATCGAGGCTCCCTGCGTCCTTGCCTGGCTTGCTTTTCGCTCGCCAGAAACGCGAGACCATCACTGGAAGGGACACTAGCGATGGCGAACGTGCGCGCGGTTGCCCCGACGCTCGAGCAGATTCTCGCGTTCTGCGCGCAGGACCCGGTCGAGCGGGTCTTTCTCGAGGACATCGCGCGGCGCGGGCTGGGCCGCTTCTCCGCGCTCGAGCGCGGCGGCCGCCTGATCGCGCTCTGCCACGTCGGCGCGAACGTCGTGCCGTCGGGCGAAGGCTGTGCGTTCTTCGCCGAGGCTACCGTGCGCGGCCACGCCCGGATGATCATCGGCGAGGAGGCCGCGGTCGGCGAGCTCTGGGAGGAGGCCCGCGGGCACATGCCGGAGCCGCGCGACGACCGGCCGGGCCAGCCCGTCTACGTGCTCGCCGAGCCGCCCGAGCCGGGAGAGACGGCGCTCCGCCGCGCGACGCTCGACGACCTCGAGGTGCTCGTGCCCGCCTGCGCCGCGGCGCACCGCGAGGAGATCGGGATCGACCCGCTGCGGCGCGACCCCGAAGGTTTTCGCTGGCGCACACGGGCGCAGATCGAGGAGGGGCGCTCGTGGCTGTGGCTCGAGGACGGGGTGATCCAGTTCAAGGCGGAGGCATCGGCCTGGACGCCTTCGGCCGTGCAGCTCCAACAGGTCTGGGTCGATCCCGAGGTGCGTGACCGCGGCAACGCGAAGCGAGCGATGCGCGACCTCTGCCGGCTGCTGCTCGCGCGCGTGCCGACCGTCTGCCTGTTCGTGCGTCCTGAAAACGCCGCCGCGATCCGCGTCTACGACGGTATCGGCATGCACCGCACGATCATGTACCGCTCGCTGATCTTCTGACGCTGTGGAGCGGCTGATCCTTGCGCGGCACGGCGAGTCCGACTACAGCGCGCGCGGACTCGTCAACGGCGAGCCGTCCGTCCGGGTCGGACTTACCGCGGTGGGCGAGGAGCAGGCACGCGCGCTTGGACGGGCGCTCGCCGGCGAGCCGCTCGACCTCTGCGTCACGTCGGCGCTCGAGCGGACGCAGGCGACCGCGGCGCTCGCGCTGCTCGGGCGGGACGTCCGGGTCGAGGCGTGCGCGGCGTTGAACGATCCGCGGGCCGGCCGCTTCGAAGGCCTCCAGCTCAGCGAGTACCGCGACTGGGCGTGGAGCGCGGGCTCGCGGCAGCCGGCTCCCGGCGGCGGTGAGAGCCGGCTCGAAGCGGTCCTGCGCTACGCGCGCGCCTACCGGACGCTCCTCGACCGGCCGGAGGCGAGCGTCCTCGTCGTCGCGCATGCACTGCCGATCGCGTACGTCCTCGCGGCGCTCGAGGGGCGGCCGCCGGCGCCGCGGATGGACCGGACGGTGGCGTACGCGCACCCCTACCGGCTCGCCGCCGCCGACCTGCGCCGCGCGCTCGGCGTGATCGACGACTGGTGCGCTGCGCCCTCCTGGTGAGAATCCGGCGCGATGACCCGAACGGGTGATGAAGCCCCTCTGGGCAGGGCGCCGATTGAGGGAGCAGAGTGCGGTTTCGGCGTCTTACTGTGGCGACGCTGGCCTGCACGGCACTGGTGCTCGGAGCTTCGGTCCTCCTCAGCAGTGGCCGCGCGCAGGGCGGGACTTCGCATACCTGTTCGGCTCCGGACAAGCAATTCATCCAGACCCTGCGCTCGAACATGGACCAGCTCGCGTATTGGGGAGATGAGCTGCGCACCAACGACGTCACGCCGGGCGTGGTCATCAAGCAGACGCGCTCCGAGGCGGCGCAGGTCGGTGCGACCGGTCCGACGGATCCCACCCTCGCGATGACGCGGAACCTGGTGCGCACGATGTTGATCGAGTACTCGCGTGGCATCTACGCGAAGTTCCACAACGGCGACGCGGGCGTGCACATGCAACTCGCCTACACGCTCGCCAACTCGGTGCACGACCAGCTCGTCGGCGCCGAGGCGCCTCTCTCGGCGAGGGGCTGCGACGTCGCCCCCCTGCTGACCGCATAGTCCACAATCGCCTCGTGGACACCGAGGCGCTGCGTGAACGGGTCGAGCGGCACATCCGCAGGTACGCCCTGATCGAGCCGGGCGGCCGCGTCTGCTGCCTCGTCTCCGGCGGAGCGGACTCGACGTGCCTGTGGCACGCGCTCCGCGCGCTCGGCTACCGCGTCTCGGCTCTCCACGTCAACCACCTGCTGCGCGGGGCCGCGTCGGAGCGCGACGCGCGCTTCTGCGCGGAGGCGCTGGGCGCGGAGATCGTGGCGCTCGACGGCCGCGGCCTCAGCGAGGCCGAGTTGCGGGAGCAGCGCTACTCGGTCGCGCGCGACCGCCTGCGCGCCACCGGCCACACCGCCTCGGACCAGGTGGAGACGATCCTCTATCGGCTCGTGTCGCGCGGCAGCGCGACGGGGATCGAGCCGCGCCGCAGCGACGGCGTCGTCCGGCCGCTGCTCACGCTCTGGCGGGACGAGACCGAGGCGTACTGCGCGGGCGAGAGGCTCGCGTTCCGGGTCGACGCGAGCAATCCGGACACGAAGCGCGGCCTGATCCGCGACGAGATCCTGCCGTTGTTGCGGCGGTTGCACCCGGCCGCCGACGAGAACCTCCTGCGCGTCCTCGACGTGCGCGAGACCCTGCCGCCCGCGCTCGCCGAGCTGCTCGCGTCGCCTGTCGGCTCCAGGCGCGTCGACCTCGGCGGCGGCGTCCAGGCCGTGCGCGAGTACGACCGGCTCTGGCTCGAGCGCGGTCCCGTGGAGCTCGCGGGCGAGGTGCGCTGGGGCGAATGGCGCATCCGTTCCGAGCTGGAAGGCCTTAAGGTACGAGGGTGGAGGCCCGGCGACCGGCTCGCCGGGCGACACAAGAAGATCCAGGACGTGTTCGTCGACGCCAAGATCCCCCGTTCCGAGCGCGAGGCCTGGCCGCTCGTCGTCCGCGGCGACGAGGTCGTAGCCGTGCCGGGGATCGTCGACGCGCCCGGGATCGTCGCCGTGCGCGAGGAACGGGAATGAGCGCGGCGGAGCTGGAACGCGCGGTGACCGAGGTCCTGATCGAGCCGCAGGCGCTCCAGAGCCGGATCGCCGAGCTGGGCGAAGAGATCTCGGGTGACTACGACGGCCGCGACCTGCTGCTCGTCGGCGTCCTCAAGGGCGCCGTCTTCTTCATGGCCGACCTGATGCGACACCTCACCATCCCGTGCGAGATCGACTTCATGGCGATCTCGAGCTATGGCGCCTCGACGGACTCCTCGGGGGTCGTGCGGATCCTCAAGGACCTCGACATCAACATCGAGAGCCGGGACGTCCTCGTCGTCGAGGACATCATCGACTCCGGGCTGACGCTCTCCTACCTGATGCGGAACCTCGAGGCACGCGAGCCGGCCAGCCTCGAGATCTGCGCGCTGCTGACGAAGCCGGAGCGGCGGGAGATCGAGGTACCCGTGCGCTACGTCGGCTTCGAGATCCCCAACCGGTTCGTGATCGGCTACGGGCTCGATTTCGCCGAGCGGTACCGGAATCTGCCCTACGTCGGCGTTCTCGACCCCTCCCTCCTGCTCGCAGGGGAGTAGCGCGGGGCGGCGAACCGACCAACGGCTGGTACCCTGACGGGGAGGCCTCTTGAACCGTTTCTTCCGTAGCGCCCTCTTCCCGCTGATCATCATCGCAGCGCTCGTCTGGCTGGCGCTGCAGACGCTGGGCGGCCACGGGACGAAGACCACGAAGCAGACGTACTCGCAGCTGCTCAACACCGCGATCAGCTCGCCTGCGGACTTCCAGACCGTCACCTTCGTGCCGACGAAGCAGGAGATCGACGCCGTGATGGCGAGCGGTACGAAGGTCGTCGTCCACTATGCGAGCGACCAGGACGAGCACACGTTCCAGCAGGTGCTCCAGAAGGCGGTCACCAGCGGGGCCGCGCCCGCTTTGAAGTACGACTCGAAGGGCATCGGCTCGTCGCCGTGGTGGTCGATCCTGACGAGCCTCCTGCCGTTCGTGCTCCTGTTCGGCTTCTGGATCTTCCTCATGAACCAGGTCCAGGGCGGCGGCTCGAAGGTGATGAGCTTCGGCAAGTCGCGGGCGAAACGGGTGACGCCGGACTCGCCGAAGATCGGCTTCAAGGACGTCGCGGGCGTCGACGAAGCGGTCGAGGAGCTCCAGGAGATCAAGGAGTTCCTCGAGAACCCCAAGAAGTTCCAGGCGCTCGGCGCGCGCATCCCGAAAGGCGTGCTCCTCTACGGGCCGCCGGGCACGGGCAAGACGCTGCTCGCCCGCGCCGTCGCCGGCGAGGCCGGCGTGCCGTTCTTCTCCATCTCCGGCTCCGACTTCGTCGAGATGTTCGTCGGCGTGGGCGCATCCCGCGTCCGCGACCTGTTCGAGCAGGCGAAGCAGGCCGCGCCCTGCATCGTGTTCATGGACGAGATCGACGCCGTCGGCCGGCACCGCGGCGCGGGCCTCGGCGGCGGCCACGACGAGCGCGAGCAAACGCTGAACCAGCTGCTCGTCGAGATGGACGGCTTCGAGATGAAGGACAACATCATCCTCATCGCCGCCACCAACCGGCCGGACATCCTCGACCCGGCGCTGCTGCGCCCCGGCCGCTTCGACCGGCAGATCGTCGTCGACCGGCCCGACCGGATCGGCCGTCGCAAGATCCTCGAGGTACACACGAAGGGAAAGCCGCTGGCGCCTGAGATCGACCTGGACACGCTCGCGTCCGGCACGCCGGGCTTCACGGGGGCCGACCTGGCGAACCTCGTCAACGAGGCCGCGCTGCTCGCCGCGCGCCGCGGCAAGAAGATCGTCGAGCAGGAGGAGCTCGAGGAAGGGATCATGCGTGTCATCGCCGGGCCGGAGAAGAAGGCGCGGCTGCTCTCCGAGCAGGAGCGCAAGATCGCCGCCTACCACGAGATGGGCCACGCGCTCGTCGGGAACTTCCTCGAGCACACGGATCCGATCCACAAGATCACGATCGTGTCGCGCGGCCAGGCGCTCGGCCTGACGATCTCGCTGCCGACCGAGGATCGCTACCTGACCACGCGCAGCGCGCTCATGCACCAGATGGCGATGACGCTCGGCGGTCGCGCCGCGGAGGAGATCGTCTTCCACGAGGTGACGACCGGCGCGGCGAACGACCTCGAGCGTGTCACGGCGACGTCGAAGGCGATGATCATGAAGTACGGCATGAGCGAGAAGCTCGGCCCGCGCGTTCTCGGCCGCGGCCACGACCAGCCGTTCCTCGGCCGCGACTACGGCGCGGAGGCGGACTACTCGGAGGAGATCGCCCGCGAGATCGACGACGAGATCCGGCGCGTGATCGAGGAGGCGCACGAGCTTGCGCTCGCCGTGCTGCGCGAGCACATGGACGAGCTGCACCGGATCTCGCTGATCCTGATCGAGCGCGAGACGATCGACAAGGACCAGTTCGAGCGACTGCTCGCCGGCGAGGACGAGGCGTCGGTGTTCCCCGACGAGCGCGCTGCCGTCGAGGCACCGAAGCCGGCCGAGGAGCCGCGTCGCGAGCGCCAGCCGAGGCCGCGGCCGTTCCCGCTGCCGGGCGCGACGATCCAGCCGCCGCCTGACCCGGCGAAAAGCTGACGCTTTTCGCCGGGGTGGGGTTGTGCTCCGCAGAGCGGTCGGCGGCCGAGCCGCCGACCTCTTGAGCTGCCCCGCTTCGGGAGGCGTGGCGCGCCCGGTGGCGCTGCGCGTCCCCGGACGCGTGCGTCCGGCCTGCGCCAACGCGCCTGCGGCCGCGTTGGCTCCGGCCCTCGGCGGCGGCCTCAGGCGAAGCGCGGAAACGACCCGCCTGCCCACGACGGCCCTGTCCACCCGCTGTCCCTTGACACCCGTGTCTGACACCGGGGCATGGCTCCGCAGGCCCGACCTGACACCCGTGTCTGACACCGGGGCATGGCTCCGCAGGCCCGACCGTAAGCTGTCTCCATGCTGTCGATCGAGGAGCGGTTTCCGCGGCCCTCCGTGATGGGGGTCGTCAACGTCACGCCCGACTCGTTCTCCGACGGCGGCGTGCACTACGACCCCGCCGTCGCCGCCGCGGCGGCACGGCGGATGGTGGAGGAAGGGGCGGCGATCGTCGACGTCGGCGGCGAGTCGACGCGGCCGGGCTCCGACGGCACCTCGGCTGACGAGGAGCTCCGTCGCGTCCTGCCCGTGCTCGAGCGGCTCCAGGGCGAGGTGCCCGTCTCGATCGACACCGCGAAGGCGGAGGTCGGGCGACGCGCGCTCGAGCTCGGCGCAGAGCTCGTCAACGACGTGACCGCGTTCCGCGCCGATCCGGCGCTCGCCGAGGTCGCCGCGAGCGCGAACGCGTACGTCTGCCTCATGCACATGCAGGGCCGCCCGAGGACGATGCAGGCGAACCCACGCTACGACGACGTCGCGTCCGAGGTCACGGCGTTCCTCGAGGAGCGGCTCCGGTTCGCGGTCGCGCACGGTGTCGCCGAGGAGCGCATCTGCCTCGACCCCGGCATCGGCTTCGGCAAGACGGCGGCGCACAACTTCGAGCTCGTCCACCGGCTGGACGTGCTGCTCGCGCTCGGCCGGCCCGTCCTGATCGGCTTCTCGCGCAAGAGCTCGCTCGCCAGGGTGCTCGGCGACCCGGCGGCGAAGACCGGCTCGCTCTCCGCGAGCGTCGCGGCCGCGGTCACCGCCTACGAGCGGGGTGCGACGCTCCTCCGCGTGCACGACGTCCGCGAGCACGTCGAGGCGCTGACGGTCGCCCGCGCCGTCGCGACCGGAACGTGATCGTCGTCGAGCTCCGTGGCCTGCGTGTCTTCGGGCACCACGGCGTCCATGCGCACGAGCGCGAGGACGGCCAGGATTTTCTGTTCGACGTCGACCTCGAGGTCGGGGAGCGCGGCGTTTCGGACCGGCTCGAGGACGCCGTCGACTACGGCGCGGCGGCGCGCGCGGTCAAGGAGGTCTCCGACGCGCGCGCGTACGACCTGCTCGAGGCACTCGCGTCGGCGGTGGCGGATGAGCTGCTGCGCCGTTTCGACGCGGAGCGTGTCGTGGTGCGCGTCACGAAGCCGGCGGTGAAGCCCGGCGGTCTCGAGGGCACCGCGGGCGTCAGCGTGTCGAAGCCTTGACGCTCAGCACGTACTGCGCCTCGGCGGCGCGGCCGGTGGGCAGCACCTCGACGTACGCGGCGAATCCGGTGTTCCCGGCGCGGACGAGCTGCCCCTTGAGATCGCGACGGCGCGCCGCCAGCGACTCGTTCACGCTCACCGTCTGCGGCCCCCAGATGCGGGCCGCCGCCTCGCCGTCGGCCGCCACGGATACGCGCACGACACGGTGCGGTGGGACCCAGATCCGGTAGAGGTCGCTCGGGTCCTCGTCCACGTCGAGTGTGCCCGCGATCCGGTTCGACGTCCTCGCCGGTGTCGTGAGCGCCGACTGCCCGGTGCTGAACAGGCCGCCGGGCCTCACCTCGCTGACGTCGTCGTTCGGCTCTTGCGGATCCCGCTGCGGCGCCGGCGCGGCAAGCGCGTTCGGGATGTCGACCAGGCCCCAGCCGGAGAGCGGGTCGAAACCCGCAGGTGCGATGTCGCGTGCGCTGCGACGCATGAGCTCGAAGATCTGGGTGACGTCGAGGGCCGGTCGCACCGTCCAGACCCAGGCGGCCGCGGCCGACACGATCGGCGCGGAGAAGCTCGTGCCGTCGAGCCCGGTCGAGTAGCCGTTGGGATCGTGCGAGAGCGGTACGGCGCCGACGATGCTCACGCCCGGCGCGGCGAGGTCGATCCACCCTCCCTCGCTCGAGAAGCTCGTCACGCCGTCCTCCTCGTCGGTCGCCGCGACCGTCAGGACGTGCGGATACGCGCCGGGGAAGTTCGGACGGCCCGTCGCACCGTCGTTGCCGGCCGATGCGACGACAAGGCAGCCGTTGCGGAACGCGTCGAGAACCGCCGCCTGCAGCTGCGAGTTCGGCTGAGTGCTCCCGAAGCTGAGGCTGATCACGCCGGGGCAGTGCTGGGCGGCGGTCTCGATCCCGGCGATCACCGAGAAGGTCAAGACGCCCGGCGTCGGGCTCGCGTCCCAGAGCTGCAGCGCCGCCTGCGGATAGACGCCGAGGACGTCGACTCCATTCGCGGGCGCGGCCGCGACCGAGGCGACCGCCGTCCCGTGCCACTCCGCCGGCCCGTCCACGGTCTGGTCGTTGAGGAACGTCGTATTCGGCCGGGAGGAGAACTCCGGGTGCGTTGCGTCGACGCCGCTGTCGATGATCGTGAGCGGGACGCCCGGCCCGGGCGGCGTCGCCTGATCGGCGCCGATGTCGTGCAGCCACCACTCCTGGCTCTGCAGCGGCTCGTCCGCGAGGCGGCCTGACGCGGCGGCGGCCGCGCCGGCGGCACACAGCGCCGCGACGAAAGCGATGAGCAGTTGGCGGCGCACCGACGCCGGGAGGGTAGCGGTACGCTCGCGCGGTGCAGCGCGTCTACGTCGGGCTGGGCTCGAACCTCGGCGACCGCGAGCAGACGCTCCGCGCAGCCGTCGCCGCGCTCGCCGCCCATCCGGCGGTCGAGGTCGTCGCCGTCTCGAGCCTGATCGACACCGAGCCCGTCGGGTACATCTCCCAGCCGCGCTTCCTGAACGGCGTCGCCGCCCTCGACACCGATCTCTCCGCCCGGGAGGTGCTCGAGCTGCTGCTGGAGGTCGAGCGCACCTTCGGCCGCCGCCGCGACGGCGTCCCGCACCAGGGGCCGCGGACGCTCGACCTCGACCTGCTCCTCTACGGAGAGGACGAGATCGACGAGCCGGGCCTCCGCGTCCCGCACCCGCGGCTTCACGAGCGAGGCTTCGTCCTGGGGCCGCTCGCCGAGGTCGCACCGGGCCTCGAGGTGGCCGGACGGGGGAGGGTCGAGGCACTTCTGGCCCGGCTACACTGAGCCCGGATGTCGCACCTCGACGATCTCGACGAGTACGAGGCGGACCTCGAGCTCCGGCTGAAGCGGGAGTACCAGGCGGTCTTCAGCCTGTTCCGCTACTGCGTGCTCACCCAGGATGCGACGTATCTCTGTAACAAGCTCGAGCGCACCTACGCGCCCCAGCAGACGTACCCGTTCTTCCACCTCAAGCTCGAGGACGTCTGGGTGTGGGACAAGAACCGCCCTACCCGCATGATCCCCCGGACCGAGATCTTCACCTCCGGCGACGTGACGATCGAGGAGCTGCGCGGCGAGGGCGACGAGCCGACGCTGACGCCCGAGGCGCTCGCAGAGCGCATCGGCGAGGCGTCGCCTCGCGACGAAGAGTTTTAGTACGCCGGTGCCAGGCACCAGGGTGTCGGCCCCTGGCTCCATCGCGTCAACCTCGGGTGCCTGGCACCGGAGAACCTTTGCGCCCGTACCAGGTACCAGTCGTTCGCCCCTTGCTCGCGCTGCGCGAGAAGCGGGTACCTGGTACGGGAGAACGTAGAATCGCGCGATGCTGCTCGCGGTCGACGTCGGCAACACGCAGACGGTCTTCGGGCTCTACGACGGAGACGAGCTCGGCGAGCGGTGGCGCATCGCGACCGATGCGCAGCGGACCGGCGACGAGCTCGGTGCCCTGCTCGGCGACTTCCTCGACGTGAAAGCGCTCGACGGCATCTGCCTGTCCTCGACGGTGCCGAGGCTGATCCCGGAGTACGAGCATCTTGCGGAGCGCTGGGCGAGGGTGCCGGTGCTCGTCGTCGGCCCCGGGGTCAGAACGGGCATCGAGATCCAGTACGACGACCCGCGCGAAGTCGGACCGGACCGGATCATGAACGCGGTCGCCGCGAAGGAGCGCTACGGGGCGCCGGCGATCGTCGTCGACTTCGGCACGTCGACCAACTTCGACGTCGTCTCGCCGGAGGGCGCGTACGTCGGCGGCGTGCTCGCGCCCGGCGTGGAGATCTCGATGGACGCGCTGTTCGCGCGTGCGGCACGCCTCGTGAAGGTCGACTACGTCGAGCCGCCGCACGTCATCGGCAAGACCACGGCGACGGCGCTCCAGTCGGGGCTCATCTACGGCTTCGCCGGTCAGGTGGACGGCATCGTGAGCGCGATCCGCGGTGAGCTCGGCGTCGAGGCGATCGCGATCGGCACCGGCGGCCTCGCCGACCTGATCGCACCGCACTGCCGCACGATCACGAAGATCGACCCGTTCCTGACCCTGGAAGGCCTGCGGATCGTGTGGGAGCGGAATCGCTAGAGCGCCTCGACCAGCCAGCGCTCCGACTCGAGGAAGAGCGCCGGGTTGTTCTCGGGCGTGTAGTACGAGAGCGCCATTGCGCACTGGAAGACGGTCCAGCCGCGGGCC
>Ga0335070_10000673_pt1 | contig 38676 bp, 26 predicted proteins | sample Lox_Sample_13_FD_206722 | JGI IMG/M metagenome (GOLD analysis project Ga0335070, IMG submission 206722) | Soil microbial communities from Loxahatchee National Wildlife Refuge, Florida, United States - Lox_Sample_1.3 | ecosystem: Environmental > Terrestrial > Soil > Wetlands | place: USA... | reverse complement strand
AACTGGACGTGCATCAGCTCGACAACCTGCAGGCGCAGACGCTGATCCTCGGCGCGTCGAATGCCAGCACGCGGGATGGCCAGCAACTGACGCTCGGCGCAACGCAGAGCGTCGACTTGCGCAACACGACCGCGCTCGTCGCGCCGCAAATCGTAGTCGCCGCGCGCGACGACGTGACCGTCGAGTCCGGCGCGCAGCTGATCGCACAGGGCAACAGCGCCAGCGCGGCCTCGACGCCGGCGCACCTGGTGCTGCCCGGCGGTGGCGCGCTGCTGCGCGTGTCGAGCGGCGCGGGCGCATCGGTCGAGGTCGATCCATCGACCGTGCCGCAGTCGCCGTCGGGCACCGTGACGATTGCATCCGGCGCCACCGTGCAGGCTTCCGGAAGCCTCGTGCTCTATGGCACGAAGGACACCGTCATCACGCCGGGTGCGACGGTGTCCGCTCCCGACGTCAGCCTGTACTCGAGCGAGGTCAGCATCGGCGATGCTCCGGCGGGCACCAGTGGCCTCGTGATCAGCTCCGCGCTGCTGGCGGAACTCAAGGACCTGACCGACCTGACGATCGGCAGCAGCTCGTCCATCGATTTCTACAATGCGGTGCAGCTCGGCACGGCGCAGTCCGGTGGCACGACGCTCCACAGCGTCAGCTTCGATGCGCCGGTGATCGCCGGCCATGGCACGGGCAACAAGACCGTCGAGGCCGGCACGATCAGCCTGTTCAACACCTCCAGTACGCAGGCGCCGCAAGCGGAGCCAGCCGACGGGAGTGGCGCGTTGAACCTGGTGGCCACTTCGGCCGGCGGCGCACCGGGACAGATCACGCTCGGCTCCGGCAACAAGGCGATCAGCGGATTCGGCGCGCTGAGCCTGCAGGCCGACGGCGACATCGTCGGGCAGGGGAGTGGTTCGCTGCAGGTTGCCGCAGCGGCCGGTCCGGTCGATGTCGATCTGCGCAGTGCCGCGCTGATTGGCACGGCCGCATCGAAACAGTCACTGACGACTACCGGACAACTCACGCTCATTCGATCGACTGCCGCCACACCCAGTGTCACGCCCGCGCCGGGATTGGGTGCTTCGATCAGCCTGCAGGGATCGAGCATCGATCAGGATGGCGCCATCAACCTGCCCTCGGGCAGCGTGACGCTGCGCGCCACGAGTGGCGATGTGCATCTGGGCGCGGGGTCCACCACCGCCGCAAACGGCGCCGTCGCGGATTTCTCCGGTACCAAGGTGGCCGCGGCCGGAGGCACAGTCAGCTTGGTTGCCGATGTCGGCAACGTCGTCATCGACAGCGGCGCGAGCGTGGATGTGTCGGGCGCAAGGAGCGCGGCCGGCGCCTCATCGGATGCGGGCGGGTTGCTCGTGTTGGCCGCGCAGGGCCAGTTCGTGTTCGCCGGCAACGGCATCCAGGGCGGAGCGGACGCGGGGCAGCAATCCGGCAGCTTCACGCTTGATGTCGGCTCAGGGCTGGCTGGCCAGGGACTGTCGAAGCTGGATGCGATGCTCGCGGCGGGGGGATTCCACGGCGATCTCGCGCTGCGCACCCGTAACGACGCGCAGATCGGCGTGTCCGACTCCATTCGCGCCAGCAGTCTCGAAGTTGCCGCGGACAACGGTTCGATCGACGTGCAAAGCGGCGCCGTCATCGACACCAGCGGATCCGGCCAGCACATCGACGGTGGCACGATCGCGCTCTGGGCGGGCCACGACCTCACGGTCGAGAATGGCGCGACGCTCAATACGCGCGGTGTCGCCGCGGGGCCGATGGGTGCCAATGGTCAACTGCTCGCCGCGCGCGGTGGCGACGTCACGCTGGGCGCCTCGCAGGGTACGGTGCAGTTGGGCGGCGGATCGTCGTCCGGCGCCGCGAGTTTCGATCTGCGCGGTTCCGACAGCAGCGCCGATGGCACGCTGACCCTGCGCGCTTCGCGCACGGCCGACGAGAGCGGCGTGCAGCTCGTGGTGCCCGATCCTGCGTCGGTCGTGGTGCACTCGGGCAACGCGATCGTCGTAGAGGGCGTGCAACGCTATGCGGCCAGTTCGCTCGGGGCCGCCGATGCCGGTTGCGGGAGCGGTGGCTCGTGCGACATCGCCGATACGAACGGTGCGCTCGCGCTCGATGCCGGGCAGTTCCTCTCCCACGCGCAGGCGATCGCCACCTCGCTGGGTTTGCCGAATGCCGCCGTTCGCGCCGGCATCGAGATTGACAGCAACAATGACCTGGTGGTGGGCGACGGCTCGGGCACGCCCTGGGATCTCGCCGCGTGGAACGCGGCGCTCGGGGCGCCGGTCACGGTGTCGTTGCGCGCCGCCGGCAATCTCATCGTCAACACCTCGATCAGCGACGGCTTCACCAACAATGGCCGCGACCTGGGTTTGTGGACCTTCGGCGAACCCGGGGCGACGCCGGATTCCGGCTCCTTGCGCCTGGCCGCCGGCGCGGACCTTGCTGCCGTCAATCCGATGGCGACGGTGACCCAGCCGCAATCGGCCTCGAGCTATTCGAATCCCGGCAATAGCGGCAACCTGCTGCTCGCGCCGAGGACGGTGGTTCGCACCGGTACCGGCAACATTGACATGGCCGCGGGCGGCGATGTGCTGCTCGGCTACACATTCAACGGTTACGATGCGAACGGCAACCTGCAGGTGGCAGAGTCTGATCCGTTGTCGGCTGCGGTCTATACCGCCGGTTCACCCTCGGCGCTGTCGGCGGCGCAGGCGGCGCTGTTCACGCCGTCGAACCTGTCGCGCCGTGGCGGCGCGGTGCCCGCTTATCCAGCGCGGGGCGGCAATATCCGCATCACGGCCGCGGGCGATGTGCGCAGCGCGCCGAGCGCGCAGCTCGTCACCGACTGGCTGTGGCGGCGCGGAGCGCTCGACGGCACGTTCAGTCCCGACACCAACACGAGCTGGTGGGTGATGTTCAACCTGTTCCAGCAGGGCGTGGGTGCCTTGGGCGGCGGTGGGCTGGAAATCAGCGCCGGGCGCGACATCCTGAATACCTCGGCGGTCATCCCGGCCACCGGTCGATTGCTCACGGCCGCCGGCAGCACCGGCAAGATGAGCGACCTGGTATTGACGGGCGGCGGCCACCTCAAGGTCGATGCCGGCGGCGACATCATCAGCGGCGTGTTCGAAGACGATTGGGGTAACGCCGAACTGAACGCTGGCGGCGCAATCACGTCGGGACCGCAGTCCACCTTCGGGCAGCAATACCCGAACGCGCAATCGGTCAACGTGCTGCCGCCGCCGGATACGCAGATCTATCCCATCGTCGTCGCCGGCAACGGCACGTTCGAAGTCTCGGCGCGCGGTGCGGTCGAGTTGGCAGGCGTGGCGAACAGCACGACGCTGCCGATCACGATCGCGAATGCCGACCTGGCGCAGGCGAATGGCACTGACGCGGCATTCTTCACCTATGCGCCGACGGCGCGGCCGGGCACGCTCGCCATCCAGAGCGTGGGCGGCGATGTGACGCTGGGCACGCAGGCGCTCGGCAACATTCCGATCGCAGCGCTCGCCGACAGCAATGTCTACGATGGCAACGCCAGCCCGAACAACTACCTCGCCATCTATCCGCCCGAAGTTGATGTCGCGGCGCTTTCCGGGGACGTGAATCTCGGCAGCGCGAGCCTCGCGAAGCTGACGCAGAACAATGTCGGCATCACGCTGTTCCCCGCTGCGAGCGGCAACCTGCAATTGCTGGCGGCGGGATCGATCAATAATGACGGCACCCCGGCGAGCATCGCGCTCTCCGAGGTGGATCCGACGCGCGTGCCCAACGTGCTCGCGCCCAGCGATGGCGCGAGTTTCGATGGACTCGCCGACGCGCAACTGCCTGCAGTGCCGCTGCACCAGGCCGACCGCCTGCCGGTACTGCTCATTGCCAGCGGCGGCAATATTGCGCCACTCAGCCTGACGCTGCCCAAGCAGGCCAACGTGATCGCCGGCGGTGACATCGATGGACTCGACTTCACGGCGAAGAATATCAACCCATCCGATGTCACGCTGATTGAAGCGGGCGGCGACATCTCGTACTCGACGCCGACCGCTCCGGTGACGAATGCACTGGTGAGGAACAACACCGGCATCCGGCTGGCCGGGCCTGGGCAACTCGAAGTGCTGGCCGGCGGCACGATCAACCTCGGCGACTCGAATGGCGTGCGCACGACGGGAAGCCTGTCGGATCCGCGCCTGCAGTCCACCGGCGCGTCGATGCTGATCGGCGCCGGGCTCGGAACCGACGGCGGCAAGATGCGGCAGCCGGCCTACCAGGCGTTCATCGTCGCCTATCTCGATCCGAGCAGCGCCACCGGAGCCCAGAGCAGCTACGCCTCGACGCTGGTCGCGTACATGCGCCAGCTCGATCCCGCCGCCTATGCGAGCCTGTCGTACACGCAGGCCTTGCAGGCGTTCAAGGCGTTGACGCCCGGGCAGCAGCTGCCGTTGCTGGCGCGCGTGCTGAGCGACGAGCTCAGCGCGACCGGCATCGCGCATTCGGTACAGGGAACGAACTACGATCGCGGTTACCAGGCCATCGAGACCTTGTTCCCGACCAAGGACGCCGCGGGCAATGCGATCAGCCGCAGCGGCGATCTCAATATGTTCTTCAGCCAGCTGAAAACGGAACAGGGCGGCGACATCAGCCTTCTCGTGCCCGGCGGCTCGGTCGTCGTCGGCGTGCCCAATCCGCCGGCCTCGCTCGCACAGGTGAAGGCCTTCACGACACCTCTCGGACTCACGGTGCCCGCCGAGGTGAACCTCGGCATCCTGGTGCTCGGCCAGGGCGCGATCCGCGGATTCGCGGACCGGAACTTCGAGGTCAACCAGTCGCGCATCCTGACGCTCGAGGGTGGAGACATCATCCTATGGGCGTCGAACGGCAACATCGATGCGGGCAAGGGAGCGAAGAGCGCCTCCGGCGCGCCGCCGCCGGTCATCCAGACGGATGCCAACGGCAATCTGTTCGTCGACCCGAGCAATGCCGTTGCGGGCAGCGGCATCGGCCAGCTGCTCACGTCGACCGAGCAGACCGCCGGACTCGTCAACCTCATCGCGCCGAAAGGCGCCGTGGACGCAGGCGATGCCGGCATCCGCGTCGCGGGCAACCTCAACATCGCCGCGCTGCAGGTAATCGGCGCGGCGAACATCACCGTCGTGGGTACGTCAACCGGCGTGCCGACCTCGGATGCGGGCGCCTTGTCGGGTGCGCTCTCCGGCGCGAATTCTCTCGGCGATGCGAGCAAGAACGCGGTCGATCAACTGGGGCAGGGGCTCGCCGATGCCGGCAACTACCAGCAACTCAGCGATTCGCTGCAGCCGGTGTTCATCAACGTGAAGATGTTCTGTCTCGGCCTGCAGTGCGAGACGCAATAGCGGGCGGGACCGTCAATAAACAGTAGTCGTTTGCGCCAGGAAGGGCGGACTCTCGACCGATATTTCGGCCCCCGTGGCGACGATCAATCCGGCGTCGGTCAGGTTCAGTTCCGCGCGCGGCGCTACCGCGACCTGCACGACCGAGCGGTTGCCGTTGGGTGGATTGACGGCGGTTATCTTGAGACTCAGGAAATCGGAGCCGAGATTGCGAATGGTGGCACGGTGTCGTGCAGTGCCCGTGGATGTGTCGACTGCGAGCAGCACCGGCACCTCCGATTGCGTCGGGTCGAGCATGCTTGGCGGCCCGGCGTCATCGACCGGATATGGTGCCTCATCCGAAATCACCAGCATGTCGTCGGTCATGGGCGCGTTGCGCGGATGCGCGATCGAGGCGAGGTCGACCGGAGCCCTCGCACCGTCGGACCATCCCGGTGCGCCGGCCTCGAGAGCAGCCGATGGCACAGGCTCCGCAGCGCGAGGTCGCATGCCGGGCAATGACCGGCTGCCGTTGCGCCATGAGCCCAAGCACACGGTCAGCAGGAAGACCGCCACGAACACCGCTATGAGATGTCGATTGCTCATCTTGCGCCGGCTGATGCTAGCGTGGCGTTGCGTAACTTGTGTGACACCCGGGCCGCAGGCGTGCGTCCTCCCGTACGCGCTGGCCATGGCGCTGGCCCTGGTGCTGGCCAACAACCCGCTGTGCGCCGGCCCGCTCGGCGTGGAGCCGACGCTCGGCCTGTCGGCGGGCTATCAATCCAATCCGCTGTTCCTGGCCGACGGGCGCGGTACCTCGGAAACGCTGGCGCTGCTGCTGCACCTGCCGGTGACCTACAGCGGCGATCGCGTCAGCTTCTCGTTGCAACCACGCTTTCGTGCCGGCGCCACCCACGGAGCCGTCGCGCCGCTGGCGGATTACCAGTACTTCGATTCGGTCTGGGACGACAAGGGCGTGCTGAACGAGTTCACGGCCAAGGCCGGCTGGCATCGCGACTCCACGCTGTATAACCCATTCGAGCAAAGCGCGCTCGGCGGCAGCACCCTGCACCGGCAGGAAGATACCGGTTCGCTCGACTGGCGCCACCAACTGTCGGAGCGAAGTGACCTCGAACTGTTCGCGTCCGAGGACCAGGTGCACTACGGTGCGACCGTTACGCCAACGCTCAGCAGCTTCAACTATGGCCAGGGCGGCGCGAAATTCGCGCACGATCTGTCGGAACGCTGGCAACTGACCCTGGAGGGCGGCGTCAGCGAATTCGAGCTGCGCGACCAAAGCTACCGGACCGAAGCCGGCTACGCGCAGCTCGACCTGTCGCGCAGGCTATCCGAGCGCTGGTCACTGCTGGCATCGATCGGTACCTCGAGCCTGAGATTCCGGCAGACAATCGAGGAGTTCTTCCTCGTGCCGGATGACCAGGGCGTGCTGCACCTGGTGTTGCGGCAGGTGGATATCCACACGCGCGGGCATACCGGCAATTACTCGCTCAGCCTGCAGCGCGAGTTCCAGAAATGGCGCCTGGAGGTGGCCGCATCGCGCGCCCTGCAACCCAGTGGATTCGGTGCGCTGGCGACACAGGACGATGTCACTGTACGCCTTACCGGCAACAGGACGGAACGGCTCACGCTGACCGCCGCCATCCATGGGTCGAGACTGTCGGATTCGTCCGGCCGGCTCAGCCTGGGCAACCGGCGCTACTACGACGCGAATGTCACCGGCGATTGGCGTTGGACCGAGCATTGGACGCTGGAGGCGCAGCTCGCGCTGTACCTGCAGCGTCCGGCGCCGACGCTCGCCATGGTCCGCAATGCGGCCGCTTTCCTGACGCTCACGCGTGAGTTCGGGCGCACGAGCCCGAACTGAAATCCATGCGCCCTCAATCCATGCGCCCTCGTGGTCGGGCGATCACAGCAGTGTGTCTGACAGTCGCATCACAGGATTAGGTTAAGTCGTCTTCAACAGAACTCCATTTGTAGTACGCACTTGCAATCAATACTTAAAGTCATTGTCACGGTGCCGTGATGCTGCAATCCGATACTGCCCGACGTGGGAATCGGATCACCGGTCGATTCTCCGATCGCAGTCCTGAACTGCGCCGCGTTGAGCGTGGCTTCGTCCTGAAGCCGCGAGCATCGGTGCTGGCGATGAATTGTCATAAATAGTTCAAGGCGTTGTCACTTCGAGCGGCAATGATCGCGTCCCAGTCGAAGAGGGAGTGATCCATGCCTGTAAGTCGAGGCATTGCGCTGGCCGCGGCGCTGCTGCTCATCCAGGTTGCCACCTCGCAGGTAACGCAGGCTTCGGCCCTGCAGACCGCCGAACTCGCGGCGGATCTTCCGGTCGCCCGCGTGGGCTACTTCCACGTCGAACCCACGCAACTTCCGGCGCCCGTGCCATTGAAGGTTTCCGTAGGGGACTCCGAAGCGTACGGTCGGACGGCGACGAGCGGATTCGGCGAAGCGCCGCGCGCATCGGGTGCGTTGGCCGGCTACTACGCGGCGGGCGCTGCGTCCGCCGAATGGTCGAAGCATCAGGGCACATCAGTGCAAGGATGGGCCCGCGGGGACTGGCATTCGGGCTTCGGCCGCTGGCAATTCGAGGAAAGCTCGCGCAACTGGCACACGCGCTTCAGCCATTGGCATGACTCGGACCGCGGGGGCCATCACGCCTCGGGCGAAGACGGCGACTGCGACCATCCGCCTGCCGTGCCGATTCCTGCCTCGTGCTGGCTGTTTGCCAGCGGCCTGGGTTGGCTCGCGTTCATGCGTCGCAAGGCCGGGCCCTTCTGGCGCCTGGCACGCCGATGAACGAACGCCGCGCCGATGGATCGAGGCCGGGCGCTGGCGCCGGGCGCAGCGGCAACGACAACCGCAAGCAGGCGGTGTCCATCCGCATGAGCCGTGGTGACGTGCGGCTGGTCAAGCAACTGGCTGACCGCCTTGGCGTGCGTGACTCGGATGTCATCCGCTACGCGATCAAGCACATGCTGTCCCGGCTCGCGCCGCTCCCCGACGCAACGGTGCGCGGGCACGCGCTGCTGCCCGTGTTCGTCGAGGCCGGGGCCGAATTGATGCGTCACTTCGACCTCGACGCCACGCGGCTGGCAGAGATCATCAACGATGGCGCCGATGCCAGTCGCAAGGTCGATGCCGGTGACATCCAGCTCATCGCGATGAGTGGCACCCAGGCGCCGTACGCGAAGGTGCGATTTGCGGTAATCGGCCGTGAACAGGCCATCGAGCGCGCGCACTTGCTGCGTACCAATGCGAAGGAACCCATCCAGGAAGTGGGGCACGCGGCGAGCCCCGTGCGTGGCCAGAATGACGGGCGCGCACTGGACGATGGCTATGCGGGTGGTGAGCTGTCGGCGGATTCAGCCCGGCAATCGCTGCGCCGTTACCTGTACGAGAAATACCTGTATGCGCAGGCAGCCGATTCGGTCGGCGGCGCGGTCAATGGTGCCGGATGAGCCGGCTGCCGGTGATCGCCGCTCTGTTGTTGCCGGTGGTGGCGCCGGCCTGGGCGCACGCCTCGACGCTGTCTGCGGGATCGGCCGCCGCAGCCGGCGGCGTGCAGGACCTGTTCTCGCTCAGCGGCGATCCGGTGGGAGCCAGGCTGGTGCTGGGCAGCAGCGCCACGGTTACGACGATCCAGCTCGATGCGGCGGGCACGCTGTCCTTCATCCTCACGGACAAGAGTTTCCCCAGTGCCTTGGCCGCGTTGAGCTTCGCCGTCACTGATGCCAATTCGGCGCTGGCGACGATGACGGGGCCGGGCACCCTGACCATGCCGGTGGCGGGACCCGTGACCCTGTATGCCGACGTCTTCGCGACCGCCCAGGGCGTGGCCAACACCGGGCTCTACAACCTGCAGGTGGATTTTGCGCCGACCGTGCCCGTGCCGGTTCCGGCGAGCGGATTGCTGCTGGGCGCGGCGATCATCGCGTGGCGATTGAATGTCCGGCCCGACAGGCCGCAGAGACACAATTGTCATGCTGCTGTGGCGTAATCCTTAACCACTGAAGCCACCGTCTCCGGGACCTGGTCCCAGCGAATGCGGCGGCCTCAGCTTCAGACATCGGTAGGACAAGATGCGGACGATCGTACTCACGGTACTTTGGATGCTGGTGGCAAGTACCGGCGCCCCGGCACACGCGGCCGAAGGCTACCTGCTGCAGCCGGGTGACGTGCTCGTGGTTGCCGTGTGGAAGGAACCGGAGCTGAGCCTGGAACTGCTGGTGCGACCCGACGGCGGCATCTCGATGCCACTGGCGGGTGACGTCGAAGCCGCTGGCCACAGCGCCGAGCAGGTGCGTGCCGTCATCGATGAACGCCTGCGCAAGTTCGTGCCCGATCCGTCTGTGACGGTGGCGGTCAAGTCGGCCTCGGGCAACCAGGTATTCATCATCGGCAAGGTCAACCGGCCTGGCCAGTACCCGATGAACCGGCCGCTGGACGTCATGCAGGTGCTGAGCCTGGCGGGCGGCGCCACGCCGTTCGCGACCGTGAACGACATCCGCGTGCTGCGCCGCGAAGGCGACCGCCAGATCTCGATTCCGTTCAACTACGGTCAGGTCGAGAGCGGCCGCCATCTCGAGCAGAACATCGTGCTGCGCGGCGGTGACACGGTGGTCGTGCCGTGAGCAATGCCGCGGGCGACACGACGCTAAACCTCGCGGATCGCTGGGCGGCCGTGCGCCGCCGGCGCTGGCCGGCGCTGTGCGTGGCGGGAGGCGTGCTCGGCATCGCGTTGCTGGCGGCATTGTTCTGGCCGCCGACCTACCGTTCTACCGGCACGATCCTCATCGAACAGCAGGAGCTGCCCTCCGAGCTGGTTCCCTCGACGATCACCAGTTACGCCGATCAACGCATCCAGGTCATCAGCCAGCGCGTCATGACCACCGAGAACCTGCTCGGCATCATCCAGCGCTACGACCTGTATCCGCGCCTGCGCCGGCACGAGCCGCGCGAAGTGCTGCTCGAGCGCATGCGCGACGACGTCAAGTTCCAGATGATCAGTGCGGACGTGATGGATCCGAGGCAGGGCCGTGCGACCAAGGCCAACATCGCCTTCACGGTGAGTTATGACAGCCGCTCGCCTGAAGTGGCCGCGCGCGTGGCCAACGAGCTCGTGTCGCTGTACCTGGACGAGAACATCAGGACGCGGCGGCAACTGAGCGCGGAAGCGGCGGACTTTCTCGAGGACGAGGCGACGCGGCTCGGCAAGGCAATCGAGCAGCAGCAGGTGGCGATCGCGGAGTTCAAGCGCAAGCACCTCAATGAGCTGCCCGACCAGGCGGTCGTCACGACGCAGCTGCTGACACGCACCGAGGAAGAGCTGCGCGACGTCGATACGCAATTGCGGGCCGACGATCAGCAGGGTACCTACCTGGACGCGCAGCTCGCGCAGCTCAGCCCGAGCTCGCAGGTCTACACGTCGACGGGCGAGCGCGTGCTGACGCCAGCCGATCGGCTGAAGTTCGTGCGCACCGAATACGCGCGCGTCAGCAGCCTGTACGGGCCCAATCACCCGGACGTGCTGCGCGCAAAGCGCGAGCTGGCGGGGCTCGAGCGTTCGGTGGGCAACGTCGACACGATCAACGACGCGCAGCGGCAGTACGAGGACGCGCAGGGCAAGCTGCTGGAGGCGGAAAAGCGCTACGGACCCGATCATCCCGATGTCGTGCGGCTCAAGCGCCAGGTGGAGATCCTCGGAAGTGCCGTGCAGCTTACGCCGCAGACCGAGCCGACGATCGCGAACCCGGACAATCCGGCCTACATCCAGATCAAGGCGCAGAAGGAGGCCGCGGCGGCGCAACGTGCCTCGCTGCAGCAGAAGCGCGCCGAGCTCGTGGCGCGCCTCGCCGACCTGAATGCGCGCCTCGCGCATAGTCCGGCCGTCGAGCGCGACTACAACACCATGATGCGCGAGTACGACGCGAATGAGCTCAAGTATCGCGAGGTGCGGCAGAAGCAGATGGCCGCGAAGGTCGCCGAGAACCTCGAGGAAGAGAAGAAGGGCGAGCGTTTCACGCTGATCGATCCGCCGTTGCCGCCCGAGCAGCCGGCCAGTCCGAATCGCTGGTTCGTCTCGTGCTTCGGCCTCGTGCTGGCGCTGTTCGCGGGCATCGGCACGGTGTTGGTGCTCGAGAACGTCGATCGCCGCGTGCGCGGCCGGCGCGATCTCGAATCACTGCTGAGCGTGCCGCCGCTGGCGATCCTGCCGCGCATCCTGACGATGCAGGATCGGGCGATCCGGCGCCGGCACCGGCGCCAGGCGTTTGCCGGGGCGGTGGGTGCATTCGTGCTGGCCATTGCGCTGATGCACTTCTTCGTGCAGCCCCTCGACGTGCTGTGGGCCGTCGCCATGCGCAAGCTCGGAACCTGAGGGATCGCCATGGACACGAGAGTGCGATCGATCGAACCGGTACGCGCGGAACGCGAGCGCCTGTTCAGCCTGCAGGAACGCGAATTCGGCGAGCGCGATGCCGGCCCGGCGGTCGAGGCTGCCGGCCTTGCCGGCGCCGCGGCCTTCAATCGCCGTGTCGTCACGCTAAGCGAGGACCGGCGCGAGAGCGAGCGCATCCTCCCGCCCGGCGCGGTGCTCGGCGTGACCGGTGGCGCGTACAAGATGCTGCGCACCCAGGTGCTGCGCCGCCTGAAGGAGCTCGGCGCCAACACGCTGGCGGTGCTCAGCAGCTCGAATGGGGAAGGCAAGACGCTGTCGGCGATCAACCTGGCGATTGCCATCGCCGCCGACCCGGGCCATACGGCGCTGCTCGTCGACCTCGACCTGCGCAATCCGAGCGTGCATCGGCGGCTCGGATTCGAGCCGGAGGTAGGCATCGACGACTGTGTCGAGAAGCGCCGGCCGCTCCACGACGCGATGGTGAAGATCGCCGGCTACGATCGCCTGACCGTGTTGCCGGCGCGCGAGCGCGTCGAACTTTCCTCCGAGCTGGTCACGACGCAACGCCTGGCAGACCTGGTGCAGGAGTTGCGCGATCGCTACGTGAACCGCATCGTGATCTTCGACCTACCGCCTGTGCTGCTGGCCGACGACGCGCTGGCATTCCTGCCGCTGGTGCAGGCCGGCCTGTTCGTCGTGGCCGAAGGACTGACCCTTCGCGACGACATCACGCGCAGCATGGAGCTGCTGCGCGAGCTGCCGGTCATCGGCACGGTGCTCAATCGCTCCGAAGACTGCGCCGGTGCCTATTACTGACCCGGAATGAGTGTGTAGCCGTGCCCGCCACCATGTACCCGACAGGTCGACGCACTGCGCCGGGCGCGGGTGCCATGGCAGTGGCCATCGCGCTGGCTGCTTGCGCGCCCATTGCGCGGGCGCTGACGCCCGCGCAGCTGGGCGTGGTCATCAATACCGCAGACCCGCTGAGTGCCGCACTGGGCGAATACTACGTGCAACGGCGGCACATCCCCGCGGCCAACGTCAGCCGCGTCAGCTTCGACGCGCGCCGCGACGACATGCCGACGGAGGAGTTCCGCGCGCTGAAGGCGCGTGTCGACGCGCAGCTGCCCGCTGGCGTGCAGGCGTATGCGCTGACGTGGACCCAGCCCTATCGGGTCGGTTGCATGTCGATCACGAGCGCATTCGCGTTCGGGTTCGATCCACGCCACTGCGCTTCGGGCTGCGCGCCGACGCGTGTCAGCGCCTATTTCGATTCGGCATCGGCGGCACCGTACGCGGACCTGCAATTCAGGCCGGCGATGAGCATCGCGGCCGGCACGGTGGACCAGGGCAGGCGGCTGATCGACCGCGGCGTGCGGTCCGACGGCAGCCTGCCGCGCGGTTCGGCCTACCTGGTGCGCAGCGGCGACCGGGACCGCGACGTGCGGCGCGCGGGATACGCCGATGCGGTAATGGTCGCCGCGGGACGAGTTCGCGCGCAGCTCGTCGATGGCCCGGCGCTGCGCAGTCGCGACGATGTGATGTTCTACTTCATCGGGGCCGCGCAGGTGCCGGATCTCGCGTCGAATCGGTTCCTTCCCGGCGCCGTGGGCGATCACCTGACGTCGGCCGGCGGCATGCTGGGCGACAGCCCGCAGATGAGCAGCCTGCGATGGCTGGAAGCGGGCGCGACCGGCAGCTACGGTACGGTCGTCGAACCCTGCAACATCGCGGCGAAATTTCCGGATCCAGCCGTGTTGATGGCGCATTACCTGTCGGGCGAGACCCTGCTCGAGTCCTACTGGAAGAGCGTGGCGATGCCGGGGCAGGGCATATTCATCGGCGAACCATTGGCGGCTCCGTACCGGCGCGCCGCCGCGGCTGCGGCGACCAGGGGCTAGGGCGGCGGTGCGTGTCGTGATCCTGTGCGACTGGCTGCCACCGGATTTCGGCGCCGTTGGCCAGTACGCGCTCGCCTATGGCCACGACCTCGCGCGTGCGGCGAACCAGGTAACCCTGGTCGGGCTGTCAACCCGCGGCAGCAGCGAGACGACGATTGATGCCCATCCAGGCCGGCTGCGCGTGCGACGCGTGGCGCGGCCCACCTACGACAAGCGCTCGCTGGCGAAGCGCTCGGTGTGGACGCTGTTCTCGAATCTCGCGCTGCTGTGGCATGCGCGCCGCGACCTGCGCCGGGCCGACGAGGTGCAGTTCACCGGTTCACCGCCGTACCTGATCCATTTCGTGCAGCCACTGGCCATGCTGCTGCGGGTCCGCACGCGCTATCGCATCACCGACTTCCACCCCGAGTGCACGATGGCTGAATACGAACGCGTGCCGCCGTGGCTGTCGTTGCTGCATCGGCTCACGGTGTACTGGCGGCGGCGCGTCGACACGATCGAGATCATCAGCGAGGACCAACGGCCACACCTGCTTGCACAGGGCATCAATCCACGGCGCATCGAACTGCGGCGCGATGCATCGCCGGTGCAGTTCACGAGCGGCCAGCCGGTCGCGCGACCGCCCGACGCGCTGCGTGGCCGCCGCGTGTTGCTGTACTCCGGCAACTGGGGCGTGGCGCACGATGCGGACACGCTGGTCCGCGGCCTGACGCGCTACGAGGCATTGCGGCCCGGCACCGTTGGCCTGTGGCTCAACGCCACCGGCAGCCGCGTCGAGGAGATCCAGCGGCGGCTCGAGGGCCGCGCCGCATGCGCCCGCACCGGCCCGGTACCGATCGAGGCGCTCGCCGGCGTGCTGGCTGCGGCCGACATCCACGTGATCTGCCTGCGCGATGCATTCGTTGGCTACGTGCTGCCCTCGAAGGTGTATGCCTGCATCGACTCGCGCCGCCCGATCCTGTACATCGGCAGCGAGCGCTCCGACGTGCACATGCTGTGCGAGGCCGCGGCACGGCAGCGATTGATCCAGTACCGGCGCGTCGACGTCGGCGACTACCGCGGCGTCAGCGGCGCCATCACGTCGCTGCTGTCTGCGACGGACGAGCAGCGCATCCGTGCGGCGTGATCGGCATCCGTCCGGTGGCGCGTTGGAATGGTGGCGCGCCACGGCGCCGGCGGCGGCCCGGCGTGCGCGCATGCAGGAGATCCACCTCACCCGCGCGAACTGGCTGCTGCGGGCTCTGTGGGAAACCGTGTGGCTTCTGCTTTTCAGGCCGAGTTTGACGCCGATGTTTGCGTGGCGGCGCCTGTTGCTGCGACTGTTCGGGGCGCGGCTCGGGAAGCAGGCGCGCGTGTACGGTACGGCGAGAATCTGGGCGCCGTGGAACCTGCGCATGGACGACCATAGCTGCCTCGGCCCTTACGTGATCTGCTACAGCGTGGCGACGGTGCACCTGGGGCGGCACGCGAGCGTCAGCCAGTATTCGCACCTATGCACCGCCAGCCATGATTACCGGCAGCTCGCCATGCCGACCATCGCGGCGCCCATCACCTTGCAGGACGAAGCCTGGGTCGCGGCCGACGCCTTCATCGGTCCGGGCGTAACCATCGGACGCGGGGCGATCGTCGGCGCGCGCTCGACGGTCACGGGCAATGTCGTGCCGTGGAGCGTGGTGGCAGGCTCGCCGCCGCGGCAGGTGGGTGCGCGCACGCCGTTCGAGCGCGAGCCGATCCTCAGCCGGCGTGGTGCGGCGGGATGACGCGGGTGCCGATTCCAGGACGCAGCGTGACCTGGCGGAGTGCGCCGTGCTGATGGGGCAGCCGGCGGCACGTCACGACGCCCCGCGCACCGCTGGCGGCGCGTCGCCCGCGGCGGCCGCGCCGGCCGCCGCCGCGCCGCTGTTCATGGTCAGCGTGGCGCTGGCGATCTACGCACTGGTTCAATGCCTGGGTGATGCGCGAGTCCACGCCGGATGGCCGTCGCAGGTGTCCGCGGGCTGCGTCGCCTGGTACCTGGCGTTCGTGGCCACCTGCTGGCGTCGGCTCGGAACCGTCTACAGCTTCACCAATATCTACGTGATCGGGCTGGGCGTATTCCATCTCGGCCTGGTCGTGCCACTGGGCCTGGACCTGTTCGCCATTCCTTCGATCGCGCAGGATCCGTGGTATGAGCGCGCGGCCTGGTACACGGCCCTGGCGCTCGGTTGCCTCGGCGCGGGATTCGCGCTGTCGCTCAGGTCCGCGGCGCGGAGCGCAATCGCGACGCGCGACGACGCGGATGTGCGACGCACGAAGGACCTGGTTCGGTCCTACGGCATCGGATTGTTGCTCGCCTCGCTGGCAAGCATTGTGCTGATGGTCAACCAGCTCGGCGATGTGTTTCGCTATGCCCGTCTCGATCTTTTCAGTGGTGCCGGAGACGTCCGCGGCTTCGGTCTGTTCACGTTCACGCTGCCGTCTGCAGCGATCCTGCTGGTGATTGGCGCGCGACGGCCAGCGCACTATGCGTTTGCGGCGATCGTGTGCGCCGTCGGCTTCGTGCTGTTCATGGTCACCGGCTACCGGACGCTGGCGCTCTTTCCGCTGCTGTCCGGCGCGGTGTTGTGGCGCCGCACCGGACGCCGGATTCCGGCGTGGTTGGCAACCGCCAGCGCGCTCTTCGTGGTGGTCGCCATTCCGGCGATCCTGGAATTGCGCAGCAGCACCACGACTTTCGCGTCGATCACCGCGAGCTCGGTCGGTGCCGCGTTCGGCAAGGCCAGGGCGGCCGACGCCTTCAGGGAACTCGGCAGCACGGTGGGTGTGCTCGCCAAGACCCTTGAACTGGTTCCCGACAAGGATCCCTACCGCTATGGCATGAGCTACGTCCAGGCGGCAGGCGAAATGCTGCCGAATGTAACGACTCAAAGCCGGCGCTGGGATCGCGACATCGTGCTCAGCAAGAGTGGCGCGGCCCGTGACGAAGCCTTGCGTTCGGCCGGTCTGTCGACATGGATATCCTACCGCCTGATGGACGAGTTGACGTTCAGCCTGGGCTACGGCGCCGGCTTTACCGCGATCGGCGAACCGTACGTCAATTTCGGCATGCTGGGCGTAGTCGCCTACTTCGGGGCGCTGGGCTACATGCTGGGGAGGCTGGACCAGAAGCCGTTGCTCGAGCATGCCGGCTGGCTGCTGTTCGCGTGCGTGGGCTTCTGGCACTTCACGAATACCGTGCGCAACGACATGCCCAACTTCACCAAGCCGCTGGCGTTCATCTATGTGTGCCTGTTGATCTGGCGCATTGCCATGTCCGTGCTGCGGCCGACGCCGCAACCCGCGCATGGCTAGCGTCGCAGCGATCCTGCGGTCTCCGCCCGCGCGTACGCTGATGAGCGGCGCGTCGTGGTCCGTCCTTGGGCAAGTGTCGCTCGCCCTGGCGCAGTGGGCCATCGTCGTCGCGCTGGCGCGGAACGCCACCGCAGCGGCCGTGGGGCAGTTTGCCCTGGGCATGGCCCTGACGGCGCCGTTGTTCGGGTTCAGCAACATGTGCCTGGCCCAGTTGCAGGCGACCGACGTCCACGGCGAATACCCGTTCAGCGCCTACGCCGGCGTGCGGGCGCTGTCGACCCTCGCCGCGTTGTTGGTGCTGCCGTGGCTCGTGTTTGCCTCCACGCCCGCAATGCACGTGCTGTGGGTGGCGGTGGCGTTTGGAATCGCACGGGCGGCCGACAGCGCCAGCGACCTGTGCTATGGCCTGTTCCAGCGGCACGGCCAATTCAGGACGATCGGCCAGTCGATGGTGTTGCGGAGCGTGCTGTGCGCGCTGGGCGCAGTGACGGCGCTGCTGGCCACCCACACGGGCCTGGGCACCGCTGCCGGCCTCGCGCTGGCGTGGGCCACATGTGCACTGATGTTCGATGTCCCACGAGCACGGCTGCTGCTGCGCACGCGCGGCCGGGCGGAGGAATGGGGCCTGCAGTTCGCCTGGGCCTCCGTCGTCGGCGTGGCGCGCCACGGACTGCCGCTCAGCCTGGTCATGGGACTGAACATGGCGGCGATGAACCTGCCGCGCTACTGGGTGGCGAGCCAGCTGGGCGAAGCGTCGCTCGGATATTTCGCCGCCATCGCGTACCTGATGATGGCGGCCAACATGGTGATCGCAGCCGGCAGCCAGGCCGTGCTGCCGCGTCTTGCCGAGGACTACGTCGGCGCGCCGCACCGCTACTGCCGGCTCGTCGGCTGGCTGGTGGGCGGATCGATCCTGGCTGGACTGCTGTGCATCGCCATTGCCCTCGTGGCGGGGCAGCCGATCATGGCACTGATCTATGCGCCGGGTTATGCGCGCTTCCAGTCGACGCTGGTGTGGACCATGGCGGGAACGGCCGTCCTGATGCTCGTATCCGTGACGGGCGTCGCGATGACGGCCGCGCGCCGATTCGGCGTGCAGGTCTGGAATTCCCTGGCCGCGGCGCTGGCCACCGCGCTCGCCTGCGCATTGCTGGTTCGCCGCCACGGACTCGATGGCGCCGCGATCGCGGTGCTGATCGGACTGCTGGTCAAATTGCTCGGCCAGGGCCTGGTGCTGGTGAAGCTCATTCCGGAGGCCTGGCGACGACACTCTCTGGCGTCAGCCGGGCCGATGCACGCATGATGCCGATTCGAGTGTTGCATGTGATCCACTCGCTCGACGGCGGCGGCGCGGAGCGGCAACTGACATTGCTCGCGAATGCCTCGGCAGCCCACGGCATGACCGCCGCGGTGGCCTGCGTGAACGATGCCGGCCAGGAGCGGCTTGTCCCGCAGGTCGGAGTCTTTCGGATCAGGCGCCGCCGCAGGCTCGACCATCGGGTGCTGCTCGATGTGACGGCGGCCATCGATCGGTTTCGCCCCGGCATCGTGCATGCCTGGTTGCCGGCCGTCGTCACCGTTCCCGCCATGCTTGCCGCTACGCTGCGGCGCGTGCCGGTGCTGTTTTCGTATCGCATGGCGATGCGCCATGATGCCCCACTCAAGCCGATCGAATGGCTGGTCGCCTCGGCCTGTGCGACGGGCGTCCTGTCGAATACCGATCCGGCGTGGTGTACCAGGTCATATCGCTGGCTATACCGCCGCAAGCGCGGCCTGTGTATTGCCAACGGTGTGGAGCCGAATGCGGTGGCGACCAACTGCCGCGCCCGCCATGCGCATGCCGGCCCGTTGGAACTGCTGTTCGCGGGCCGTCTTTCGACGCAAAAGAACTGGCCGCGGCTCCTCGATGCCATGGCGGCGCTGAAGTCCAGCACCGACGTCCGGCTCACGGTGTACGGTCGCGGCGAACAGCAGGCGCAGGTCGAGCAGCGCATCGCGGACCTGGGTTTGCAGGACTGCGTCACGATGGCCGGTTACCAGTCGAACCTGCGTGAACTCATGCCGCACTTCGATGCGCTCGTCATGCCTTCCCTATGGGAAGGCATGCCGAACGTCGTCTTGGAAGCGATGGCGGCGGGGTTGCCCTGTGTCCTGTCGGACATCCCCGAACACAGGAAAGTCTGCGGCGCTGCAGGCGTTGCGCTGTTCTTCGACGTCGAATCCAGCTCGCAGTTGGCCGATGCCGTACGTGCACTGGCGGCAAGCCCTGAACGCCGGCGTGCGATGAGCGATGCCGGCATCAGTAGGAGTGAATCCTTCTCGGTGGCAAGCATGGTGTCGCGACATGCCGAGGCCTATCGAGCGATGCTCGCCGCGTCCGGGGCCACGCTGAGCGCACTCGATCAACCGGCGGCGGGGAGGTAACGGCCATGTGCGGCATTGCCGGCTTCCTCGATCCCCTCGGGCTGGTGCGCAACCCAGGGGAGGTGCTGTCGGCGATGACCGATGCGCTGGTCAGCCGCGGTCCCGACAGCCGGGGCGTGTGGCTCGACTCCGTCAGCGGCATTGCGCTGGGATTCCGGCGCCTGGCGATCGTTGACCTGTCGCCGCTGGGCAACCAGCCGATGCGGTCGGCGAGCGGCCGTTACGTCATCGTCTACAACGGGGAAATCTACAACCACCGCGGGTTGCGCGATGAGCTAGCGAATCATGGTGCCCGATTCCACGGGCACTCCGACACCGAGGTGCTGCTGGCGGCCGTGGACCGGTGGGGAATCGACGCGGCACTCGAGCGCGCCGTCGGCATGTTCGCATTGGCGCTGTGGGATCGCGAGCGCGACGAGCTGCACCTGGCGCGCGATCGGCTCGGCAAGAAGCCGCTCTACTACGGCCTGCTGCGCGGCGTTGCGCCCGGTGGCTGCGCCATCGGGTTCGGCTCCGAGCTGAAGGCCTTTGATGCCTACGAGGGATTCAGACCGGCGATCGATCGACAGTCGTTGTCGGGCCTGCTGCGGTTTGGCCATGTTCCGGCGCCGGGCAGCATCTTCCAGGGCATCGGCAAGGTGCTGCCGGGGCAGCGCGTGACGATCCGCTACCGCAGTCCCGCCGGCTTCACACAGAGCGAATCGCAATTCTGGTCGGCGCGCGAAGTGTTCGCCCGCGGCATCGCGCAGCCGTTTGCCGGCGGCGAGGCGCAGGCGATCGATCGGCTGGAGGCGCTGCTGGGCGAGGCGGTGGCGGATCGCATGGTGGCCGATGTGCCGCTGGGCGCGTTTCTCTCCGGTGGCATCGATTCGACGGCCATCGTGGCGCTGATGCAGGAGCGCAGTAGCCGTCCGGTCAAGACCTTCACGATCGGAATTCATTCGCCAGGCTATGACGAGGCGCCGTTCGCGCTGGCGGTGGCACGGCATCTGGGCACCGAGCACACCGAGCTGTATGTGGCGCCGCAGGATGCGCTGGCGGTGATTCCGCAACTCGGGTCGTTGTACGACGAGCCCTTCGCGGACTCATCGCAGATCCCGACCTTCCTGGTGTCGAAGCTGGCGCGCAGCGCGGTGACGGTCGCGCTCTCGGGCGATGGGGGCGATGAGGTGTTCTGCGGCTATCCGCGCTATCCCCTGGGACGCCGGCTGTGGCAAGTGCTGAACCGTGTTCCCGCGCCGTTGCGGCGCGCCGCTGCCGCCGCGCTGCGCGTGTCGCAGCGAGCAGGCTTCGACACGGCGATGGGGCTGGGCGACAAATTGCCGCGGATGGCGCACATCCTCGGCGCTTCGAACCAGACCGAGTTCTACCACAGCCTGCTGTCGCACTGGCTGCAACCCGAGAGCGTCGTGATCGGTGCCGACGATTCGCGCCGCCGCGCGCGATTGCGGTCGGCGCGAGATCCCAGCGTGGAGTTCGCCGAGTCCGCGATGGCCATGGACCTCGAAGGCTTCCTGCCGGATGGCATCCTCGTGAAGGTCGACCGGGCGACCATGGGTGTCAGCCTGGAGGCGCGCGCGCCACTCCTCGATCACCGCGTAGTCGAGTTCGCCGCCACATTGCCGCTGCCACTGAAGCTGCGGGGCGCGGTCGGCAAGTGGATCCTGCGGCAGGTGGCGTACCGGCGCGTGCCGCAGGCGATGCTCGAGCGCCCCAAGAGCGGCTTCGTGCTGCCGATCGCGGACTGGTTGCGTGGCGAACTGCGCCCCTGGGCCGAGGAACTGCTGTCGCCGGGGCGACTGCGCGCGGAGGGTTATCTCGACCCGGCGCCGGTGCGTCAGCGCTGGGAGCAATTCCTCGGCGGGCAGCGCAACGTGCCGTATCCGCTGTGGAATGTGTTGATGTTCCAGCAGTGGCTGGAGACGCGCCAGCGCCGCCTGCACGCGCAGCTGGTGCCGTCCGGCGCCGGCGGATCAATAGCGGCTCCACGTACCGGAGTCCAGTGAGCGTACGTCGTCCGGGTCGCAGCAATTCTTGCCGCGCGCCGGGCCGATGACCCAACGGCCGTAACCCGTTTCGATGTCGTGGCCGTCGATGACGACCCGGTCGTTCTTCGCCATCACGCTGTTGTTGCGCAGTTCGAGGAACAGCAGGTTCGTCGCCTCGATGAAATGCCCGGCGACCGGCGAAGGATTCTTCGAGTAGGCAATCGTGGCGCTGTCGACATTAACCAACCGCAACGCGTTCGGTGACGGGTTGAACGCGACATTCTCGATCAGCAATTCCTGCAGCGGCCAGCCGGACGGCTGTTCGATGTCCAGTTGTGCGCCGCAATCGGCCGACTGCTGCTCGAAGCGCAGGTTGCTGACCTTGAGCATGTAGCTGACGCTGACCGGCGCCACCTTGCTGGTCCATTGCAGGATGCCGCAGCCGCGCGCGAAGGGATTCTGGCCATCGATCGTCATGTTGGTGACGACGACCCCGGGGTCGAGCGTGATGTGGTAGCCGCGCGCCTTCGCGCCGGCCACGATGCTGTACAGGTCTGCGATATGCACGTGGTCGGCCGACAGGTAGGGGTGATTGGGATTCACGCCCATCGACACGGGGCGATTGGCCTGGATGTTCGAGTTCGTCAGCCGGAAGCCCTCGCGTCCCTCGGTGCGCACGCCCACGCTGCGCTCCTGCGCATCGTTGAATCCGACGACTTGTGCGTTGTCGATCTCGAACCAGCTGCCGTCGATGACATGCACGGCGGTCTGCGGGCACGAGCCGCTGCCCTCGATGAGCAGGTTGCGGACCGAGTCGTTGAAGATCTGCATCGACCCGCGGCTGAAGCGCAGGGTATCGCCGCAGGCTTCGGCTCGCAGCGTTGCGGTGGCCCGCGCGTCCGAGTACAGCGTGACGTTGTTGCCGTCCACGCTGAGCGTGCCGCCCAGGCGGTATTCACCGGGTGGAAAGTACAGCGCGGTCTGCGAGCGGCCCGCGATGCAGGCATTGAGGGCGCTCGCGGAGTCGCGCCTGCCCGACGGATCAGCGCCGCAGTCCAGCACGGCATCCAGGCGGGTGCCGGCATGCGCCGCCGCGACGTTCAGTGCCACGATGCCGGGCGCAATGAATGGGAGCAGGCGAGCGGCGCGCACCATACGCATGCATCAGGCCGCGGCGCGCTTCCTGATCTCGAGCACCAGCATCGGTGCGAGCAGGTCCACGGTGACCGGCTGCAAGTGCGCCAGGCCGTTCAGCAGCCACGCAAAGGCAGTGCCTATGCGCGGATGCATCAGGCGCGGCAAGGAGAGTATCCACGGTGACAGGCGGCCCCAGTGGTAAGTCGCCGCGGTCAGGTCGTCCGCTGCCGGTGCCAGCGCAAGTAGCGCCGGCAGCGACATGATGCGCAGGTTGTGCAGCGCCAGGTTGTGCGGGTCGAGCCGGGCCTGGAGCGATCCGTACAGCCCGCCGTAGTTGGGAACGTGGATCAACGCGATGCCGCCCGGGCGGAGCAGCGCGGTGTGCATGGCGACGATCTCTCGCGGATCATCGAAGTGTTCGATGACGCCCGCGCTGTATACGACATCGAAGGAGGCGCGGTGCAGTGTCGTGTTGAAGATGCTTTCGCACCGCAGGTCGGCCTCGATGCCGAGTGCTTCGAACAGCCCGCGGGCGACCTCGACACCGCGCGGTGAATAGTCCACGCCCGTGACGGTCGCGCCGAGCCGTTGCGCCGCCCAGGCGAGCAGCTTGCCGGGCGCGAAGCCGATCTCGAGGAAGTCCATGCCCGGCTGCACGTGGCGGGCAAGCAGCGCCTTGTAGTTGCGTACGTTGATGTCGAGGCTCGAGGGCAGTCGCGGCCGCACGCCCCTGGACCAGGCCTGGTTCCAGTGCGCGACGGTGGTCTTTTCAAGCGACATGGACGTTCTCGCCGCGCGCGACCCGCCGGCACAGATCGGCCGCTCGTGCGCCGACGGCGTCCCAGGAGAAGCGCTCACGCGCCAGCCGCAGGGCGTTGCCGGACAACTCGCTGCGCAGCGGCGCATCGGACCAGACGCGGATCATGCCTTCCGCGAGCGAGGCCGCGCTGTAATCGACGACGACGCCGGCGTGCTGCGTGGCGACCTCGGGAAGATTGCAACCCGTCGTGATGACCACCGGGATGCCGGCCGACAGGGCCTCAAGTACCGCGACCGGCAGGCCTTCGCTGTAGGATGACAGCACGAAGGCGCGCGCTGCGCGGATCAGCCGCGACTTCGGGGCGCCCGACACCGTGCCGGCGACTACCACGCGTTCGCGCGCGCGGCAGCTGGCCAGCAGGCGCGCGAACTCCACCTCGTAGGAGCGGTCCACCGGACCGGCGATCACCAGCCGCGCGTCGCAACCCGCGTGGACGCAACGCTCGAACGCCGGCAGCAGGAGATCGAGTCCCTTCTTGGCGTGGATGCGGCCGAGGAACAGGAAGTAGTCGCCACCGATCTCGGCCGTGTCGAACATGCGCGCGCCATCTTCACGGTCGTCGCTCGCCTGTGTCTCGTCGACGCGCGCGCCATTGGGAATGACGGCCACCGGTGGCGCGAGCCCGAGCCGCGCAAAGTCCCGCTGCTCCTGTTCCGCCAGCGCGACCAGGGCATTCGAACCGTTGACGATGCGACGCGCGATCAGCCGCCAGTAGACGGCCTTCTTGATGCTCTTCTGCCCGAGTGCCCAGCGACTGAGGAATCCGCGCGCGTAGGTGACATATGGAACACCGAAGTATCGGCAGGCGAGCCACGCCGAAAGCCCGGTGTAGCTCCAGAACACGGCAGAAAGGATGCAGACGTCGGCGCCACGGATGGCCTGCGCCGCCGCCGGGCCGAAGCCGCGGCTGCGCAACCAGGTGCCGCGGCCGGTGCGTGCGTAATAGACGGAAGCATCGTCCACCCTGACCCACCGGTCGGTCGGCCCGGCGAGCCGACTGTTGCCGTTGCGATCGGTCGTGAGCACGCTGACGCGCGCTCCGGCGCGCGCGAGCGAACGCGCCAGTTCCCGGTTGCTGAAGGGCGGTCCGCCTTCCTGGTCGGCCGGGTAATACGAATTCGTGACCAGCACGACGGAAAGGTCCGCGTTCGGCATGTTGCAGCCTTGCTACGAATTGCCTGCCAAACGTCCGACTGTAAGCGCCGATTCTTTCAGTTTCGTGTTCGCTTCCTTCGTGCGGCACGCTGTAATCGTTCCGTCACGATCGGGCACCTATCCTCTCCTCCCGCCTGCGGACACCAACCGGACAGCGAAGTTGTCACAGAACGATTCCGAGCCCGTCGCTCCCGCGGAGCGGCGCGTGGTGCACCGATTCCCGCCGTGGTTCGTGGCCTTGCTGGCCGTGGTTCTGGTGACCCTGTACTTCGGTTTCCGCGACGCCATCGACGCCATGTTGTGGTCCTGGCAGACGGCCGAGTTCAGCCACGGCTACCTGATCCCGGTCATCGCGGCCTATCTGGCATGGCAGCGCCGGGGCGAACTGCGCCAGCTGGAATTCAGGGGATCCTGGGCCGGGCTGGGGCTGGTGATGGCCGGCATTGCGCTGGCCGTGGTGGGACGCTTCGCGGCGCTGTACACCTTCCAGCATCTGGCACTGTTGATCGTGTTGTATGGATTGACGCTTTCGCTGGTGGGCTGGCCGGCGATGCGCGTGCTCGCTGCGCCGCTTGGCGTGCTGGTGTTCATGATCCCGCTGCCGAGCATGCTGATGTTTCCGCTGTCGTCGGAGCTGCAGCTGATCTCGTCCACCGCCGGCGTGTGGCTGATGCGTCTCGCGGGCGTATCGACCTACCTCGAAGGCAATGTCATCGACCTGGGCACCTACAAGCTGGAAGTTGCGCAGGCCTGCAGTGGCTTGCGTTACCTGCTCCCGCTGATGACGCTCGCGTTCCTGCTGGCGTGCTTCTTCCGCGCGGCACCCTGGAAGCGCGTGGTCGTATTCCTGTCGGGTATTCCAATCACGCTGCTGATGAACAGCCTGCGCATTGCGGCCATCGGCATCATGGTGGATCGATGGGGCCCGTCGATGGCCGAGGGTCTGCTGCACGACGTGCAGGGGTGGATGATGTTCATGCTGAGTACGGCCGGCCTGCTGCTGGTCGTCGCCGGGCTGGCGCGCGTGGGCAGGGATCGCCGGCCCTGGCGCGACTCGTTCCACGCTGCCGCGCCGCCGGCCAGCGCAATCAGCGCGCGGACGGAAGGCAGGGTGCGTACGTTGCCAGTGGCGGCAATCGCAGCCGCGCTCGCTGCGGCCACCTTCAGTGGCATCGCGCTCGCGATGCCATCGAGCTATGGCATCGTACCGGCGCGGGACCTGTTCACCAACTTTCCCCTGGTGGCCGGCGGCTGGAGCGGCAAGCGCCAGGCGCTCGAGCAGGTGTACCTGGACCAGCTCAAGCTGGATGATTACCTGCTGGCCGACTACCGCAGTTCCGGCGGGCCGCCGGTCAACCTCTATGTTGCATGGTACGACCGGCAGAATGCGGGCGAGGCGACGCATTCGCCGCGCGCCTGCATGCCAGGAGGCGGCTGGCGCATCGAGGAGCTGCGCCAGGTGCCGCTGCCCGGCATCAGGCTCGGCGGGCAGGGGCTGCGCGTCAACCGCGCGCTCATCACCTACGACCAGCAGCGCGAACTCGTCTATTACTGGTTCCAGCAGCGCGGTCGCGTCGTGACCAACGAATACCTGGTCAAGTGGTACCTGCTGGTCGACGCGTTGACCCGGCATCGCACCGACGGCGCGCTCGTCAGGTTGATCGTGCCTGTCCCGGTCGGCACCTCGGAAGCGGATGCGGACCACTACATGCGTTCGTTCATCTCCTGGTTCGCGCCTTTCCTCGAGCGTTACGTTCCGGCCTAAGGCGACCGGCCATGCAGGCGCTGTTGGGATTCATCCTGGCCATGAGCGTAACGATGGTGCTCATGCCACTGCTGATGCGCTGGGCGGTGCCGCTGGGCATCATCGACATGCCGGAGGCGCGCAAGGTCCACGCGACGCCCGTGCCACGCATCGGAGGCGTCGCGATGGGCGGCGGCATCTGCGCGGCGTTGCTGCTCGGGAGTCCCGGCATATCGGTGATGCCGGCGCTGCTGACGGGCATTCTCATCCTCGTCTGCTTCGGCATCTGGGATGATCGCTACGCGCTGGGCGCGGCGCCCAAGTTCGCGGGGCAGGGCATCGCGGCGCTGGTGGTGATCCTGTGGGGTGGCGTCAGCATCGCCTCGCTGACGTTGCCCGATCGGGTGGACTTGCCCGCCTGGATCGCGTTGCCGCTCACCTTCTTCTTCCTGCTGGGCGGCACCAATGCGTTCAATCTCGCCGACGGACTGGACGGGCTCGCGGGCGGCATGGCGATGTTGTGTTTCTGTGGCACCGCACTGCTCGCCTTCACGGTATCGAACAACGCGCTCGCCGGCATCGCCGTGGTGTTCGTCGGCGCGGTAATCGGCTTCCTGCGTTTCAACACGCATCCGGCGCGGGTGTTCATGGGCGACAGCGGCAGCCAGCTGCTGGGATTCTCCGCCGCCGTGCTGGCGGTATTGCTGACACAGGATCCTCAGGCGCCACTCAGCACCGCATTGCCGCTGCTGCTGATGGGCATGCCGATCATCGATACGCTCACGGTCATGTCCGAACGCCTGTTGGCGAGGCGCTCGCCGTTCAAGGCCGACCGCCGCCACATCCACCACCGGTTGCTGGCGATCGGCCTCGGCCATCGACAGGCGGTCAGCACGCTCTACGTGCTGCAGACACTGCTGTTCATCGCGGCGTGGTACCTGCGTTTCGCCACGGATGCCGCGGTGTTGCTGGTATTCGCGGCGTTCGTGGCGGTCCTGCTCGCCGGCCTGCACGCTGCTGAGCGCGCTCGCAACGGCATGCGCCGGTCAGATCCACGACCGGCACCCGCCACGGGCGGCGTGCCGGCAGCGACCGGATCACCCGGTGCGCGCGCAGTCGTCAACGGCGTGCTGATCGCGACGCTGCTGGCTTGGGCAGCATGGGTCGTGGCGTTCGGCGCAGCTGCGCGCGGCGGCCTCGGCGTGCTGGCGATGTCGCTGGCGCTGCTGCTGGGCCTGAGCGTGACGCTGCGCTGGAATCGCGCCGATGTCAGTGGCCTGGAGCGCATGGCGCTGTATTCCGGCGCGACGCTCGCGATCTACCTGGCAAAACGCGCCACGCCCGCTCCGAACCACCACGCGCTGGCCGAATACGTGGTGTTCCCCCTGATGGCGCTGGCCACTGTCGCGATCGTGCGCCAGTCGCGCAACCGGCGCTTCCTGCTGACGCCACTGGATCTGCTGGTGCTGGTCGTGGCGCTGGTGCTGCCGAACCTGCCGGATTCCTCCATGAACACCCCGGCGCTTGGCGTCGGCCTGGCCGAGCTGGTGCTGGTCTGCTACGCGCTCGAAGCGCTGTGCTTCAGCCCGCTGCCGGGCACGCGCTGGCTGCGCAGCCTGACGGCCCTGTTCCTGCTGGCAGTGGCGGTGCGTCCGCTGCTGTGACGTCCGCTGACCGCTTCGTGTCACATCGATGTCACGTCGGAATCCTAGGATTCAGCGATGAACAAGCGCCTCCGGCCGTACGTCGCGTTGCTCGTTGCCGGCGCCTGCCTCCTGCAGGCAGGCTGCGGGAGCGCGGAGTCGCGCAAGGCGCGCTACGTGCAACACGGGCAGGCGTACCTCGATGCCGGCAACCTCGACAAGGCGCGTGTCGAATTCCGCAACGCAGGCCAGATCGACCCGAAGGATCCGCAGGTGCGCTTCCTGCTTGGAATGGTCGCGGAGCGCACCGGCGACATCCGCGAGGCGATTGGCCAGTATCGCGCCGCGATCGGCATGGATCCGAAGTACATGCAGCCGCGGGCGGCGCTCGGTCGGTTGTTCATCTACGGTGGACTGCCCGACAAGGCGATGGAGGTGGCCGCGCCGGGTCTCGCGGTCGAGCCCAAGAACGCGCAACTGCTGACGGTGCGCGCGGCCGCGCACCTGCGCCTGGGCGACCGCGAAGGCGCACTGGTCGATGGCACGGCCGCCGTGCAGTCGGCGCCGGACGACGAGTACGCGATCGCCCTGCTGGCGTCGATCCAGGAACAGCGCGGGCAGCCCGATCTGGCGGTGCAGGTCGTGCAGGATGGCTTGCGCCGCCTGCCGAAAAACCTCGATCTGCGCGTCATACTGGCGGACCTGCTGGTGCGCAAGCAACTGCCGCAGCAGGCGGAGCAGGAGCTGCAGCGGGTCGTGGCGCTCGATCCCACGCGCCTGGTGAATCGCTATCGGCTCGCGAAGTTCTACCTGACGCAGAAGAACATCGACGCCGCGGAGCGCGTGATGCGGGACGCCGTGTCGGCCGTGCCGGGCAGCGCGGATGCCAAGGTGCAACTGGTGCAGTTCCTTGCGGCGCAGCGCGGACGCGAAAGTGCCGTGGCCGCGGTGCGCGACCTGGTTGGCCGCCAACCCGACAATGATTCCCTGCGGGTGGCGCTGGCGCAGTTGCTGGCGCAGGCAGGGGCCGCCGACGTGGCCGAAGGCATGTTCCGCGAGGTCATTGCCCACGCGGGCAGGAGTCCCGACGGCCAGGCCGCGCGGGTGCACCTGGCGGCCGGCCTGGTCGGTCGCGGCGAGATGCCGGCGGCCGCAACGCAGGTCGATGAGGTGCTGAAGCAGAATCCGCACGACAACGATGCGCTGATCCTGCGCAGCCAGATCGCATTGGCGAATGGCGAGGCGAGCAACGCGATCGCCGACCTGCGCGCCGTGCTGCGCGATCAACCCAATGCGGTGACCGTAATGCACGCCCTGGCGCAGGCCTATGAGCGCAACGGCCAGCTGGACCTCGCCGCGGAAGCGATGCGTTCCGCGTTGCAGGTGAGCCCGGGCGATGTCACGTCGCGCCTGGAGCTGGCGCAGATCGAGGTCGAGCAGGGCAAACCCGAGAACGCGACGCAACTGTTGGCGCAGCTGTCCAAGGACGATCCGCTGAACGTACAAGTGCAGACGACCCTGTTCAAGGCGCAGGCCGCGCAGAGGCAATTCGCCGCCGCACGTGCGACCGCGGCCGCGCTGCAGAAGACACGCCCGGATCTCGGTCTCGGCGCTTACCTGGCGGGGCTCGCCGACGAGCTGGAGGGCAAGGACGAGGCTGCGGAGCGCGAATACGAACAGGCACTGAAAGTGCAGCCCGGCGCCAGCGAACCCTTGCTGGCGGTGACACGGCTGGACATGCGGCTGAAGCAATCGGCGCGCGCAGCCCAGCGGCTCGAGGCGCTCGCCGGCGCGCAGCCCTCCAACGCCCTGGTGCGTACGACGCTGGGCGAACTGCGGTTGTCGCAGCACCAGGTGGACGCCGCGATGAGCGCGTTCCGGGCCGCGATCCAGGCCGCACCCGCCTGGGCCAATGGCTACCACGGCCTGGCGGTGGCGCAGACGGACGCCAAACAGGATGACGATGCGATCCGGACGCTGCGCCAGGGCATCGCCAACGTGCGTGACAATTCAGTGCTGGTGGTCGACCTGGGCGAACTGCTGCAAAGGCTCGGGCGCGCCGACGAGGCGATCGCCCTGTACGATGGCCTGCTGGCACGCGATCCGAAGTCGACGTTTGTCGCCAACAACCTGGCGATGCTGCTGGTCACGGCGAGGAGCGATGCCGCTAGCCTGGGCCGCGCGCAGCAGTTGGCCGACCAGCTGGCCTCCAGTTCGGCGGTCGGCGTGCTCGACACGCGCGGCTGGGTGAAGTTCAAGGCTGGTGACATCCGCGGTGCGGTCTCGCTGCTGCAGCAGGCGGTCGACAAGGCGCCCGACAAACCGGAACTGCGCTACCACCTGGCAATGGCGCAAATGCGCGACGGCTCGCACCAGCTGGCGGTCAAGAATCTGGAGACTGCCCTGCAGTCGCAACAGCCATTCCCCGGCATCGATGAGGCGCGCTCGGCGCTCGAGCAGGCCAGGAAGAGCAGTTCGGCGGGCTGAGCCGGCCGTACCGGAAACATCGCGTGAGAACCGGGAACCTGCTGCCACGATTGATCGCAGCCGCGGCGATGGCGTCGCTCCTGGCGGCGCGCGCCGCGCCGGCGACGACCCTTTCCGATAGCGTCCGCCTGATCTCCGCCACGGCCCAGGCTGGGCTGGCCGCGCCGGTCGCGAGGACCTTTGCGGTCACGCAGGCGGGCATGTACACCATCGTGCTCACCGACCTGGCCACGCCCAGGCCGCTCAGCGCACTCAGCGTAGCCATCGCCACCTCGAGCGCCTCCGCCGCGCAGCTGGCCGTCAACAGTCCGGCGACGAGCGCCACCATGACCGTCACGCTGGCCGCGGGCACTTACACGGTGCAGCCTGTGGCGGTTCCTGCGACGGGTTCCGGCGGCAGTTTCACCGTGTCGGTGACCCCGCAGGGCGGCAACTCGGCGGTGTTCGTGGCACCGTGGGTCGTCCCCGCCGCCGCCGGCGGTTCGCCACCCGGCCAGGCGGCCATCAACACTCCCTTCACGATCACCGACGCCGGCTCCTACACGCTGACGGTGACGGACCGCGCTTTCCCGGTGGCCCTCGGTGCCCTGCAGGCCATCGTCTTGCGCGAACCCGATGGCATGACGATGTGCACGATCGCGAGCCTTGCTGCGCCGAGTTGCGTGATGACGCTCGCTGCGGGCACGACCTACGACCTGGTCGTGCTGGCCAATGCGGATGCCACGGCGCTCGCGGGGCTGTGCAGCCTGAAAGTGAGCGGCGGATCGTCCGGCACCAGCGAGCCGTTCGCCACGACGTTGCCGGTGGGATCGTTGGCCCAGCCGCTGGCCTTGCAGGTGGCGCAAGCCGACACCATATCGCTGCAACTGAGCGATCTCGATTACCCGGCACCGCTGACGTCGGTCGCGGCCGTGGTCGTGCAGGGCGCGGAAGTGCTGCGGCAGTTCAACTCGCCCGGCACGTCGTCGATCGCGGTGGGCGCAGGTTCGCTGCGCGTGTATGCGCTCGCCACGCCGGATCCCGCGCGTGGCGAGGGTGCGTATGCGCTGTACGCGCACGACGCGACCAGCACGCTGGCAGACGTCGGTGTTCCGGCCGTGGACGCGAGCCACGTTGGCTATGCGTTCACGACATCACTGGCAGCAGCCGGGAACTACCAGCTCACGGTCACCGACTTCCAGTTGCCAAGCCCGCTCGCCGCGCTGGACGTGCTCGCGGAGCAACAGGGCCAGCGCCTGGCCCATGGCGTCGTGCCAGCGCCGACGTTGAATGCGGGCGGCGGCACGATCAACGTCTTGGCCTTTGCCAACGCGCCAGCGCCTGGCAGCGACGGCCTGTTCGGCATCGACCTCGTGGACAACGGCACCACCGCCACCGTGTACCAGGCGACCCAGGGTGTCGGCGCGGCCTTCCAGACCGTGGATGTCGTGGCGAGCGCCGGCAAGTACGTCGCCAACCTGACCGACCTCGGGTTTCCAGCCGATTTTTCGCAGGTCTGGCTGGTTGGCACCGGTCACCGCCAGGTGCTCACGCAGATCGTGATCGGGCAGGGGTCGCGGGACGGCCACGTCGTTTTCGACGTGCCGAGCGACGGCAGCTACGTGATCAACGTGCTCGCGCAGACCGGTGCCGGGCAGCAGTACGGCCTCTACGGATTCAATCTCTCGACGGCGCCGTCGGCGCCGACGGTCACGCTGACTGCGAGCGCGACCACTATCGATGCCGGTTCACACGTGACGCTCACCTGGAGCAGCACCGATGCGACCCTGTGTACGGCATCGGATGGCTGGAGCGGCGCCCTGGCGACTTCCGGCAGCCAGGATACCGCGGCACTCGCTGCGACGACGACCTTCACGCTGACCTGCAACGGAGACGGCGGAGCGGGCTCCGCGTCCGTACAGGTGACGGTGCGGCAGGCGTCCGGTGGCGGCGGCGGGGGAGGAGGCGGTGCGCTGCCCGTGCCTTCGCTGTGGCTGCTGGCGCTCGCGTCGGCCGCGGCCTTACGGCGCCGGCTCGCCGGCGCCGCGTGACGGACTAGCCCGGCTGCGGTGGGCTCAACGCTTCCATCAGCCGCGACCGCAGCCGTTCGGCCGCTGCTTCGGCCAGCGGCGCGCGCTCGCGGTCGGTGACGTAGAACACGTCCTCGGCGCGCTCGCCCATCGTGCCGATCTTGGCGGCGTGCAGCTCGACGTTTTCCTCCCACAGCACCTTGCCGACATCGCACAGCAGCCCGGGCCGGTCGCCGGCCACGAGTTCGAGCACCGAGCGTGCATTGCGTTCGTCGGTGTTGATCGCGATCTGCGTCGGCGTGCGGAACACGCGCAGCTGGCGCGGCGCGCGCCGCGTCACCGCCAGCGGCGCGTCGCGCGCCTTGCGGAGCGAGGCCCACAGCGACTGCTCGATCTCCATCATGCGCTCGGCGTCGGTGATCATCGCGCCGTCCTCCTCGAGCACGTGGTAGGTGTCGAGCGAGTAGTCGTTGCCGACCGGCGTGATGCGCGCATCGACGATGTTGAGACCGAGCTGGTCGAGCACCGCGGTGGCGCGCGCGAAGCTGTGGCGGCGGTGCGGGGCGTAGATCAGCACCGCGGTCGTGCCGCTGCCGCTCTGCGTTTCGACCGCGACGCGCTCGGCCTCGCCGCCGGCGTCGGGGCCGGCCAGCACCTGCGTGTGGTGCGCGATCTCGGCCGGCGTGTAGCGCAGGAAATAGGTCTCCGGCAGCCGGCGCCACACGGCCTCGATCGCATCGGAGGCGAGGCCGGCCGCCGCCAGCAGCGCGCGGGCGCCCGCCTGGTTCTCGCGCACCAGCTCGTCCTTGTCGACCGGCGTCTCGAGTCCGCGGCGCAGCGCGCGGCGCGTCTTCTCGTACAGGTCGTGGAACAGCGAGGCCTTCCAGGAATTCCACAGCTTCGGGTTCGTGCCGCGCACGTCGGCGCAGGTGAGCACGTAGAGGTAATCGAGGTGCGTCTCGTCGCCCACCTTGCGGGCGAATTCGTTGATCACCTGCGGGTCGCCGATGTCGAGCTTCTGCGCGGTGGTCGACAGCAGCAGGTGTGATTTCACCAGCCAGGCGACGAGGCGCGCGTCGTAGCGCGACAGCCCCTGCTCGAGGCAGAAGGCCTCGGCGTCGACTGCGCCGAGGTCGGAGTGGTCGCCGCCGCGGCCCTTGGCGATGTCGTGGAAAAGAGCACCCAGGTAGACGAGCTCCTGCTTCGGCAGGGTCTGCATGATCGGCGAGACCAGTGGCAGCTCGTGGTTGAACGCCGGGATCGCCAGGCGCCGCGCGTTGCTGACGACGAACAGCGTGTGCGCGTCGACCGTGTAGGCGTGGAACAGGTCGTACTGCATGCGCCCGACGATGCGGCCGAAGGCGGGGATGTAGCGGCCGAGCACGCCGTAGTTGTTCATGCGCCGCAGCTCGTGCGTGACGCCGCGCGGCGCGCGCAGGATCTCCAGGAACAGGCGGTGGTTGCGCGGGTTCTGGCGGAATTCCTCGTCGATCAGCCACAGGTTGCGGCCGACCGCGCGGATCGTGCCGGCGCGCACGCCGCGCAGCTCCGGATGCTGCTGCAGCAGCACGAACAGCTCGAGCAGCGCCGAGGGCTGCCGCGCGAACAGGTCTTCGCTGACCGCCTCGAGCGAGCCGTCGCGCACCTGGAACTGCGGGGTCAGGGGCTTGGGCGGCGTGTCATCGGTGAGGATCGCCTCGCGGAACAGCTGCAGCAGCAGTTCGTTGAGCAGCTGCACGTCCATCGCGGTGCGGTAGTAGCGCTGCATCAGCTGCTCGACCGCGAGCGTGTAGGTGCCGTCCTCGTAGCCGAAGGCCTGCGCCAGCTTGATCTGGTGGTCGAACAGCAACCGGTCTTCGTGGCGGCCGGTCAGCACGTGCAGGCCGAAGCGCACTTTCCAGAGGAACGCCTGGGCCTGCTTGAGCCGCCGCAGTTCCGAGGCGGTCAGGAATCCGTGCGTGGCCAGCTCATCGAGCGACTCGGCGCCGAAGTGGCGCTTCGCGACCCAGGCGATCGTCTGGATGTCGCGCAATCCACCCGGGCCGGTCTTCACGTTGGGTTCGAGGTTGTAGGCGGTGTCGTTCGCCTTCAGGTGCCGTTCCTGCTGCTCGCGCACCTTCGCGGCGAAGTAATCGCGTACCGGCCAGACCTTGTCGGGCGCGAGCGCCGCGCGCATCGCCGGCAGGAGCGCAGCGGATCCGGCCAGGAAGCGCGCCTCGAGGAGGGTGGTCATGACGCCGACGTCGGCGAGGCTTTCTTCGGCGCACTCCGCGACGGTGCGCACGCTGTGGCCGACCTCGAGACCGATGTCCCACAGGAACGACACGAGCTTTTCGATCGGATCGCGATCGGGCCCGGTCAGCGGTTCGGGCGTGAGCACCAGCAGGTCGACATCCGATTGCGGGTGCAGCTCGCCGCGCCCGTACCCGCCGACCGCGGCGAGCGTGAGCTTTTCCGACAGCGCCGCGCCGAGGCGCTGCGGCCACAGGCTGGTCAGCAACCGATCGATGAACGCGGCGCGCGCGCGCACCAGCGCTTCGACCGGTTCATCGTCGCGGAAGCGCTGCTGCAGTTCCTGCTGGCCCTGCCGCAGCAGTTCGCGGCACACGTCGGGGGAACAGTGGCCCTCGGCGAGCAGCGTCGGCAGGCGCTCGAGCAGCGGCCAGTCGATGCGCGCGCTCGCCGGGGCAACGGGCTCGTCGATCGCGGCCGGGTCGGCGATCATGCGGCGCTGCGTTCGGCGGCGCCGAGCGTCAGCACTTCGTGGCCGGTCGGCGTGACCAGCACCATGTGTTCCCACTGTGCCGACAGTGAATGATCCTTCGTCACCACCGTCCAGCCATCGGGCATGACGCGCGTGTGGCGCTTGCCGGCGTTGATCATCGGCTCGATCGTGAACACCATGCCGGGCACGAGCTCCATGCCGGTGCCCGCTTCGCCGTAATGCAGCACCTGCGGGTCTTCGTGGTAGACGCGGCCGATGCCGTGGCCGCAGTACTCGCGCACCACCGAGTAGCCGGCGGCCTCCGTGTGCTGCTGGATGGCATGGCCGATGTCGCCCAGGTGCGCACCCGGGCGCACCAGGTCGATGGCCTTCCACATGGCCGCGCGGCAGGTCTCCGTCAGACGCTGCGCCTGCACCGGGGGCTTGCCGACGTAGTACATGCGGCTGGTGTCGCCGTGGTAGCCGTCCTTGATGATGGCCACGTCGATGTTCAGGATATCGCCGTTCTTCAGCACCCGGTCGTTGGGAATTCCGTGGCAAACCACATGGTTAGGCGAGGTGCAGACTGTCTTGGGGAAACCGCGGTAGCCCACATTGGCCGGTACCGTCTTCTGCTCCCGGACGATGAATTCGTTGCAGAGCCGGTCGAGCGTCTCGGTCGTCACGCCCGGCACCACGTGGGGCGCGATGAAATCGAGCACGTCGGCCGCCAGGCGGCCGGCAACGCGCAGTTTGGCCTGTTCCTCGGCCGTCTTGATGGACACTCGGGTGGAGCGGAGCATGGGGGTGGGTTCGACCGGGCCTAAAGCGTTGTTCCTGCGGGAAGATCATGGTATAAAGCGCGGCCTTTTTTGGCAACGCAATCCACACGCGTATCAGTAACTTGCGGCTGGGTGTCCCCACTTCAATAGGGGTGGGAATCGCCGTCAAGGATACGCGGAGGCCCTAACCCGACAACGAGGTAACTATGTCCAGCGTGTCGATGCGACAGATGCTGGAAGCGGGCGTCCATTTCGGACACCAGACCCGCTTCTGGAACCCGAAGATGGCCCCCTACATCTTCGGCGAGAGAAACCGGATCCACATCATCAATCTCGAACAGACGCAGCCGCTGTTCGTCGAGGCGATGGCGTTCATCAAGCGCGTCGTCGCCGACGGGGGCCGCGTGCTGTTCGTCGGCACCAAGCGATCGGCGCGCGACGCGATCGCCGCGGACGCGACGCGCTGCGGCATGCCCTACGTGAACCAGCGGTGGCTGGGCGGCATGCTGACCAACTTCAAGACGCTGCGCCAGTCGATCAAGCGGCTGGCCGACCTCGAGGAGCTGACCGCTTCCGGAGCGATTGAGAAGCGCGGCAAGAAGGAAGCGACGATGCTGCGGCGCGAGATGGCCAAGCTCGAGAAGAGCCTGGGCGGCATCAAGGCGATGGAGGCGCTGCCCGACGCGCTGTTCGTCGTCGATGTCGGCCACGAGCACATCGCGATCCACGAGGCGCGCAAGCTCGGCATCCCGGTCGTCGCGGTCGTCGACACGAACTGCACGCCCGACGGCATCGACCACATCATCCCGGGCAACGACGACGCGATGCGCGCGATCCAGCTGTACACCGGCGCGGTCGCCGAGGCCGTGCTCGAGGGCAAGAGCGCGGTGCCGCAGATGGCGGTCACCGAAGATGAATTCGTCGAGCTCGACGAGCAGGGCAATCCGCGCCGCAAGGCCGGCCGCGCCGCCCGCCCGGTGCGCCAGGCGCCGGTGCGGCACCGCAAGCCCGCACCGACGCGCGGCGGACCGACGCCCTCGGTGGCCCCCGCGGCCGCCGAAGCCGAGGCCGCGGCCGCTCCGGTCGTGGCCGACACGATCGATACCGACCTCGACATCGACGACACGATCGACACGCCGAGCGCACCCAGTGCGACCGCATCGGTGCGCCGCCGGCCGGCGCCCGGCGCCGCCGGCACCCGCCGCGGGCCGCGCTGATGAGCGTCACCGCCGACACCGTCCGGCAGCTGCGCGAGCGCACCGGCGCGGGCATGATGGAGTGCAAGAAGGCGCTGGTCGAAACGGCCGGCGACCTCGATGCCGCCGCCGAGCTGATGCGCAAGCAGGGCCTGGCGAAAGCCGACAAGAAGGCGACGCGCGTCGCGGCCGAGGGCGTGATCGCGATCGAGCGGGGCGCCGACGGCGCGAGCGCGGCGATGGTCGAGGTCAACTGCGAGACCGACTTCGTAGCGCGCGAGCAGGACTTCCGCGGCTTCGCCGCCGACGTCGCGCGCACCGCGGTGGCCGCGAGGCCTGCCGATCTCGATGCGCTCAACGCGGTGAAGCTCGCCAACGGCGAGAGCATCGACGAGCGCCGCCGCGCGCTCGTCGCCAAGATCGGCGAGAAGATCTCGGTGCGGCGCTTCACGCTGCTGGCCGGAGCCGGCGCGCTGGGCACGTACCTGCACGGCACGCGCATCGGCGTGCTGGTCCGCGTCGAGGGTGGCACGGCCGAACTGGCGCGCGACCTCGCGATGCACATCGCCGCCAGCAACCCGCGCTACATCGCGGCCGCCGACGTGCCGGCCGCCGAAGTGGCCAAGGAACGCGAGATCCTGACCGAGCAGGCGCAGAAGGAGGGCAAGAGCCCGGAGATCGCGGCCAAGATGGTCGAAGGGCGGCTGCGCAAGTCGCTCGCCGAGATCACGCTGCTCGGGCAGCCGTTCGTGAAGGACCCCGACCAGACGGTCGAGAAGCTGCTGAAGACGGCCGGCGCGAGCGTGCGTGAATTCCGCCGCTTCGAAGTGGGCGCCGGCATCGAGAAGAAGCAGGAAGACTTCGTTGCCGAAGTGATGGCGCAGGTCAGCGGCGCCGGGCGCAGTTGAAGGGGCTGGATGAGCCCGAGGCCGTGTTGACGACGATGCCCCGCTGATGCGGGGCATTTTTCAAGGGGACGTGCATGACGGGTGTTGCAGGCAAGCCGCGCTTCGCGCGCATCCTGGTCAAGCTCTCGGGCGAGGCGCTGCTCGGCAGCGCCGACTACGGCATCGACCCGGCCGTGATCAAGCGCATCGCGGCTGAATTGCGCGACGTGCACGCGCTCGGCACGCAGGTGGCGGTGGTGATCGGCGGCGGCAACATCTTCCGCGGCGCCGGGCTGGCGCGCGCCGGCATGGACCGCGTGACCGCCGACCAGATGGGCATGCTGGCGACCGTCATGAACGCGCTGGCGATGCAGGATGCGCTCGAATCGCTGAACGTCCATGCCCGCGTGATGTCGGCGATCCGCATCAACGAGGTGTGCGAGGACTACATCCGCCGCCGCGCCGTGCGCCACCTCGAGAAGGAGCGCATCGTGATCTTCGCCGCGGGCACCGGCAACCCGTTCTTCACGACCGACACGGCCGCGGCGCTGCGCGCGATCGAGATCGAGGCGCAGCTGCTGCTCAAGGCCACGAAGGTCGACGGCATCTACAGCGCCGATCCGGTCAAGGACCCCTCGGCCACGCACTATCCGCGGCTCACTTTCGATCGCGTGCTGGCCGAGCG
>Ga0335070_10000672_pt1 | contig 38719 bp, 34 predicted proteins | sample Lox_Sample_13_FD_206722 | JGI IMG/M metagenome (GOLD analysis project Ga0335070, IMG submission 206722) | Soil microbial communities from Loxahatchee National Wildlife Refuge, Florida, United States - Lox_Sample_1.3 | ecosystem: Environmental > Terrestrial > Soil > Wetlands | place: USA... | reverse complement strand
CTGATGAACGTCCATGCCGATATACTTCTCCTGACTCATAAAGGCGCTCCTTTTCGCTAGGTTGGTGCTGCAAACCATCTCAACCTACCGCAAAAGTGGGCGTCTTTTTATATTGCGTGTAATAGAGCTGTTCACGCCAAGCCGGGCTGGGTGCAATCACGACGACAATTTGCTAAGCTCCTTCAGCATTCGTCCTCGAGTTCGAGGCGAGCTGGCGTGCATGCGAGCCCTCGGCTCAACGGTACTTCCGTCCTGATGGGTTGATCACGGTGCCTATTATGTTGGACTTGGCAGGGCTGGCCAAAGATCTGCTTCGACGTGTTGGATCAGTGGTGCAACTGTTACACACCTACCCAGTGATTTTGGCTGTGCTTGCGTTTGCACTGTCGGAGCCACTCCAAGGACAGACTGACCAGCTGCCACAAAGACAGACGGGTAGTATTGTCGGCACGGTAAGCGATGTGCACGGCGATATGGTGGCTGGCGCCAACGTTGTTCTCGAGGGGCCCGACCGCAACGATCACCGCACCGCCGTAACGAATGACAACGGCTTCTTCGAGTTCGACAATGTCAAGCCGGGAATTCCCTATCATGTCACTGTCAGCGCAGCGGGACTTGGAGAATGGACATCGCCGGTTGTGACTATCGAGCCAAACCAATACAAAATTCTGACGGATATCCAACTCCGCGTTGCGATGGTGCGCACCACGGTCGATGTGACTCAAACCGCCGAGGAGGTCGCCACCGAGCAGGTGAAAATCGAAGAAAAACAGCGCATCTTCGGCATCATCCCGAATTTCTATGTGGCGTACGATCCCAATTCCGTGCCACTCACCACAAAGCTGAAGTTCAGGCTTGCCCTTAAAGTGGCGACCGATCCCATCACGTTTATCGGAATCGCTATCCTTTCCGGGGCGCAGCAGGCAGGGGACACCCCCGACTATGGTCAAGGCGCACAGGGGTTCGCCAAGCGGTTTGGCGCGAATACCGCCGACGCCTTCACGGACGTCATGATTGGTGGCGCCATACTGCCGTCGCTGCTGCACCAGGATCCGCGCTACTTCTATCAGGGTACAGGTTCGACCAGGTCGCGGATTCGGCACGCGATCTTGAATCCGTTTGTCTGTAAAAGGGACAATGGAAAATGGCAACCGAATTATTCCAGCTTAGGTGGTGATTTGGCATCCTCTGCTATTTCGAACGCTTACTATCCCGAATCGAATCGCGGCGCCGGACTGGTGTTCACAAATTTTGCACTCAGCACCGCTGAACGCATGGCCGCGAGTCTCGCCCAGGAGTTCGTTCTGCACAAATTGACACGCAACCGCGGCGATTCAAAGTAGTCTTAGCCGGGATCACGGGGATTACTGGAAGGGCTTGTTGCTGGTCAGAAACCTTTCCCCACTCCTCCAGCGGGGGACAGACGGTCGAGGCAGCATTCCCACGGTTTCAGCAGCACTTCGGGAGTTCGAATCACTCCGGGCGCCAGGTTTGCTAGCCACCCTTCACCACGACATCCCGGCGATAGCACTGGGCCAGCAGTCCCGCCATGGTTTCCGCGTCCGCCGGCCGGGAAAAGAAATATCCCTGTGCCATCTCGCAGCCGAGTTGTTGCAATTGCTGCATCTGGCTTTCCGTCTCCACGCCCTCGGCCACCACGGTGAGGTCGAGATTGTGCGCCAGCGCGATGATGGTCCGCACAATCTCGCGGCTCTCCACGTCCTCGTCCATGTGGGAGATGAAGCCGCGGTCAATCTTCAGGCTGTCGAAGGGAAGCCGCCGCAACCGGCCCAGGGACGAGTACCCCGTGCCAAAATCATCGATACTTAGCCGCACTCCCAGCGCCTTCAGTTCCGCCAGCACACCGCCTGCCCCTTCCGCATCCCCCATGGCGATGGTCTCGATGATTTCCAGTTGCAGGCTCGATGGCGCCAGCCCCGTCTGCTCCAGAATGAGTCCGATCTCACTTGCCAGCTCGGGCTGGGCGAACTGCTTGGGAGTGATGTTCACGCTCATGCTGAGAGGCGGCTCGAGGGAAAATTGGGCGTGCCATGTCCGCAGCAGTTCGCAGGATTCGCGCAGCAGCGCGCGATTGACGGGAAGGATAAGTCCGGTCTCGTCCAGGACGCGAATAAATTCTCCCGGCGGGACCAGGCCTTCCGGACGTTGCCATCGCGAAAGGGCCTCGAAGCCGGTGATTCTGCCGGTCCGCAAGGACACCACGGGCTGGTAGTGGACCCTGAATTCTCCCAGTTCAACCGCTTTGCGCAGGTCTGTCTCCAGTTGCAGGCGATGGACGGCGCTGGAGTGCATGGCCGCGTCAAACACCTCGCAGCGCGCCTTCCCTGCGCGCTTGCCGCGATACATGGCAATCTCCGCATCGCGGAGCAGATCTTCCGCCCGGGTGAGCGCGGAGGTACGCAGGGCGATGCCGATGCTCGCCGAAATAACGATCTCCTGTCCCTTCACCTGGAATGCAGTCCTCAACTTCTCCTGGATCCGTTCCGCGACCCGGATGGCATCGCTGGGATCCAGAATGTCATCCAGAAGTACGGCGAATTCGTCTCCCCCGAGCCTGGCTAGGGTGTCACTCGCCGGGGACGCCTCGGCGTCCCTGGCAGCGGCTTGGCGCGAGATCGTATCGAACCCTCGCAGCGAAGCCGTCAAGCGCTGCCCGATCTGAATCAGCAGCTCATCGCCCGCGGCGTGTCCCAGGCTGTCGTTGTAGACCTTGAATTCGTCCACATCAAAGAACAAGACCGCCAGTTTGCCGAAACTCGCATTCCGCTCCGCGCGCGCAAAGGCGTGTTGCAGGCGGTCCAGAAAAAGCGCGCGGTTCGGCAAACCGGTCAAACCGTCGTGCAGCGCGCTGTGCGCCAGCATGTCCTCCGCCCGCTTGCGCTCCGTAATATCGCGGTTGACAATCACCAGCCGTGTGATCTCTCCTTTGGCGTTGCGGATGGTGCTGGCGGTGGATTCCAGAACCCGCCAGGAACCGTCCTTATGCCGTATCCGGTATTCCAGCCTTTCTCCCCGGCCGGTGCGCCGTGCCTTCTCCGCCGCCTCCAACACCCGGGGGCGGTCGTCAGCGTGGATCTGCTCAATCGACGAAGTGGCCTTCAATTCCTCGGGGGAGTATCCCAGAACCTTTTCATAGGCGGGACTGTTGTAGAGTCGTAGGCCCTCGGTATCCACCACGGCGATCATGTCCGCCGCATTTTCGCTGATGAGTTGAAAAAGCTGATCGCGCTCGGCCAGCTGCCGCCGGATGCGCTGCAACTGCAAGTGCTGATAGATGGTGTAAAGGTCGAACAGGAGGACGAGGGCAGCCAGCCCGCGCACCCATTCCCGCAGGTCCAGCCAATACGCGCTGTCTCTTTCCAGACGGAAGGTGGGAAACGTCAGTGCCACGATGCCAAAGGTCAAAACCAGAGTTACAGTGATGGCGAATCCCCACAGCCACCACTCCCGGCCGTCGATCCGCCGCACCTCAATGGGAACCACGGCCGGTTCACTGCGGGGACTCTGTCGGCTTTGACCCATGCAACTCGCCCAATCTCTGGCTAAACAGATTCTAACCAGCCAAAAATGTGGGGAAAGTTACCAAAGTTAAGAGCAATTCTGCCTGCCGGTGATCCAGGTTGGCGATTCAGCCCGTCACAAGGCTGGATATCTTGAATTTGTCGGGGCATCATAGTTCCGAGCCACTCCGTCCTGCATCCAATCTCCCGCGACGCCCGGCATCGCCTACTGTCATCGGGAATGTCTTGCGGGGAGAGCCCATGCCTCTGGTCTCAATTACTCGTCTGCGGGTGCGCTCGTGGCGCTACCTTCCGATGTTTTTTCTGCAAGCGATGCGGTCGGCACGTCAGGCAGCCACCGCGCAGGGGAACCTCGCGGCTCGGCTATTGCGCGACCACCGAAACACCTTTTGGACGGCCACCGCCTGGACGGCGGAAGCGGCCATGAAAGACTTCATGATCTCGGGCATTCATCGGCAGGCCATGCGCAAGCTGCCCGATTGGTGTGATGAGGCAGCGGTAGTCCATTGGAACCAGGAGAGCGGCGAACTGCCCTCGTGGGGGGAAGCCTCAGTCCGTTTGCAGCGCGAGGGGCGGCGATCCAAGGTGAACCACCCCTCCCCGGCGCACACGGCGTATCAGTTCCCCGCACCGCGTGTTCGGCGCACGTCCGAACTGCGGTTCAGGTAGTGGGTCCCACTGCAGCTGCTACTGGGTCAACTCCCAGGTATCCGCGAGCAAGGTGGAAAGCCCCTGGCCTCCGAAGATGACAATATGGCCGATCGCCGGATCGTACGCCATCCCGTACCCCTCGCGACCCGGAGGGGACTGCGCTGGCGACAGTTGTTTCCATGCCGTCCCCGTCCAAGCCCAGGTGTCATTCAGCTCCGGCCCGCCTTCTCCGCCGCCGAAGACAATCACTGCGCCCAACCGCGGATCGAATGCGCCCGGAGAACCGTAGCGGCTGGGCGGCTGCTGGGCCGGTGTCTGCTCCGTCCAGTTGCTGCCATCAAACGTCCAGGTGTTGTAAGGGTTCACATCGCCGATACCATCGAACAGCACGGTGGTCTTTGTCTTGCCGTCGGTGGCTGCGACTGCATTTCCGCGTGCGGTCGCGGAGTTTGACGTCCGCACTCTCTTCCAGTCCGTCCCCGTCCAGCGGAAGGTATTCAACTGGAAGAATTGCCCGTCGAAGCCGCCGTATTCGTCCACCCGTCCGCTCACCGGGTCGGTAAACAGCATGGGACCCGAGGCGCCCTTGGGCGAAATCGTTGGGTGCTGCTGCGTCCAGGTCATGGTGGACCCGTCAAAGGTCCAGGTGTCGCCCAAATGCTGAGTACCGTTGAAGCCCCCGAAGATCACTACCTGCCGCGAGACGCGGTCAAACGCCATCCCCATGTTGCTGCGCGGCGGAGGTGCGGTCGGCGTATTTACCTTGGTCCACGTAGTTCCGTCAAAAGTCCAGGTGTCGTTCAAGTATTTGCTGCCGTCGTAACCGCCAAACAGCACAATTTGTCGGCTGACCGCGTCGTACGCCATCGCGGTGTACCCTCGCGCCGTAGGCGAGTTGGCTGGACTCAGCTTGGTCCAATTGACCGTCGGCACATCCGCCGCCAGGACCGCAACAGAACTCAGGACCAGCGCGGCGAATGTGATCATTCCGCGGCGCCATGCACAATATTGACGCGTCATTGGAAAGCCCCCTCTGAGGATAAATAAAGGAGAGAATCTATCACACGGTGCGCTGTGGAGGCAGAGTCCAACGGACGAAGAATTTCGTCCTGTGGGGCAACAATAACAGAAACAATTGTTGCAGACTGCAGGGCTGTCTCGGCGTGTCGAAGAAGAGTTTAGAATCTTGCCACTATGGATAGAGTCCGGGCATGGGCGCAGCCCTGGTGGGTCAATTTGCTGCTCGCCATTCCCTTCCTCATTTACTTTCTCTGGCGGCGCAAAGGCCTCCTCTTGACCGGCACGCAGTTCGCTTTCACCACTCTATTCGGCGCCGCGTTCGGTTTTGTCGAAGCGGCGGTGGTGGTCTATCTGCGCGCTGCGGTGGGTTTGCTGCCCGGCTACAAGGGGACGCTCGCGGACGTCGCCCGCATGTCCGCCAACATCTATCAGCAGGCGCAGGCGGTCGAGCTTCCCCCGAGTCTGCTCACCGTGGAGTTGTTCCGCGAAGCAGGCACCATCGTCATGCTGGTCACCTTGGCCCTGCTGGCCGCGCAGAGGCTGCGCGAACGATGGGCCATCTTTCTATGGGCCTTCGCTGTCTGGGACGTGGCTTACTATGCCGGCCTGTGGGCAACCGTGCGGTGGCCGGCTTCGCTGAAGGACCTGGATGTGCTCTTCCTCATCCCCGTACCCTGGTTCGCCCAGGTCTGGTTCCCGCTGCTGGTAAGCCTGCTGACGCTCCTCGCCCTCGCTTTGGTTCGAAACGGCAGCCGGCGTCCGATCCGGTGACCAGGGCACCAAAGCACTTCATCGCCGCCCCACGAAACCACTGAAGTAACCCGCCTCCAGGTTACGGAAGACAGTAACCATAGTCATCTTGTTCCCAGCATCCGGTTCCTTCACCCTGATGTATGCCCCTTTTGAGCGCAGGGCCAGGGGTCGATTCGAAGCTATGAGCAGCCCCAAAACCTCTCCAGCCATGGGTGCGGATTGGACCCAGCTCCTGACCGATCCTGACCTGGTCCGCCATCTCGGCAAACTGCTGCAAATCTATCGCGATGCTGCACCCGACAAGCGTGACCAGGCCCTCCGCGATGCCTTGCGGGAAATCAAGAGCGGTGCTGCCAAGACCGCGGATGTCCCCGCCGCCAGCCCCGCAGCCGAGCCGGCAGCCAAGTCAGTCACCACTGCCCCCGAAGCCTCGCCCCCCTTCGAGCCAGACATTTTCACTCCCTCCTGGGGTCAGGACCGCCGCCGCTACCCGCGCATGAAGTGTTTCGTCGCTGTCGAGCTGCGCTTGCAGGGTTCGCAGACTCCAATCTGGGGCAATCTGTCCAACACCAGCCTAGGGGGCTGTTTTGTGGAAACGGCTTCTCCCGTCCCCACCGGTGTCGACGTGGAACTCGGCCTCTGGGTGGCCACCGGCAAAATCTGGGTCAAGGGCATCATCCTCAACGGCATTGTCACCAAGAGCAATCCCTGCTTTGGCGTGCGCATCAAGTTTGGCCAGATGCAAGATTCGGAGCGCGAAAGCCTGCGCGAGTTCCTCAAATTTGTTGAGGGCACGACCAAGGGCTATCAGAGCCAACACGGATACCTCGCACAACTAAAGCGCTAGCCACTCCTTCTTCGAGCTCCTGCTCCCTTCGCGTCTCTGGCAGCCTTTCCCTGCGAACTCTGCGGTTCAGAGAAACGGACAGCGCAGCCCGGCTTTCCGACAAAGCGCATTGCCCGAGAACTTGATAAACTGAAAGCTCAAGACCAGTGGGGTTCCGATGGGGTGATTTCTCCACTGCATCCCTGCCCGGGATTCGGGGGAGATTTCGAAGCTCACTACGCCGTCGAAGGGAGACACTAATCTATGGTGGCGAGCGACACCTTGCTCACCGGCAAGCAAGTGGAAACCCTGACCATCAATACCATCCGCACTCTGGCTATCGACGCGGTACAACTGGCCAACTCCGGACATCCTGGCGCTCCCATGGGGCTGGCGCCGGCCGCCTATTGTCTCTGGCAGCAATTTCTCCGCTTTGATCCCGAAGATCCCATCTGGCCCAACCGCGACCGCTTTGTGCTTTCCAACGGTCACGCCTCCATGCTTCTGTATGCTCTCCTGCACCTGACCGGTGTGCGCGCAGTTAATCCTAAGTACGAGCGCCTGGGCGAATATGCGGTCACAATCGAGGACATCAAGCGCTTCCGGCAGCTCGACAGCAAGACCCCGGGACACCCCGAATATCGCGTGACCGCGGGCGTGGAAACCACCACGGGCCCGCTGGGTCAGGGTGTGGCAAACAGCGTCGGTATGGCGATCGCTGGCGTATGGATGGCGGCACATTTTAACCGCCCCGGCTTCACCCTGTTCGACCACAACATCTACGCCTTCTGTGGCGACGGCGATCTCATGGAAGGCGTCGCCTGCGAAGCCGCCTCTCTGGCTGGACATCTGAAGCTGCCCAACCTCTGCTGGATCTTCGACAACAACCGGGTCACGCTGGATGGTCCCGCCGCTGAATCCTTCACCGAGGATGTGGCCGGGCGGTTTCGTGCTTACGGCTGGCATGTCTCGCACGTCCCTGATGCCAACGACCTGCCTGCGATCGGCGCCGCTTACAGTGAATTCCTCAAGACCAACGATCGTCCCACCCTCATCATTCTCGACAGCCACATCGGCTACGGCTCGCCCCACAAGCAGGACAGCAACGCCGCCCACGGCGAACCCCTAGGCGAAGAGGAAGTCCGCCTGGTGAAGAAATTTTACGGCTGGCCCGAAGACGCCAAGTTCCTGGTCCCGGAGGGCGTACGCGAACACTTTCGCGAGGGCTTGGGCAAGCGCGGCCACACCCTGCGCGGGCAGTGGATGGCGCTGTTCAGCGAATACGAAAAGAAATATCCCGACCTGGCAGACCAGCTCTACCGCATGCAGCACCGTGAGCTCCCTGAGGGCTGGAACAAGAACCTGCCCACCTTCCCTGCCGACGCTAAAGGGCTGGCCACGCGCGAGAGTTCCGGCAAGGTGCTGAATGTGCTGGCGCAGAATGTTCCCTGGCTGATGGGGGGCTCGGCCGACCTGGGAGGATCCAATAAAACCGATTTGAAATTCGAGGGCGCCGGAGATTTTCAGGCCGGCAGCTATGCTGCTCGCAACCTACATTTCGGCGTCCGCGAACACGCCATGGGCGCGATTCTGAGTGGCATGTCTCTTTCCAAGGTCCGGCCCTTTGGCGGGACCTTCTTCAACTTCAGCGACTACATGCGCCCCGCCATCCGCCTGGCGGCGCTGATGGAGATTCCCGCCATCTATGTGTTTACCCACGACTCGATCGGCTTGGGCGAAGACGGCCCCACCCATCAGCCCGTCGAGCAGTTAGCGTCATTACGCGCCATGCCCGGACTGATGGTGATGCGCCCGGCGGACGCCAACGAAGTGACAGAAGCCTGGAAAGTAATCATGCAACTCCGCCATGAGCCGGTTGCCCTGGTGCTCACCCGGCAAGCCATCCCGACCTTCGATCGCTCGAAATATGCACCGGCGTCGGGAGTTGCCAAGGGAGCCTACGTTCTTGCCGACGCACCTGACGGCCATCCAGACGTCATCCTCATGGGCAGTGGCAGCGAAGTGCAGTGGTGCATGGCCGCCTACGAGCAATTGCACTCCGAGGGCATCAAGGCCCGCGTGGTCAGCATGCCATCGTGGGATTTGTTTGAGCACCAGAGCGACGACTATAAAGAGGAGGTCCTGCCGCCCGAAGTGAAGGCCCGGGTCGCGGTGGAGCAGGCCTCAACTCTGGGTTGGTCGCAATACGTGGGACCGACCGGCAAGGTGATCGGCATGCAGACGTTCGGGGCCTCAGCCCCGCTTAAGGATCTGCTGAACAAGTTTGGCTTCACCCGCGAGCACGTGGTCGAAGCCGCGCGGGAAGCTATCGCAGCTTCGCACATGTAGCACCAGTTCTAGGGAGGGTCTTCATGCAGCCCACCGGAATTCTCGAGACCGCCAAAGGCTTAAATCCACTCCAGGACCTGCTCCGCTTCGGCCAATCCGTTTGGCTGGACTACATCCGCCGCAACCTCCTCATCAGCGGCGAGCTGAAGCGCCTGATCGACCAGGACGGCGTGCGCGGGGTCACCTCCAACCCTTCCATCTTCGAGAAGGCCATCTCCGGCAGCACCGACTACGCGGATCTGTTGCAGTCTCTGCAATCCCGGCCGGATCTTGACGCCAATGCCCGCTATGAAATCCTCGCCATCCGCGACATTCAGGATGCGGCCGACATTCTGCGCCCGGTCTACGACAGCAGCCTGCGTCGTGATGGCTACGTCAGCCTGGAAGTCTCGCCTTATCTGGCCCGCAATACTGAAGCCACGCTGCAAGAGGCGAGGAGGTTGTGGAAAGCTGTTGCCCGCGAGAACACCATGATCAAAGTTCCCGGCACTGCCGAGGGCATCCCGGCGTTCCAGCAATTGATCAGCGAAGGCATCAACATCAACGTCACCCTGCTCTTCTCCCAGAAGGTCTATGAAAAAGTCGCTGAAGCCTACATTGCGGGACTGGAGCAACTCGCCGCCCGCGGAGGCGACGTCCGCAGGATTGCCAGCGTGGCCAGCTTCTTCATCAGCCGTATAGACAATTCCATTGATGCCATCGTGGCCGAGCGTCTGAAGGCCGCCAGAGACCAGCGCGAGCAGGAGCAACTAAGGAGCATCCTGGGCAAGGTTGCGGTCGCCAACGGCAAGCAAACCTACCGGCGCTATCTCCGCATTTTCGGGACCGACCGCTGGAAAGAGCTGGCGGCCAAGGGCGCCCAGACGCAGCGCGTGCTGTGGGCCAGCACCAGCACTAAGAATCCCAACTATAGTGACATCCTCTACGTAGAACACTTGATCGGACCAGACACGGTCAACACCCTCCCGCCAGCCACGGTGGACGCCTTTCGCGATCATGGACATGCCCGTGCCACGTTGACCGAGGACCTCGAGTCCGCCGACCAGATCATGGAGAACGTCGCCAAACTCGGCATCTCCATGGACGAAGTCACCGACCAACTGACGGACGACGGAGTCCAGCTCTTCGCAGATGCTTTCCGCAAGCTTCTCGATGCGATCGAGAAAAGCTCCAGGAGGCAGGTGCGAAGTGAACTGGCGTAGCTGACTATTGCTCTGTGAGGCGCACCCAAAACAGCGTAGAATTCCCCGGCGGACTTTCCACGAACGAGGTTCAGAGTAATGGCCCAAACAGAGGTAATGCCTGCCATGCAGGAACCGCTCATCGGCCGCCCCGGCGATCCCTGCGTGATGGTGATCTTCGGGGCCGCGGGCGATTTGACACGGCGCAAGCTTTTCCCCGCGCTCTATAACCTGGCTCGGCACCAGTTGCTGCCCCGCGAGTTTGCAGTCGTCGGACTCGCCCGCAATCCCATGTCCAATGACGAATTTCGCGAGAAGGTTGCCCAGGACATGAAGCAGTTCGCCACAGGGGATGTCGATCCCAGCCTGTCGGACTGGTTCGTCCGCCACACCCATTACCTCACCGGCGACTTCGGCGACAAGCAGGTGTACTCCCAGCTGAAGGAGTTCCTGGCGCAGGTGGATAAAGACCACACCACTCACGGCAACTACTTCTACTACCTCGCCACTGCTCCGGACTTCTTCGGCTCGATCGTGGAGCAACTCGCCGCCGCTGGCCTGATGGAGGAAACCAGGGACCACTGGCGCCGCGTCATCATCGAGAAGCCCTTCGGCCGCGACTTGGAGTCCGCGAAGGCCCTCAACCAGCAATTGTTGCGGGTGGCCAGGGAGCAGCAAATCTACCGCATCGACCACTACCTGGGCAAAGAAACCGTCCAGAACATCTTGGCCTTTCGCTTCGCCAACGGCATCTTCGAACCCATCTGGAACCGCCGCTACATCGATAACATACAAATTTCCGTCGCCGAAACGGTGGGCGTCGAAAAGCGCGGCGGCTACTACGACCGCTCCGGCGCCCTGCGCGACATGGTGCCCAACCACATCATGCAGCTCCTCAGCCTGACCTCCATGGAACCGCCGATCTCCTTCCAGGCTGATGCCGTCCGCGATGAGCAAGCCAAGATCCTGCACGCCATCCAGCCTTTGAGCTCGGGAGACGTCCTCAGCCGCACCGTGCGCGGACAGTACGGTGAGGGAGTGGTGGACGGGCATCGCGTGCCCGCCTATCGTGCCGAAACGGACGTGCCTGCGGACTCCCGCACCGAGACCTACGTCGCCATGAAGTTGCAGATTGACAACTGGCGCTGGGCCGATGTTCCCTTTTACCTGCGCACCGGAAAAAGCATGCCCGTCCGCAACACCCACATCGTGATTCAATTCCGCCGCGCGCCTTTTGTTCTGTTCCGCGACACTCAGGTCGGCGGGCTGACGCCCAACCAGCTCGTGCTCCACATTCAGCCCGAGGAAGGCATCTCCCTGCACTTTGCGGCCAAGATTCCCGGGCCGGTCATGCATCTGGGTGGGGTGGACATGAAATTCGAATATGCCGACTACTTTGGCAAGCAGCCCAGCACCGGCTACGAGCGCCTGTTGCACGATTGCATGATCGGCGATGCCACGCTGTTCCAGCGCGCCGATATGGTCGAGGCCGGCTGGAGCGTGGTCAGTCCGATCCTCGATGTATGGAAGGCCCTGCCGCCCCGCAATTTCCCGAACTACGCTGCCGGCTCATGGGGTCCAAAAGACGCCGATGATCTGCTCGCGCGCGACCGCCGCCACTGGAGGAACTTCGAACAATGATCCTTGCCGGCGACATCGGAGGCACCAACACCAGGCTTGCGTTCTTTGATGCTTCAGGCGGACGATTGCAGTTGATCACCCTCACCGTCTTCCCCAGCCGCCAACATACCGGCTTGGACGAGATCGTGGCCAAGTTCGTCGCCGCCAACAACAACCTGCACCCGGAGGCCGCCTGCTTCGGCATCGCCGGCCCGGTGCGCAACGGCCGCGTCACGGCTTCCAACCTTCCCTGGATCGTGGAGTCCCGGCGCCTCGCCGATGAGCTCAAGCTGAACGACGTGGCACTGCTCAACGATCTCGAAGCCAACGCCTGGGGCATCCTCGCCCTGGCGCCCGGCGATGTAGTCGCCCTGAACAAGGTCGGAGCAACCTCAGCCGGAAACCAGGCCATCATCGCTGCCGGCACCGGCCTGGGCGAAGCCGGCATGTACTGGGACGGCAAGCAGCATCACGTCTTCGCTTCGGAAGGGGGGCATGGGGACTTCGCCCCCCGAAACGATCTGGAAGTGGAATTGTTCCGCTATCTCGAAGGGCGCTTCGGACACGTCAGCTACGAGCGCATCGTTTCCGGTCCCGGCCTGGTCAACGTCTATCAATTCCTCCGTGACACCGGCCGTGGGCAGGAACCCGCGTGGCTGACCGAGGAAATGGCTAAATCCGATCCCGGCGCCGCCATTTCAAAGGCCGCCATCGCGGGCAAGTGTTCCTTGTCGGAACAGGCCGTGGATTTGTTTGTCTCCATCTACGGGGCCGAGGCCGGCAATCTGGCCCTGAAGCTCATGGCCACCGGCGGCGTGTACCTTGGCGGCGGCATCGCCCCCAAGATGCTGACCAAGCTCTCCGGCCCTCTGTTCATGCAGGCCTTCGTCGGCAAGGGACGCATGCAGTCTTTGCTGGAGTCCATCCCCGTTAAGGTGATCACCAATGACAAAGCCGCTCTTTTGGGTGCCGCCCGCTGTGCTGCCTCCAAAGTAGTGGCGGGAAAGTGAGATCGCCATGGCGTCCAAGAGCGAGGTCCGCGTCCTCAACGCCCCTGCTGATCTTTTCCAAGCTGCCGCTGCGGAATTTTCCCGCTTGGCCAACGAAGCCGTGCGGGCCCGAGGCCGGTTCTGCGTCGCCTTGTCCGGCGGTTCCACTCCCAAGAGCCTGTTCGCCCTGCTCGCCAGCGGCGCTGTGCCCTCCATCCCCTGGGACAAGATCTGCTTCTTCTTCGGCGACGAGCGCCATGTTCCGCCGGACCATCCCGACAGCAATTACCGCATGGCCAATGAAGCCATGCTCTCCAAGGTCCCGCTGCGCCCGGAGAACGTATTCCGCGTTCGCGCCGAGGAGAAGGACGCCGCAGTCGCCGCCCAAGCCTACGAGCAAACGCTGATCTCCTTTTTCCACCTCAGCCCCGGAGAATTTCCCCGCTTCGACCTGGTCCTGCTCGGCATGGGCCCCGACGGCCACACCGCATCCCTGTTTCCCGGCTCCCGCGCTCTCCAGGAAAAGAGCCGCCTGGTGGTTTCCAACTGGGTGGAGAAGTTCAAGACCGACCGGATTACCGTGACCTTTCCGGTCATCAACCATGCCGCTTTCATCATGTTCATGGTCAGCGGCCCCGACAAAGCCCAGCCGCTACACGAGGTGCTGGAAAATAGCGCTTCGGATTTGCCTTCGCGAAGGGTGCAACCTGTGGAGGGAACCTTGCTCTGGTTGGTCGACCGCGCGGCGGCTACCGCCTTGTCCACCCAGGCGATGGAGAACTTCCGGACCGCTTAGAACACCGGTACTAGGTTGTGCTTGTGCTGGTACATCTTGCGATCGGCGGCCCGCAGCACGTCGTTGTAGTCGCCGCCGGTGACATAGGGCGAAAGGCCCCAACTGAACGAGAGATCGTAGTCTTTCTTGCTGTTCAAGTTCCAGTGCTCTACCGCCCTCTGTAGGCGTCCCACGGGATAGCCCGCTTGCTCCTCGCTGGTGTCCGGCATCACGATCAGAAACTCGTCGCCGCCTTGGCGGAACACCTCGTCGCCGCCCCGAAAGATCATCTTCAGCAATTTGGCGAACTCGATCAGTAATTCGTCTCCCTCTTGCCCCCCAAAGTTGGCGTTAATCGCGCGGAAGCCATTGATGTCGATCGCCATGAAGGTCAGGTTGCTGCCCAGGCGATTGGCCCGCGCCACCTCTCGGGGGATGAACTCATTCAACGCCCGCCGGTTCAAGAGCTGTGTCAGCGGATCAATCAGGGAGAGGCTTTCCAGCCGTTCGTTCAGCACCAGTTCGCGGATCAGCGCCCGCCGGGTGGCGTTCAGGGTCAATTTCTGCCCCAGCAGGTAGATGTTGAACAGTACGATCAGCGAGATCAGCCCGAAGAAAAGCTGGGGCAGATAGCTTTGCTCGATCTGCAGCACACGGTGTGTCCAGACCAGGTTCGGGAGAAGTACCGCCAGAATACCCGCCGTCAGCACCAGAATGACCAGAATCCCGATCGACCAGAGTTGCAGATCACGGCCGGAGAGCTGCTGAATCTGCTGCTGGATTTCCTCCGCCCGCACCAGCATGGACGGCTGGGCCGATTGTTCCTCTTTCGCTTGCGGCATCTCCCCTCCTGCCCCGGACACACGTATGCGTTCCGAGACACTGGCCTATAGGATTTTCTCCTGCGGGTGTGCCGCGAGGGTCGGGCAAAGTACTTTCGCTGATTACGCAAGTAATCGGCCCGCGGGACAAAGATGGGACAACCTCAGGCGTAGGTGACGTCCACCAGCACGTTCTGGCCGTTGTTCTTGCGGAAAGTGATCTCCACCCGCCGGCCCACCGGAAGCGCATTGCGCGTGTCCCCTTCCAAGGCCAGCATGTGGGTCGAGTCTCGCCCATTGGACAAGGTCACAATAGACTTGTTCGGCTGGCCGACGTGTGACTCGAAGAACTGCACGCTCAAAACCGTGCCCCGTTGCACCAGCCCGGCCGCTGAGCTCACCGTTGCCGGCCGAGCGGAGAGCGACGTCCTGCCCTTGCGCAGTTCCAGCAGCGCATTCAGGGCAAAGATCCCCGACATGGCCAGCAGGATCAGCGACATGAACAACCCGTCCACCGTTGCGGGTGAGCCGGACACCACAATCCACACCACCCCCAGCAGCGGGATCAGCGCCAAAACCAACGAAATGACGAGCAGCATAGTTTTTCTCGGAGGTCCTATTCAACCCCGGGTGCGAGCCAAGGCGCCAACGCGCCCTGTGCGTCCCCAATCAGAATGATGATTAACAGAGTAGCAAAAAATCGGGCCGGGTGTTGAGCAGCAGAGTGGATGCCGCCTCAGGCGCATTGGTCGCGCCAGTCGCCGATCTCCTTCAGTCCTTCGGCGCGCGTCTGCTCAAACAGCCGCACGCGGTGGCGGGTATGTTCAAATTCGTGGATGTCGGCCCAAACTTCTGCCTGCCACGGCTCGTCATGCACGGCCGACTCGCCGCAGGTCGCGCAGCGTGTGTGCAGTCGGCGCACGACTCGCACCGCGGACGCCGCCTGCGGCAGTTCGATGAATATGCACCGCACTTCCAGAATGTCCTCGTTGTCCCCGATCAAATGTTCGTAGCGCAACAGGTAGCCAAATCCCAGTTTGCGGGCTTCCACCTCAGCCTCGGCCCGGGTGTGGAAGGGCCCATATTCGGCCCGCAATTGCTCGGTCGAATCGCAAGCCATCCAGAAGGTTTCCTTGTAAGCCATTGCCTATCTCTCGGGATCGCCTTTCGATGCCATGCAGACGAATCCTGGGACAACATCCCCTGAACTGCAATTCAAGTGCCGCACAAGCCCTCCCAAGCCATTACACTTCAATGGCTTAGCTGAAAGTTTTGACCTCGCGCACCGCTCTCATGCAAGCTTTTGCAGCGTTTTCCCGGTGGGCTGCCCCGCGACCCACCCGGGTGCGCGCCAGGGTACTTGGCGTTACCTGCCTTCTGCATTAACATCGCCTCTACTTGGGGCCCGTTTACCCTGCTCGGGAGGGGGTATTCCAGCTTCATGGGTCAACGTCGGGAGCCTCGAAAGGAAATCACCGTCCCCGTCCGCATCTTCGGCACCGACGCACACGGGCATCCCTTCTCCGAAAACGTTTCCACCCGCAATGTCAGCCGTGAAGGCGCCAACATCACCGGCATCAAAGCGGAGATTAAAGTCGGGGAGATCATCGGCCTCACCTACGGCAAGAACAAAGGCCGCTTCTGTGTGAAGTGGGTCGGTCAACCGGGCACGCCGCAGGCGGGCCGCATCGGTATGCTCAATCTGTCACCCGAAAAATCCCTCTGGGACTTCCCTCTGCCGTCGCCCTCATTCGACGAGTTCGGGCGCCAGGCAATGGGCGTGGAACGCCGCAAGCACACCCGCTTGAAGTGCGTGAACTCGGTGGAGCTTCAACCCGGAGGCGCGACCGCCCCCATCTGGGGCAAGGCCGTTGATCTCAGCATCGGTGGCTGTTTCGTCGAGATGCCCATTCCACTCCCGGTGGGCACTAAACTCAAGCTTGGCCTTTGGATCAACGAAGTCAAGCTCTGGGCCACGGCCACGGTCGTCAACAGCCGGCCCGGCTTTGGCATCGGCATCCAGTTCACCGAAATCTCTGCGGAAGACACCGAGCGGCTGAAAAAATTTCTCCAGAGCATGACGCGCATTCCCCTGAAGTGACTAGGGAGGCCGCTGGCTATCGCGATGTTGCCATTTGAGGGCGTCTGCTAATCAGCTGCCGCGTGCGGTCTTAATTCTCTCCCCCCTGCGCGGCCCGTAGCGGCACCACGTTCGTTTCCAACCCGGCTTCTCCCATGCCGGGAGACCCGTTCAAACATCGGTCGAGCGCGGCGGAAAGGTATAGATGCTGCACCGGCTTGGTGAGATAGGCTTGCGCCCCGAGAGATACGGCCCGCCGCATCTGTCTCGGGTCGTCCACCCCGGAGCACATGATGACCTTCAGGTTGGGTTGGAGTTTGCGCAGGCGCTGCAAGGTTTTCAGGCCGTCCATGCCTGGCATTTCCAGGTCCAGCAACACAATCGTGGGAGCGCACCCGTCGCGTACCCGCTGTAAGGCTTCGCTTCCGTTGCTGGCAGTCTCTACCTGGTAGGACTCCAGCTCCAGCAGGACTCGCAGGTAACGCAGCATCACCGGCGAGTCATCCACGACCAAGACGGTAGCTTTACTGCGATGGCATTGAGCAGCCAACATAGGGGAACACTACTGCTTCCCTTCTGGCCAAATCGGGTGGGGTCCCAAGGTGCTGAGGGCCAGCTCTGCCTCTGTCGCCAGACACTGCTTCAAGCTCCGCTCGCGCTGTGTTCCCGCCTCCGATCGCACAGTTTGTGATTGAGCGCAAGCCCACCACACGTCCAGAGAGGACTCATTGGGCAGCACCGTAGGACTCGTTTGGCCATTCCTTCACAGCTCTCGCTTGTCCGTGGGAAGGGCGGTCCCAATGGTCATCAGCTCCCGCACACCCATCGGTCGCAGGGGCCGGTACTGGCCTCCTCACCCCACCCGTGGCAAATGAGACTGCAAAGGACTCCGGCTGTCTACGCCGCCTGGGAATTTCCGTCAACTGAATTTGCCCCGCATCCATGCTCCTATTTTTCAATAATATGCGCGATGTCCACAGCTCCCTGCCTCAAGCCTGGTGCAACCTCCGGCGCCCTTTCCGGTCGAACCGCTCACAGTAGGCAACCGCCGCGGTTTTCAGCCGGTGCCAAGGGCGCTTTGTCCCCGCCCGCAACGTCTGCCAGCATTGTGAAAAACGCCGCGAAGCCACGTCCGGCAAGCTGTTCAAAACCACCCCATAGCGCGGCTCTGCAGACCCGGCGCCCGCGTCCGCAACGGTGCGGTGCGCCAGTCACTTGCGGCAAGCTTCTCCAGCCCTCACAAGGATGGCTACAACGAATGCGCCGCCACCACCGCGAACTCCCGGGGGGCGTGCTGCAGCCCGAGCTCTTCCGTCCAGTTAGCGCCGCCATGGCTGGCGACGTAGAGTGCCAACTCCAACCGGCTCCACACCCCCAGTTTGTCGAAAGTGTTTCGCAAGTAGTTTTTCACCACCTGCTCCGTGGTACCGATCACGACCGCGATCTCCCGGTTGGTAAGGCCTTTCCATACCAACGTGGCGATCTGCGTTTCCTTTGCGGTTAGCCGTTCACGTGGCTGCATGATTCCATCTCCTCTTTCATAAACATTGCGGTCGCCAGTTTCACCCGCTTGCGTCCATCGCGGATGCCGGCCCGCAGGAACAGTGTGCGTAAGTGCTGCTTCACCGTTCGCGGGCTGATGTTCAACTGCGCGGCAATCTCCTTATTGCTGCACCCCTGCACCAGCAGCTTCAGGACCTCCTCGTCGCGCTGTGTGATCTTGATCTCGCTCAGATCCGTCATCGCTCTCTCCTCATCCACCTGAGTTTGGTTCCTGCTACCTCCATTGCGGCCGCGATTCTCCAGGAGCAAGTCTTTCGCCAAACCTTCGCCACAACACACTAAGGGGCAAACCCCAATGAATGAAGTGAGTTTGCGGCAGGGGGCGGATTACGATTGGGAGAACGCGCGACTCCGATTGGGACAACCCTTCCCACATCGGGCCAACATCAGCGGGGTCGCTATGTTCGCGCCTACATCTTGCCGGCTGTCGGATCCGCCCCAGCCTGCGGGAGCAGTGCCGCGTCCGGGAAGCGAGAGTGCGCGGAGCCGCAAAAGTTTGCACATCCCCGACGGAGCCCACTCAACGTATTCAGGCATGGCAGCCATTGCACGTGGAATCAATAGCTTGCCACACGCCCGCGCTCGGTTTGGACGGCCAATTGCATTACAATAGCTGCCTCGGCGTCGTCCAGCCGGGTCGCGGAGCACCCGCCAGGTGAACTGACCAACATGCCGGAGAGACTTCTGCTCGACGCGGACACGTTCCAGAATCTCCTCGCGGCGGCTTATGTCCTGCAAGAGGACGCCGACCGCGCCCGGCCAAGGCCCCCCGCCAAGGACCACACCCAGACTCTTTCCGAGATTGTCGAGATTCAAAGCCTGATTCACGGCCGGCAATTGGACCTGACGGCGGCAACCGCCCTCATCTCCGAGCGCGTCCAGAGAATTGCCAATGCCGCTGGGGTCGCCGTCGGCATGGTGGAAGGCGAGGAAGTGGCCTACCGCGCCGGGACCGGAAGTGCCGCCGGCGAGGCGGGCTTCCGTATTCCCATCGACGAGAGTTTGTCCGCCCATTGCCTGCGCACCGGGCAGGTGCTGCAATCCGCCGACGCCGAAAAAGACCCACGCCTGTCGGTCAGATTGTGTCGCGAACGTGGGCTCAAATCGCTCATCGCCCTTCCCGTGTATCATGAGGGAAAGGTTGCGGGTGTCCTGGAAATATGGTTCGCACGTGTGGACTCGTTTCAGGAACACGACGTCCGCACCTGCCAACTCCTGGCGGGACTGATCGCGGAAGCCATCGCCCGTAACGCCGAGATTGCGTGGAAGCAAGCCCTGGCTGCGGAACGCGCAGCCATGCTCGAGGCTCTGGAAAAACTCAAGCCGCAGCTGGAGCGTTTGACCCTTCAATCGACACCAGCCGATCAACCAGCAAACGCCGAACCGGCGAGGCCCCCAGCCGAATCCCAGACCGCACCCGACGCTGCCGCACCACCTCAGGAGCCATCCGTTTCCACACCTCCCAGCCCCGTCACTGAGACCCGGCCGGTCGGGGCAATTTGCCGCGGCTGCGGACACCAACTCGGCGAGGAAGAGTCCTTCTGCGGCCTCTGCGGAACCGCGCGGGACGCCGCAAGACCTGCGGGCGGCCGCCTGCAGTCCAAGTGGGCTTCGATGTGGCGCATGCAGCAGGCTGCCGAAGAGGCGCACGGCGCCACTCAAGGCGCCGAGGACTCCGAACTCCCGCCCGATCTGACGATGGCAGCTCCGACCGAGGAGGCCGCCGAAGACCTCCCGGATGTGGATTTTTCAGCCTTGGATTTTTCCAAGGTGGACTCGACTGCGCCGGCGGTTGTCGAAGCCGTGGCAGTCGAACCGCCAGTAGTTGAGAACGGCGTGAGTGCGCCGTCTCAGGTAGCTGAGCCATCACCTGCGCCGGTGTCACCGTGGTCTTCCGCTTTGCGGGCCCGCGCCTGGCTGGAGTCGTTGAAGGCGCAGCAGCCGAGCAGGGCTTGGCTGACCAAGCAGTGGCAAGCTCGTCGTGCGGACATTTATCTGGTGGTCGCTGCCATTCTCCTGCTGGTCGTCCTCTCCGGCTTCGGCACGCGCTCCACATCCAACACCATTCCCGCGAGTGCCGTCTCCGCCGCAAGTGCCCGACGGCAGAAGCTGCCTCCGCCACCTCAGCTCACCCTCTTTGAAAAGTTGCTGGTGGGTCTTGGCCTGGCCGAGCCCCCGCCCCCTTCGGTCTACCTTGGCAATCCCAAAACGCAGGTTTGGGTGGACGTGCATACTGCGCTGTACTACTGCCCCGGCGCCGACCTCTACGGCAAAACTCCCGGAGGCAAGTTCACCAGCCAGCACGACGCCCAGCAGGACCAGTTCGAGCCCGCCAGACACAAGGCCTGCGATTAGAAGTCACTAGCAAATCCCCATATTTCTGGATCACCGAGAACTTCAGCCGCACCACTCCCTGAACACCCGGCCGATTCGGGGCTGGGAACCCACTTTCAATCCGGGCTCAGCGGAACCCCATGGCGGTCAGGATTTCCTGAAAACGCGAGTCCTGGCGCAATAATGCACACTCGGAAAAGTATCTGGCGCAAATCAGCGCCGGATCGCGTCTTCGGAGCGCCTCACTGGCATGTTGCATCGCGGCGTCCATATCCCCTGTAGCGGAAGCGGCAACGGCGAGCATGATGGGTTGGACATACTCGCGCCGGGCTCGCGCCTGCAGTTCCTGATAAAGGGCACTCGCCTCGTCGTGCTTTCCCCAAGCCGCGCAGGTGAGGGCCTGCGAACCGATGCAGAACGGATGACGCCCGGAAATGGCGAGGCTGGCTTCGCCGGCGGCGACGGATTGTTCAAAGCGTTCCTGGAAGCGAAGAGCGACCGACAGAAACCAGCGCGCCAGGAACGAGTCGGGATCCAGTTCGACCGCCGCCCGGGCGGCCTGCACGGCCTCGTCCGACCTGCCCGCATCGGAGCGGGAAACCGCGAGCATCGCCCGGGCGTAACCGGAGAGGGGATCGGAATCCACTGCCTGCTTCAACTGGTCGAAGGCTTCTTCCACGCACCCTACCCTCCAGTGCAGCCAGAACAGACCATACCAGTCTCTCGCTAGGAGATAGCGGGGGTTCAATTCCAGAGCGCGGAGAAATTCGAATTCCGCCTGGGCGGGATCCCAGGCGAACAAGTGCGAAAGTCCCAGAGCGGTATGCGCCTCGGTCAGGGAAGGATCGAGCTGCACGGCTCGTAGCGCGGCCTCCTTCGCTTGTTCCAGACATACCTCGGGCGGGAGCAAGCCGTAAAAGGTAACCATGTTTCGGGCATCCGCGACCCCCGCCCAGGCCTGCGCGTAGTTGGAATCGAGAGCGGCCGCCCGTTCAAAACACTCCAAGGCACGGCGCAGACGAGGCCCCCTCTGGAAAAACAAGGCGCGCCCCTTGAGATACAGCTGGTAGGCTTCCAAATTGTCCGTACCCGCTTTGACCAGCGGCTGCCCGCTTTCCAGGCTTACCTTCAGCCGTTCGGCGATGGATCGCGAGATCTCGTCCTGGATTTCAAAGACGTCTTTCATCTCCCGGTCGTACTTCTCTGACCAAAGGTGATACCCGTCAGCCACGTTGACCAGCTGCACCGTGATCCGCAGACGATTGCCGGATCGGCGGATGCTGCCTTCGAGCACGGTGCGGACATTGAGGCGCTCGCCAACTATGCGCAGATCCACGTGCTTTCCCTTGAAGGACAAGGACGACGTGCGGGCGGCCACATGAAGTTGCTTGATCTGCGCCAGAGCGTTGATGATCTCTTCCGTCATCCCGTCGGCAAAGAACTCGTTCTCCGGATCGGCGCTCAGATTCAGGAAGGGCAACACGGCCACCGACGGCTCCTCTGTGCTGGCGGCTGCCGCGGAGTGCTGGCCAGAGATGAATTCCTGCCGCAGTTGCTGAACTGCATCCCGCAGTTCCACGGCCGCATAACGATCGCCCGCTTCTTTCGCCAGACAACGTTCCAAAACCCTCTGCAGGGATCTCGGCAGATCGGCCCGTAGCTCGATCACGGGTTTCGGTTTGTCTCGCAGGATGGAAGACATCAGCTCGGCGCGCGTCTCCCCGTCGAACGGCCGGTGTCCCGTGGCCATCTGGTAGAGAACCACGCCCAAGGAGAAAATGTCCGTGCGATAGTCCAGTTTCTTCCCCAACAACTGCTCCGGGGACATGTAGGGAACCGTTCCCATCACCATGCCGGGTTCAGTCTCGGAGTAGGTCGATAATTGCGAATTGGGGGAATCGGGCAAGGCGAGCTCAGTCATCTTGGCGATGCCAAAATCCAGAATCTTGATGCTCCCCCGGTTGTCCACCATGATGTTGCCCGGTTTCAAGTCGCGATGAATAATTCCCTTTTCGTGAGCGGCGGCCACCGCGTCAGCCAGATCGGCGGCAAAGTCCAGAAACTTCTCCAGCGGCATCCCGCCTTCGGGGATCCTGCGATCCAGCGTATGCCCTTCCACCAGTTCCATCACGATGAGATGAACCCCGTCGGTCTGCTCGATGGAATGGATGGTGACAATGTGGGGATGGTTCAGACTGGCCGCTGCCCGCGCTTCCCGCTCGAAGCGGTGCCGGGAACTGGCATCGTTAGAAAGCACCGCCGGCAGGACCTTGATGGCGACCTCACGGTGCAGACGAAGATCGCGCGCGCGATAGGCGCCCCCCATCCCTCCCGGTCCGAGCAGAGAAACGACTTCGTAGTCTCCCAGCCGCGTGCCTTTGGCGAGAGTCAAGCGCAACCCAGGCGGCAGTTGCAGGAACCCGGACCCCACATGGGCGCACGCCAGCAGAGATTCCACTTCCGCTTGCAGAGCCCTGTCGCCCCCGCACTCCCTTTCGAGAAAGGCTTGGCGTGCTTCCGGGGTGAGAGGAAGAGCTCCTCCAAACAGATCCTTCATCCGTCGCCAGAGCGCTGGTGTGATGGCCAGGTCCGGCATTTGGTCGCCGGTGGGAGCCTGCGGATTGATGGGCTTCTGGCTGCTCATGACCAAGGCCGGGAATCTTCGCTGAATCCGCTCTCAGACGAGCTTGCTCGAGAGAAGGTTCCCTGGTGCTCCAGGAAGGCCAGCGAGTATACACCGGAAATCGCGCAGCTTCAGACGTGAGGCCTATTTCTTAAGTGTCAGTTCGACGAACCGGCGTCGCGCGGTTCCACGACACTCGCTAAGATCGATGTAGAGGAACCGTCGGTTGGATGGATATGGTGCCGCGGCCTGCTCGCACACCCGGCCGTCTTGCCGTGAATCCCTTGTCCTTCCGGGGTTTGACAACTCCGTCTCTGCAGGCGTGCAATGGGCCCTAACGACTCTTGTGGAGATGGGGAATTGAGCGACTCTTGGGACGAGGGACCAGACTCCCCGGATCGGCTTCCTGACGAGGAGTCGAACCCGCTCTCCAACCCGGCCCTGAAGGAGCATCTTGACCGTTGGGCCGAAGTGTATTTCACTACCCCTCCGGAGAAGCGGGACCAGGCGATGCGGGAACTCCTCCAGGAATTGCAGGCTGCGGTTTCCGCCCGCGGCAACACTGCAACAGCACACACGGTCTCGTGTCCGAGTTGCCGGCAGACGAACCCCGCCGGCCAGAGATTCTGCGGCATGTGCGGCTCCCCGCTGCTGGCAGCGCCGGTCGAGAAAGACCTCCCGCAAGCGTTCGCGGAGTCCTCCGCAACCCTCATCCCCGGCCCTCTTGAACAGCTTCGCCCCGAAGACGACTGGCAATGGCTGCGGGACCGGACTCTGGCCCGCTTGAACGATCCTCAACCTGCGGAAGAACGTGGATTGTGGAAGTACGTCATTCTTGGACTCGTGCTCCTGCTGGCCGGCTTCGGGTACATCGAGTGGCTCTCACGCACCACCCCCAGCATGGTGCGCACGGCGGCGCCATCCCCGCCTGCTTCCATTTCGCAGCCTCAGGCCCTCAACCCGCCCCAGTCACCGGCGCAGCCACCGCAACCGGAAGCAAGCGAACCTGCAAGCCAACCTCAAGTCGAACCCGCCATTGCTACCCACGACTCGGATGGCGAACCTCCGCTACCGGCCAAGCTCTCCTCGCCGCCGCCCGGCGCTGAATCAACCGGGGCCGCGACCGATGGCGAACCGGAGCTTCTCCTCGCGCAACATTACCTGGAGGACAGTCCAGGATCACGCAACACCACCGAGGCGGCAAAGTGGCTATGGAAGGCGGTTGGCAAGCAGAATCCGAGCGCCCTCGTTTTGCTCGCCGATTTATACATGCGCGGCGATGGTGTCCCCAAGAGTTGTGATCAGGCCCGGCTCCTGCTCGCCGCCGCGGTCAAGAAAGGCGCCCCCGAAGCTGCCGAGAAGCTGCGCCGCCTCGACCTCAACGGCTGCCCGTGACCAGAAAACGCAGAAGGCAGAAGTAAGAACGCAGCCGTGACCGTTTCCGGTCGCTTCTGCATTCCAGCCTCTGCCCTCTTTAACGTCTCCGGTCTGACTTCTTGCCGCTGACTTCCTACGTTATTGCCCCGCCGCCTGTCGGCTCCGCAGCACCGCGGCATCCAGTCCCAAAACGCCGCGCTCCCAGCTCTCCAGGACCTCAGGCGTGGGCGGCGTTTTCGTGCCGGCGGGCTTCGTACCAGAGAGCGAGTTCGACCCGGTTCCACAGTCCGAGCTTGTCGTAGATGACTCGAAGATAGTTCTTGACGACGTGCTCCGTGGTGCCGATAGCATCCGCGACTTCCCGGTTCTTGAGTCCCTGAGCGACGAGTTCGATGACGCGATGCTCGCGCTCGCTGGGCGCTCGATTTCCATAGCGCTCGCTTCCAAACATAATTGCCTCCGGTACAAGAGAGTTGCCAGCTTTACCCGTTTGATCCCGCTGTTAATGCCGAAGCGCAAAAAGAGCCGGTTGAAGTGCGCCTTTACGGTCCGCCGAGCCATGTGGAGCTGCCGGGCAATTTCAGAGTTGTCGCAGCCCTGCAGCAGCAGTTCAGCAATCTGTTCTTCACGCGGACCCAGCCGGACAGTGTTCTCGTTCATCCCAAATCCTCCCCCTCGTAGTTCACCACCGCCCGCCAGCCAAGCCACGGTTGCGGCGACACCTGGCATGCCGGACCTGAACTGCCTTCGACGAAGGTCTTGCGGCGCATCGTTCTCCGGAAATTCATAGCATTCATACTGCCAAGACTGTAGGGCTTCGTCCGTGACTGGCGACCAGACATTTCCACAGCTATCACGAACGCCTTGCTGGACAGGGCTGGTGCGCGGAAAGCAGATTCCATCGATATCTGAGCGGCTTTAGGCGCTGTAGCGGAGGTGTGTACCCAGTTGGTACGCTTTTCGCGTCCGAATTTTCGGTGCTCATCTAAGGTGAACACCTTAGGACAAAATTCCCACGCGCGGGCCGCCCACTCGGAAGTTCTTACACGTGTCGTGCCGTGTGTTGCCACCGCTTGCGGCCAGCCGCACACCTGAAAGGCGCCCGCAGCTTGCCATATGACGGGATTGCCGCTTCTTATGCAAGGCGCCTGGTTCCCATGATTCTGCAACGGCGCTGCCACCCCGGATTGCGCGGAAGGCAACGGAAGCCCAGCGCTTTCTCTTGGTCCTGCCTCACCCACAAAGAACCTGTGAACACGCACATTTTGTTCTAAACTGGCAGCACGCGCGTCCCATGAAACTTTCCGTCGTCATGCCCGTCTACAACGAGCGCGTCACCCTGCGCTACATGGTGGAACGGGTGCTCTCCGTCTCGCTCCCCGTTCCCCACGAAACCGAGCTGCTTTGCGTGGACGATGGTTCGTGCGATGGCTCCCGGGAAATTTTGGCCGAACTCCAGAGCCGCTACCCGCAGGTGCGCATGTTTCTTCAGCCGAAAAACATGGGGAAGGGGGCGGCGCTGCGGCGCGGCATCCAGCAGGCGACCGGCGATTTCGTAGTCATCCAGGACGCGGACCTGGAGTACGATCCGGCGGATTACGCCTTGCTGCTCGATCCCCTCATCCAGGGCAAGGCCGATGTCGTATACGGATCACGCTTCCTGGGCAGCGGACCTCACCGCGTGCTCTATTTCTGGCACTCGGTGGGCAATCGCCTGCTTACGTTGCTCTCCAACTGCCTCACCGACATCAACCTCAGTGACATGGAGACCTGTTATAAGGCGTTCCGCCGCGAGGTCATCCAAGCCATCCCCATCGAGGAGAACCGCTTCGGCTTCGAGCCCGAAATTACGGTGAAGGTGGCCAAGCGGCGCCTGCGCATTTACGAGGTCGGCATCGGCTACTGGGGCCGCACCTATGAAGAGGGCAAGAAGATCGGCTGGCGAGATGGTGTCCGCGCCCTGTGGTGCCTGCTGAAGTACTCGATAAAAGAACGGGCGGTCGCCATGCAGGCCCCCACGGCGGTTCCCGAGTCCCTTCCGCAACCCTCGCAGAAACAGGTTTCCGGCGCCGGCCGCTGATACCATGAGGGTCCAGATTCCCCGGATCCCGGTCCCTCTCAGGTGACCCCCAGATGGCCCCAGCTAGAGAAGAACGCCGCCAAATGGCTACTAGGTTGATAGACTAAATATGGTACGGGGCAGCAGCTTTGTGGCAAACATTTGCATAGCGTCCACGTTATCAACAACTTGGGAATACCCCTAAACGTCGTGTTTGCAACAAACTGAGCGCCCATGAGTTGTCGTCTGAAGGTACGAAAATTGCACCGCCACGTGGCCAGAGCTAGAGCAACGTAGTACTGTGGCAGTTAATGCTATCGGGCTTCTTTCCCGTCTTCAGTATTCTGCAAGCGCAGCCCATCGCCGGCCATGCCGTCTGCAACATAATTCGGGCAGGGCGTAGTTGATGAAGACTTTACGAACCTGGGAGGTTCAAGGACTTGACCGTTTCTACCAGCCATCTTATTCCGCCACACGGCGGAGAGCTCGTTGACCTTATCGCCCAACCCGAACGCGGCAGTGAACTGAAAGCGCATTCCCGCGAGTGGCCTTCCTGGGACCTGACCGCCCGCCAGATTTGTGATCTGGAATTGCTGATGAGCGGGGGTTTTTCGCCGCTGCGCGGATTCATGACGCGCCCCGATCACGAAGGCGTCTGCCACAACATGCGATTGGCCAGCGGGATTCTCTGGCCCGTGCCCATCACGCTGGACGTCACCGAGGAGTTCGCCAAGCCCCTGAAGCCTGGGAGCAGCAAAGTCGCGCTACGCGATCCCGAGGGAGTGATGCTCGCAGTGTTGCACGTGGAAGACGTCTGGCAGCCGGACAAGAAGGCCGAAGCCAGGGAGGTCTTCAAGACCACCAGCGCTGCCCATCCCGGCGTGGATTACCTCCTCAACAAAGCCCATCCCTGGTATGTGGGCGGACGGGTGGAGGGCGTGCAGGCGCCCGCGCATTACGACTTCCGCAATCTGCGTCTGACTCCCGCCGAGTTGCGCGCCGAGTTCGCCCGTCTGGGCTGGCGCCGCATCGTTGCTTTCCAGACCCGCAATCCCATGCACCGCGCCCACCAGGAGCTCACCTTCCGTGCTGCCAAGACCGTGGAGGCCAACCTGCTGATTCATCCTTCGGTGGGTATGACTAAGCCCGGCGACGTGGATTACTTCACCCGGGTGCGCTGCTATCAACTGCTGGTCGCCAAGTATCCGGCGGGCACCGTAAAGCTTTCCATGCTGCCGCTCGCCATGCGCATGGGCGGCCCGCGCGAGGCCATCTGGCACGCGATCATCCGCAAGAACCACGGATGCACTCACCTGATCGTGGGCCGCGACCACGCCGGCCCGGGCAACGACACCGACGGCAAGCCGTTTTATGGGCCGTATGAGGCGCAGGAACTGTTCAAGAAGCACGAAAGCGACATCGGGGTCACCATGGTGCCCTTCAGTATGATGGTCTACCTGCAGGATGAAGACCGCTACGTTCCCGACAACGAAATCAGGAACGGCTCGCGCGTGCTCAACATCTCCGGTACCGAACTGCGCCGGCGGCTCAACGAAGGTGGGGAGATTCCCAGCTGGTTCACTTATCCCGAAGTCGTGCGGGAACTGCGCCGCAGTTATCCCCCACGCCACAAGCAGGGGGTAACCATTTTCTTTACCGGCCTGTCGGGCTCGGGAAAGTCCACCATCGCCAACGTATTGCGCACCAAGTTCCTGGAAATGGGGGGACGTCCGGTGACGCTACTGGATGGCGATCTGGTCCGCAAACATCTGTCCTCTGAGCTGGGCTTCTCCAAGGAACATCGCGACATCAACATTCGCCGCATCGGTTACGTCGCCTCGGAGATCACCAAGAACGGCGGCATTGCTATCTGCGCTCCCATCGCTCCCTACGATGCTGTCCGCAAGCAGGTGCGCGAACTGATCGAGCCCTTTGGGGGCTTCGTCCTGGTGCACATTTCCACTCCGATTGAAACCTGCGAGCAGCGCGACCGCAAGGGCCTCTACGCCAAGGCCCGCGCGGGGATCCTCAAAGAATTCACCGGCATCTCCGATCCCTATGAGGCGCCCACCGATGCCGAGGTCGTAATCAACACCGCGGACCTGACCCCGGAAGAGGCTGCCCAGGAGATCATTCTGCACCTGGAGCGCGAGGGCTTCATCGGCATCAGCGCCAACGCGAACTCAAACTAAGCATGGACATCGCGCTCAAGATCTCGATCGGCTTCGTGGTAGGCACCCTGATCGGCATGACAGGGTTGGGGGGCGGCGTACTCCTGCTGCCCCTCCTGATCTTTGGCCTGCGCGTGCCTCCCATCATCGCCGTCGGATCGGACGCGGTCTTCAATTTCGTCACTAAGATTGGCTCCAGCGCGGTCCATCTGCATAAGGGCACGGTGCGGCGGCGCGTTGTCGTCGCTCTGGCCGCGGGAAGTATTCCGGGTTCCATTCTGGGTGTGAGCTTTCTCGCCTACTTGCGCACCGTGTACGGCGACGGCGTCAACACCTTCATCACCTCGGCCATCGGCCTTCTGCTGGTCTGCATTCCAACCCTGTTGCTCTTCCAGAGCGAGATTGAGGAGCGTGTGACCAATCGCCCGCCCACCATGAAGTCTTTCCTGGGCATCTCGGTCATTGGTCTGGCAGCGGGCGTCCTGGTGGGCATGACCTCCGTGGGTTCAGGCAGCATCATCATGATGCTCTTGCTTCTCTTGTACAGCTATCCGCCCAAGGTTATGGTGGGTACCGACATCGTGCACGCTGTCGCGCTTACCGGCGTGGCCAGCCTGCTGCACTGGCGCTTGGGCAACGTGGATCCCACCCTGGTGGCTTCGCTTCTGATTGGCTCCATCCCGGGCGGCCTGCTGGGCTCGCACTTGAGCACCCGGGTTCCCGTACCCTGGCTGAGAAGGATTCTGTGCGCAGTTTTGCTGATGACCGGAGCCCGCATGCTCTGGGCTTAGACTGAACTGGGAACTGAGAACCGATCTTAATGACCAAAGATTCTTCCGCCGAAACCCTGCAACGAATTCACGCTGCCCTGGAAGCTGCCCGCTCTGTGCTCGGCCGTTTCACTCCCGGGGCGATCGAAGCCGAATTCAAAGCCGGTCATGATCCGGTCACCGAAGCCGACAAAGCCGTGGACGCTGTGCTTCGCAAAGAACTCCTGCGCGACGGCGAGGGCTGGCTGTCAGAAGAGACTTTGGACGACCTTGCCCGCCTTGAAAAGAGTCGTGTGTGGGTGGTTGATCCGCTGGATGGCACTCGCGAGTTCGTCGCCGGCATTCCCGAGTTCTGTGTCTCGGTGGCCATGGTGGAGAACGGCCGGGCCGTAGCCGGAGGAATTTGCAACCCCGCGACCGACGAACTCTTCCTCGGCTCGCTCCAGTCCGGCGTCACCTACAACGGAAAACCCGTCCGCTCCAGCCAGCGCACGACCCTCGACGGGGCCCTGGTCCTGGCCAGCCGCAGCGAGGTCAAGCGGGGCGAGTGGAGGCAGTTTGAGAGCGCCAACTTCCGCATCCGTCCTATGGGTTCGGTCGCCTACAAGCTGGCCCTGGTCTCCGCCGGCCTCGCCGACATTACCTTCACCCTTGTCCCCAAGCATGAATGGGACGTGGCCGCCGGTGCCGCTCTGGTCGAAAGCGCCGGGGGCTTCGTTCGCACTCTAGACAATCGACCGTTGTGCTGCAACAACCGCTCCCCGCTGCTTCCCGGAATGTTCGCCTGCGGCCCCTTGCTGGCTGAACAACTGACCGCTTTAGTGCGTGAAAGCCACCAGCCCGCAAAGTAGGGCCGCGCATCCTTCTGGCCTGGGTATGCGCAGTACCCGCAGAATTCAGCACGAGCGTGAAACGACTGCCGACTCTGTGTTTCAATGGCACACTGGGAGATTTTCGATGAGGCGTCCTTCTGTTCGCTTGATCTTTGGGTTAGCCCTGATCGCTACCCTGTTCTCTGCCTGTTCCCGCGATCCCAATGTACGCAAGCAGAAATACTTCCAAAGCGGCCAAAGCTACTTCGATAAAGGCCAATACGCCGAAGCCGCCATCCAGTTCACCAACGCGGTTCAGGTGGACCCGCGCTTCGCCGAAGCCCACTACAAGCTGGCTCAGACTTACCTCAAGCTGCAAGAGTGGTCGCGCGCTTCTGTCGAATTGAATCGCACTCTGGAGCTTCAGCCCAACAATTACGAGGCGCATGTTGACCTTGCCAACCTCTTGTCCGCCGCTCGGCAGTTCCAGCAGGCCCAGGAACACGTAGATCTGTTACTCTCCCAGCAACCGAACAACCCGCTCTCTCATATCGCGGCCGCCAACCTGCTCGCCGCGCGGCAGGACTTCAATGCCGCCATCCCGGAATTGCAGAAGGCCATCGCGCTTGCCCCTAACAACGCCGACCCTTACTTCGGCCTCGCCCTTTTGCAGATGCAGACGCAGCAGTTCGATGCCGCCGAAACCAACTTCCACAAAGCCATCCAACTGAATCCCACCGCCATGCCCATGCAACTGGCGTTGGCTGGCTACTACCAGGCACGCGGACGCTTCCCCGAAGCCGAGCAACAGCTCCGCCACGCTATCGAGCTCGAGCCCAGAAATCCTGATCCGCGTGCGGCGCTCGCCCGGCTTTTTGTCGCCGAAAACAAACCGGCGGAAGCTGAAGCGCTCTTGCAGCAGGCGAAGCGGGATCTCTCCGACAATCCCATTGGCTATCGCATGCTGGGTGATTTCTACTTCGCCATCGGGGACTTCGATAAGGCCACCAACGAATACACTCAGCTCTTTCACGACCACCCCAAAGACCCTCAGGTAAGAAAGAACTACGTTCAGCTCCTAATTCTGAAGAATCGTCTGGCGGAAGCCGGCAAACTTAACGACGAGATTTTGAAGGCCGATCCCAACGACACGGAAGGTCTCATCTATAAGGCCCAGATCCAGCTCCGCGAGGGCCACGCCGACGATGCAGTTGTGACCTTGCAGGCCGCTCTCAAGAATGATCCCGAGAACGGCGTCGCCCACTACCAGCTCGGGGTCGCGTTCGATCAGTTGGGCGACCTGGCACGCGCCGAGGCCGAGTGGCAGGACGCCACCCGCCTCCGCCCCGACCTGGCCGACGCCCATCGGGCCCTGGCTGCCGCTGCTCTCCGCCAGGGTGACTGGAACGGGTTGCAGCAATCTGCTACCCGTCTTATCAACCTCCAGCCCACCTCTCCCGAGGGTTATGCGTTGCGCGCCATCGCCGCCATGAATCGCAAGCAGTTTGCTCAGGCCGAAGCTGATGTTCGCCAAGCTATGAATGTCGCCCCGCAAAATCCAGTGGGCTACATCCAGATGGGAAACCTGAGGCTGCTTCAGAAGCAGTACAGGGAAGCCGAATCCTTTTATCGTCTCGGACTGGATCACGACCCGGGCTCAGCCGATGCCCTCGCCGGCCTGATGAACACCTATACGGCCCAGAAGCAGCTCGACAAGGCGCTTGCTGCTATTAAGGCGCAGATCGCCAAGGTGCCCAATAACAGTGGCTTCTACGACCTGCTGGGCACCTTCCTCCATGACAGCAAGAAAGACCTTAACGGCGCCCAGGCGGCGTTTGAAAAGTCCCTCGAACTCGACCCCAACAACTCGGACGCGCTCCTGAAACTGGGCCGCGTGCAAGTGGACAAAGGTTTCACCGATCAGGCCATTGCTACCTACTTACGCTCGATTCAGCGCAATCCTCGCGATGCCACGTTCTATATCCTCACGGGGCAACTTTACGAATCCAAACAGGACTGGCAAAACGCCAGGCAGATGTATCAGAAGGCGCTGGACATCATCCCCAACAATCCGGTGGCTTCCAACAACCTCGCCTACGTGATACTGCAGACCGGCGGGAATTTGGATGTGGCCCTATCCCTCGCCCAGACCGCCCGCCGCGGCATGCCCGATTCGCCCAACGCTGCTGACACGCTGGGCTGGGTCTACTACCAGAAGGGCGCCTACAAGTCCGCCATCGATCTCTTCCAGGAGGCGCTCAAGCTCGGCGAGAAGGACAAGAGCCCGGACAATCCCACCGTGCACTACCATCTCGGATTGGCGTACGAAAAGAACAATCAGCCCGCTCTTGCGCGCCGGCAACTGGAACGGGTCCTCCAGCTCGACCCGAACTACTCCAGCGCCGCGGAGGTGAAGAAAGCTCTGGCACAACTGCGGTCCTGATCGCCAAGCTTCCGAGTGGCGACCCGCATTGAATTGCGGTACGGTCCAGTGCGCAAACCCGTCGCTCTCCTGACAAATTCTGTCACCGGCTCTCCGCGAATCCAGGCGTGCCCCCTTTGCCCCCCGTAAGCGGTTGATTCTCCGGACCCCAGGCCCCCCACGAGGGTAATTCCGCCGTGGCACCCGGAATGCACATCTAACCGGCGACCTGCGGGCAGACATGCCCGGCGATGAGGGGAGCATGAAAAACAAGCGTCGCCACAAAAGAATCAAGATGGTTCTGCCGGTAAGAATAACGGCCAAGGATGGGTCGGATAATCAGTTCGACGAACTGGCGCACACGCTCGACATCACCAACTGCGGCGCTCGCCTGGGGGCCATTCGTCATCCTTTCAAGCCCGGGGACAAGTTGTTGCTGCAATACCGCCAGCGCAAGATTCACTTCCGCGTGGTCTGGGTGAGGTTGCTGGAAGGCACCACGGAATATCAGATCGGCGTGGAGACCATCAATCAAGGCGGCGAGACCTGGGGTCTGGAACTCACGTCCGGCGAAGCTACCGAACAGCGGCCGGCCGAAATGGCCGTCTCTTAATCTAAGGTCTGGTTTGGGGGTTCGGTACGATCGCCTGGGCGACAATCTTCCACTGCCCACCTATGTTTTTCACCACTACCAGGTAGTTACCTTCCACGAGCCGGTCTCGCAGCATGACGTTGTATGCCCCTGTGTCGTACCCAAGATCCCCGGAACGTTCTACGTGCAGGCTGTGCATGGTATACCCGTGGGCGCCATCGCGGACCGACCTCTCCAACTCTGCCAGAATCGAGTCACTTCCATGGACGGACCCGTCCCAACGCATCAGCACGGCTTCCGGCGCGTATAGCGCTGCCACTTTGTTAGCTTGACCCTCATTGAACTCCTGCACCCAGCTGTCGCGCAACGTCTGCATCGCGGCGGCGAACTTGTCCGCTTCGCTGACCGTGCGATTAGACTCTTGCTTTGCCGCCAGCAGCCGCGGCGTCGCCACAGCCCCGGCCAGTAGCAACAGTGCGATTGCGATCGCCCAACCTCGCCTTCGCCGTTCAAGCATGTTTCCCCCCAGGGAGCATAAACCCGGCATGGGCTGGATTGTCGCAACTTTTTCCGCGCTCCGCGCGCGCAAGAAAACATGCACGTTGCCGTGCATGTCTGGAGAAGACCCTATTTGAGTGGGAATCTCTAGTCCGCGGCCGCGCCCTGGTTCACCACAGTCGGTTCCTGTTGCCGGCGCGCCGCACGATTGGGCGGCAGGCCCGCGTCGCGGATCTTGTACAGCAGCGCGCGATAGCTGATGCTCAGCGCCCGCGCCGCTTGCTTGCGGTTCCAATGGTTGGCTTGCAGAACTTTGAGGATGACCTTGCGCTCCAGCTCGCGTACCGCTTGCCGGGTCAGCTTTTTCAGCGAAATCGGTCCATCCAGGTTGATGTCAGGATTGAAATACTCCTGCTCGCGTGCAATCAGGTCGCTGCTGATCACCTCTTCGGTGCCCAAAATCACGTAGCGCTTGACCAGATTTTCCAGCTCGCGAATGTTGCCCGGCCAGTGGTACTTCTGCAGTACCGCCATCAGATCGGCCGACAGCGCCCGCGCCCGGCAGTTGTATTTGCGGTTGTAATAGTCCAGGAAGTAATGGACCAGGTCTTCGATGTCGCCCCGCCGCTCCCGTAGCGGCGGCATGTGAATGTTCACCACATTGATGCGATAGAACAAGTCCTGGCGGAAGGTACCATTCTCGATTTCCACTTCCAACTGCCGGTTGGTGGCGCAAACCACGCGCACTTCCACGCGCTTGTCCTCTTGCGCCCCGATGCGGCAGAACTGCCCGTCCTGCAGCAACTGCAGCAGCTTGGATTGCAGGGCCAGATCCAACTCTGAAATTTCATCCAGGAACAGCGTGCCGCGGTGCGCCAGTTCCACCCGCCCCGGCTTCGCTCCGTAAGCTCCGGTGAACGCCCCCTTTTCGTATCCGAACAGTTCGCTCTCCAGCAGCGTCCCGGGGATCGCCGGGCAATTTACCTTCACGAAGGGCCCGCTCTTCCAGGGTGAGAGCCCATGAATCATGCGCGCGATGATGTCCTTGCCCGTGCCGCTCTCGCCATGGATCAGCACCGGCACATTGGCACTGGCCACTTTGTCGAGCCGCTCCCGCACCGCCTGCATTGCGTCCGAGCGTCCAAAGACCACCGCATCGGGAGGTATCTCGCCGAGGGATTGGACCAGCGAACTAACGGAATTTCCGCTTGTTATGGGCATTTCGTCGCCTGTAGCTCCTGCCGACACCCTCTGCAATGCATCCCGAGAGCCAAACTTGGGCCCCCCCCAAGCCCTCCCTCGAAATTCGACTTAAGCTGCAACAGGTCAGTGATTTGCGTACGCCGTGGCGGGGCCGTCCCTGGCCTCCGCCACCGTAGAAATCCGGCCCACAATGGTCCTTCTGCGGAGGAAAATATTTTCACATCGGAGAAGCAAGTTTCCGTCTGGTGGCCTGGCGCTCCGCCGCGGCATGCGGCCCGTGGTTGAGCAGGGGGCGGAAAAACTTGAGGCCCACGAGGTGGTAGCCCTCGGCATGAGTGACCCGCACGGTTCGTGCCCGCAGGTTGCGGGAAGCCTTGGGAAGTGTAGTAGTGGCCGCCAGCGGAACGCTGGGAATCTCCAGCAGAACCTGCGCGGATGGCGGCAGAGAGCGGCGCACCGCCACCAATGCGCCGTTGGCGGAAACGTTCAGCGCCGTGGCAAACTCAAGGAAATCCTTGCCTTTTTCGTCTCGGCTGCGCACAAATACCGGGATTGCCAGAGGCAAACGGGGCCACCTGCGGCGCTCTTTTCCGGCTTTTCGTCGCTTCAACCTTTGCCCCTCAAAACTCGAAATTAACCGTCCCTTTCCCGCACCTAGGGGGCCAAACCTCGGAGTTAGCCGCGTTGATCTCGGCCCCGAACTGAGGGAATCCGACCCTTTCCTTCAAGCTTGAATCAGGAGCGCTACTTGGCCTACCTATTTTCGCTTTTTCGACGCCCCGGAACAGGCCTCTAGCGCCTTTCCTTGAAGTGCTTACAACTGCAAGCTTTTTCCCTTGAGTGACAATTTGCTTGCCTTTTTCGTTGACACAGCCCGGTCTCTGGCTTACCATCGCCACAATTACCGTAACGTCCTGATCGGTCGCGTGTTCCCTCCCCTCGTTCATCAAACCACGAGCTTGGCATATATGGCCGCAACGCCGGAAAAGATGCGCCTTACCCAGCCTTCAGAGTCAGACCGGGCGGCAACCGAGCTATGCCCTGTCAAGCCTGCGGGTGGAGAGCCTTGCCCCAACCCGGAGTGCCAGCAGGACTTGCTCCACGAATACACTCAACTGCGGGAGCGCTTTGTGCGCACCACCAACGCCCTGGCCTCGGCCGCCCACGACCTGAAAACTCCTCTTTCCATCCTCAACGGATACGTCGAACTGCTGCAGAGCGAGAAGCTTGGCAGCCTCAATGATCGCCAGCGCGACATTCTCCGTGACATGCACTCCAGCGGCCAGCGTCTGCAGCACTTCATCCAGGATTTCCTCAGCTTCAGCGTGCTCGAAACCGGCGAGATGAAGATGCGGTACGAAATGGGAGACATGAACGCCTGTCTCTCTGAAGTCTGCCGCCTGTGGTCCAACCGCTTCCAGGAACGCGGCCTGGCGTTGTACTTCCTGGCCAACGATAAGCTCACTCGCTTCGCCTTCGACTCCGCCAAGGTGCAGCGCGTCATTTCCAACTTGCTGGAGAATGCAGCCAAGTTCACGCCTGCGGGAGGCACCGTCTGGCTCCACGCCGAGCCTTACATGTGGGAGCGGCGCAGCGTGAACAAAACCGACATCTCCAGTGAACGCCGCCAGCAGGACAACCCGCAGCCCAACTCGGTCAAGGTCAGCGTTTCCGACACCGGACCGGGCATTCCTCCCGAGTACCACATCGAAGTGTTCGACGATTTCTTTCGTTTGCCGCTAAACGACAATCAGCCGGATGGCATGGGCCTCGGCCTTGCTATCGCACGCCGTCTGGTCAATGGCATGGGTGGCAAGATCTGGGTGGAGAGCGAGCCCGGCGCGGGCTGCAAGTTCTCCTTCATAGTGCCGCTGAAACCGGTTTCCAACGGGACGAGCAAAGGGAAAAGCAAATGAGTGATCCAGCCAGCATTTTGCTGGTCGATGACGAACCCGGGATGTTGCGGTATATCCGCACGCTGCTGGAGGTAGAGGAATACAAAGTCGAGACCGCCTCCACCGGCGAAGAAGCCGTGGAGCGCGTGCAGAAAGGGCTGCATCCTGACCTGGTCCTGCTCGATCTGCTCATGCCCGGCATTGATGGCCTGCAGACTCTCGAGCAGCTCCGCCAGATTTATCCCGGCGTGAAAGTCGTCATGCTGTCCTGCGTCGGCGACACCCGCAAGGTGGTCCAGGCTATGCGCCTCGGAGCGCACGATTACCTGACCAAGCCCTTCCAGAAGGCCGAACTCGATGCCGTCGTGGACCAGTGCCTGGGAACCAATCAGCAAAACTATCCCAGCGAGGTCGAGGAACTCGCCGACGATGTGTTCTTCGTCGCCGCCAGTCCTGCCATGCGCAAGATTCGCTCCCAGGCCGCGCTGGTCGCCAACGTGGATATCCCGGTGCTCTTGCTCGGGGAGAGCGGAACCGGCAAGGAAGTTCTGGCGCGCTTAATTCACAAACTTTCTCCCCGCGCGCACCGCACTTTTCTCAAAGTCAATTGCGCTGCCGTCCCCGCCGACTTGCTGGAGAGCGAACTGTTCGGCTACGAAGCCGGCGCCTTCACCGGCGCCAACCATCCCAAGCCCGGCAAGTTTGAGCTGTGCAACAAGGGCACTATCCTACTGGACGAAATCGGCGAGATGCCGCCGCTGCTGCAAGCCAAGCTGCTGCACGTGCTTCAGGACCAGCAGTTCTCGCGGCTCGGCAGCCGGTCCGTCATCAAAGTGGACGTGCGCATCCTCGCCGCCACCAACATCAACATTCCGGAAGCGCTCGCCACCAAGCGTCTGCGCGAAGACCTGTACTACCGTTTGAATGCCTTCACCCTCAACCTGCCCCCGCTGCGCGAGCGCAAGGAAGAAGTTCCCATCCTGCTGAAGCACTTCATGACGCGCATGTCGGAGCGCTACGCCCGCGCTCCGCTGCCCCTGTCTGCCACCATGATGCAAGCCTGCCTCGACTACAGCTGGCCGGGCAACCTGCGCGAGCTCAGCAACTTCATCAAGCGCTACCTGATTCTGGGCGACGAGAAGCTGGCCATCCACGAACTCCATCCCAAGAGCGACGGCAGCGGCGCCCAGTTCGAGACCGCGCCGCGCAACCCGGCCGAGCCCGCCGGAGGCCTGAAGTCCCTGGCCCGCAGCGCCAAAGACGAAGCCGAAGCCGAAGCCATCACTAAAGCGCTGGAAGAAACCAACTGGAACCGCAAGCAGGCCGCCGCTTTGCTCAAGATCAGCTACAAAGCCCTGCTCTACAAGATCCGCCAATACGGCATCGCCCAGGCCAAGAGTCACCATAAGTTGTCGGCGGGAGCGTAGGCCGACGTTTACTACTACGACACCTTGAACCGGCTGAGCAGCTTGAAACGATGCCAGCTCGAACAACTTCACCTTCCAGTACGACGCCCTCAGCCGGCGCACCCTGCTCACCCGGCCCAACGGCATCAACACCAGCTACAATTACGACAGCCTGTCGCGCCTGCTGAGCGTGCTGCATCAGCTCAACGGGGTCACCCTGGACGGGGCCAGCTATGCGTACGACGCCGCCGGCAACCGCCTGTCAAAAACCGAGCAGGCCAGTCAAGTTACCTCCAACTATGCCTATGCCCCGATTTATCAGCTGCTGCAGGTGACCCAGGGGGCTACGACCACGGAGAGCTACAGCTACGATCTGGTGGGGAATAG
>Ga0335070_10000671_pt1 | contig 38724 bp, 31 predicted proteins | sample Lox_Sample_13_FD_206722 | JGI IMG/M metagenome (GOLD analysis project Ga0335070, IMG submission 206722) | Soil microbial communities from Loxahatchee National Wildlife Refuge, Florida, United States - Lox_Sample_1.3 | ecosystem: Environmental > Terrestrial > Soil > Wetlands | place: USA... | reverse complement strand
TTCTCCCGTTGGCCGGCATTAACGTTCTTGTCGCGATTTGGAACCTGATACGAAACCCCGGCCTGGGCGCCGGCTGGTTTGTGGTTCTGTCGATAGCCGGAGTGATCGCGGTGGTGAAAATCCGAACTTATGCCCTGAAAGCGCAGGACCGCGTGATCCGGCTCGAAGAGCGTTTGCGGCTGACGCAGTTGCTCGCCGAACCTCTGCGCGCCCGCATTGCCGAACTGACGGAGTCGCAGCTCATCGCCCTGCGATTTGCGTGCGATGCAGAGATCCCTTCGCTGGTCCAAAAGGCCCTCGCCGGCAAGATGCCGCAACGCGAAATCAAGAAGGCGATTGTGACCTGGCGTCCCGACTATTTCCGGGTCTGACTTTTATACCTTTTCCGGAACCACGAACGGCTTGCGGTAGTTCCGCTTGAACATGGCGTTGGCTTCCGCATCGCCTTTGCAGGAGTAGCTCTCGGCATCAAAGTGGAGCGTGCGGCCCAGGCGGTACGACATGTTCGCCAGATGCACCAGCGTGGTCGAGATGGCGCCTTCTTCGATGGGCCGGGAAACCGATGGACCCGTATTTCGAAAAGCATTCGAGAATGTTTGGGCGGCGCATTGCGCCGCTCTCGCAAATACCGAGTCTCTTCGGCCTTTCTTCGTCCCTCATTTTTTTAAATCTTCCCACTTTCTTTTTGGGCCCATCGCCGCCATCATTGTGTTAGTCTCCTTTCGAGACTTCAAATTCCCGCGCTTGAGAACCGGATGGACCACTCAGCGAGTCGCGATTTAACGGGTGAGTTACGGTGGTTCTACGACGGCTATAGAAACGCTCTCTTTAATCAGAAGTATTACGCCCACCGGCTCTTGACTTACCGGAAATGGAACCTGATCTTCGAGTTGGCCCTAGCGGCAGGAACCTCGGGCACGATTGGCGCCTGGGCAATCTGGAAGGAGAGTGTCGGCCGAGGTGCTTGGGCCATCTTGGCTGGAGTTGCAGCGTTGATCGCAGTGGCAAAACCGATTATTCAGCTGCCTAAGAGCATCGAAAGATACAGCAAACTGTACGTGGGGTATAACGATCTCTACCACGAGTTCGAGCGGCTAGTTTCCGAGGTCAACGCCGAAAAAGAGTTCACGCAACAAACGCGGAAATCGTTCCGACTCGCTGTAGAAAGGTATCAGAGACTCGCTCTTGAGGACGATCCGAAGCCGGTTGAGCGGCTGAGGCAGAGGTTGTATGACGAGGTCAACAGGGAAATCCCACCGTCCAAGCTTTGGATGCCGTCGCCCGCTGTGCGAGCCGCCGCTGAAGGAAGAAAGAGGTAGCCATGTCTAAACCGGGAGAAGAAAGACAGCCAGATACGCCTTTGACGCCCGAGGTCGAAGAAGCCGAAGTGTGGAGTGACGGGGGTCCGCCAACTGCCACTCTCACGTGGCTTAGTCCCCAGGCGCCGTGGCCGGAGCCGGGTTCACCCGATGCGGGCCCCAACGAAACTGGTGCGCCCAGTGCCAGCCGATATGCTCGCCGGAAGGCAAAACCGTGACCTCAGCTGCGAGAGATCCACACGCACCAAAGGAGGCGATGTGACCCCCCCGCCGGAAGAGGTTCAGGACTTTGTCAATGCCAGGGGACGGCCAGCAGTGTTCCTTGTTCTTCCGAACCAATCCATAGAATTGACGCACGCCATGCAACTCAGGACCTTACTCGCGGATCGACAATTCGAGGAGTTAGATGTCGTCATCCATTCCGGTGGCGGAGACATTCATGCCGCCTACCTCATCGCTGAACTTCTTCGATCGCACACCACGGGGACGTTAACTGCATGTGTGCCGTTGTACGCTAAGAGCGCTGCGACCCTTATTTGCATTGCTGCTGACAGCATCGTTCTTGACGAGATTGCGCAGCTTGGGCCGCTGGATACGCAAATCCTCCGTGAGGAAAAAGGTGGCAAACGCGAGTTCCAGTCCGCCCTCAATCCCTTTAAGACACTGGCAGAGCTGAAACGCATCGCACTCGATACCTTGGACGACGCTGTGAAGCTCATCGGGCCCCGGTCTGGCCTAGTGGTAGGTGAGTCTCTGGAACACGCCATACACTTTGTCCAAGTTACGGTGGGATCTCTGTTCAATCCAAATTCTGCGGACAAACTCGGAGATTCCAGCCGGGCCCTTTCCATTGGCATCGAATACGGCTACCGACTTCTCAGCCGCCTGGGAAAGCAAACGGCGATCGTCGATAAACTCGTCTATGGGTATCCCTCGCACGATTACGTTATTGATCACCATGAACTCAAGCAGATCGGCCTCGACACAAGATGTTTCGATCAGGAAGAGCAACGCGCGGTTCAGCATTTTTTTAAGCTTATAGGCGACGAAATCCAGATAATTGGCTGTTTCGACCCTACATCGCCCAAACACGGCGAGCAGGCACGACAGCGGGATACGGCCGAGGTCACGCGAAAACGTCAGACTCATGGCTCTCGAGGCAGAGCAGCGGTCCGCGCAGGAAGTGCAGGTAACGGCGAACCTGCTTAGCGTAAAGATTGCCCGCAGATCCCTGTCTCCGTGCCGGCAACACGCAGGTGATTAGCACCCATTTCTTCCTGCCGCTCCTGACATGGAAGGCCAGCACATAGATCAGTGTGCGAAGGCGCTTGAGAAGATTTAGGCGTGCCGCGCCGCTATGGCGAACATTCGACCCTTCGGGTACCTACACCTTTTCCGGAACCACGAACGGCTTCCGGTAGTTCCGCTTGAACATGGCGTTGGCTTCCGCATCGCCTTTGCAGGAGTAGCTCTCGGCATCAAAGTGGAGCGTGCGGCCCAGGCGGTACGACATATTCGCCAGGTGCACCAGCGTGGTCGAGATGGCGCCTTCTTCAATGGGCGCGTTCCGGTCGGAGGGCTTGCGGCTGCGCACGGCGTCGATGAAGTTGGCCCAGTTGTTGCCCAGTTCCTTGCCGCTCGGCCCCGGCTCCTGTTCCCGTCCCAGGAACGTATGGTAGGTTCCGTGGTCTTCGTCGCTGACCACCATGTATCCCTTCGAGCCGTAGAAAATGGCGCCGATGGAATTGGAATCCTTCGCGCCTTCATTCATGTCGCCCTCGGGATTGGTTATCCAGTGGCGCACCTCGAAGGTGATGAATTTCTTCTTGCCGCTGTCGTCGAATTCAAACATGCAGGAGATGGTGTTGGGCGTTTCCTGGTCGTCGTCGAACATGAAGTGGCCGCCCATCGCGCTCACCTTGACCGGGTACTTCACACCCATGCCCCATCGCGCCACGTCCAACTGGTGGACGCCCTGGTTGCCGAGGTCTCCGTTGCCGTAGTCCCAGAACCAGTGGAAGTTGTAGTGGAAGCGGTTGCGCGTGAACGGATGCTCGGGTGCGGGCCCAAGCCACAAGTCATAGTGCACGCCCGCAGGCACAGGTTCGACTGGTTTACGGCCGATGGTGTCGCGCCACTTGAAACAAGTGCCGCGGGCCATGTAAACGTCGCCAATTAAACCCTCGCGCAGTTTGTCCACCGCTTCCCGCGCTATGCCCGAGCGGCAATTGGTCCCGTGCTGCACGATGCGGTTGTACTTCTGCGCCGCTGCCACAATCTGCCTGGCCTCAAACATGTCGTGCGAACAGGGCTTCTCGACGTACACGTCTTTGCCGGCCTGGCACGCCCACACCGTCTGCAATGTGTGGCTGTGGTTCGGTGTGGCGATCGAGATCGCGTCGATAGACTTGTCTTCGAGCAGCTTCCGCAGGTCCGTGAACGCGGCTGGCCGCTTCTTACCGGCCTTCTCCACTTCATTAATGCGCTGATTGAGGACGGACTCGTCAATATCGCAGATGGCCGCGATTTCCACGTTCTGCATGGGGAGGTAATGCCTGATGTGAGATTCACCCTGGCCGCGCACCCCCACACAGGCCACGCGCACCGTGTCGTTGGGGCTGGCCAGACTGCTCGATCGCACCGCGGCCGCCGCCAGCGAACTCATCAGAAAGTGTCTTCGATTCATGAATGTTCCTTTTTTATGAATAGTACCGCAGCGCAAGGCGGTGCGAAAGCTAACCCTGGGCAAATCAATGCAGTGCGGTTACGAATGTAACAACCAAGGCGCCGGGTTTCCAGAAATTTCGGCGCGAAGCAGTACTTTCAGGGATTTACCCTCATCAGGTGTGAACGTCGACTCTGCTATCCTGCGGATTGGGCCGATCGCGGATGTCTCGGGAGCTACCAGTTCGATCAGGGCCCAGGGCCGGGCGACGGCGCGCCGGTTACGGGCTTCGGCCGCGCTCGTTCGTTTTCTCAACGGGATTGCACGGAATCGTGGTCGCGCTCCTTTTTCTGCTTCCCTCTCACGACGATGCAGATGAAACCACGGCTTACAAGGAGCTGATCCAACCCCAGGCGCATAAGCTCATCTGGTACAACTTTCAGAAGAAACTGCCGGACGTCCAGGCGGCCCAGAAAATCGGCGACTCGCCCGAGCCACGCGGGAGAGAGTTCTCGAAGCAAGCCATCATTGCTGAGTCGCCAAATCCGGTGTCAAACCAGCAGTTCATTTGGCGGCCAATCCCGAAGCTGCTGATCCCCCAAGACCTGCCGCTGCCGAATCTGATCGTGAGAACGAACACCTCTCTACCTCCGCCGCCACCATCCGAGGTGAAGCGGAAACTGGAGCGGCCAGCCAGGGAAGGAGTGAGTTCCCGCACGCCGAACGATTCGCCGCCGAATCCAAAGGGTGACGCGGAACACGCGCTCAGTGCGGACCAACCACCCAAGCCACGCAAGGCGTTTGTGCCACCAGTGCAACAAGCTCGTTCGGATACTCCTGCTTCGATGCTGGATGCACCGGTGCCACTGGTTGCGTCGCTGAAAACAGACAATGGACTTCATGCGCTGCAATTGAAGAAAGCGTTAGTTCTTCCGCCTCAGGACACGCAGCCATCAGGTTCAGCGCCTCCGGCTGCGGTGCTGGATGCCCCGGACGCTTCCGTTGGCGGGAACGGGGGTGCCAAGATGCAGTCTTCTCTACCCGCAGGACTCGGCACGGCGTCACTCTCCCAAGGCATCGCGCCGCCGCCCAATGGACCCATCGGGCAGACCGCGAGCACCGGCAACGGCGCCGTGGATATCGCGGTTGCCAGCCTGCATCCCAGCGACCGGCTCGGCGAGTTGCCTGACGGAGTGCGTCCGGGCCGGTTCTCGAAAGCTCCAAACGTTGGAGAACCCTCCACCGGCGAAGGAGGCGGCTCCGGGAGTCTCACCGTGCCCGGACTGAGCGTTCGAGAAGCCAGAACCAGCAGACCTGGTTCCAGCCCGGATTTCTTGAACGGCAATAGGAAGATCGTGCTCTACGCAGAGACGGTGCGCAGCGTTCCGGTTTCGACCATGTCGGTACCCTTGCGGCCTTCTTCGCGAACCATACCGGCCGCCATCGACAGCCGCTTCCAGGGCCGCAGCGTGTATACCATGGTGATTCCGATTGAGAACTTCCCCGACTACGGTGGCGACTGGATCCTCTGGTTTGCGGACCACGACCAAAAGCCCGGCGACAATTCCGAAGTGCGGTCCCCCATCCCCTACCGAAAGCATGAGCCCATCGACGCGATGATACCGGGTGGGCGCACGGAACGGAGGCTGCAGATCGCGGCGGTATTGAAAAGGGACGGTAGGCTGGATGGCATTGCGCTGCTCCGGCACAGCAGCCCCGCGGTGGAGCAGGCTGTGATTCAAGATCTGCAGTCATGGGAATTCAAGCCCGCAACGCGCGCCGGGGCGCCCGTGGACGTAGACGTGGTCTTCGAGATCCCGTTTAATCTGACGACCGAGGTTGCGGGCGCGCGATGAGATTCCCGGCCGCCGGCTCAGCGGTCACCGCCGAGATCAAGACGATGCCGGCGGTCAATCGCGACTTTCGTTGAGTTCGGAATCCGCGTTTATCGCCGCCGTTCGGCCACGATGGTGATCTCCATATCGCGCGCCAGCCGGACGGCCCGGTGCAGCGTGCTTCCCCACAGGCGGTGTTTCCAAACCTTGGAAAAACTCCGGCCCATGAAAATCTGCGTGGCGTGGCGCGCGCGGGCGAACTCTACCACGCTCTCCGGCACTTCATCCCCTTCGATCACGTGGGTCTCGATGCGGAGATTGCGAGCAAATCCCAGGTGTTTTTCGATTGCTTCCCGCTCCTCCTGCGCCAGATGCGAAAGCGTGGGATCGCGGCTGACATAGATAGCGAGGCATTCGGCCCTGAGGTAGTCGGCTACTCTCCTTCCGCGCCGGATCAGCACGGCAGAGGAAGGCCGCTCATCGATACAAATCAGGATGCACTCCTTCCGCCCCGACGGTTCCGCGGAAGCAGGCGCGTCTCGCAAGCCCGGCAAAGCAGAGGCGCCGTCTTCCGCGGACAGTCTCTCTTCAATCTCGTGGGCCGCATGCCGCATGACGATCTCGCGCAGTGCGCTTAGGTTGTGCTCTGCGAAGAAATTCTCCAGAGCCTTCTCCGCTTTCTCCCGGGAGTAGATGACGCCTCGTTCCAGGCGGTGGCGGAGCGCCCGTGGCGTGACGTCCACCACCACAATTTCGTCCGCCTGATCCACCACCCAATCCGGCAGCGTTTCCCGCACGCGCACTCCGGTCATCTGCCAGACCTGATCATTCAAGCTCTCCAGGTGCTGGATATTGAGCGAGGTCAGCACGCTGATACCCGCATCGAGCAGCACCTGCACATCCTGCCACCTCTTGGTGCGCTCCGAGCCAGGAACGTTGGTATGCGCCAGCTCGTCGACGAGGCAGATCTCCGGGTTGCGCCTTAGAATCGCCTCGGTGTCCATCTCTTCGAAGATCGTGCCGCGGTATTCGATTCTTCGGCGTGGGATGATTTCCAGCCCCTCCGTTTGGGCGATGGTGTCCTTGCGCCCATGAGGCTCGAAGTAGCCAACCACCACGTCCATGCCTTTGCGGTGGAGCTCCTGGCCCTCCTCCAGCATCTGGTACGTTTTGCCAACGCCCGCCGCGTAGCCCAAGAAGATCTTGAAGCAGCCTTTTTTTTTGGGTGGGGATAGCGGAGTCATGACACCGTGCGAGCTTGCGAGTGAGGAAAGATGCGCACATCCATGGCGTCGGCCGCCTCGATCAACTGGTCCAACGGATTGCCTAAGAGCAATTCGCGCCAGCGGCTGCGCAGGCTGTGGCCGACAAACAATTGCGTGATGCCATGCGCCCGGGCAAATTCAAGAATGCCCGAGGCCGAACCCGAGGCCTCCAGGATGTGCACCTTGGCGCCCAGCTCACGAGCAAGCGCCAAGTGCTGTTCTACCAGTTCCTCGTCGGAGGCGCTCAAGCCTTTCTGCCTTACGTATAACGCCAGAAGATCGCAATGAAATCGTTGCGCATTGCGATGACCGGTCTCCAACATGCGTTTGGCATTGCTGCGCGGCGTAATACAAACCAGGATGCGCTCCTGGCTGCCCAGAAAGGTTTCTACCCCGCGAAGGTCCAGCGCGAGGTGCAATTGCTGATCGACGACTTCGGCCGCCAACAGCAGGGCCAGTTCGCGGAGTTCCGAGAGCCGGCGGGTGTCGGCGGCGCTGGCCCCTTCACGCTCCTGCAAATCCCCGGGTGGCGCATCAACTATGACGATCTCATCGGCCGAACGGATAAAAGCTTCGGGCACGGTCTGGCCGGGCCGTTTGCCAGTAATCTTCTCGACGGCCTCCTGCTGCTCGGCAATATATTGCAGGTTGATGGCCGTCACCACCGTAATGCCGTTATCGAGAAGCTCTTTCACGTCCTGCCACCGCCTGGGATTGCGGCTTCCGGGCGGGTTATCGTGAGCCAGTTCATCCACCAGGCACACTTGGGGGTTCCGGCGCAGGATGGCGACGACGTCCATGACCTCGTCTTCTTTTCCATCCATCCGGACCTTCAGCCCGGGAATCACTTCTATGGTTTCGAGTAATTTCGAGACCTCAGGTTCGAGCTTGCCCTGAATGTAGCCGATCACCACATCCTGGCCGCGCTGCTTGCGCCGCCGGCCTTCGTCGAGCATACGAAATGACTTGCCGACGCGCGATGCGTAACCCAGGAAGATTTTGAGACGGCCGCGGCGGGACTGCCGCTCTTCAGCTTCTATGCGACGAAGCAACTCTTCGGGGCTGGGCCGCGCAGCAGGCATAACGATAGCATGTTACCAAGATCGTCGCCTGGAGCAGAACTGGTCCTGAGGAAAGGTTACCGTTTTGCCGGATAGGTTGAGTCGAGCGCGAGATTGAGCTTCAACACATTGACACGCGGCTCGCCGAGGAAACCAAGCTGCCGGGGTTCGGTGAAGCGTTGCACAAGCTGCTCGATTTGAGCCGGCGCGATGCCACGGGCCTTGGCGACCCGGGAAATCTGCGCGGCGGCGGAAGCCGGGCTGAGGTCGGGGTCCAGTCCGCTTGCGGATGCCGTCAGCAGGTCGGCGGGAATGGGCCCGCTGAAGTCCGGATTCTCCTTGCGGAATTTTTCGGCATCGGCCTTGATGCGGTCCACAAGTTTCTGATTAGTCGGGCCGAAGTTCGAGGCCCCGGAATTGGCGGCGTCGTACCCATCGCCCGCCGCGGAAGGCCGTCCCTGGAAGTATTCGGGCTTTGAGAATTTCTGTCCGATCAGTTCCGAGCCCACAATCTTTCCGTTCACCTCAATAAGACTGCCGTTGGCTTGTTTGTGGAAGATTGCCTGCGCAATACCCGTGACCAGCGCGGGGTACAGCAGCCCCGTGAGCACGGTGAGCACCAGGGTGATTCGCACGGCAGGCCAAAACTGTTCCAACATTTTCTTTCTCCTTTACGCCAGGTGCAGCCATCCCAGCAGCACGTCAATGATCCAAATTCCGGGAAACGGCGCGATAATTCCACCAACGCCGTAGACCAGGATGTTACGGCGCAGAAGCGCTGCCGCGCTCATAGGCTTGTACGCGACGCCGCGCAGCGCGAGAGGAATCAGCGCAATGATGATGAGCGCGTTGAAAATCACCGCGGCCAGCACCGCGCTTTCCGGGCTGTGCAATCTCATCACGTTGAGCGCCGCGATCGCTGGATACGTCACCGAAAACATAGCCGGCAGTATGGCGAAATATTTAGCGACGTCGTTGGCGATAGAGAAGGTGGTGAGCGCTCCGCGTGTCATGAGCAGTTGCTTTCCAATAGCGACGACCTCAATGAGCTTGGTTGGATTGCTGTCGAGATCCACCATATTGCCGGCTTCTTTTGCCGCCATGGTGCCCGTATTCATGGCCACGCCGACATCGGCCTGCGCCAGAGCCGGTGCGTCGTTGGTGCCGTCGCCCGTCATGGCGACCAGGCGCCCGCCCGCCTGCTCCTTCTTGATCAAATCCATCTTCTGTTTGGGTGTGGCTTGCGCCAGGAAATCGTCCACCCCGGCTTCAGAAGCGATGGCTGCTGCGGTGAGCGGATTGTCGCCCGTGATCATGACGGTCCGGATGCCGATAGCGCGGAGTTGATCGAAACGCTCGCGCATGCCGCCCTTCACGACATCCTTCAGGTGAATTACACCCAGCACCCTCGGGCCGTCGGCCACTACCAAAGGCGTGCCGCCCGACCGGGCGATGTGGTCGGTGACCTCGGTTAGCCTGGGCGGAATGGCGCCGCCGTGTTCGCGGACGAACTCAACAACGGCATCGGTTGCGCCTTTGCGAACGCTGCGGTGGTCCAGATCCACTCCGCTCATGCGAGTCTGGGCGGAGAATGGGATGAACTTGGCCTCGTGCGAGGCAACCTCCCGGCCACGCAGTTGATATTTTTCCTTCGCCAGCACGACGATGGAGCGGCCTTCGGGCGTTTCGTCAGCCAGGCTCGAGAGCTGGGCTGCATCCGCCAGTTCAGCAGGAGATACTCCGTCAACGGTAATGAACTCGACGGCCTGCCGGTTGCCCAGGGTGATGGTACCGGTTTTATCCAGTAGCAGCGTGTTCACGTCGCCGGCGGCCTCAACAGCCTTGCCGCTCATGGCCAGCACGTTGTGCTGCATCACGCGGTCCATGCCCGCGATACCGATGGCGGAAAGCAGGCCGCCGATGGTGGTGGGAATCAAACACACCAAAAGCGAGATGAGCACAGCGATGCTGGGAGCTTTGCCCGCGCCGCTTGCGCTCACGCTGTACTGCGCAAACGGGTGCAGCGTGACGACGGCCAGCAGGAATACGAGTGTCAGGCCGGCTATGACAATATTGAGCGCGATCTCATTCGGGGTCTTCTGCCGCTGCGCACCTTCTACCAGAGCGATCATGCGGTCCAGAAAGGTTTCACCGGGGTTCGATGTGATGCGGATCTTGATCTGATCGGATAGGACTTTGGTGCCGCCGGTAACCGCACTGCGATCGCCCCCGGATTCGCGGATCACGGGCGCACTTTCTCCCGTAATGGCCGATTCGTCAACGCTGGCGATGCCCTCGATCACCTCGCCGTCGCCGGGGATGATGTCGTTGGGATCACACACCACCGTGTCGCCGCAACGGAGCTGGCTGGCGGCGACCTGTTCGATCTTGCTGCCGTTTTTCAGCCGGTGCGCGACGGTTTCGGTCTTGGTCTTGCGAAGAGTGTCCGCTTGCGCCTTCCCGCGGCCTTCAGCCATGGCTTCCGCGAAATTGGCGAATAACACCGTGAACCACAGCCACAGAGTGATCTGAAAGGTGAAGCCGAGGTCGGCTGCGCCCACCCTCCAGTCGCGCAAGACGAGGACGGTGGTCAGCGCGGCGCCCACCTCCACCACGAACATGACGGGGTTCTTCATCATGGTGACGGGGTTCAGCTTGACGAAGGAGTCCCGTATGGCCCGTTTCACAATGGGCGGGTCGAACAACGGCCGGGCGCGGCGCCGCTTCGTTGGCAGGATGTTGACTGTCGGGTTCTGACTCTCCACGAGCATCGTTTTAACTCCAAACCGGCAGCACAAGCAAGGAGAACAGCTGGTGCCGCATCATGAGAAAATGTTCCACCACGGGGCCGAGTGTGAGCGCCGGGAAAAAGGTCAGCGCTCCGACGATCACCACCACGCCAACCAGCAACCCAACGAACAGCGGCCCGCTGGTGGGTAGGGTACCCGCCGAAGCAGGCACGACTTTTTTCTGCGCCAGGCTTCCCGCCACGGCCAGCAGGGGGATGATCATCAGGAACCGGCCGATGAGCATGGCCATCCCGATAGTGAGGTTGTACCAGGGCGTGTTCGGATTCAGACCCACAAAAGCGCTGCCGTTGTTACCGGTTCCGCTACTATAGGCGTAAAGGATTTCCGAAAGGCCGTGCGGGCCGTTGTTGGTCAGATTCGCAGTCGCCGGACCTGGCGGATTCCACCAGCTATCCTTGGCGAACTGGATCACGGCGCTCGTGCCGGAGAACAGCAGAATGCTCGCGGCCAAAACCAGCACGGCGAGCATCACCATCTTCACTTCCTTCTGCTCGATCTTTTTGCCTAGATACTCCGGAGTGCGCCCTACCATCAAGCCGGCAATGAAGACGGTCAGAATGGCGAACATCAACATTCCGTACAGGCCGGCGCCCACGCCGCCGAACACCACCTCGCCCAGTTCAATGTTGACCAGCGGCACCAGGCCGCCCAAAGGCGTGTAGCTATCATGCATGCTGTTCACCGCGCCGCAGCTTGCATCGGTAGTGACGGTAGCAAACAAGGCCGAATTCGTGATGCCGAAACGCACTTCCTTGCCTTCCATGTTTCCGCCGGACTGCGTCGCGGTGGCCTGCTGCTCAATCCCGAGTGAAGCCAGGATTGGGTTCCCGGATTGCTCCGATGGATATGCCACGAACACGCCCACGAAAAATAAAACGCTCATAGCCGCGAATATGGCCCAGCCCTGCCGCGTATCCTTCACCATCTTTCCGAACGTATAGGTGAGACCGGCGGGGATGACGAAGATGGAAAGCATCTGGATGAGATTCGAGAGCGGCGTGGGATTTTCAAAAGGATGCGCGGAGTTCGCGTTGAAGAACCCGCCGCCGTTGGTGCCCAGCATCTTGATGGCTTCCTGCGAGGCGGTGGGGCCCTGCGCGATGACCTGGGTTCCGCCTTCAACAGTGGCGACCTTCGTGTAAGCGCTGAAATTCTGGATCACGCCCTGTGAGACGAGCAGCAAGGCGATGACCAGCGACATCGGCAATAGAACATAGACCGTAGCGCGCGTCATATCCACCCAGAAATTGCCGATCTTTTCGCTCGTGTGGCGTGCGAAACCGCGGATCAAAGCGACTGCGATCGCCATGCCGGCAGCCGCCGAGAAAAAGTTATGTGTGGCGAGCCCGGCCATTTGAGTCAGGTAGCTCATGGTCGTTTCGGGCGTGTAGGCTTGCCAGTTGGTGTTGGTGGTAAAGCTGACGGCGGTGTTGAACGCCAGATCCGGCGTCATCGCCGTGGCGCCTTGCGCCGCATGTGCGGTTCCGAATCCCTGCGGATTGAACGGCAGGAATCCCTGCAAGCGCTGCATCAGATACGTAAGCAGCAGGCTCGCCAGGCTGAACATCAACAGGGACGCGGCGTAGCCGGTCCAGCGCTGTTCCTGGTCTTCACGGATGCCGCAAAGCTTGTAAATCAAACGCTCGACTGGCCGCAGCGCCGGATGCAGCCAGGTTCGCTCGCCCGCAAACACGCGCGTCATGAAGGCGCCCAACGGCTTGGTCAGGGCCAGTAGAATCAGGAAAAACACAGCGATTTGAAGAAGTCCATTCGGAGTCACAGAATCTCCTAATCAGAAACGCTCGGGGCGCAGGAGCGCATACACGAGATACACTGCCAGCCCCAGTGAAATAATGCCTGCAATCAAATAATCCATCGAGAACCCCTTAGAGACGGTCACACCCATGAACATACGCCCAACTTACGATGAAGAAGAGCACGGCAATCGAGATGAACATCAGGTCCAGCATCATCGAATTATCTCAGACCTCCAAAAACGTCACGCCATGTCCGGCGCACGCCAGGCGGCGGGCCAGCCGCTTGTGCGAGGTTGGCCACCAATGCTTTTTTGCGGCGAAGACCACCAAAGCACCTGGCGAAATGGCCTCCTCGATGCCCGTCTCGCGGTCCCGAGCGATCACAACGTGCACGTCCACTGGCGTATCGATTCCGCGCGCCAGGATCTTTAGTTCTTGCTCCAAGAAGCTCGGCGCGACGTCGGGCCGATCAAGCGGCAGGGGAAAGGGCACGATCTGTACTGCGACAAGCGTCACGCGGGCGCTGAGGTTCCGCGTGAGCGCGGCCACTGCGCCGAGAGCAGTTCGCGTCAAATCGGCAGAGGTGTGCAGCACAAAAACCCTGAGATCGCCAGTTCTGCGGCGGTGCTCGGTGAAGCTGAGCGATACCTGTACACCACACGGTTCATCCGGCTGACTCGGCCGTGAAGCAGTTTTCTGGATTTGGGCCATCCACGTTCAGCATAGGCGGTTGGCCATTAAGAAGTTGTTAAGAAAGAGTTGAAACTTCCTTATGGCTTTGAGATCAGGTCTCTAGCTTAAACCTTGTATTCGCCAGGGCGTACAAGGGCCGCCAGAGGAGCCGGTTCACGGTAACGACGATCACCGCCATGACAACCGTGGACCCGAGCAGCACACGGAAATTGCCGGTGTCGGTGGCATGGCTGATCACCGCCCCTAAACCCGTAGTCGAAAAGGTCTGGTTCTGAAAACGGAAATACTCGGCAACGATGCTGGCATTCCACGCCCCGCCTGACGCCGTGACGAAGCCTGTGATCAGGTACGGAAAGATCCCCGGCAGCAGGAGCCTGCGCCAGCGCTCGATTCTGCTCAGACAGAACACGTCGCAGACTTCTTTCAGGTCCGTAGGGATGGAGGTGGCGCCGGCAATCACGTTGAACAGGATGTACCATTGCGTGCCGAGCAGGAGCAACACAATGGAGCCAATCCCCAAACCGCCGCCCACGCGAATCAGGAAGAGCAAAACAATTGGGAACAGCGCCGTTGCTGGCACGGAAGCCGCGATTTGTGCGACCGGCTGAGCGATGGCGGCGAGCCTCGGCCGCAAGCCGATGTAAACTCCCGCCGGAATCGTCCAGAGGCCCGCCAACACTAGGGTGAATTCAACGCGGAGAAAAGTCGCCCCCGCGCCGACAAAGATGCTGCGCAGCTCAGGCCGAGAAAGCATGGCGAGCATACCGGTCATCTTTCCAATTGCGTACAAGACGCCCAGCAATACCGCGACGGACAGCACGCCAGCGATCCATTTCCCCCACCCGTGTCTGCTGCGCCCGGGCGGTGATGCGTGTTCTCTTGCGAAATACAGTGTTAGCGCTTCGCGCGCGGGTGCTATCGTCGCCCGTGCGGTGCGGGCCAGTATCCTCGAGCGGCGCAGCAGATCCAGGACGGGTGATCGAGCGGTCTGGGACGCTTCCACCTGTTCGAACTTGAACTTTTCGCTCCAGGCGATCATGGGGCGCCAGACCACCTGGTCGATTAAGACAATCACCGCAATCATAACCGCCACTCCCCAGAGGATGGCTTTGGTGTCACCCGCGTTGGCCGCGGTCTGCAAGTAGGAGCCCAGGCCGGGCAGACGCAGGTCGTGGTTCTCCAGCACGAACATTTCGCACGCCATCAGAAAGAACCATCCTCCGGCCACGGCCATCATGGAGTTCCAGACGAGTCCGATGGCCGAATACGGCAATTCGAGTTGGATGAACCGTTGCCACCAGCTCAAGCGGTAAGTCTCGGCCGCCTCGGACATTTCGCGCGGAATGCTTTTCATCGAAGAGTAAACGCTGAAGGTCATGTTCCAGACCTGGCCGGTAAGGATTAGCAGAATCGAACCGAGTTCCACGCCCAGTTGCCGGGTCGGAAAAAGAGAGACCATGGCCACCATTACGGGCGGAAGAAAGCTGAGAACGGGGATAGATTGCAGGGTGTCCAGCAGAGGAATCAGAAACCGCTCGGCCCTGGCGTTGTGCGCGGCCACGTACGCATAGACCAGCGTGAGCATCAGGCTGAAAAAGTAAGCGATGGTGATGCGCGCCACCGAAAACAGCGCATATTTTGGCAACGCGCCGGGGTCGAGGCGAATGGCAGCCTGTGTATTGACGGGACCCGCCCAGTAGTGAGCCAGCGACAACGAAGTGAAGAAAAGCGCGAGCGCGGCGAAGACAATAGGCACATCTCTCAAGAGCGATGAGACCGACGACGACGGGCTCCAGGCGAGAGATTTCGGTTCAGCCGGAGGCGCCATCAGTGTAGCGGTGCAGCGTCCGCGGAGCTTGCCGCCTGGTCCAGGAACAGCCGGTCACCTTCGGGGTCGTAGGTAAACAGGTCGCCATAACGGCCCCAGTTCAAAGCGGTCTCAATTTGGCGCTGGACTTCCGGCTCGGCAAAGTGCTCGTCCAGAATGTCGCGGAAAAAATCGAGCGGCATGGCATGGTCGGACTTACTCGACAGAGCGCTGTGAATCTGCTGAAGCAACGTCACGTTGGCGAGCGCAGCATCGCGAAACAAAGTCCGTCGCGTCGAAATGTCAGCCTCGGCGAAGACTCGGCCAGCGGGCATGATCTCGAGATCGCCTTTATCCGATTTGGCAAAACCAAGCAGCACGGTGGCTTCCACAATCGGCAGCAGGTCATCGACTTCCATGCGGAGTTCCTCCGCCACGCGGTACAGATCTTCCCTGCCGGCGTGGTCGTAGAGCAGCTCGAGCAGTCCGGCGATGCCGCCAGGACGAGCATGCGGCAGCATCTGGTACGCCACTTTCGCCGGCCGTTCCGACGGCAGGCCCGGCTGCAGCTCGGGCTGCGTGATGAGTTTATAAATGTAATCGACGTACAGGAGGAACTCAGCGGAATGACGTTCCCTCGGCTGCGACAGGGGAACCCGGAAATCGGCACGGATCCTGGCGGGATTTCGCCCAAGGACGATGATGCGGTCACCAAGCAAGACTGCCTCCTCGATGTTGTGCGTTACCAGGAAAATGCTCTTGGTGGGCATTTTCTTCCCGGTCCACAACTCCATCAGCTCGCCGCGAAGGTTTTCGGCGGTAAGAACGTCGAGAGCCGAGAACGGCTCGTCCATGAAAAGAATCTCGGGTTCTACCGCCAGAGCGCGCGCGAATCCAACGCGCTGCTTCATGCCCCCCGATAGATCCTTCGGGTAAGCCGTTTCGAAACCTTCCAAGCCCACTGCGGCAAGATTCCTCATCGCCCGCGGATGACGCTCCTCGTGCGGGAGGCCGCGCGCCATGAGCGGCACCTCAACGTTTTCCAGCACGGTGAGCCATGGAAACAAGGCAAAGCTCTGGAACACAATAGCGACGTTCGGGAGAGACTCAGCGAGCGGCTTGCCATGCCACAGTACTTGGCCGCCCGACGGCGCCGTAAGACCCGTGAGAATGCGCAACAGAGTGGACTTGCCGGAACCCGAGGGTCCGAGCAGTGCGATGATTTCCCCGGGTTCCACCGCGAGGTCGGTCGCCGAGATCACCAGCATCTGGCCGCCGTCCGGCCGCTCGAAACTCTTCTCAATCCCCCGCGCTTCAATGATCGGTTCCACCGGGAGCGCCGCCCGGCCAATAGCCGGGAGCTCCTCAACCGCGGCGCCCTCCCCTCGCGGCGCCGCAGGGGGCCGCTTCTCCGCCAGCTCATCCATCAGCCGCTGCCAGGCCTCTTCCGGCAGCTCATCGAAGAACTGCAGGCGTTCGCCGGGGTTCATCTTATCGACGATGGCGCTCATCTCCTCCACCGGCCGCGAGTGCAGCAGCACGTACGCGTGGTAATAGGGGACGCCGGCTACAAGAGCCGCAGCAAAATCCGTGCTCATTTTGCGGAACAGGATTTGCTGCTGTTCAAACGGGAGGCGCATGAGCAAGTCCGCCGCTGTTGCCGGATCCAGCCGCTGGACCATCGCTACCGCCTGATCCCACTTCCCTTGGGAGACGCTGGCTCGAAGTTTCTCAGCCGCTGCCGGATTCATTCGGTCACCGGGTTTTCGGGAACAGCGAAACGGTACCCGATCCAGGGTTCGGTCAGGATGTACTTGGGATGCGCCGGATTGGGCTCGATCTTCTTTCGAAGATGATTGATAAAAACACGCAGGTAGTCGGTTTCATCGCCGTAATCGGGTCCCCAGACCGCTTGCAACAGCTCGCGGTGGGGAACCGGCTTGCCCCCGCGCATAAACAGGTGCCGCAGCAATTCAAACTCTTTGGGCGTCAGCCGGATGTTCTTATCCTTCACGCGCACTCTGCGGCCGCTGAAATCGATTTCCAGATCCTGCGAAGTGAATCCCTGCGGCCCGCTCTCGGCCGAGGCGGGCGCACGGCGCAGCGCCGCCCGTATGCGGGCCAGCAGTTCCTGCATGCTGAAGGGCTTGCACACATAGTCATCGGCGCCGGCGTCCAGCGCTTCAACTTTCTCCTTCTCGGCGTTGCGCACGGTCAGTATGATGATGGGCACGTCGGACCCGCTGCGCAGCGCCCGGCAGGCTTCCAGCCCCCCCATGCCCGGCATGTTCAAATCGAGAAGCACCAGATCGGGCAGAAACTCGCGAAACTTTTCCAGCGCTTCTTCTCCCGTGCGAGCCTCATCCACCTGGTGTCCGCTGCTGGTCAGCGTGGCGCGCATCATGCGGCGAATCTGCGGCTCATCGTCAACCACCAGGATCTTTGCGCCGCTCATCGCACCAGTTCCTCCTTGCTGATGGGTAGAGCGAAGCTGAAGATCGAGCCCTTGCCGGCCTGGCTGGTCACCCAGATCTTGCCCCCGTGCGCTTCGATGATTCCTTTGGCGATGGAAAGGCCCAGCCCGGTTCCCAGCACGTGGTCACGCGAAGACCGCCCTCGATAGAACTTCTCGAAGATTCGGGTTTGTTCGTCTTCGGCTATGCCTTCACCACGATCGGTGATGCTGATCACGATTCGTTCTCCGGCAACGCTGGCGGAGATGATGAGCGGAGAACCTGCTGGCGAATATTTAACGGCGTTGTCCAACAGTTGCTTCAGCACCTGCTGGATGAATTCGAAATCGACATCCGCCGGAGGCAGCGGCTCGGCAACGTGTAGCTCGACACGCCGGCCTTTGAGCGACTCCTCCTGCGCATGAATCGCGGCGGAAATGATCTCGCCGACAGCGTGCGCAGACCGGTCCGGATGGAGCTTGGCGGCTTCGATCCGCGCCATCTCGAGAACTTCGACCACCAGTTGGTTGAGACGATCAGCCTCCTCGTCGGCGATGGTGAGCAGTTCTTTTTCCTCGGCGTCGAGGTAAGTGGCGTTTTCAAGTCATGAGCTAGTGCATCCAGCAGGGCCGCTTTGAGAGCCTCGCTTTGGCGCAGCGCTTCCGTCTTGCTGCCCTCTTCGAGCGACCGGGCCCGCTCGATGCCGATCGCAACCAGGTACGTAACTGCATTGAGCGCGGCAGTGGACATCGTGCAGCCGATGAATCCGAGACTTCCGAGCACTTGTCCTCCCAGGCGGATCGGCGTGATAGCAATCTGCCTCTGACGGTCGATAAGCGGCTCGTCGCTGCTTGCGATCCACCGGAGCTGTTCATCACTTATCGCCAGAGTCTCCCGGTCGGAGCGAAAGAATTCGTTCTCCGCTTTGCTGAAAAGTATCGCCCCGGGAATTTCAAAGGTGCGCATGATGCTGTTCACAGTGTCGCGGGCGGTTGTGCGGACGCTGCCACTCATCAGCATGGTCTGACCCAACGCGTACAGTCTTTCCACCTCGCGGCGCCGTGCATCGGCCTCCGCTGTACGCCGGCGGGCCCTGATGGAGAGCTGGCTGGCTGTGAACGCCGTGACCAGGAAGGCGATAAGGGCCACCCAGTTCTGCGAATCCGCGATTTCGAAAGTGCCGGTGGGCGGCAGGAAGAAATAGTTGAAGCCCAGCATCGCTGCAAGTGAAGCGACAATAGACTCTGTCAGTCCCCACTGCGCCGCGATCCCCAGAACGGCCAGCAACAGCGTCAAGGCCACGGTTGTGGGATTCACCGTCACGAATTTGAAATAAACCAGGATGATGACGCCGATAAACGTCAGGGAGGCCAGTATCCGGATTGTCGAACGCAGCAGCGGTCGCACGGGGAATTTCTAATGTACAGCATCGTTTCCCCCTGTTCACCTCGGCAGAACTTTTCAGCTCTTCCCCATTCGCTTACGAGCGCGCCTGATTGTATCCTGAAAGACTGGAGTGATCTTTGGGACGCATCTGGCTCGCCATACGCAGCTTCTTTTCCATCCTGTTCAGCGGCTCTCTTCCCGAGGACGCCCTCACGCAGCTCGGGCTCGTGCGCCGGGGTGCGCCCAAGCCCAAGAGCGCACCTGCCGCCCCCGCGGCCCCGCGCGCCTCGGACGGGGCTTTGCAAATGCTCTCCATCCTGCAGCGGGATTCGCGGCTCATCGATTTCATCATGGAAGATGTCGCCGCGTATTCCGACGAGCAGGTGGGAGCGGCCGTCCGCGGGCTGCACGATCAGGCTCGGGAATCGCTGGCGCGTTACGTCAAGCTCGAACCGGTCATCGATGGCGTAGAGGGAACTTTCACCAAACCCGCCGTCTCCGATCCGGCCGCCGTCAAGTTTGTCGGCAACGTTCCGGCGGGAAAACCGTCGGGCGGGCTGCTGCGCCACAAGGGATGGCGCGCCGGCAAAGTCGATCTTCCCCCGCTGAACCCCAAGCAGGATTCCAGCATCGTCGCTCCAGCAGAAATCGAAATTGAATAATGAAGTACGTTATAGGAATCGACCTGGGCACCACTAATTCCGCCCTGGCATACACCGAACTTAAATCCGACACCGACCCGCTCGAACTGCCCGAAGTGCGGTTGATGGACGTCCCGCAGCTCGTCAATCCCGGCGAGGTGCGTGACGAACCTCTGCTGCCCTCATCGCTCTACATTCCGGGCCCGACGGACTTTCCCGCAGACTCGCTCGCGCTGCCGTGGAATCCGGAGCCTGAAGTGGTCGTCGGCAAGCTCGCGCAGAAGCGCGGCGTAGAAAACGCCGGCCGCCTGGTGGGATCGGCAAAGTCATGGCTCTCGCACTCGGGCGTTGACCGCACGGCCGACATTCTTCCCTGGAGCGCGCCTGAAGGCGTGAAAAAGATCTCGCCGGTTGACGCGTCATCCCGCTATCTGGAACACCTGCGGCTGGCGTGGGATTCCAGAATGCCCGAGGCGCCGTTCCTCGAGCAGCAGATCCTGGTCACCGTGCCCGCATCGTTTGACGCGGTGGCGCGCGAACTGACCTTGCAGTCGGCCGAGCGCGCCGCCTTCCGTGACGTCACGCTGCTCGAGGAGCCGCAGGCGGCGTTCTACGCCTGGATCGAGCGCCACAAGGACTGGCGCGAGCGCGTCAAGCTGGGAGATCTGATCCTCGTCGTCGATATCGGAGGCGGCACCACCGATTTCACCCTCATTGCGGTGACCGAGCAGGCGGGTGAACTGACGCTCGATCGCATGGCCGTCGGCGAGCACATCCTGTTGGGCGGCGACAACATGGATCTCGCCCTGGCCCGGCTGATCGCGGAACAACTGACACAGAAAGGCACGCGCATCGACACCCTGCAGCTTCATCAGCTCTGGCAGAACTGTCGAGTCGCCAAGGAGAAGCTGCTCGAGCCGGGAGCGCGGGCCAAGGAGCAACCCGTCACCATTCTGGGTAAAGGCACCGGCCTGGTGGGCGGCACAATCAAGGCCGCTCTGCGACGCGAAGACATCGAACGCGTGCTGATGGAGGGCTTCTTTCCCAACGTGCCCAGTTCCGATATGCCCGCGCGCCAGCGCCGGTTCGGCCTGCAGGAGATCGGGCTTCCGTACGCCGCCGACGCCGCGGTCACCAGGCACATGGCGCAGTTCTTGCGCCAGCAGGCCTCCTCGGCCGAACACGAGCGCGTGCGCCGCGGTCCCTCGGGCCTGGCTGCGCCAACGCATGTTCTTTTCAACGGCGGCGTGCTGCATGCGCGTCTGATTCGTGACCGTCTGATCGAAGTTCTGGATTCGTGGCTCGCCGCCGAAGGATTCGGCCCGGTCCAGCCGCTCGCCGGAGAAGATCTCATGCATGCGGTGTCTCGCGGCGCCGCTTACTACGGATTGGCGCGACATGGCCGCGGAGTGCGCATTCGCGGCGGCGTGCCCCGCACTTACTATGTGGGAATCGAGACCGCGATGCCCGCAGTCCCAGGCATGGCGGCTCCGCTCAAGGCGTTGACCGTTGCGCCCTTCGGCATGGAAGAGGGCACATCGATCCAGATTCCCAATCGCGAGTTCGGCCTGGTGGTGGGTGAGCCCGCCGAGTTCCGCTTCTTTTCCTCCACGGTTCGCAAAAACGATTCGCCTGGCACGCTGATCGAGGACTTGGGCGACGAACTCCAGGAACTCTCTCCCATGGAGGTAAGCCTGACATCCACCGAAGGAACAGGTACCGTGCCGGTCTCGTTCGAAACTGTAGTGACCGAGACTGGGGTCCTGCAGTTGTGGTGCGTGGCGCGTGACGGCCGCCGCTGGAAACTCGAATTCAACGTCCGCGAGCGCGTCGCGCAATGAAGATCGGCATCGACCTCGGCACCACCAACTCAGCGCTTGCCTGGATCGATCCCCGCGAAGCCGAAGATCTGAATTTTCCGCCCATCCACATTTTCGAGACGCCGCAACTGATCGCCCCCGGAAAGACGGAGCCCCGCCGCACCTTGCCCTCTTTCATGTTTCTCGAAGACGGCCGTCCGATTGGCGTCTACGCGCGTGAACAGGGAGCGCTGGTTCCCACGCGGCTGGTCCATTCCGCGAAATCGTGGCTCTCCAATCCCGATGTCGACCGCACGGCGAAAATTCTGCCCTGGGATTCACAGGAGACCGGCCGTGTTCTCTCCCCGGTCGAGGTGTCCGCGGAATTTCTGCGGCGCTTCCGCGAAGCCTGGGACGCACAGCACCCGACGCCGCTCGCGGACGAAGACATCGTACTCACAGTTCCGGCGTCGTTCGATGAGGAAGCCCGGGAACTGACGGTGATGGCAGCGGGGGATGCGGGAATCGCCAGGCTGACACTGCTCGAAGAGCCGGCCGCGGCGTTCTATTCGTGGATCGCCAACAATTTCGAGCGTTCGCGCAAACTGCTATACGACGGCCAGATCGTTTTGGTGTGCGATGTGGGCGGCGGCACCAGCGACTTCAGCCTGATCCGCGTGGACCGGGAAGGCGACCGGGTCGATTTCACGCGCACCGCCGTCGGCAAACACCTGCTGCTCGGCGGCGACAACCTCGACCTCACGCTGGCCTGGCTGGTGGAAACCAAGCTGGGCGTGCCGCTCTCCATTCGCCAGCGCAGCGGCCTGCGGCGCCAGTGCACGGCGGCGAAAGAGCGGCTGCTCGCCGATACGCATCTGAAAAGCGTCGAGGTCACGGTGCTCGGAGCGGGCGCGTCTCTCGTGGGCGGTTCGCTCAAAACCGAAATTCTCCGCGAAGAAGCGCTGGAGCTCGCGCTCGAAGGCTTCCTGCCCATCACCGCGCGCGCTGACATGCCCAAAGAGGACAAGCGCAGCCTGTTCCGTGAGCTGGGTTTGCCCTACGTTACGGATCCCGCGATCACCAAGCACCTAAACGCATTTCTCGAAAGCGCGGGCCAGCAGCCCGACGCCATCCTGTTCAACGGCGGATTTTTCATTCCCGAGATTTGCCGCGAGCGCGTGGCTGACGCCGTCGGCCACTGGTACGGCAAGCGGCCCGAGATTCTCGAGAACCGCGATCTCGACCTGGCGGTGGCAACGGGCGCCGCGTACTACTCCTACGTGCGATCGACGGGCAGCGGCGTGCTGGTACGCGGCGGCCTTCCACGCACCTACTACCTCGGCGTCGGGCAGGCGCCTGACGAGAGGATTGCAGCCGTTTGTCTGGTGCCGCGCGGCGCCGAAGAAGGCTCAACACTCGAGATCGATCGCGAGGATTTGCAGCTCGTGGCCAACCGGCCGGTGTCCTTCCGGCTCTACAGCTCGCTTACGCGTACCGAAGATCAGCCCGGCCAGGTTCTCGAGTTCTCAGCGAGCGACGAGAGCCTGCACACGCACGCGCCGTTGAACGCTGTCATTCGATTCGGCAAGACCGGAGAAAAACTGATTCCCGTCAAGGTGGGCGCGCGGCTCACCGAAATCGGCACGCTCGAAACCTGGTGCGAATCGAAGATCAGCGATCACCGCTGGCGCTTGCAGTTCGAACTGCGCAAGCGCGCAGCCGAGCCAGAGAAGGCGAAGCCCGCTGCAGTGGTCAGCGAAGAAGCGCTCAAAACAGCCGCCGATCTGGTCCGCAACGTCTTTTCGACCGGCGCGAAAGCGCAGATCACGCCCGAAGAACTGCCGGCGAAGCTGGAACAGACAATGGCGCTGGGCCGCGCCTCATGGCCGCTTGGCGCGATCCGGCAGCTTGGGGATATCTTTCTCGAATGTGCGGACGGCCGAAAAAAAAGTCCGGCTTTCGAAGCACGCTGGCTGAACCTGGGCGGATTTTGCCTGCGGCCCGGATTCGGATTTCCGGGCGATGACTTCCGGATTGAGCAGACCCGCCGCATCTACGCCGGTGGTTTGCAATACGCCAACCAGGTGCAGTGCGAGATCGACTGGTGGATTTTCTGGGGCCGCATCGCCGGCGGTCTCAATCGCAATCAGCAGGTGGATCTGTTCCAACGTATTGCGCCCTTCTTACTCCCCCGCGGCAGCAAGAAGCAGCCCCGCCTGAATAGCAGCCTGCTGCGCGAAATGTGGCGCACCGCGGCCAGTCTCGAATTACTTCCCATTCAAACCAAAATCGAATTGGGAGACACACTGGTTAAGATGATCAAAGCTGGAAAAGCGCGTGAATCCGAGTTGTGGTGCATTTCCCGGCTGGGTTCGCGCGAGCTGTTCTACGGGCCCATCAACCAGGTGCTCCCGCCGGCAGCCGCATCACGTTGGGCCGAAGCCCTGTTGACGCAGCCTGCCGCGTCGGAGGCCCTGGCGTCGCTTGCCCGCCGCACCGACGACCCCACACGTGACCTCTCGCCCGCCACGCGCGAAGCCGTCCGCCAAAAACTCGCTTCCCTGCCCCGTTCCGAACAACTCCTCGCGATCTTCGAAGGAGAAGAAGAACGCGACGAGCGCGCGCTGGGACGCATCTTCGGGGAAGAATTGCCGTCAGGGTTGGTGCTGGCATGGTGAACGAATGCCGACAACTCCTAGGAGTTTGGCAAGGAGGCTGTTCCGGTGTCGCGGCCCGAAGACCTAGGTGCTCGTGTAGCTCATCGGCTCAGGAGACACGATCTCTTCAACGATTCGCCGAAGCTCGGCTATTTCATCGAGTTCTGCGCTGCTGGGTCCCTGCGCAACGCCCGCTTCTGCCGCTTCGGGAAATGGAGTGGCGGGCAGTATTTCCGCTGGAAATATTATCGTGTAGCTGTTTATACTCATCTACACCTCAATTATACTATCGGCAATTTTGCTTGTGCTTCTACCTGTCTGCGCGCATCACTCAGATCATGAACGATCCCACATCTTGGGCAAGTAAACTTGTTGTCTTTTGGGAACGGTAGACAGCTAGCCCGAAGTGGCTGCTGCTTTCCGAGATTGGCCTGAATCTTGAAGATACTCTTACAGTTACCGCACTGCAAATCGAACACAGCCACCGATGCCGATCCCCCTTGCTCAGCCGGCTGCTGCTGGATCGGCACGGAAACAAACCGGTAGATCTGCGACGTCGGTGTCTCAAAGATTTTGTAAATGTTTGTCGCGAACGTCATCTGAACGAGCGTGTAGTACCTTGAGATCGCCTCACCCAGCTGAGGATCCTTCGAATAGTCGGTGATCTTGAGCCGCATGGCTTCTAGATCCTCGATTTTTATCGATCGCCCGTGTGTCAGCCAGTGTTTATGGTCACAAAGTCGATCGGCAATCTCTTCGGCACGCTTATTACGGTCCTCATCTGTCACGGGACTACCACTCGCGGAATGGAATGTCCAGCCACGAAATTTGTACCGGGCAAGCCAATCTGTAACCAGAATTTTTGCGAACTTCAATGCATTTTCGGCGCTTTGAATTTCTCCAGGAGAGATTCCTTGAAGAATGGGAATATAGGCTCGGTTGAGTTGACCAGAGCTCGTCGCTTCACGTTTGATTTTCTCGATGCCCTCAAGCAGCGCGTCCGCCGAGAAACGCTTGCCTTGCCAAGATATCTGAGCGTCTATTGGACCAAGCGCAGAAGTGGGACCCATGAGAATCTCGTCTGCTGCCATCGCGATAATCGTTCCGGCACTCTTGGCCCATCCAGGTACGATCACACCGACCTCATCATACTTGCTGCGAAGCAGTCGAACGACCTCTTCGGCCACCTCACCAGAGCCACCAGGACTCTCGAGAATCAGATCTAGCTTGCGACCTGTGAGGTTTGCAATCTGGTCGCTGATGGGAAGCAGATCCGGATAACCGATTGATATCCCGGACACTTCCTTGTTCAGATCGGCGGCGAACACGAATATGTCGCGCCCGCCGCGCAGAGAGGAGATTCGAGTTAGCAGTCTCTTTCGCTCTGAGGTCAGTTGCTCGAAATTACCGCCGATTTGCGTGTCGAGGTATTCTGAGTAGAATCCCATTAGGAATTTCCGACTGGAGTTGCTGAAGAACCACAGATACGCTCGCCTAGCCGCCCGTAGAGCTTCACTACGTTCTCAATCATGCGCAGCCCGCAGTCTCCTTCCAGCGTCAGGATCGACTCCGGATGGAACTGCACGGCCTCAACAGGAAGTTCCCGATGCCGCACGCCCATAATGACACCATCGTCGGACTCCGCCGTCACTTCCAGACAATTCGGAAAAGTCTCGCGCTTTGCGAACAGCGAGTGATAACGCCCCACCTGAAACCGTTCCGGCAAACCTTCGAAAACGCCCTTCCCGCGATGCGTGACCCACGACGGTTTACCGTGCATCGGGTAATCCAGCACGCCCAATTCACCGCCGAACGCCTCAACCGCTCCCTGCAATCCCAGGCACACACCGAAGACGGGCACGCCCAGCCGCACAGCCGTCTTCACCAGATCGGGAACGCCAAAATCCGCGGGGCGCCCCGGACCAGGTGAAATCAAAATGACGCTGGGCGCAATCTGGCGGATCATTTCCGGCGGAAAACCCGCACGATACGTGACCACTTCGGCCCCAGTCTGACGCGCGTAGTTGGCCAGTGTGTGGATGAAGCAGTCGTCATTATCCACAAGCAACAGCCGCACGCCGGTTCCGTCCAGCTTGCGGGCTTCGACAGGCGGCTTCTCCGGTTTGGGCCCCAGGATTTTAAAAAAGCCGGTTGCTTTGAGCCGTGTCTCGCGCTCCTCCATTTCCGGCACGGAATCGTACAGCAGCGTGGCGCCAGCGGGATAAGTCGCCATCCCGTTTCGCAGATACGTCGTGCGAATCAGGATGCCGGTGTTAATGTCACCGCTCAGCGAGAGCATCCCGATTGCTCCGCCATACCAGCCGCGTGGTTGCTTTTCCAGGCTCTCGATGGCTTGCGCCGCCGCTTTCTTCGGAGCGCCAACCACCGTCACCGCCCACATGTGGCTCAGGAATGCGTCGAGAGAATCGAACCCTTCCTTGAGAAACCCCTCCACGTGATCCACGGTGTGAAACAGCGCCGCATACGATTCGATCACACGCCGCCCGATCACCTTGACGCTGCCCGGTTCGCACACGCGCGATTTATCGTTGCGGTCCACGTCCGTGCACATCGTGAGTTCCGACTCTTCCTTGGTCGAATTCAGCAAGTCGCGAATGGCAACTTCGTCGCGAATCGGGTCGCCGGTGCGCCGCGCGGTTCCGGAAATCGGGCAGGTCTCCACGCGCTGGCCTTCCACGCGCACGAACATCTCAGGGGACGCGCCTACAAGCTGTTCCTCGCCGAATTGCAGCAGAAATTCGTAGGGGCTCGGATTGGCGCGTTGCATCTGCTCGAACAGGGCGGAAGGCTTGCCGGAGTACGGCGTGCGGAAGGTCTGCTGCAGGATGACTTCGTAATAGTCGCCGCGACGCATGCCCTCGCGGATTTTCTCGACGCTCGCCATGTACTCTTCCGGCGTGTGATCAGACTCGATCGGTCCGGACGGAAGTTGTGGCGCGGCGGGAATTTCCTCAGCCGTACGCTCCAACGCCAAAGTCGAGAGTCCCTCAAAGTCGAAGTCGTATTGGTAGCGCTCGATCTGCTCCTTCTTGCGGTCCATGAAATAAATGTCGTCGCAGAGGAAAAGGTGTAGGTCCTTCTGGCCGCTGCGCGGCATTCGCTTCTCGATCGGGTCGAACTGAAACAGCAGGTCGTAACCGAACGCGCCCACTAAACCAAGCCGCGTGTCCTCTTCGTTGCGAAACTCTTGAATCAAAGCCCGCAGAATCGAGAAAACCGAAGGCTGCTTGCTGCGTTCCTCCTCGGGAAACAGTCTGGGCAGCGGCTTGAGTCGTCCGGCCAGCACACCGCCGCGCTCGAGTCCGAAGGCATCCCAGTGGGGATGATCGCGCAGCGCCGCCGCGAGCATCTGATTCAAGATTTCGCCGCGCGTGTTGAGCGGGCGGAACTCGATGCGGCGGTCAAACGCCAGGATCTCGAGCGGCGGCCGGGTGGAGGCAAAGTCCCAGCGCGAATACCTGCCCGGAAATTCGTAACCCGAAGACAGGTAAATGCCGCGATATGTATCCAGTTCGCGCAGCAGGTGCCGCAGGCCCTTGCGATAACTGCTCTTAGTCATCGTGCGGGCAACTGTAATTCCGTGCGGAGTCGAATACCGTAGTGTGCGCATCCCGAGACCCGTCCGGCTGGAACCGGTTTCCCTAGGATAGCAAAGGAATTAGCCGCGAATTACTCTGAATATCGCCCGGCGCTGGGTTACACTGGGTGTATGCGAATTCGTCACTCGCTTGCTGTGCTCGTCCTCGTCGCGTTTTGTGCCAGGGCTTCGTTCGCCCAACAGGTGCCGCGGCCCGCGGGCGAGTTCGCGATTTCCATGAGCAATGGAGGCCAGACCCTGCTTAGCCAGTATTCAGGCAAGGTCGTGCTGCTCATGTTCATGTTCACCACATGCCCGCACTGCCAGCACACGACCCAGCTGCTGAATCCGATCGCGAAGGAGTACGCATCTCGCGGCGTCCAGATCGTCGCCGCGGCGTTCAACGACGGTGCGGCCCAGTTGGTTCCGGGATTCATCGCACAATACCAGCCGGTGTTTCCGGTGGGCTATGCCACGCGCGAGCCGGTGAACGAGTATTTGCAGCACGCGCCGGGAAAACCAACCTACGTGCCGGAACTGGTCTTCATCGACCGGAACCGCGTGATCCGCGCGCAGATCACCGGCTCGGATGATTTTTTCAAGGACCAGGACAAGAACATCCGCGCGATGCTGGATACGCTGCTGAAAGAGCCGGTAGCAGCCAAAAAGACCACGGCCCACAAGAAGCGGTCGTAGCGGATCTCCGGTCGCCGCCATCCGCAAAGCGGTTTACGATATAAGCCATGCGGCGACGAGAACTCCTAACCACTGGGGCGGCGCTGTTGAGCGGCGCCGCGGCGGCGCGACCCCAACAACCTCCGCTACCTGAGCCTCGCATCACCCGATCGGTCATGCTATGGACGCTCAAGGGCTCATTCGAGGAAAAGCTGGAAGCCGCGTCGCAGGCGGGCGTGCAGTCGGTCGAGATGGTGGGCGAATACGCCAACTGGACCGATACCGACAGTGCGCGCATCAAGAAACTCGCCCGCTCCTTGCACCTGGGCATGGATGTCCTCATCGCCACTCCCGACTGGGGGCGGCGTCCGGTCTCGATGGTCGATCCCACGCAGCGTGACAACTTCCTCGCCGACGTACGCAACGCCCTCCGCTATGCTCAAGAGCTGGAAATTCCGCAGATTCTGCTCATGAGCGGCAATGCCATTCCCGGGCGGACCCATGACGAGCAATATGCGAGCCTGCTCGAAGGCGCCAAGCGCGCCGGCGACCTGGTGGCCGACGCCAATCGGACCGCCATCATCGAGCCACTGAATTCCCTCGTCAATCACAAGGGCTTTTTTCTCACCACCTGCGTGGAAGGCGCCAAGCTCGTCCGGCAGGTCGACAATCCGCATGTGCGCCTGTTGTTTGACATCTATCACGAGCAGGTGCAGATCGGGAACGTGATCCGCACACTTACCGAAGCCGCCGATATTGTCGCGGTGTTTCACGTGGCCGACAATCCGGGCCGCAATGATCCGGGCTCCGGCGAAATCAACTATCGGAACGTATACAAGGCCATCCGAAAGACAGGCTACACCGGCTATGTGGCCATGGAGTACCTGCCGCTCGGCGATCAGGTTCAGAGCCTGACGCAGGCATGGAACGATTTCCGTGCTGCGATGGTGTAAATGCGGCCATGCCTCGATTAGCACAGGTGAACTTTTACTACGACGTGGCAACGGCCGTTTCGCTGGCCATTGATTCCATTCGCGCGCACAAACTCCGCAGCTTTCTCACGCTTCTCGGTGTGATCATCGGTGTCGCCAGCGTGATTTTGGTGGGGGCCGCCATCGACGGGCTTGGCGTTTATGCAGAGAACATCACTGCCAAGGCCTTTGGCTCCGACAGCTATCTGATAGCGCAGATCGCGTCGGTCGGCCGCCTCACGCGCCGGCAGCTTGCCGATAAGCAGCGCCGCAACAAGCGCATTCGTCCCGACGATATCGCCTACCTTCGCGCCGTTACCGGCGACAGCATCATTTACAGCGCCTACAGCCAGCGTTTCGATGACGTGAAGGGCGAAAACCAGGTCTATGAGGGAGCGGTGATCCTGGGAGCCTCGAGCACACTTCCCGACATGCGCGATATCCCCGTGACCGAGGGCCGCTTTTTCACGGAGACCGAGGAGCGCATGCGGAAACCTGTCGCGGTGATCGGAGTGGACCTTCGCGACACACTGTTTGGCGGGGCTTCGCCCATCGGACGCACGATCCGGATTTCGGGCGTGGAGTTCACGGTTATCGGACTGCTTGAGCGCCAGGGTTCGTCATTTGGCCGCAGCCTGGACAATCCCGTTTACATGCCCATGACGCTTTACTACCAGTTATACGGCAGCCAGAGAGGCGCGGCTGTGTTTGGAAAGGCGCGACCGGATTCGCGCCTTACCATGGACGCAGCGCTCGACACTACGCGGTCCGCGTTGCGCAGCCGGTTCCACACGCCGCCTGGGCGGGAGGACAACTTCGACACATTGACTCCCGATTCGGTCCGCTCTTTTGTGGATCAGGTCCTGGGAGTGATCGCGGCCGTGGTCGTGCCGGTGACGAGCATCTCATTGGTGGTGGGCGGCATCGTCATCATGAACATCATGCTGGTGAGCGTCACCGAGCGCACGCATGAGATCGGGATTCGCAAGAGCCTTGGCGCGCGGAGAAGTGACATCATGCTGCAGTTCCTTACCGAGTCTGTAATCCTCTCGCTAACGGGCGGCATCATTGGCCTGGCGGCCGGCGCGCTGGTTGCCGTCGGCCTGTCGGCGCTGTTCGGAGCGACGCTCAAAGTCACCGTTCCATACGTGCTGCTCTCGATCTTCGTCTCGAGCGCGGTCGGAATCATTTCGGGCTGGTATCCGGCAAGGAGGGCGGCGCGCCTCGATCCCGTCGTGGCGCTGCGGGCGGAATGACTTCGCCGCTGCAGATCAGTCCAAGAGAAACGATGGTCATGGCGCTGAACGCCGTCTGGGCGCACAAGTTTCGTTCGGGGCTTACGATTCTTGGCATCGTGATCGGAATTACCACGGTGGTCACGGTGGCGTCGTTGTTGACCGGGCTCCGGCAAGGCATTGTGGACTTCTTCCAGGAGTTCGGCCCGGACAACATCTTCGTGGCCCGCGTCAGTGGCGATCCCAGCGGTCAGAACGCCCGGCCTAAGGAACTCAAGCGAAAACCGATCCGCCCGGAATATGCCGCCTACCTGAAATCCGTGGTGCGGTCGATCGAGGATGTGGGAACGAGCTTATTCATCCTCCCCCTTCCCGGCAGTGTTCCCATCGCCAAGGTTCCGGGCTTCGAATCCGATAACTTCTTTATCGCAGGCGCGACACCCAACTTGTATGACATCTCGCCGCGCGAGCTGCAGCAGGGCCGCATCTTCACCAGTGACGAGGCGGGCCGCGCGCAGCGTGTTGCCCTTCTGGGCTCCGGCATCGCCGAGGCGCTGTTCCCCGCCGGCGACGGGCTTGGGCGTTCGCTCTTCGTTGACGGTGGCGAATACACCGTCGTCGGCATTTTCGCGCCTGCGAAGGGCGGCTTCTTTGGTGAAAACGGGCTCGACCGCCAAATCGTCATTCCGCTCCAGACCGCGCGTCTCCGTTACCCGCAATCAACCAACTTCTTTCTCACCGCGAAAGCGCGGCCTGGGCTTCGGGCGGATGCGATCGAAGAAATCCGCGGAGCCTTGCGCAAGCTCCGTCACACCCCGCGAAATGAAGAGGATGACTTTACGATATCCACCGCCGACTCCATCATCGAGAACTTCGACAGGATCACCGGCATGATTGTGCTCATCTCCATCGCCATCTCGGGACTGGGCCTGCTGGTCGGCGGCATCGGCGTCATGAACATCATGCTGGTGAGCGTCACCGAACGGACTCGGGAAATCGGGGTGCGCAAGGCGATCGGCGCACGGCGGCGGGACATCGTCCTTCAATTCCTGAGCGAAGCGGTAACTCTTACGGGAGCGGGGGGCTTGATCGGAATTATTTTCTCCATCCTGGCGACGCTGCTGCTGAGCGTGCTATTCCCGAGCCTACGCTCAGAGGTCCCCGCCTGGGCGGTGATAACCGGCTTCAGCGTTTCCGTTGCGGTAGGCGTCTTCTTCGGTGTTTGGCCAGCCGTCACCGCATCTCGCCTGGATCCGGTAGATGCCCTGCGTTACGAATAAACATCGTGTGGCGATGGATGGTGAATACCCTTAGGGATTTGCCTGAATGGACATACGTTTCCTGAAGCCGGGAAACGTATGTTTTTCCACATTAGATAAAATTTGCAGGAAAAAATTGCTCTTTGGAAGGCGAGGGCGGGCTCCCGACCCGCCCTGGATTTAACGCTGTGCCTGGGTCTGCATGCCTGGAAGTTCGGCAGTGAATAGGCGAACCTCGACCCTGCGGTTCTTGGCGCGGGCTTCGCGATTCCGTCCTTCATCGGCCGGCTTTTCCTTGCCCAAACCAACATCCTGGATGCGAAATACCGGAATGTTGTGCTGGGTCACCAAGTAAGCCATCACGCGCTCGGCGCGGCGGCGGCTCAAGGCATCGTTATAGGCGGAAGGGCCGGTTTTGTCCGTAAAGCCTTCGATGGTAATGAAAAAGCGCTTCGCGCTCGAGTGCTCTTGGACAAATTGGTCTAACTGCTGTTTCGCCTCCGGCGTTAGAGAGTCTTTGTTAAAGCCGAACGGAACGACGGTTTCGGCAGCCATCTTGTAGTCGTCCAGATTGCCGAGGGTCTGCTGTAGCGAACCGATCTGCTGCGTATTCTGGTTCGCCCGGTTTTGCGCATCGCTGGCGGTCTGTTGAGCCGTCTTGGCCGCAGTCATGGCATCGGCGGCCGCTTTCTCAGCCGACATGGCTCGTTCCTTGGCCGCGTTAATGCCGGTTTCGTGCCGTTCAAGATCCTTCTTTGCTTCCTCGATGGAAGTACCTTGCTTATTCGTTTGATCGGCTACCTGATCGACCTTAGTTTGGATGGGGGATGTAGTTTGCTGGACATACTTCTTGGTGGCGCACCCACCGGAGACCAGCCCCCCGATCACGATGATCGTTAAGCCTAGAAATTTGTTCATTAGAGTGACCTCCCTGCCAAGACCAGAGCAATTTCGTGGCCTTTCACCGGACAACGCAAAAAAGGTAGAATGATCCTTAACGTTTCTTCACCTCAACAGAGCACACCTTCGCACGGGGGAAGGTTAGCACCTCGGGTAGGTACCCGGAGAAAGGCACACATGACTGAAAACGAGGCATCCGTAAACCGGAGGGATTTCATGAGAAAGGCGGCAGGCGTCAGTGCGGCGCTGGGAGTCGCCACCAACGCATTCGCCGCGCGTCCGGCAAAAGCAGCGAGTGGGCGTGTGATCGGCGCGAATGACAGGATCAATGTTGGAGTCATCGGAGTCGGCGGCCGCGGGTCGTACCTGGCGCACACTTTCGCCGGAATCGGCGAGCGCACCAACGACTGCAAGGTCGTCGGCGTTTGTGACGTCTATGAAAAACGCAAGCGCAAGAATGCGGAGAGCCTGAAGTGCGAGGGCTTCCTGGATTACCGGGAAGTGATCAGCCGGCCGGACATCGATGCGATCGTCGTGGCCACGCCCGATCACTGGCACGCGAAGATCGCGCTCGAGGCCATGGATCAGGGCAAGGACGTGTATCTTGAGAAGCCCATGTGCCACACGATTGAAGAAGCCAAGCAGCTTGCCGCAACCGTGCGTGAGACCAAGCGCGTGCTGCAGGTCGGTTCACAAACCACGTCCGCCGAACAGTGGTGGAAGGCGAAGAAGGCTATCGCGGACGGCATGATCGGCCAGATGCTCATGAGCCAGGGCTCGTATCACCGCAACTCAGTGGAAGGTGAGTGGAACTGGCCCATCGATGCCGATGCCGGGCCCAACGGCAAGGACGAGAATTACATCGACTGGAAGATGTGGCTGGGATCCGCGCCCAAACGGCCGTACGACGCCGACCGCTTCTTCCGGTTCCGCAAGTACTGGGATTACTCGGGGGGCATTGCGACGGATCTGTTCTTCCACGTCGTGGCGCCGCTGAACATCTGCTGGCCCGAGCCGCAGTTCCCCTATCGCGTGATGTCTTCAGGCGGCATCTACGTTTTCAAAGACGGCCGCGAGGTACCCGACACATTCAACCTGATGGCAGACTTCGAAAAGAAGCACTCGCTGGTGTTGAGTTCTTCGATGGCCAATTCACAGCACATCCCCGGCCTGATTCGCGGCCACGATGGCACCATCATTATGGTGGATCACGGCAAGTTCGAAGGCGAGACCGATCATATTACAGTCAAGCCGGAGAAACGCGTCATCAGCGACGAGTACAAGGCCAAGTGGGGCGATAGCGACATCACCATTCCGGTTACCGAAAAGCCCGAGTGGGCGCACATGCAGAACTTTCTGGATTGCGTGCGCAGCCGCCAGAAACCCGTGCTGGACGTCGAAACCGCACTCCGCGCGCAGGTCACCATTTCGATGTCGGTGCAATCCTACCGCGAAGGGCGCGTCCTCTATTGGGACGACAAGGCCATGAAGGTAGTGCCCAAGCCGCCGAAGGCGCTGGCGTAAGCGCTGGATTGTTGATCTAAACGAAAACCGCCGCAAACATCAGAGTGGGCTTGGCCCGCCGTGGCTTTACCTCACGCGGATCGAGCAGATGTTCGGGTGTGAACTTCGTCTTCGACCATTTCGAATCCGCATCGAACGCGATGCCGATGAAGTAGCCGTCATCTCGCCAGTAGCAGAAGCGCACCGAACCACAGAACTCGCTCTTTCCGCACAACAGGCGCACGCGGACATTCTCCGACACGGAGATTTCGCACTGCACGCAGGCGCCGGAAGCTGAGATGTTCTCGAGCACGCCGGTTTCGCGGTGCTGACGGTGCGCATCGTCTGACCAGCAGAGGGTCACCAAATCGGCGCACAGAAAGCGCGGTTCCGAACGCTGCTCGGCCATGCTTCAGTAAGGAGGCCCCAGGCGCGAGAACTCGAAGCGCGACGGATCGTGCCCGCGCGCGGTCAACTGCCGGACGCACTCTTCCACTGAGTCGCCAATGGCTTCGATCCGGCGCAGCGGCAGGGCCTCCGGCGTGTAGATTTCGAGGGCGATGAACTTCCCGACGAGCGCCAGGCGCTCTTCGAGATTCAATCGTTCAGGAGCGCGCCCGATGGCGTGTTTGGGATCACTGGCTGCGGAGACAGGCATGGTGGAAAGCATCGTATTGTACCAAACCGGGTGCTTCGAAAAACGGCGCTATGCGCCGCCGAGTTTGCCGCGCAGCACGATGATGGATGCCTTGGGAAGCCGATAGAGCGTTTCGGCGCCGCCCGTCACCGACGATTTTGAAGGGGGGCCATCGGGGTCTGCATGGCCGCTGGCTCTGTCGCCGTGCCACTGATATTCGGTGGCTCCAAAAATGATGCGGTCCACTTTGCCCGAGAAACGGCGGTCGCGCTGCGTAGTGGGGTCTCGGAAGATCAACCTGACCGCGTGTTCCTGATCGTGGTCTTTGTTGATGAGCATGACGGACCATTGTCCGTCGGGCCTCTCGATGGCGTACGCGGTAACCAGCAAGTTCCCGGCTGCATCTTTTACGTCGCTCGAAACGCGATAGAGCCGGTGAACTTGATCGACCGGCTGCGCCCACTCCTTGGTAATCACCTGTGCTGCCAGATACTGCGGTGGATATCCCTTGACGCGGTAGTCTTTATCGAGCATGAGGAAGCCGCCGCGGCCGCCCGGTGACGGCATGTAGTGGAAGTAGTAGGTTCCGCCAGCGCCGGCGGTCATCATCGATCCAACGTAATCCGCCAGCCAAAGACCGCTCTTGACGTCCTCGGGCCCGGAACCTCCTCCCATGTTGCCTTCCGTCATGAAGTAGGGAAGATTCGCCGGCAGGCCATTGTCCTTCCACGCCTGAACCACGTGATTGACGAAGCCGGGCTCCAGGTACAGGTCACTCCAGGAGCCTTTCCCCCGCCGGTCTTGGAAGGGGTAGTGTTCGAAGGAGAAAAACGTGAAATCGTTCATCCGCCTGTGCGCTTTCAGGTAATCCAGAAATCGGCCGAGCCAAGAAACTTTCCCCGCCACGTCCGGCCAGACCTCGACATCCCCAAACGTTCCCTCAAAGGCCGGCCCGCCCAGCGGCGCTTCGGGAACAAGCTTGTGGATCGCCGCGGCGAATTGCAGGTAGAGGGCGCCATAGTCCTCAGGGAGCATATGTTGCCCATCAGCCTCTTCTCCCATTTCAATCCACGAGATCGGATAGTGCCGCTTGTAGAGATATGCGATCTCGGCGGCTGCATCTTCGGGCGCCCCATATAACATCGCAATCGGGACCATCGTGGGAAGTCCACGAGTGATGCCGCTGGTGAAGAACAGATCGAATCCGATCTGGTCTCCTCTTGAATAATCCAGATCGGAGGCCGCGTGCCACGGGTCCACGGAAGAAGGCCAGGTAACGGTCTGCTGGCGGCTCGGCAAATGTTTGACGACGTCGGTAAACCGGCTGTCGGCGGAAAGAGTTCCCACGTATAGTTCGTTGATGGCGTACCCGACGCAATTGCGATTGTCAGCGTCGCCGTGCGTGTCGCAGGTGCCGGAAGACTCCGTCATCCAGATGCGCAGATACCGCACGGGAATCATCCAGGAAACGAGTTTCAGCGTGACGGTCCCTCCCTTCCCGTCCGTAATGGTTCCTTTCGGGTACGTTTGCCACGTCCCCTTGGTTGTTCCGTCGTAGAAGGGCTCCTCCTCGCCCGTCCAGAATTGAACCGCATAGCGCCGCGCGTACGGATTGGTCCAGGCAATGCGGATGGCGTTGACCTCGACCTTTTTGCCCAGATCAATCATGATCCACTGAGGGTGCAGCGAATCGTCCTCGCCGGTGAAGGGCCTCGTCAAGTACGGATTGCTCTTCCAGTACGATTTCGGATCGCCGTCCGTAAGCCGCGACCAGCCGTTTCCGTCGCCCTGGCTGAAGCCGCGGTGCGGCAGCGGGTAAGCCCAGGAGTGACGGATCATTTCATCACTGGGCTCCGCGCTGCCGGTAAAGTAGCCCTCCTGCTTTTCCGAATTGCTCCAGGTGCCCTGTGCGTTCCAGTGCCAGGCCTCAACCATGAGCTCCGTATTCTGGCGATAACTCACGGTCTGCCACCCCGCGCCCAGGATCTCCTTGAGCACTGGGCCAGTCAACAACTTGTCCGTGTTTTTTTCGAATTCCTCCTTGGAGAGCCGCCGGTTGCCGGCGGATGGAGCGCCAGTCCCCGCTCTCAGCCGGTCGATGGCGCCGCCCAGCGCCCGCAACGGGCTGAATGAATTTACGGCGTGCGATGGCGCCGCATCAACAACGATCGTCTGCGCCGCAGATGGACTCGCCGGCCAAAGGAACGCGCCAATACCGAGGCAAAGTCCGGGAACGTGTCTTCGTATGTGAGAGAACATGATCACCTCCTTGATCTGGAGACAGCGCCTGGTGAGCATCTCGCTTCCATCAAAGACAGATAGTACTTCACGCCGCCTGTTCTTTGAAGGTTCCGTGAAAATCACTCAGTGGCGATCGTGGCCCGGAATTCGCGCTCTGGACTGTGGTACGTACGAGCAGCAACCGCAAGAGAGCGGTTGCTCTGTCTCGTCGTCGCTGGATTTGTCCGGTACAATGCAGACGAGAGTCGAAGCAAAAACGTAATCATGCGCAATCATTCCAACACCATCTTCATTACGGGAGGCGGCTCAGGCATCGGGCGCGGCCTGGCCGAAGCGTTCCACAAACTCGGCAACCACGTGATCATCGGCGGGCGGAGAGAGGCTGTGTTAGGCGATATCTGCGCTGCAAATTCCGGTATGAGCTACGTGGTCCTGGATGTTGCGAATTCAGAGAGTATCCGGACAGCCGCAGGCTCCGTCGTGTCCAGGTTCCCGGCACTGAACTGCGTGATTAACAACGCCGGCATCCAGAGAGTGCACGACTTTTCGAAGGCCGGCGGCATTGATGAATCCGGCATGGCGGCCGAGATTGAAACCAACTTGCTGGGCCTCATGCGGGTGTGCGCTGCGTTCCTTCCACATTTGAGCCGCCGGCCCGAGGCAACCCTGATCAACATTTCATCGGGACTCGCTTTCGTTCCTCTGGCGCGCGTCCCGGTTTATTGCGCGACCAAGGCCGCGACCCATTCGTTCTGCATTTCTCTGCGGCATCAACTGAAACACACCAGTGTCAGAGTGGTGGAACTGATCCCGCCGTGGGTCGACACGAATCTGGACCAAGGCAGACCCAGGCCGGCGGGCCGGGCGCCGATGCCATTGCCTGAGTTTATCTCGGAGGCGATGGAGGGCCTTTCCGGAGATGCTGATGAAGTTTCTGTCGGTGATGCGAAGTTTCTTTACGCGAGCGCCGGAACAGGTGAAGCGTTCATCAAGACGTTCTCGCGAATGAATCCCTAGAGCGAGAACCTTTGCGGGCTTGACACCTATCCCCCGCAAGCAAGTCCAGCAGCCAAGTATCTCCATCATGGTCTCCGGTTAGCTGCTTACTATCCATCAAGTACTTTATACTTCCCGGAGTTAGCGTGACTGATCCGGTCCGAGTTTTGTCGGCCGGCTGGTGAAAATGTTCGGCGATTTTACGGCTCGAGCGTGAAGGCGTAAAGAGAATCGCCCGCGCCCACCACCAGGTACTGCTGGCCATCGAGAAGATATGTCTCCGGGCCGTTGCTGAGATCGTCGGCGAGACCGGCGTGCCAGAGGATGTCACCGTTTGCGGGATCAAATGCCACCAGGTGCTGCGCGCCGTCACCAGTGAACAGCAGTTTCCCCGCTGTGGTCAGAATGCCCACGGCTCCGCCGGTGAAAAGATAATGGTGGTCCCAAACGATCTTGCCGGTTTTGATGTCGATCGCCTCCAGGTCACCGCCCAGGTGCCCGGCGTCGCGCTCGGCCGCGCCCCATCCTTCGGGATGTGGATCGGTGTCGGTCAAGTAGAAC
>Ga0335070_10000670_pt1 | contig 38741 bp, 25 predicted proteins | sample Lox_Sample_13_FD_206722 | JGI IMG/M metagenome (GOLD analysis project Ga0335070, IMG submission 206722) | Soil microbial communities from Loxahatchee National Wildlife Refuge, Florida, United States - Lox_Sample_1.3 | ecosystem: Environmental > Terrestrial > Soil > Wetlands | place: USA... | reverse complement strand
GGAGCAGCATCGTGCCCGAGAGGAAGAGCGAGGCGCGCATCAACGGCACCGGGCCCCAGCGGTCGGCCAGCCGCCCGGCGAAGGGCCCGGCCACGATCGCGCCGGCGCCGTAGAGGAAGAGGAGGAAGCCCGCCCGCTCCGGCGAGAAGCCGCGCTCGCGCGTCAGGTAGAGGATCAGGAACGAGAGGACCATGGACCCGGCGCGGTTGACGAGCGTCGACGCGCACACGATCCAGACGGGCCGCGGCAGGTCGCCCAGGCTCTTCCAGTGCTTCAGCATCGGCTCGTCCTTTGGTACGGGCGGGCGCGGCCCGAGTTCTCAGCCGCGATGCAGGAGACGCGCCAGGAGCCACGCCGCGAGCGCGAGGGCGCCCATGAACCCGAGGACGTACAGGAGGATGGGGAGGAACGGGGTCTGGCGAGGGTCGTCCGGGTCCGGCCGCGGCCCGCCGGCGTCATCCATGGAGGCCGTGCGCGGCGAGCCAGCGCTCGGCGTCGATCGCGGCCTTGCAGCCCTCGCCGGCGGCCGACACCGCCTGCCGGTAGGTCGGGTCCGCGACGTCGCCCGCCGCGAAGACGCCGTCGACCGATGTGGCCGTCGACGGGTGCTTGATCTTGACGTAGCCGACGTCGTTCAATTCGAGCTTCCCGCGGAAGATCGCCGTGTTGGGCGAGTGGCCGATGGCGACGAAGACGCCCTGGGTCGCGAACGGGGACTTCTCGCCGGTGCGCGTGTCTTCGAGCGTCACGCCGGTGACGCCGCCCGGGCCTCCCTGGATGTCGGCGATCGTCGCGTTGAGCTTCCACGCGATCTTCGGGTTCAGGCGCGCGCGGTCGAGCATGATGCGCGAGGCGCGGAACTCTTCGCGGCGGTGGACGATCGTGACCTTCGACGCGAACTTCGTCAGGAAGGTCGCCTCTTCCATCGCGGTGTCGCCTCCGCCGACGACGACGACTTCCTTGTTCTTGAAGAAGAACCCGTCGCAGGTCGCGCAGGCCGAGACCCCGTGGCCCATCAGCTTCTTTTCCGCCTCGATGCCGAGGAGCTTCGCCGACGCGCCCGAGGAGACGATGACCGCGTCCGCCGTGATCGAGCCGCCGGAATCGAGCGTCAGGCGGAACGGACGGTTCGCGAAGTCGACTTCCATGACCGTGTCGAGGACGACCTCCGTGCCGAACCGCCTGGCCTGCTCGCGGAAGATCTCCATGAGCTCGGGTCCCTGGATCCCGTCGCGGAAGCCCGGGTAGTTCTCGACCTCGGTCGTGATCGTGAGCTGGCCGCCCGGCTGAGGTCCCTCGAAGACGACGGGGAAGAGCTCGGCGCGCGAGGCGTAGAGTGCGGCGGTCCAGCCCGCGGGGCCGGAGCCGATGATGGCGACGTGGTAGTGCGACTTGGTCGGTGCCATGGCGCGGGGAGAATATCAGCCAGCGGGGCCTGTATCATCGGGAGCGATGCGGCCGGTGCTGTCGTCGAAGCTCGCGGAATTCGGCACGACGATCTTCACCGAGATGACGCGCCTGGCCAACGAGCACGGCGCGATCAACCTGGCCCAGGGCTTCCCCGACTTCGACGGTCCCGAGTTCGTCAAGGAAGCGGCGATCGCGGCGATCCGCGCCGGCCACGGCCAGTACGCGCGCATGTCGGGAATTCCCGAAGTCCACCGCGCGCTGGCGGCGAAGTACCGGCGCGACCGGGCGCTCGACTACGCGCCGGACACCGAGATCGTCGTCACCTCGGGAGCCACCGAGGCGATCTTCGCGGCGATCCAGGGCGTGTGCGACGCCGGCGACGAAGTCGTCCTCTTCGAGCCCTACTACGACTCGTACAAGGCGAGCGTCCGCATGGCGGGCGCCGTGCCGCGCGTCGTGACGCTCGAGGTCCCCGACTGGCGGTTCGACCCGGCCGCGCTCGAGGCGGCGTTTGGCGAACGCACGCGGGCGATCCTCGTCAACACGCCGCACAACCCGACGGGGAAGGTCTTTTCGCCGGACGAGCTCGAAACGATCGCGCGCCTGTGCCGCGCGCGGGACGTCGTCTGCGTCACCGACGAGGTCTACGAGCACCTCGTGTACGAAGGGCGGCACGTGCCGATGGCGTCGCTGCCCGGCATGCGGGAACGGACGATCACGATCTCCTCGTTCGGCAAGACCTTCTCGCTGACGGGCTGGAAGATCGGCTGGGCGCTCGCGCCGCCCGAGCTCGCGGCCGCCGTGCGCTCGGCCCACCAGTTCGTCACGTTCGCGACGGCCACGCCGCTGCAGCACGGCGCCGCCGCCGCGCTCGCGGCCGGCCCCGAGTACTACGAAGCCCTCCTCGAGACGTACCGCGACCGGCGCGACTACCTCGTGCGCGAGCTCGGCCGCCTCGGCTTTGACGTACGCGCGCCGCAGGGCGCGTACTTCGTCTGCGCCGACTTCCGGGCGTTCGGCTTCGACGACGACCGCGCGTTTGCCCGGCACCTGATCGAGAAGGCCGGCGTCGCCGCGATCCCGCCGTCGGTCTTCTACGACCACGCCGGGCACGGCCGTTGCTACGTCCGCTTCGCTTTCTGCAAGAAGCGCGAGACGCTCGAGGCGGCCGTGGCGAGACTGGAGGCCCTGTGCGCCTAGCCCTCGTCCAGATGGATCTCGCCTGGGAGGACGTCGCGGAGAACCATCGCCGCGCGCGGCAGCGTCTCGAAGAAGCCCGGGCGCGGGGCGCGCGCCTGGCGCTGCTTCCCGAGATGTTCTGCACCGGGTTCTCGATGGAGTCGGAGAAGATCGCGCAGGCGCCGGGCGGCCCGTCGGAAGCGTTCCTGCGCGGCGCGGCGCGGGAGCTCGGTCTCTGGGTCCTCGCCTCGATTCCGGAGGCGGGCGCGCCGAAGCCGCGCAACATGGCGCTCCTCGCGGCGCCCGACGGCTCCGTGGAGCGGTACGCCAAGATCCACCCCTTCACCTTCGGGGGAGAGCACCGCGTCTACACGGGAGGCGATCGCGTCGTCACGACGGCCGTCGAGGGCGTGCGCGTGACGCCGTTCGTCTGCTACGACCTGCGCTTCCCGGAGCCATTCCGCCTCGCGGCCGAAGAGACGGATCTCTTCGCCCTCGTCGCCAACTGGCCGGACGCCCGGCGCGAGCACTGGCGGACGCTGCTGCGGGCCCGCGCGATCGAGAATCTCTGCTACGTCGCGGGCGTCAACCGCGTCGGCGAGGGCGGCGGCCTGCGCTACGCGGGCGACTCCGCCGTGATCTCGCCGTGGGGCGAGGTGCTCGCCGAGGGCGACGCGTCCGACGCGGTGCTCGTGGCCGACGTGGACCCCGCCGCCGTCCGCGACGCCCGCGCGAGGTTTCCGGCGCTTTCGGACCGGCGCCCCGAGGCGTACCGGCGGTAGGGCCTACGGCCCGTAGAGCGGCAGCCCGAACGTCTTGACGAGAAACACGGCCATCTGGCCGCGGGTGTTCGGATTGCCCGGACAGTAGTCGCCGCCGCCGCAGCCGCCGGTGATCTGCTCGGCGGCGAGCCGCTCGATCCAGTTGGCGTACTGGGAAGGGCACGGCACGTCGCCGAAGACTCCCGCGCACGTCGGCGGCACGTAGGCCGAGCCGTGCTCGGACTTCAGAAGGAAGACGGCCATCTGGGCGCGCGTGACGGGATTGGAGGGACAGTAGTCGCCGCCGCCGCACCCGCCGGTGATTCCCTCGCGGGAGAGCTCCTCGATCCAGTCGGCGAACGGTGATGGGCAGGGAACGTCGCCGAAGACTCCGGTGCACGCCGGCGGCACGAACGCCGCGCCGTTTTTCGACTTGAGGAGGAAGACGGCCATCTGGGCGCGGGTGACCGGGTTCGTCGGGCAGTAGTTGCCGCCGCCGCAGCCGCCCGTGATGCCGTTGTGGAACAGGTTCTCGATGAACGCGTAGAAGGCGTTCGTGGTCGGGACGTCGGGGAACGACTCGCCGACGTGGAGTGTCCAGGTCTTCGTCACGAGGTTCGACAGCGCCTCGTCGAAGGTCACGTCCCAGTGCGGGGCCGGGCGCGTGCCGGCGACCGTGACCGTGTAGCAGTTGCCGGTCGAGTGGAAGCAGTCGACGATGGAGCCGGCGGGATCGCCGGAGGTGTAGTCCGCCGTGGCGTCGGCGAGCGTGTACGTCGGGCCGGCCGGACCCGTGAGATTCGTCGCGGCGCCCGTGAAGCCCGCCGGCGCGTACTTTTTCCACGAGGGCTCCACCTGGACGGTCTCGCCCGCTTCGAGGACGCCGTTCAGGTTCGACGACGTGCCGGTCCCCTGGTGCGCGTCGACTGCCATCGGGTGCGCCGCGTCGAAGTGGACCGGGCGCGCGACGATGTCGTCGAAGCCGTCGCCGCCGGCGGCCTGACCGGTGACGAGGGCTTCCGTCGGCGAGCCGAGCGCGACGGCGCCGCGAGAGGCGCCCGGCAGGATCGGGAACTGGGAGCCGACCTTCGCGCCCGCCGCGTTGAAACGCTGGCCGAACACGCCGCCGGCCAGGAAATCGTCCCACACGACGAAGAAATTTCCCGCCGCGTCCTCGGCGAGCGCGGTGTTCTGCTGATTCCCCGTGGTCACGGTGTTGACCAGGAACTCGCCGCCGAGAGCGGTTCCGGACGCGTCATAGCGCCGGCCGAAGACCCCGTAGCCGTCGCCGTCCTCGCCGCCGGCGCCCTGCCAGACCACGACGAAGCCGCCGGAGGAATCGATGCCCACCGCCGGCGAGGATTGCCGGCCGGTCGTGTAGGTGTTGACGAGAAATTCGCCGCCGACCTTCGTGCCGGTCTGGTCGTAGCGCTGCGCCGAGATGCCGCCGTCCGAGCCGTCCTCGCCGTCGTTGACCCAGCTCACGACGAACTGGCCCGCGGCGTTTCGCGCGACCGCCGGGTAGTTCTGGAAGCCGGTCGTGTACGTGTTGACCTGGAAAACGCCGCCGTCCAGAGCGCCCGAGGCCGCGACGCGCTGGCCCGAAATCTGGCCGTCGGGCGTCACCCAGACGACGACGAAGTCCCCGCCGGGCGTCATGGCGACGCGCGGGAAATACCCCGAGCCGATGGGAACGGGGCTGCCGAGCGACGTGCCGGCGCTGGAGAAGCGCCGGAAGCGCACCGCCCTCGTCGGCCCGTTCGTCGCGCTCCAGACGACGACGAAGTTGCCGGCGCCGTCCATCGCGGCGTCCGGGTCCCGCTGGTCGCCGGCGGTCGCCGTGTCGACCTGAAATTCGGGCGAGACGCTCCCGACCGCGGGCACGAACTGCTCGAAGACGCCGTAGCCGTCGCCGTCCTGCCCGTCGCTCTGCCACGCCACCTCGAAATCGCCGGCCGCGTCCATCGCCACGTGGGCGTACTCCTGGCGGTTGGTCGTGTAGGAGTTGACCTGGAACTGCGGTCCGAAGGCGGGCGTCTGCGCCCGCGCGGCGGCGGCGGCCGTCATCAGGAGGCAGGCCAGAGCTCTCGGAGAACGCACGAAGCCTCCTCGAACCGGAGCGAGCGTCGGGAAGCGCCGGCCCGACTAGGGCGGATACAACTCGAGGCCGAACGTCTTCGTCAGGAAGACCGCCATCTGGCCGCGGGTGTTCGGATTCGTCGGGCAGTAGTCGCCGCCACCGCAGCCGCCCGTGACGCCCTCGGCGGCGAGCTGCTCGATCCAGTCGGCGAACTGCGAGGGGCAGGGCACGTCGCCGAAGACTCCGTGACACGTCGGCGGCGCGTAGGTCGAGCCGTGCTCCGCCTTGAGGAGGAAGACGGCCATCTGGGCGCGCGTGACGGGGTTCGACGGACAGTAGTCGCCGCCGCCGCAGCCGCCGGTGATTCCTTCCTTGTAGAGCTGCTCGATCCAGTCGGCGAACGCCGAGGGGCACGCCACGTCGCCGAAAACGCCGGCGCAGGCGGGCGGGAGATAGCCGGCGCCGTGCTCGGACTTCAGGAGAAACACGGCCATCTGGGCGCGGGTGACAGGGTTCGACGGACAGTAGTCGCCGCCGCCGCAGCCGCCCGTGATCTCGTTGTGGAAGAGGGTTTCGATGAACGAATAGAAGCTGTTCGTGACCGGGACGTCCGGGAAGCTCTCGCCGACGTGGAGCCGCCACGTCTTGATCATGCCCGTCGAGAGAAGCTCGTCGAACTCCGCGTCCCAGTGAGGCGCGGGCCGCGCGCCCGACACCGTGACGAGGAAGCAGTCCGCGGTGGCGGCGAAGCAGTCGGTCCTCACGCCGGCGCCGATCGAGCCGTAGTCGGCCGTCGCGTCGTCGAGCATGTAAGTCGGCCCGGCCGGGCCGCGGATGTTCGACGCGGCGCCGCTGAGGGAGAACGGCGCCGCCAGGACGTTGTCCCAGCGGGGTGCGACCTGGACGGTTTCGCCCGCCTCGAGCACGCCGTTGGCGTTGGAGTTGCTGCCGGTGACCATGCGGACGTCCACGTCGGCGAAGTGGGCCGAGGGGGCGCTGACGCGCGCGAAGATGTCCTCGGCAATGCCGGCCGCACCGCCCCACGCGATGACGAAGTTGTCGTGGTGGTTCATCGCGATCGACGGGATCTCCTGCGCACCGGTCGTGGCGACGTTGACCTGGAACTCCGTCGAGACGCGCGCCGCCGTGGAGTCGAACGCCTGGGCGTAGACGCCGAAGTCGTCGCCGTCCTGGCCGTAGCTCCTCCACGTGCAGACGAAGTTGCCCTCGGGGTCCATGGCGATCGCCGGGAAGTCCTGAACGTCGGACGTGTAGGTGTTGACCGGAAACTCGGCGGTCAGCGGCGCGCCGGTCGGGTCGAAGCGCCGCCCGAACACGCCGTCGAGACTGCCGTCCTGGCTCAGGCTGTCCCAGACGACGACGAAGTTGCCGGCGCCGTCGGTGGCGACGACGGGCTCGCGCTGCGGTCCGGTCGTGACCGTGTTGACCGCGACCTCGCCGGTCACCGGGTTGCCGCTGGCGTCGAACCGCCGCGCGAAGACGCCGTAGTCGGAGCCGTCCTGGCCGTAGCTCTCCCACGCGACGACGAACTGCCGGTTCGCGTTCATCGCCACGACCGGATAGCCCTGGTTTCCGGTCGTGTACGTGTTGACCTGGAATTCCGTGCCGACCTTGTTGCCGGAGGCGTCGAAGCGCTGGCCGAAAACCCCGTAGCCGTCGCCATCCTGGCCGTAGCTGCTCCAGACGACGACGAATTCGCCCGAGGGCGCCATCGCGACCGACTGACCGATGACGTACTGGGAGTCGGTCGTGTAGGTGTTGACCAGGAACTCGGGACCGACGGGACTGCCGCCGACGTAGCGCCGGGCGTAGACCTCGCTGTCGGTCGCGTTGAGCTGACCGTAGCTCGTCCACACCACGACGAAGTCCCCGTTTCGATCCGCCGCGACCCAGGAGTTGTACTGACCGCCGGTCGTGTACGTGTTGACGGCGAACTCGCCGGAAAGCGGATTTCCGCTCGAATCGAAGTAGCGGGCCGCGACACCGTAGCCGCTGGCGTCGTAGGTGTCCCAGGCGACGACGAAATCGCCGGCGCCATCCATGGCGACCGAGGACAGGTACTGGAATCCGGTCGTGTTCGTGTTGACGGGAATCTCGGGACTCATCGGCGGGCCTTGCGCGAGTGCGGCCGTCGAGGCGAGCAGAGCGAACGCGACAAGAAGCAGGGAACGGCGCATGCCTTCCTCCCCGAGCTTTGGGCGAAGCATATAGAAAAGAGAGGGCCAGCCGAAGCCACCGACCGGCCGCTGCCCGTTTAGCGTCCGTTCAGTTCGCGCGACGGGCGCGCCCGGGGCGCTCGGTCTAGCGAGCCGCGGCCGCCGAGGCGAAAGCCGCGAGCGCCTCGACGCCGCCCGCGATCATCTCTTCCGACACCGAGAACGAGAAGCGCAGGTGACCTTCGCCCTCGGCGCCGAAGACGACGCCGGGCACCGTGGCGATCTTCGCCTCGTCGAGCAGCGTCCGGGCGGCCTGGCGCGAGTCGGACCCGAGCCAGCCGGGGATCGTCGGGAAGAGATACAGCGCCGAGCGCGGCGCCTCGATCCCGAAGCCGGCCGCCTTCAGACCCGAGACGAGTTTGTCGCGCCGTTCGCGGTAGCCCTTCTTCCACTCGGCGACGTACTCGGTGCCGCGCGCGAGCGCCGTGACGGCGGCCCACTGGGTCGGCGTCGACACGCCGTTGGTCGTGTAGAGGAGGACCGTCTGGATGGCGGACCGATACCGCTTCGGCGCCACGACGTAGCCGAGGCGCCAGCCCGTCATCGAGTAGCTCTTCGAGAGCGTGTAGGCCGTGATCGTGCGCTCGAACATCCCGGGCAGCGACGCCATCGCCGTGACCGGGTCGCCCTCGTAGACGAGGTCCTCGTAGGCCTCGTCCGAGATGACCGCGAGGCCGCGCTCGGCGGCAAAGGCCGCGACTTCCTCGACTTCCCGCCGGGAGAAGACGTCGCCGGTCGGGTTGGCGGGGGAGTTCCAGTAGAGGACCTTCGTCTTCGCGGTCGTCTTCGCGGCGAGCGCCGCCGAAAGCCCGCCGCGCCGGGCCGCTGCCGTCGGGACGAGAACGGGCTTCGCCTCGTGGTACGCGATCAGGTCGACGATCGGCGTCCAGTAGGGCGAGAACATCAGGACCTCGTCGCCGGGGTCGAGGAGCGCGGCGAATCCGGCGTAGAGGCCCTGCATGCCGCCGTTGACGACGACGGGACTCTCGTCATCGGCGGGAATGCCGTTGCGGTCGCGCACCTTGGCGAGGATGGCCTGGCGCAGCTCCGGGATTCCGGACGAGGGCGCGTAGCGCGTCTGGTTGCGGGCGAGCGCCTCGCCCATCGCGGCCTTGACCGCCTCGGGCGTGTTCATCCAGGGCTCGCCGCCTTCGAAGCGCCAGACCTTCTGGCCGGCGGCGAGCAGCTCCATGACGCGATTCCGGACCCGGACGATCTCCGAGAACCCGACGCCCTCGAAGCGCCGTGCCGGCCGGGGAAACTCGCCGTCGCTCATCGGACGCTCACACCACGCGGCGCCGGCCGGGGCCCATGGCGAAGTACAGGATCATGCCGATGAACGGCAGCAGGAGGACGAGCAGGAACCACAGGATCTTCGTGGTCCCGTCGGCCGAGCTCTTCAGGATCGACACGATCGCGATGATGTCGAGGACGAAGACGACGAGTCCGATCAGGCGGAACATCACGGCCTCCCCGCGTTCGGGTATCCGCCGAACGCCGTCACAGCTTCTCCGAGATGGCCTTCTGCTGCGTGAACAGGTACAGGTACTCGCGGCCGCCGGCCTTGGAATCCGTGCCCGACATGTTGAACCCGCCGAACGGGTGGACGCCGACGAGCGCCCCGGTGCACTTGCGGTTCAAATAGAGGTTTCCGACGTAGAGCTCGCGCTTCCCGCGCAGCAGCCGCTCGCGCTCGCGCGTGTAGAGCGCGCCCGTCAGGCCGTACTCGCTGTCGTTGGCGACCTCGATGCCCTCCTCGAAGCTCCGCACTTTGAGCACGGCGAGCACCGGGCCGAAGATCTCCTCGCAGGCGATCCGGGCGCCCGGGCGCACGCCGTCGATGACGGTCGGCGTCACGAAGTAGCCCTGCTTCGGCCCGGCCCTGCCGCCGGCGACGATCTTGCCTTCCTTCTTGCCGAGGGCGACGTAGTCGAGGATCGTCTTCTGGGCGCGCGCGTTGATGACGGCGCCGACGACGTTCTTCGGGTCGCGCGGGTCGCCGACCGTGAGGGCCTTCGTCTTCGCGACGACGCGCTCGAGGAGGTCGGCGTGGACCTTGCGGTGGACGATGAGGCGCGAGCAGGCCGAGCACTTCTGTCCCTGGAACCCGAAGGCGGCCGCGACGATGCCGCTGGCGGCGTCCTCGACGTCGGCGGTCTCGTCGACCAGGATGAAGTCCTTGCCGCCCATCTCGAGGATCGCGCGCTTGATCCAGATCTGGCCGGGCACGACGCGGCCCGCCTTTTCGCTGATCTGGATGCCGACGTCGCGCGAGCCCGTGAACGCGATCAGCCGCGTTTTCGGGCTCTCGACGAGCGCGTTGCCCACGGTCGAGCCTCCGCCGGTGACGAAGTTGAGCACGCCGTCCGGCACGCCCGCCTCTTCGCAGGCCTCGAGGAACATCGTGGCGATGGCGGCGGCGTCCGAGGAGGGCTTCAGGACGACCGTGTTGCCCGTGACGAGCGCCGCGGTCGTCATGCCGCAGAGGATCGCCAGCGGGAAGTTCCAGGGCGGGATGACGACGCACACGCCGAGCGGGATGTGCCAGAGCTCGTTGCGCTCGCCGGGGTAGGGCGTCAGCGGCTGGGGAGCGGCGAGCTCCTCCATCGCGCGCGCGTAGAACTCGCAGAAGTCGATTGCCTCGGCGGTGTCGCCGTCCGCCTCGGCCCACGACTTCGACTCCTCGAGGACCATCATCGCGGAGAACTCGTGCTTGCGGCGGCGCAGGATCGCGGCGACGCGCAGCACGAACGCCGAGCGCTCCGTGGCGGGCAGGGCGCTCCACGACGGGAAGGCCTTCGTCGCCGCGTCGAGCGCTTTGGCGGCGTCGGCCGGCGTGCCCTCGGGGAAGCGGCCGATGACGTGCCGAAAGTCGGCCGGATTGACCGACTCGAAGTGCTTCGAGGCGCCGACGGTCCTGCCGCCGATGCGGTTCCTGCCCTGCAGCGGCAGGCGTTTCTGGACGGCCGTGAGCGCGGCGTGGAAGGCGTTGCGGTTGGTCTCGACGGAGAAGTCCGTCAGCGGCTCGTTGCGGAATTCGGGAAGCAAGGCTGACCTCCGAAAAGCCGAATTTATCAGAGCCTCGTGGCAGACTTCGGGCGTGAACCTGAAGGGCGGCCGGCCGGAGAAGTTCGGGCGGATCGCCTCGTTGTTCTACCGCCTGTGGGCCGAGCCGGCGCTTTCCCCGATGCACGCGCGCATTGCCGCGGAGGTACCCGTCGCGGCCGGCCGGCTGCTCGACGTGGGCTGCGGGCCGGGTCGGCTGACGCGCGCGATCGCGGCGGCGCGGCCGCGCCTGGCGGTCGTCGGGATCGACCTCTCGCCCGACATGATCCGGCAGGCGGAGCGCGGGCCGCGTCTGCCGAACCTCGCGTTCCGCGTCGGAACGCCCGAGGCGCTGGCGCCGTCCGAATCGTTCGACTTCGCGGTGTCGGTCCTGTCGTTCCACCACTGGGAGGAGCCGGAGGCAGTGCTTTCGGGGATCCACGCCGCGCTCGTGCCCGGCGGGCGGCTGTGGCTGTACGAGCCGGACCCCGAGGCCGCCGACGACGCGATCCACGCCGACCGCGCGCCGCTGTTCGGCGCGGTGCGCGTGCCGGCGTCCTGGCAGCGCCGCCTCGCGCGCGGCCACGGCTTCACCACGCGCGAGGTCGACGAGGCGGTTCGGCCCGCCGTCGCCAAGACGCCGTTTCGCACGCTCGCGGTTTCCCGGTCGGGCTCGTGCCTGCGCCTCGAGCTCCAAAAGTAGAATGGCCGCGGTGCCCGAGAAACCGTCCGCCGACCTTTCCGTCGAGGAGCTCCGGCGGTACGCGCGCCACCTGATCCTTCCCGAGGTCGGCCCGGAAGGCCAGCGGCGGCTCAAGGCCGCGCGCGTGCTCGTCGTCGGCGCGGGCGGGCTCGGTTCGCCGCTCTCCCTCTACCTCGCGGCGGCGGGCGTCGGGACCCTCGGGCTCGTCGACTTCGACGCGGTCGACGCGTCGAACCTGCACCGGCAGATTCTGTTCGGCACGCCGGACGTCGGCCGGCCGAAGCTCGCGGCGGCGGCCGAGCGCCTCAAGGCCGTCAACCCCAACGTCCGCCTCGAGCCCTTCGAAACGCGCCTGACCTCCGAGAACGCCCTCGCGATTCTCCGGGAGTTCGACGTCGTCGCCGACGGCACCGACAATTTCCCGACCCGCTACCTCGTCAACGACGCGTGCGTGCTGACCGGCAAGCCCAACGCCTACGCCTCGATCTTTCGCTTCGAAGGGCAGGCCTCCGTCTTCTGGGCGGCGAAGGGCCCCTGCTACCGATGCCTCTTTCCGGAGCCGCCGCCCCCCGGCGCCGTGCCGTCGTGCGCCGAAGGCGGCGTGCTCGGCATCCTGCCCGGTCTGCTCGGGACGATGCAGGCGGCCGAGACCCTGAAGCTCCTGCTCGGCGTCGGCGAGCCGCTCATCGGCCGGCTCGTCCTGGTGGACGCCCTCGCCATGCGTTTCCGGGAGCTGAAGATCCGGAAGAATCCCGACTGCGCCGTCTGCGGCGCGCACCCGACGGTCACGCGGCTGATCGACGACGAGTCCTTCTGCGGCGAGAAGCCTCTGGTATCGTCTCCCGCGATGTTCGGGCGCGTGCCGGAAGTCAGCGTCGAGGAGTTGAAGGCGATGCGGGATCGAGGCGACCGCTTCGTTCTCGTGGACGTGCGCGAGGCGCACGAGTGGCCGATCGCGGACCTGACCGACTCGGTCAAGATCCCGCTCGGCACCCTGCCGCACAGCCTCGACAAGCTGTCGAAGGACGACGACATCGTCGTCTACTGCCGGACGGGAGGGCGGAGCGCCCAGGCCGTCGGGTTCCTCCAGCGCTCCGGCTACCCGAAGGCGCGCAATCTCGCCGGCGGCATCAACCGTTGGGCCCAGGCGATCGACCCGACGCTCTCCCAGTACTGACGAGCGTCTCGCCGATGCGCCGCGTCGGGATCGTCTTTCTCGCGGTCGGCCTCGCCGGCTTTCTCGCGCTCTCGGGCGCCGCGCGCCCGGGCGGCTGGGCCGAAGACGCGCGGTGGGTCGTCCTCGGCGCCGCGGTGATGGGACTCGTGTTCGCCGTCCTGCCGGGAAAGGACGCGCGGTCGTCGTAGCGCGGTCGGACCGCTAGCCGCGTCCGGGGGCGGGCGTCGGCTTCTTCCGATTCTCGCGCTCGCGCTCCCGCTCTTCCTCGCTCTCGCGTTCTTTCTCGGAGGCCTTCGGGGCCGGGGCCGCCGTCCTCGGGACCTCCTCGCCCTGCTCCTCCACGCGGGCGTGGAGCGCGCGGAGCGCTTCGAGGATCCGGTCGAACGCCTTCTGCTTCTCCCCGTGAGTCTCGGGAGTCATGTTGAGGAACTTGCGCCCGGAGATCGAGCGCGACCGGTTGAGGATCGCCACGCCGAGGTCCGTGTAGTCTGCCGAGTAGAGGTTGATCGGCAGGTCGGCGATGCCGTCGCCGGCGAGTCCTTTCGTGAGCGCCTGGAAGTCGGCGTCGGACAGGACGAGCCGGCGGGACCGCGGCGCCGACGGGCTCGGCGGGATGAGCGAATCCGTGACGCGGCGGCCTTCGATCTCGAGGATCCACGCTTCGCCCGGAACCGTGCCGGCCGCCTTGCGCCGGTACTGCAGGTTGAGCGCGAAGGTCTGCGGCGCGAGGGACCCGGCGTCGAGCTTCCGGAATCCGTCGGCCAGATCGTCCGCGCCGACCCCGGCCTTCGCGCCGTGGCAGACGGCCAGGATTTCCGCCGCGAGCTTCTCGAGCTCGGCCGACTGCTCGCCGTCGATGAGCTGGAGCACCATCTTGGAGAGGGAGCCGACACGCACGGAAACGCGGCCCTTCAGGCGGGGACCCTCGTGCTTCTCTTCGGCCTCGCGCTTCTCGTCCTCTTCGCCTTCCTCGCCTTCCCCGAAGCGATCCGGCATCGCGCCGATCCGGGCGCGGCGCAAGGCGCGGAGAACCGCCAGAACGCGGTCCTTCGAGACGTGAATCTGGAGCCGGCGGTCGCACAGGGCGACGCCGTCGCCGTACAGGCGCGTGATCGACGCTCGGCCGTCGGTCGACCAGCTCGCTTCGACCCGAACGTCGTCGAGGCTCGCCTTGCCGGAGATCCGTGCGTCGAGCGCCGCGTCGAGCGGGCTCACGCTCGCGGCCTTTTTCGGCGCGGGGACGCCGGCCGCGGGTCGAGCGGCCGCGGCGGCGTGGCCGAGGACGAGCGCCGCGGCGGCGAGCAGGACGAGGCGAGTCAGGCGCATGCGCGTTCCCTCGTAACCGGCAGTCTTTGCCGGCGATGACCGGGGCGGCTCGGAGACGCGAGCCGCGACCTAGAAAAACTCCCTGTGGACGTATTGACCTCGTCCCAATATTCTGCGGAACTGCCGCGGATGCTATCAGCCTTCGAGGCACCGACGGGCCGCGAAGGGCGTACCCGCTGTTCTTACTCCAACGGAGGATTCGGATGAACCCGATCATCAGGGCCAGGGCGTTCTCTTTTCTCGTCGGGACCGCGGCGCTCCTCGCCGCCGCGGCCGGGCTTCGGGCGAGCGAGCCGTCGCCGTCGATCGGCTGGGCGACCCGGCACGCCCGCTCGGCGCGGGTGCGGGACTACCGCGCGACGGGTCCGGTCGCGCCGCGCCCGAACCGCGAAGTCCACAACGACACGCTCCCGAAAAAGAGCGCCGGGTCGGCGCGGCCCTCGTCGGACCGCGTCCTTCAGAAGCACTTCGGGCTCTCGCAGCCCGAACCGCAGGGCCAGTTCGAAGGTCTCTCGGAGACCGACAACGCCAACGTGGTGGGGTACGAGGTCGTGCCGCCCGACACGGAGGGCGACGTCGGCCCGAACCACTACATCCAGTACGTCAACAACGTCGTGACGATCTACGACAAGTCCGGTGCGATCGTCAGCGGGCCGCTGCCCGGAAACGTGTTCTGGGCGGGATTCGGCGGTCCCTGCGAAGTCCAGGACGACGGAGACCCGCTCGTCAAGTACGACCGGCAGGCCGACCGCTGGGTGTTCTCCCAGTTCGCTCTTCCGAACTATCCGGACGGTCCGTTCTACCAGTGCTTCGCCGTCTCGACCACCAACGACCCGACGGGCGACTACTGGCAGTACGAGTTCAAGACGAGCGACGACTTCTTCACCGACTACGGAAAGATCGGCGTCTGGCCCGACGCGTACTACATGTCGTTCAACATGTTCGGCCCCAACGGCGAGTTCCAGGGCGGGGCCTACGCCTTCGACCGCGCCGCGATGCTCGCGGGAGCGTCCGCCGGCATGATCGCGTTCGACACGGGGCTGGAGGGCGGCGTTCTTCCTTCGGATCTCGACGGGCCGACGCTGCCGCCCGCCGGCGCCCCGAACTACTTCATGACCTTCGACGTCGGGCCGGCGCGCCTTCTCGAGTGGCAGTTCCACGTCGACTGGGTCACGCCCTCCAACAGCACGTTCACGGGCCCGATCGAGATTCCCGTCGCCGACTTCCTGAGCCCGGTGTGCGACGAGCCGAGCGGCCGAGGACGGTGCGTCCCGCAGCTCGACTCGCCGGAGATGCTCGAGACGCTCGAGAACCGCCTCATGTACCGGCTGCCATATCGCAACTTCGGCGACCACCAGGCGCTCGTGCTCAACCACACGGTGGGAACGGAGTCGGGAAGCGCCGCGATCCGCTGGTACGAAGTGCGCGATCCCGGCGACACGCCGAGCGTGTACCAGCAGGGGACCTACGCGCCGGACTCGAACTTTCGCTGGATGGGCTCGATCGCGATGGATCGCGACGGCAACATCGCCCTCGGCTACTCCGAGTCGAGCGCGTCGATGCACCCGGCAATCGCGCTGACGGGCCGGCTCGCCGGCGATCCGCTCGGCATTCTCGGCGCCGAGGACGTCTGGTTCGCCGGAGGCGGCAGCCAGACGGCGAGCTCGAGCCGGTGGGGCGACTACAGCACGATGTCCGTCGACCCGGTCGACGACTGCACGTTCTGGTACACGCAGGAGTATTACGCCACGACCGGCAGCTTCGACTTCAAGACGCGGATCGGCGCGTTCCGCTTCCCGAGCTGCACGAGCGGTCCCTCCGGGATGCTCGACGGATCGGTGACCGACGGGTCGGGCCCGGTCGCGGGCGCGACGGTGACCGCGACGCCGTCGGGAGCGCGGCCCGCGGACGCCGGGTCCTCGACGACGACGACCGACGACGCCGGCCACTATCAGTTTCTGAGCCTTCCGGCCGGCGCGTACGACGTCAGCGCGTCGAAGTTCGGCTACGGAACCGCCTCGGCCGCGGGTGTCGTCGTCGCCGGGGGGGCCGAGACCGTCGAGAACTTCACGCTCGCCGCGAGCGCGAGCGCGGTGGTCAACGGCGTGGTCCGCGACGGCTCGGGCCAGGGCTGGCCCCTCTACGCCAAGCTCGTCGTTTCGGGGCCGCCCGGATTTCCCGGAGCGACGATCTTCACCGATCCCGCGACCGGCTACTACTCGATCTCGCTCGTCGCGGGAGCGGCGTATGGCTTCGCCGTCACGGCGATGACGCCCGGCTACTCGCCGGGAGGCGGCTCGGTGACGGTTCCCGGGCCGAGCACTCCGGCTTCCACCGCCGGCGCCCTCGTCGCCAACTGGAATCTCGCGGCCGCGCCGACGTGCACCGCGCCCGGCTACGGCCCCGGAAGCTTCGTGCCGCCGCTGGTCCTCGCCGAGGGGTTCGACGGCGGCGCCGTCCCGGCCGGCTGGAGCGTCGACACCGTTTCGGGCGTGAGCTGGCAGGTCGCCTCGGGAGCCGATCCGTGCGGCCAGTTCTCCGGAAACGACACGGGCGGATCGGGTCCCTACGCCATCCTGAACAGCGAGTGCTACAGCGACGGCTCCTCGGCCGACGACTCCTCGCTCGTGACGCCTCCGATGGACCTGTCCGGGAGGTCGAACGCCGCCCTCCAGTGGGCCAACGAGTTCATCGACGAGGGATTCGGCTCGACGGCGATGGTGGACGTCAGCATCGACGGCGGCGCGAGCTGGACCAACGTCTGGCAGGCGCCGGGAGATCTGCCCGGCCCCAACACGCAGATCGCCGACCTCAGCCTCGCGGCCGGGCACACCGGGGTCAAGGCGCGCTTCCACTACCAGGGTTTCTGGGCCTGGTGGTGGCAGGTGGATGACGTCGCGGTCGGCACTTTCGCCTGCACGCCCCTGCCGGGCGGTCTGGTGGTGGGAACGGTCGTCGACGCGAACACGGGGGTCGGCCTCGTCGGCGCCGTCGTCGCCAACGTCGCGGGCGGAAGCCCGGCGACCACGATCGCGACGCCGGGAGACCCCGGCGTCCCGGGCGGCTTCTACGCCCTCTTCTCCGACAGCGGCCCGCAGTCGATCGAAGCGGCGTACCCCGCGCATCACCCGCTGACGCGGGCGACGACCGTCGTTCCCAACGGCACCACGCGCCTCGACTTCGGCCTCGCTTCCGGGAGCCTCGCGGCCAACCCGAGCCCGCTCGCCGCCTACGTCGCGCCGGGCGGCGCCCTGCCGACGACTCTCACCATCACGAACTCGGGCACCGGCAGCGCCGCGTTTCTGCTCCAGGAGGTCAACGTGCCGCCGCCGGGTCAGGCGTCAGCGGGACGGCCTCGATTCGCCAACGGGGCGGACCGCAGGGCCGCGCTCAAGCGCGTGCCGAGGGGCCGGCTGGAGGAACGGTCGGCGAAGGGCCTGCCGCCCCTGCCGAAGGCACCCGCCCGGGCGGCGGCGCTGGCGGCGGCCGGCAACGTCGTCGCGTCGTTCCCGACCGGGCTCGCCTCGGGCTGGGGTCTGGCGTTCGACACCGACGCGTCCCGGCTCTGGATCTCCAACCCCGACGCGCCGTTCTACGGATTCTCCGGCGACGGCCTCGAGTACCAGTACCTGTCGGACGGCACGCCGACCGGCGACACGGTCGACATCCACGCCACCGGCGGCGACTGGCAGGCCGACGGGACCTACGACGGCCGGACCGGCAAGATCTGGCAGGTCAACGTCGGCGGCGACAACTGTCTCTTCGAGATCGACCCGGCCGCGAAGGTCGTGACGGGCGCGAAGATCTGCGGGCCCTGGACGACCCCGCAGCGGGCCGTTGCCTACGACTACGCGACCGACACGTTCTACGTCGGCGGACCCAACGAGGCGGTCGTCTACCACCTCGACGCGTCGGGGAACCTCCTCGACTCGGCCTACATCGGCATCGCGATGGTCGGGCTCGCCTACAATCCCACGACGCATCATCTTTTCGTCAACGCCGAATCCGCGTCGCCCTTCCAGATCTGGGTCGTGGACACGAGCGCCGGTTACGCCATCCTCGGAGGCTTCAGCGTGACGAGCGGCGGGACGCCGGCGCTGCCGAACGGGGCCGTGAGCCTCGAGGCCGACTGCCAGGGCCGTCTCTGGGTTCTCGACGCCACCGCGCAGGTCGTCTACGGCTTCGAGTCGGGCGAGGCCGGCTGGTGCGCGAACGACATCCCCTGGCTCTCGGAAAATCCCACGCAGGGAACGATTGCGGGGACCGGCGGTTCCGGCCCGGCCGGCGGCGGCTCGCTTCCCGTGGAGGTGACGTTCGACGGAGCGGGATTGCTTCCCGGACTGCGCCAGGGTTCCCTGATCTTCCAGACGCAGTTCGCGCCGGCCATGCCGCCGGTCCCGGTCAGCTTCACCGTGCTCTTCAACGACGTGCCCCAGGGCAGCTTCGCGTGGAACTACATTTACGGGGCCGCCGGATCCGGCGTCATGCCGGGGTGCGCGCCGCAGACTCCGGCGTTCGACTTCTGCCCCGCGCAGGTCGTCACGCGCCGGAGCATGGCCGCCTTCATCGAGCGGGCGGTCCACGGCGCTTACACGCCGCCGCCCGTTTACCTCGGCGAGTTCGACGACGTGCAGTCCGGCAGCACGAACGCGAACTACATCCAGGGCCTTCTGGACGACCGGATTACGGCCGGCTGCAGCGTGTCGCCGCCCCTGTACTGTCCCGACGTCCCCGTGACGCGCGCGCAGATGGCGGTCTTCGTGTGGAAGGCCCAGCACGGCGACGAGGCGCCGCCCTCCTGCACGCCTCCCGGGACCTTCGCCGACGTGGCGTGTCCCGGAGGGTTCGCGGTCGACTACATCGAAGGGATCTACGCCGAGGGAGTCACGGCCGGTTGCGGCAACGGAGACTACTGCCCGGACGCCGCCATCACGAACGCGCAGATGGCCGTGTACCTGGTCAAGGCGTTCTCGCTCCCGTATCTGCCGTGAGGATCGCCATGAAAAAACAGGAAGGAATCGCCATGCCGTCGTCTCTGCTCCGACTCGCGGTCTCGATCGTTCTCGGCGGCGCGCTCGCCGCCTCGCTGGCGGCCGAGCCGAGACCCGTCGCCGTGCGCAAGGACGGAAACGGCGCGCCCATGGTCCTGGTCAGCGGGACGGTCACCGACGGCTCCGGCCACGGCTGGCCGCTCTACGCGCGCCTCGAAATCACGTCCGCGACGACCGAGCCGCTCGTCGTCTACTCGGATCCCGTCACGGGCGCCTACGCGGCCAACGTCCCCGACGCCACGGCCTACACCTTCGCGGTCACGGCCGTTTCCGCGGGATACGCGGCGGGCGGCGGCGCCGTCGCGACGGCGGGCTCGCCGGTCGTCGCCAACTGGGTCCTCGAGGCCGGCGCGCTCTGCAACGCGCCGGGCTACGACGTCGGAACGTACGGTCCGCCCGTGCTGTCCGAGAGCTTCGACGCGGGCGTCCTGCCGCCCGGATGGTCCGTGCAGACCACGACCGGCGCGAGCTGGTCGATCGCGACGGGCGGCGATCCCTGCGGCGAGTTCAGCGGCAACCGCACCGGCGGATCCGGACCCTACGCGCTCGTCAACAGCAACTGCGACACCAACTTCTTCGATCCGGAAGACACCTACCTGATCACGCCCGGCTTCGACCTCTCGTCGGCGTCGAACGCGGCGATCCAGTGGGCCAACGATTTCGTCAACGACGGAGTCACCGCCATCGCCGAGGTGGACGCCTCGACCGACGGCGGCGTCAACTGGACGAACGTCTGGCACGAAGAGAGCACGCTCGTCGGACCGGGAACGGTGATCGCCGACATGTCGTTCGCGGCGGGCCATGCCGGCGTCAGCGCCCGCTTCCATTACAACGGCTTCTGGGGCTGGTGGTGGCAGGTCGACGACGTCATGGTCGGCCCGTTCTCCTGCGCGACGCCGCAAGGCGGCCTTCTCGTCGGCAACGTGCGGGACGCCAACACCGGAGCGGGCTTGAACGGCGCGACGGTGACGGACCTCCACACCGGGGGCACGTTCGCGACGACCGGGCCGTCGCCCGACCAGGGAGACGGCTTCTACACGCTCTTCGCCGAAGGCTCCGGGGCGCAGACGTTCCTCGCGGGCGCCCCTCTCCACACCGGGATGTCGGAAGACACGACGATCGTTCCGAACGCGACCGTCCGCCTCGACTTCTCGCTGCCGGCGGGTCTCCTGGATGCGAGCCCGCGGCCGCTCTCGGCAATCGTCAACCCCGGCGACTCGACGTCGCTGACGCTCGACGTGAGCAACTCCGGGACGGGCGACGGAACCTTTTTCCTGCACGAGGTGAACGTGCCGCCGCCGCCGCCCGCGGCGGCGACTCGGACGCCCGCGGCCGCGAAAAGGCCCGCCCTCCGGCGGTACTACGACCTGGCGTCGCGCGGCGCGCGCGCGCGCGTGCCCGTGCTTCCCGGAGCGCCGACGAACACGCCGCTCGCCGCCGGCGCGGGCAACGTCGTCGGCACGTTCTCGACGGGGTTCTCGGGCGGCTACGGGATGGCCTATGACACCGACACCAATCGCCTCTGGATCTGCAACTCCGACGCGCCGCCCGCGGGCCTGACGGGCGACGGCCTCGACCACGAGTTCCAGCCCGACGGCACGCCGACCGGCGCGACGATCGACCTTCAGGGTGCGCCGAGCACGTGGCAGGGCGACGGCACCTACGACGCCCGGACCGGCATGATCTGGCAGACCGGCGTCGCGTTCCGCGTCGGCGACCCGAATCAGTGCCTCTTCGAGATCGATCCGTCCGCGGGAGTCGTGACCGGCAAGACGATCTGCGGCCCGTGGAGCAACTATCCCGGCCTGACCGGCCTCGCCTACGACTACGCGACCGACACGTTCTACGTCGGAGATCAGCTCGGTTCGATCACGCACGTCGACCTGGCGGGCAACGTTCTCGATTCGGGCTACATCGGCCTCCAGATCTCGGGCCTCGCGTTCAACCCGACGACGCGAATCCTGTACGTGGGCACGTTCTCGAACATCCCGTACGACATCTGGCTGGTGGACCCGAGCCACGGCTATTCCGTGCTGAGCGGCTTCTCGGTCAAGAGCAACGGCGTCCCGGTGTTGAACGGCAACGGAGTCAGCCTCGAGGCCGATTGCCTCGGCCACCTGTGGGTCTACGACATCGCCCAGGCGAGCGTGTTCGAGGTCGAGTCCGGCTCGCAGGGCTGGTGCGTCGACGAGATTCCGTGGCTCTCGGAGGACCCGGCCGCGGCCACGGTGCCGGGCTCGGGCGTCGGCGCGGGCGCCGCGAACACCGTGCCCGTGACGGTCACCTTCGACTCGACGGGGCTCGCGCCGGGCCTGCGGCTGCGGTCGCTCGTGTTCACGTCGAACACGCCGACGCCGGTCGCTCCGGTCCCGGTCGATTTCACGGTGCTCTTCAACGACGTGCCCTCGGGCAGCTTCGCGTGGAACTACATCTACGGCGCGGCCGGAGCGGGCGTGATGCCGGGCTGCGCGCCGCAGGCGCCCCTCTTCGACTTCTGCCCCGGCCAGGCGGTCACGCGGCGGAGCATGGCCGGCTACATCGAGACCGCCGTCCACGGCGCCCTGACGCCGCCGCCCGTGTACCGGGCCGAATTCGACGACGTGCTGCTCGGCAGCTTCAACGCGGACTACATCCAGGGTCTGCTCGACGACCGGATCACCGCCGGATGCAGCGTGTCGCCGGCGCTCTATTGTCCGGATGTTCCGGTGACGCGGGCGCAGATGGCGGTTTTCGTGTGGAAGGGCCAGCACGGCGACGAGGCGCCGCCGCCCTGCACGCCACCCGGCACTTTCGCCGACGTGCCGTGTCCCGGCGGGTTCGCGGTCGACTACGTCGAGGGGATCTACGCGGAAGGGATCACGGCCGGCTGCGGCAACGGGAACTATTGTCCGAACGCCGCCATCACGAATGCCCAGATGGCCGTTTACCTGGTGAAGGCCTTCGCGATTCCGTACCTTCCGTAGGGCGCGATGAACGGGCCGGGCGCCGACGCACGGCGCCCGCTCGTTCGCCGCGGTCCCGGCTCAGCCGGCGATCGTCGCGTCGGGATCTTCGACGAGCAGGCGGTCGACCTTCGCGGCGAGGATGAAGTCGTTCTCGTGCAGGCCGCCGATCTTGTGCGTCCACAGGACCAGGTCGACCTTGTTCCAGTGAATCGCGATGTCGGGGTGGTGGCCTTCCTGTTCCGCGACGTCGGCCACGCGATTGACGAACTTCATCGCCTCGACGAAATCGCGAAACTCGTAGCGCCGATGCAGGCGCGTGGCGTTTTCCTCGAGGCTCCAGCCGGGGACGCCGTTGCGCAGCTTTTCCGCCTCGGCCGGCGTCAGGGGCGGCACGCCCCCGCGGCAGGGCGCGCAGGACTTCGAGGCCAAGCCTTCCATGTCGTCCACCATGAGGTCGGGAATCCTACCAGCCGCGCGCGCATTTGACCCGGGCTCGCCGATCCCGGATAATCCGCGTCCCTCGAGCGACTGGGAGGTCGTTCAATGGTAGGACAACTGGCTCTGGACCAGTGAATCGGGGTTCGAGTCCCTGCCTCCCAGCCAACACGTTCCCACTCGGTCGCGCGAAGCGGCGGCATAGAATCCTCGGAGCCGTGATCGCGTGAGTCTGCCGGCCGGTACGAAGCTCGGCCCCTACGAAATCGTCGCCCCGCTGGGTGCTGGTGGCATGGGGGAGGTCTACCGGGCGCGGGACCCGCGTCTCGGGCGCGACGTCGCGATCAAGGTCCTGCCCGCCTCGTTTTCGAGCGACCCCGACCGGTTGAAGCGCTTCGAGCAGGAGGCCCGGGCGGCCGGCGTCCTCAACCATCCGAACGTCACGGCCGTCCACGACCTCGGCACGCACGACGGCGCGCCGTACGTCGTGCAGGAGCTGCTCGAAGGCGAGACGCTCCGGTCCGAGCTCGCCGGCGGCCGCTTCTCGCCGCGCAAGTCGATCGAGTATGCCGTGCAGATCGCGCAGGGGCTCGCCGCCGCGCACGAGAAGGGGATCGTGCACCGCGACCTGAAGCCCGAGAACGTTTTCGTCACGAAGGACGGCCGCGTCAAGATCCTGGACTTCGGCCTCGCGAAGCTGACGGAGGCCGCGACATCATCGAACGCGACGAACCTGCCGACGGCCACCGAGCCGGGCGTCGTCATGGGCACGATCGGCTACATGTCGCCCGAGCAGGTGAAGGGCAAGCCGGCGGACGCGCGCAGCGACATCTTCGCGCTCGGCGCGATCCTCTACGAGATGCTCTCGGGCCAGCGGGCGTTCCGCGGCGACTCCGCGGGCGAGACGATGGCGGCGATCCTCAGGGAGGACCCGCCGGACCTGTCCGTCACGAACCAGAACGTCTCGCCGGGACTCGAGCGGATCGTGCGCCACTGCCTCGAGAAGAATCCCGAGCGCCGCTTCCAGTCGGCTTCGGACATCGCGTTCGATCTCGAGGCGTTGTCGCTGCCGGGAGCGTCGGCGCCCCGCGTCGGGCCGTCCCCGAGCGCCGCCGGATGGCGGAGGCCGGCCCTCCTCGCCGCCGCGGCCGTCGCGATCGCGCTGGCCGGCCTGTTCGCGGGGCGGCAGTTGTGGAAGAGCCCGACGACCTCGGTCCCGACCTTCCGGCGGCTGACCTACCGGCGCGGCATCGCCTGGAACGGCCGTTTCGCTCCCGATGGGCACGTCGTCTTCTATTCGGCCAACTGGGACGGCTCCGAGAAGACCGAGCTCTACTCGACGCGCACGGAGAATCCGGGATCGCAGCTGCTCGATCTGCCCGGCGGTTACGTCGAGTCGATCTCGCGCTCGGGCGAGATGCTGATCCTCTCGGATCGGCTGGTGTCGATCGGCTATGCCCACCGCGGCGTGCTCCGGATGGCGCCGCTCGGGGCTGGCGCGGCGCGCGATCTCTTCGAGGACGTCGTCGGCGCCGACTGGGCTCCGGACGGGAAGAGCATGGCGCTGATCCGCGCGCCGGGCTGGCGCCACCGGCTGGAGTTTCCGGCCGGAAAGGTCCTCTACGAATCGGCGGGCTGGATCAGTCATCCCCGCGTCTCGCCGAGGGGCGATGTCGTGGCGTTCCTGGACCATCCCCAGTTCGGCGACGACGGAGGAGGCGTCGCCATCGTCGACCGCAACGGCAAGAAGACGACGCTGTGGGACGGCTTCCCGACCGTTCAGGGACTCGCCTGGTCGCCCACCGGCGACGAGATCTGGTTCACGGGGGCGGAGACCGGGAACACGCGCGGCCTCTGCGCCGTGACCCTCTCGGGCCGGAAGCGAATCATCGCCCGCTCGCCGGGGGTCTGGACGCTGATGGACATTTTCCCGGATGGCCGCGTCCTGCTCAATCACGGCAGCGAGCGCGTCGGCCTCGCCGGACTCGACGCCGAAGGGAAGAGCCGGAACCTCTCTTGGCTCGACTGGTCCCGTTCGCCCAGCATCTCCGACGACGGCAAGACGGTTGCGTTCACCGAGGAGGGCGACGGCGGCGGATCCGGCTACTCGGTCTATCTCCGAAAGACCGACGGCTCCCCGGCGATCCGGCTCGGAGAGGGCGAGGCCATCGCGCTGTCCCCGGATGGCCGGTGGGTGCTGGCGGCGGTCGTGCGCATCACGCCGACGCCTCTCGTTCTCCTGCCGACGGGCGCGGGCGAGCCGAAAGCCTTCCCGAAGGACGGGATCAGCCACAGCTCGATCCCGGCCGCGTTCTCCGCCGACGGCAAGCGCATCGTGTTCGTCGGCAGCGAGGGTGGTCACGACCGCCGCACGTGGATCCAGGACGTCGACGGCGGAAAGGCGCGTCCGATCACCCCGGAGGGCGTCGTCGGGACGACGCTGTCGCCCGACGGCCGGCTCGTCGTGGCGCGCGGAGCCGACCAGAAGATGGCGCTGTATCCGGTCGACGGCGGTCCCGCGCGCCCGGTGGACGGGTTCGAGGCGAACGATCAGACCCTCGCCTGGTCCACCGATCAGAAGTACGTCTACGCGAGCGCGAACTCGGGCGTCATCCAGGCGCTCACCGCGCGGGTCTTTCGCATCGAGATCGCGACGGGGCGCCGCGAGGTCTGGAAGGAGTTCTCCCTGCCCGATCCGACCGGCATCAGCGGCATCAGCGCGCGCGCCATCACGCCGGACGGCAGAGGGTTCGTCTTCTCGTTCGCGCAGCGGCTCTCGGAGCTCTACCTGGTCGAGGGCCTGAAGTAGGAGCGCCGCCGGCACGCCCTCAGGCCGTCTGGCGCTCGAGAACGGATCGCGCTCCGGCGACCGCGGCCGCGCCGCCGGCGGCCGCTTCGAAGGCGACGTAGCCGTCGGGGCGCACCAGCGTGACGCCCGGCGTCTTCGACGCGCGCGTCTCGACGAGGTCGGGGAAGGCCGCGGCCAGCTGCGCCGCCGCGTCGCGCGTGGCCTCGTCGGCCTCGCCGCCGACGAGAAGCAGGAATCGGCTCCGGATGCCCTCGCCGCCGCGCATCGAGTCCTCGAAGAGCCGCTGGCCCGGGCCCTCGACGATGGGGCTGCCCGGATAGGCGATCCCGAGCTCGGAGAGCCGGGTGACGAAGGCGTGCTGGAACGGCACGAGGCGCGAGACGAGCGGAATCACGGCATCGCGGACCGCCTGCGCGATCCGGCTCGGCGTGCTCATCGCGCGCGTCATGAGGTCCGTCGTCTCGATCACGCCCTTGATGACGGGCAGGCGCTCCGACTCGTAGCTGTCGAGGAGCCGCTCGTTGCCGTGCCCGCGCCGGGCGAGGTCGAGCTTCCAGACGAGGTTCCAGGCATCGTGCAGGCCCGTGTTCATGCCCTGGCCGCCAAACGGGCTGTGGATGTGGGCCGCGTCGCCGGCGACGAAGAAGGGGCCGCTCCGCAGCTGCGCGACGTGCCGGTGGTGGATCCGGAAGTAGCTGCCCCAGTGGAGCGACAGGGCCTCGAGCCCGAGAGGCGCGCGCTCGGCGAGGACGCGGCGCACGAGGTCGAGCGAGGGCGCGTCGCCCTCCGTCTGGCCGATCGTCGCGACGATGCGCCAGCGCGTGGCGCTCATGGGGAAGAGGGCGAGCGGCCCGGACTCGTGCGGGCAGAGCTGAAGCTCGGAAGCGGGCAGCGCCGCGTTCGTCTCGACGTCGGCGAGCAGGAACGAGTCGTGGTACGAGGCGCCGTCGAAGGAGAGATGCAGCTGGTGGCGGACGGCGCTGTGGGCGCCGTCGCAGCCGACGACGAAGGCGGCGTCGAGGCGCGCGGGCGTGCCGCGGCGGTCGATCGTGACCTGCACGCGCCCGTCCCGCGCCTCGGCCGAGAGGAAGGTGTTCTCGTAGTCGACGTCGGCGCCCCGCCGCCGGAGCTCCCGGAGCAGGAGGCCCTCGGTGACGTTCTGGGGCACCATCGCGATGAAGCGATACGGCGTGTCCTCGGGCTCGAACGGCATGTGCGCCAGACGCCGGCCGTGCGCGGTCATGGTCACGGCCGTCACGCGGTTCGCGGTCTCGAGAAACGGCGCGGCGACGCCGGCCATGTCGAAGATCTCGAGCGTCCTCGGGAAGATCGCCAGCGCCTTCGAGTGCTCGGACTGAGACGCCCGCGTCTCGAGGACGCGGAAGCGGAGGCCTCGCCGCGCGCACTCGTTGGCGAGAAAGAGTCCGACGGGCCCGGCGCCGACGACGAGGACGTCGAGGTCCTGGGAGGCGTCCATCGCGACGAACTCTAAGCCGCTCGCGCCAGATGCGCCAGCCAGCCATCCACCCAGGGCGCGAGCGCCGAGGCGACGCCGGAGACCCAGAGCGCGGCGACGGCGCCCGCGAAGACGTCCATCGTGTAGTGCGCGCGCAGGACGAGGACGGTCGCCGCTTCCAGCACGGCGATCGCGGCGCCGGCGATCGCGCCGGCCGTCCCGCCCACTCGGGAAAGCTCGAGACATCCGTAGACCGCGATCGCGGTGTGACCCGAGAAGAAGAGGTCCGACGACGTTCCGTAGGTGACGAACAGCGACGGGAACCCGGGGTCGCGCCAGATCATCCGCTCCGGGGCCGGCAGGGCGCAGATTCCCTGGCACGCCTGCCGCAGCGCGAAGAGGATTCCCAGGCCGAGGAGCGGCCGGAAGCTCGGCCCGAAGATCCCGAGGGCGACCAGAAAGATCCCGAGCAGGTCGATGACGGCCGACGTCGCGGCCAGGAGCGCGTTCGCCGGCCGGGGGTGTTCCCAGAAGAATCGGTTGAGCGGCTCGGTCCAGTCGAGGATCCGGTCGCCGATCCGTCCTTCGGGCAGCGCGCGCCGGGCGAGCCGGGCCTGCGTGAAGAACCAGCCGGCGAGCCCGAGGGCGACGAGGACCGCGCGGACCACCCACGGCGGCGCGGTCACGGCGCGCCTCCGGTCCCGGCCTCGCCCGGATTCGCCAGCGCCTCGAGCTCGCGCACGAGGGCTTCACGCTCCCGGCGCAGCCGCTCGCGCCGGCCGCGGTGGCCGAGGGCCACGAGAAAGGCGCGCGCTTCGCGGCCGACGCGCTCGAGGCGCTCGGAGAACGCGAGCGCGAGAAACCCGGTGATCGGAAGGGCCAGCAGGAAGAGCAGGAGGGCGAGCGGGCCGCCGAGAGCCCAGGCGGCCCAGCCCTCGGCGATCCACGCGAGGGGATACAGCAGGAGGCCGGCCGCGATCTTGTCGGTCGCCTCTTCCTCGTCCGTGTGGGGGATCAGCCGGACGGCGAGGGAGGTCAGCTGGTAGGGGAGGGCGTGCAGGACGAGACCGACCAGAGCGAGCGGGGTCGCGATGAGGAGCGAGAACCCTTCGACGGCCGCGAATGTCGCGACCGAGCCGAACGTGTAGCGGCGCGACAGCCGCTCGACCGAGAGGCCGGCCTTCGCGCACGCGGCGTCGAAGGACTCGAGTGAGCGCCGGAACGCCGCCACGCGCTCGGGGTCCTTCTTCTGGAGCGAGCGGTAGGAGCGCATCGCGTTCTGCAGCCATGCCACGCGCTCGGCTTCGGCGGGCCGAGGTCCGGCGGCCTTCTCGCGCCAGAGCTCCTCGGCGAGCTTCAGGAGGCGCAGCGTGGCGCGGTCGTCGGCCTCGACGATCTGGGCGCGCAGCGCGTCGCGGAGCCGCTCGGTCAGCCGCCGCGCCGCGGCGATCGACGGGGACGCGTCGGCGCCCCCGATGCCCGCGGTCTCGACGGGCCTTCCGACCTGGACGAACGCGCGCCCCGTGCGGAACGTGCCGGGCTCGTCGAACACGAGCCCGACGGGCAGCAGCGTCACTCCGGAAACGCCCGCGGCCTCGGCCGCGAGAAACATCCGCGCGGTTCCGGTCCGCACCTCCTGCAGCGCGGGCTCGGGCTGCGTGCGGCCTTCCGGAAAGATCGCGATGGCCTCGCCCGCCCGCAGCGCCGCGGTCGTCGCGTCGAAGAGCGCGGCGTTCTTGTTCGGATCGTCGCCCGCTTCCTTCCGGCGGTTCACGGGCAGGCCTCCCATCAGGCGCAGGAACGGTCCGATCACGGGGTGCCGGAAGAGCGGCGCGTTGGCGAGCACGCGCAGGGGCCGGTCGAACGTCGCGATCAGCAGCATCGCGTCGACGATCGAGTTGTGGTGATTGGCGGCGACGATGAGGCCGCCCGACGCCGGCACGTTGTCGAGGCCGGCGGCCTCGAGGCGCTCGTAGAAGAGGCCGAGCAGCAGGCGCGTCAGGCCGCGGACGGCCCCGTAACCGCGGGCCGGCGCGCGCGTCATCGCGAAGCCGGCGCCAGCCGCGTCCCCGCAAGAGCCGTGTCCCGCTCGAGGAAACGGGCGCCCCACAGCCAGACGATGCCGCCCAGCACGAACATCGCGGCGACCACGACGAAAGCGAGGTGCATGTCGTAGCGGTCGCTCAGGATTCCGATGACGACGGGGGAGAGCACGTCGCCGAAGGCGTGGATGACCAGAATGTTGAGCGCGAATCCCGCCGCGCGGATCGACGGATGGCTGACGTTGGCGAGGATCGTGTTGGTCGGGCCCGTGTTGAAGAACAGGCAGAAGCAGGTGACGAAGAGCCACACCCAGATCGTCGGAAAGGGCGCGGCGAGCGTCAGCAGGATGAAGGGGAAGCCGGCGATCATCGCGGCGCCCGAGACGAGGAAGTACGAGCCGGAGAACCGCGAGCGGAGCCGATCGCCGGCGACGCCGCCCGCGAGTGTCGCGAGCAGGCCCGCGACGCACGTGATGGCACCGAAGATCACCGTCGCGGACGCCGGGGCGCCGGGCCGCGACTCGAGGTAGTACGGCATCCAGAAGGCGATGCCCCCGATCGCGAACGTCATCGCCGTCATGCCGACCGTGCAGAGGACCCACGAGGGCGTGTGCAGCAGGACGCCGTAGTCGCGCCAGCCGGCGGACTTCGGCGCGGCGCCCTCGAGTCGGTCGGCCGCGCCGCGGGGAGGATCTTTCATGAAAAAGGCCCAGGCGCCGAGGAGCAGTCCGGGCGGCACGACGAGAAAGAAGGCCCAGCGCCAGCTCTCCGCGTGAACTCCGAGGGCGTGCGTGCCCCACGCGCCGATCCCCGAGCCGGCGACGGCGCCGCCGAGAACGTACCCGAGGGCGCTGCCCACCGGAATCGCCATGTAGAACCAGGCGAGGATGCGCCCGCGCACCTTCACGTCGTACAGGTCGGAAAGGATCGTCGGCGCGACGGGTCCGTAAGCGGCTTCCCCCACGCCGACGAGGCAGCGCGTGATCAGCAGGCCGAAAAACGTCGTTGCGAGCCCGGAAGCGCCGCTGGCGAGGCTCCAGCCGACGACGCCGACACCGACGAGGGTCCAGCGCGAATGACGTTCGGCGAGCCGGCCGAACACCGGGGCGCCCACCATGTAGAGGACCATGAACGCCATCGACAGCACGCCGATGAGCGCGAGCTCGGGCTTGAACCCGAGGTGGGCGCCGCACCACCGCTGGAGCGCGTCGAGGCCGGCCGACCGCCCGGTCGTGGCGCCGAAGAAAGCCTTCTCGATCGACGGCACGACGGCCGCCAGCACCTGCCGGTCGACGTAGTTGAAGAGGTTGATGAAAAGCAGGAGGGCCAGCGCTCGCCGGGGGCCGGAAGACGTCACGAGGACCGCCGCCGGGAGGCCGCTGTCATGCGTCGATTCTAACGGGCCGTCGAACCGATCGTGATTTGCTTTGCCCGAAGGAGATCCCATGAGGAGCTCGAGACGAGCCGTCGTCCTCTCGCTTGTCGCCTTCACCGGCATCGTCGCGGCCGCGGTCGTCCTCGAGGCGCGCCCGGCCCGGTCGGCGCCGTCGGTCCAGCGCACCGTCCTGACCCGGCAGGACACGGCCGTGCCGGGCCGCGAGGCCATCATGGCGGTCGTCGAAATCCCGCCGGGCGGGACCGAGGGAAGGCATGTCCATCCGAATGCCGAGGTCTACGCGTTCGTCCTCGAGGGAACGCTCGCCCTCTCGATCGAAGGCAAGCCGACCGCGACGCTCGAGGCGGGGGACGTCTACACGGTCGCGCCCGGGCAGATCCACGAGTCGTTCAACGTGGGGGCGGCGCCGGTGAAGGTGAACGTCGTCTTCTTCGCGGAAAAGGGCAAGCCGCTGACGACGCCCATCCCGTAGGACGCTGCAGAACCCCCTCTCCCGGCGGGAGAGGGTTTTGTTTTGGTGTCGGTCGCGCGCTCTGCGATTAATCGGGCGTGAGCTGCGACGCGCCGGGCGACGACGCCGGAACGCAGGTCGGCGTGTAGACGCCGGCGCGCTCTTGGGTCGTGGCCGGACGAATCGCGCTCGTCGCGGCCGCGCCGTCCTGGACGAGCGCGGCGAGCAGGATGGGCGGCGAAAGCGAAATCGGGAAGCGCGCGGTCTGGAACTCGGGCGCGCCGACCTCGAGCGTGAAATGGCGCTCGCCGCCGGGGGCGCGCGGGTTGAAGAGGAAGCACCCGTGGGCGTCGGTCGACGTCGCCGCGACGACGGCGCCGCGCGGGTCGACGACGCGGACCGTGGCTCCTCCGATCGGCTGACCCTGCGCGTTCGCGACGAGGCCGCGGGCGTAGATCGCCGCGCAGCCCGACGAGAGCGCGCCGGCGAGCAGCGCCGCGGCACCGGCCGGGAGCCTGGTCACCGTCCGGGCCGGGGCCCCGGGGCGCGCTTCCAGGCCTCGACGTCGAGCACGAAGCTCTCGATCCGCCGATCCCACGTGTGCTCGCGCAGCGCGCGTTGCCGGGCGCGCCGGCCCATCGCCGTGCGCGCGGCCTCGTCGCCGAGCAGGGCGGCGGCGCGCTCGACGAGACCGTCGGCCGGCGTGAACGCGGCGATCTCGACGTTCGGCTCGAAGTATTCCGAGAGGGCGGGGAAACTCTCGACGAGCGTCGGCACGCCGCACGAGGCGGCGAAGAAAACCCGCGGCGTGAGGCGGAACTTGCCGCGGTAAGAGCCCTGGGCGTCGTCGAGGAGCGCGGTCTCGAGCGCGAGGCGGCAGCGGTTCAGTCCCGCGCGCAGCGCCTCGGGCGTGTCGAGCGGCGGCAGCACCGGAATGCTCCAGCGCGTCTCGCCGGCGTAAGCGTGGAGCCGCACGCGGAACCGGGCGGCGAGCGACGCGAGGAGCCCGTCCCGGTAGGGCGTCCACTTGCCGTAGTAGAGGATGTCGCAGTCCGGCGTCGCGCCGCGCTCGGGGAAGTAGAGCTCCGGGTCGGTCGCGGGGTCGCAGCGTCGGGCCGGGATGCGGCGCAGCGCGTAGTCCGGCAGCGTCTGCGGGTCCTGCGTGTAGAAGAGGTCGAAGGACGGCGCGATGGCGATCGAGGCGGCGAGGCCGTACGGGTCCGACAGGGCGAACCCCGCGAGCGCGGTGTCCCGCGGAAAGCTCCGCCGGCCGCGGTCGGTCAGGTGGAGCGCGCCGCCCAGGCACACCACGACGTCGGGGGGCGGGTCGGAGCTCTCGATCACGGCATCCTCCGGAATCGGCGCCGGACGCGCGCCGCCCGTTCCGGTGAAACCGGCGTAGCGAAAGGGCTCCACGATGCGCGTGCGGAAAGCCTTTTGAAAGGCGCGCACGGGCGGGTAGAGGTTGTTGCAGTACGGCGGCGCGCTGATGTTGCCGAAGAGAAGAAGCGATCTCATCGCGGCGGCGCGTTCCTGTCCGAGCGGGCAGGAGCCTCGTCCGTCCGGACGGTTTTCGACGGCGGGCTCGGGGCGCGGCGGCCGTTTTTCACGATCGTTAATTTATGACGAGAGACCGTCCGCCGCGGCGCGGGTGTCCTAGAATTCAAAGAATCATGACAAACAAATCTCTGGGCGCCGGAGCGCCGCCTCGGGTTCTCGTCGCCGCCGCGGCGGCGTTGCTCGTCGTCTCGGCAACCGCGATCGCGTCGGGCGGCGGCTCGGCCGGCTCGGCCGCGCCGGCCGCTCTCCCGGCCGTGACGCTGACGCAGCTGCCGGGATCGCTCACCGATCCGATTCACGTGACCAACGCGCACGACGGCTCCGACCGGCTCTTCGTCGTCCAGCGCGGCGGCGTGATCAAGGTTTTCAAAGACGGGGCGTTCCTGCCGACTCCTTTTCTGGACATCCACACGCTGATCACGTGCTGCGACGAGCGAGGCCTCCTCTCGATGGCCTTCCACCCCGACTATTCGAGCAACGGTTACTTCTACGTCTACTACGTCAACAACCTCACGAGCCCCGGCGACATCACGATCGCCCGATACACCGTTTCCTCGGGCAACCCCGATGTCGCCGATCCGAACTCCGCCGTCGTCCTCCTGGTCATCCCGCATCCGACCAACACGAACCACTACGGCGGCCAGCTCTTCTTCGGGCCGACGGACCACTACCTCTACATCGGGACCGGCGACGGCGGCTCGGGCGGCGATCCCCCGAACAACGCGCAGAACCTCGCCGTGCTGCTCGGAAAGATCCTCCGCATCGACGTGGACGGCACCGGGGCGGTGCCCTGCGGCCAGGCCGACCCGATGCCGTACGCGATCCCGGCGTCGAACCCGTTCGCGGGCGACATGACCGACTGCAACGAGATCTGGGCCTACGGCGTGCGAAACCCTTTCCGCTACTCGTTCGACCGGGCCACCTCCGATCTCTGGATCGGCGACGTCGGCCAGAACTGCTACGAGGAGGTCGACCTGCAGCCGGCGTCGAGCACGGGAGGCGTCAACTACGGCTGGCGCGTCATGGAAGGGATGCACTGCTACAACACCGACGGCACGTGCAACCCGGTCAGCTGCAACCAGACGGGCCTGACGCTGCCGATCCTCGAGGAGACCCACACCAACGGCTGGTGCGCCCTGATCGGCGGCTATCGGTATCGGGGCACGGCGATTCCGGGTCTCGCCGGGAAGTACCTCTACTCGGACAACTGCCTCGGGGACATCTACGCGGCGAGCGACGCGGGCGGCGGCAACTGGACCCGGTCCCTGTTGCTTTCGACCACGCTGTCGGTCGACTCCTTCGGAGAGGACGAGGAAGGGGAGCTCTACGTCGTCGACCTGAACGGGTCGGTGTCGCGCCTCGACCCCGTGCCGCTGCCGCCGCCCGTGGTGACGATCATGGTTCCTTCGACGGTCATCGCCGGCGACCCCGACTTTTCGGTGGTCGTCAACGGCTCGGGGTTCGTCGCGACGTCGGTCGTCCAGTGGAACGGCTCGGCCCGGCCCACGACCTTCCTGTCGAGCAACCAGCTCAGAGCGACCATTGCCGCGGCCGACATCGCCACGCCGGGGATGGCCTCGGTCACCGTGTTCACCCCGGCGCCCGGAGGTGGCACCTCGAGCGCGCTCACCATGGACATCAACGCCACCTTCCTGGACGTTCCGACCGACTACTTCGCCTATGCCTACATCGAGGCCATCTTCGACGCCGGCGTGACGGCGGGTTGCGACGTGCGGCTCTTTTGCCCGGAGGGCCAGACGACCCGGGCCCAGATGGCCGTTTTCCTCCTCAAGGCGAGCCAGGCGCCCGGGTACGCGCCGCCCCCCTGCAGCGGGATGGTCTTTGCCGACGTCCCCTGCACGGGCAACCCCTTCGACCCGTGGATCGAGGACCTCGCCAGCCGCGGGATCACCGGGGGCTGCGGCGGCGGCAACTACTGCCCGTCCGCCAACGTGACCCGGGCCCAGATGTCGGCATTCCTTCTGAAGACCGAGCACGGCTCGGCGTACGTGCCGCCGACCTGCGGCGGAACCTTCACGGACGTTCCGTGTCCCAGCCTCTTTGCCGATTGGATTGAGCAACTTGCGCTCGAGGGCATCACGGCGGGCTGCGGCGGAACCAACTACTGCCCGGGCGACCCGTCGACGCGCGCGCAGATGGCCGTCTTCCTGACGAAGACCTTCAACCTGCCGCTGCCGTGAAACTCGAGGACCGCGGAGGCGATTAGCAAGAACTGAACCAATCCGCTTTTTCGGAGTTTCGACCGGGCGCCGGCATCCGCCGGCGCCCTTCGTTTTGGTCGGGAGCAGGGAGCGGCGGCGGCGCCGGAGAGAGCGGCGAGAATTTTTTGTTGACTCGTCTTGCTCGCGGGTAAATAGTTCACTCCGTTAATTTCCAGTTTCGCTTTACCGAACGGAGGAACGGCATGCACCGGAGCTCGGCGAAAAGGCTGTCCGCCTTCATCGTCTCGGTTTGTGGTTTTCTGCTGGGGTCTTCCCTCACACTCGCGGCAACGCAATCCACGCCGCAAACACCGGTCATCAGACAACCGGTCAAGAGCGGTCGGTCCGCCCGCATGCGCGACTACAAGATGCAGGGACCGATCGTCCCCGGACCGCGCCGCGCCATCCGCAACGACGTGCCGCCGTTGAAGGGCGGCAACGCGGCGCGCAAGAAGGTGGTCGACCCGGCCGTGCAGCACACGCCGGGACCGAACCAGCCTGGCGAGCTCGGGCAGTTCGAGGGTCTGGCCGACATCGACAACCAGAACACGATTGGCACCGAGTACGTGCCGCCCGACACCAACGGCGACATCTCCCCGAACAACTACATCGAGTACATCAACACGATCTGGGCGGTGTACGACCGCTCGGGGAACCTGCAGCTCGGGCCGCTGCCGGGTAACTCGTTCTGGCAGGGCCTCGGCGGCGTTTGCGAGACGGGCGACGACGGCGACCCGATCGTCAAGTACGACCGCGCGGCCGACCGCTGGTTCGCCAGCCAGTTCTACGTCAACGGCGGCGCCGGTCCGTTCCACCAGTGCATCGCGATCTCGGTGACGAACGACCCGACGGGCGACTGGTACCAGTACGACTTCTTCATCAGCGACACGGCCTTCTCCGACTATCCGAAGTTCGGCATCTGGCCCGACGCCTACTACATGACCTCGAACCTCTTCGGCGACACCTTCGACGGCGGAGCGTTCGCGTTCAACCGCACGAAGATGCTCGCGGGCGATCCGTCGGCCGAGATGATCCAGTTCTCGACGGGCGGCGAGGGCGGCGTGCTGCCGTCCGACATGAACGGCACGATTCCGCCGCCGGACGGCTCGCCGAACTACTTCATGACCTACGAGGTCAACCCGGCGCGGCTGCTGATCTGGCAGTTCCACGTCGACTGGGACGTGCCGGCCAACAGCTCCTTCACCGGTCCGGTCGACATCCCCGTCCCCGATTTCAACACGCCGGTCTGCGGCAGCTTCCGCGATCAGTGCGTGCCTCAGCTGGACTCCACCGAGCTCCTCGAAACGCTCTCTCAGGATCTGATGTACCCGCTCGCGTACCGCAACTTCGGCGACCACGAGGCGATCGTCGCTTCGCAGACGGTCGGCGACGGAAACGGCGTCGCGCAGGTCCGCTGGTACGAAATCCGGGACCCGGGTGGTTCGCCGGTGGCGTATCAGGCCTCGACCTACGCTCCGGACTCGACGCACCGCTGGATGCCGTCGATCGCGATGGACCACAACGGCAACATCGCGTTGAACTACAGCCGGTCCGACACGACGCTGCACCCGCAGGCCGCGATGACCGGTCGTCTCGCGACCGATCCGCTCAACACGATGGGCGATGAGAACATCTGGTACGCCGGCGCCGGCAGCCAGCAGGACAGCTTCAGCCGCTGGGGCGACTACACGTCGATCTTCATCGACCCCCTGGACGACTGCACCTTCTGGGCGATCAACGAGTACTACGCGGCCGACGCCGCGTTCGACTTCCACACCCGGATCGGGTCCTTCAAGTTCCCGAGCTGCTCGATCGGACCCACGGGCACCCTCGAAGGAACCGTGACCGACGGCGCGAACCCGATCGCCGGCGTCAAGGTCTCGGCGGGCGCCGCCTCGACCACGACGGACGGCTCGGGCCACTACTCGTTCACGCTGCCCAGCGGCCCGTACGACATGACGGCGGTCAAGTACGGATACCTGCCGGGCTCGGCCAGCGGCATCGAAGTCACCGACGGCGGCGACACGGTCCAGAACTTCGTTCTGGGCGTCGCGCCGAGCGTGATGGTCAACGGGACGGTCAAGGACGGCTCGGGCGGCGGCTGGCCGCTCTACGCCAAGATCGTGATCAAGGCGACGGGCGCGCCGACCTTCACCCTCTACACGGATCCCGTGTCCGGCTACTACAGCCAGCAGCTCGTCTCGGGCGTCTCGTACACGTTCACGGTCACGGCCGTGAGCCAGGGCTACCAGCAGGGTGGCGGCGTCGTGCCTCTGGGCCCGGTGCACAACCTGTTGGACGCGACGGTCCTGAACTGGACGCTCAACGCCAATCCGCAGGTCTGCAACGCTCCGGGCTACACGCCGACGACCGCGGGTCTCTTCGAAGACTTCGAGGGCGGCGTGGTGCCCAAGGGCTGGACGGTCATCAACAACAGCACGGGCGGCAACGGGGCCCCGACCGAGTGGATCGTCGTCTCGGGCACGGATCCCTGCGGCGACTACGCCGGCAACCTCACGGGCGGCTCGGGCTTCTTCGCGGTGGCCAACAGCGACTGCCCGGGCGCCACAGTCGTGATGGACACCCAGCTGATCACGCCGCCGGTCGACATGACCAGCTTCCCGGCCGCGACGTTGCGGTTCAACGAGGACTACGACTGGCTCTTCGACAACGCGGACGTGGACATCAGCACCGACGGAGGCGCCACGTGGACCAACGTACTCGCGCAGACGGCGAGCGCACGCGGACCTCTTCAGATCCAGATCGACATCTCGGCGCTGGCCGTCGGGCACGACAGCGTCCAGGCCCGCTTCCACTACTACAACGCGGCCTTCGCGTGGTGGTGGCAGGTGGACAACGTGCTGCTCGGTGAGGCGGGCTGCGTGCCCGGAACGGGCGGCCTCGTGGTCGGCAACGTCCTCAGCGCGAATTCGGGTCTCGGCCTCAACGGCGCGACGGTCGAGAACATGACCAACCCCGGCCTGGTGAAGACGTTCGCGACGCCGGACGACCCGAACCAGCCGGATGGCATGTACATCCTGTACAGCGACAGCGGGTCCAACGACCTGCAGGCGTCGCTCTCCAACTACGGCTCGGATGAGCACACCGTCGTAGTGGTTCCGGGCTCGGCGATCCGTCAGAACTTCATCCTGCAGTCGGGCAACGTGGCGGTGAACCCGCCGCGTTATGACGCCCGCGTCAATCCTCCGGGCGGTCAGCAGGTCATGCCGATGACGCTGACCAACTCGGGCGGCGCCTCGGTGAACTACGAGGTCATCGAGATCAACTCGCCGGCGCTCAGCAATCACACCCAGGGTCACGTCTCGCAGGCGGAGCGGCAGCAGCTGATGTCGCGCCTGGCGGGCTCCCGTGGCAAGGCCGAAGGCCTCGACGGGAAGAGCGGCACCCACCTTCCGCCTCTGCCGAATGCGCCCAGGAACCCGCATCGGATCTTCGCGGCCGGCGACGTCCTGATCAGCCAGCCGACGGATCTGACCTACGCCTGGGGCGTGGGCTACTCGGGCAGCAGCAACTCCACGTGGAACACCGATCTCGGTCAGGCCGGCGGTGACGACCACGCTCACGAGTTCGACGCGACGGGCGTTCAGACCGGTCAGTCGATCGACCTGACGCCGGCGATCTCCGCGTGGGCGGGCGACGGCGCCTACAACGCCAACACGGGCAACATCTGGTACGTGGACGTGGTGGCGGCCGGCAGCTCCTGCATCTTCGAGGTGAACCCGGCGACGCTGTCGGTCACGGGCAACACGATCTGCCCGAACACCGGCCAGTCGGAGCGCGGTCTCGCCTACGACCTTTCCGACGACACCTACTTCACGGGCAGCTGGCTCGACGGGGTGATCTACCACTTCGATGCGAGCGGCAGCATCCTCGATTCGTCGGCTGTCGGTCTGGGAATCTCGGGTCTCGCTTACTACCCGGATTCGGGCCACCTGTTCGTGCAGGTGAGCGACCCGATCGACTACTCGATCACCGTCCTCGACGCGAAGAACAACTACGCCGTCGTCGGCAACTTCTACGTCTCGGACGGCGCGTTCGACGATCATGGTGGCGCCGGCATGGAAGCCGACTGCGAAGGCAACCTGTGGATGGTCAACCAGACGTCCCAGATGCTCTTCAAGGTGGCCTCCGGTGAGTCCGGGAGCTGCGCGGTCGACATTCCGTGGCTGACCGTCGACCCGACCTCGGGCGTCCTCGGCGCCGGCAACGGAGCTTCCAACACGGCTCAGGTCAACCTGACGTTCGACGGCGGCACGCTGCTGCCGGGCCTGCGCCAGGCTCAGGTCAAGGTCAAGACCGACACGCCGGTCGCGGTGCCCGCGGTGCCGGTGACCCTGACGGTCCGCTTCCTCGACGTGCCGGACAACAACCAGTTCCAGGCGTACATCTACGGCGCCGCGGGCGCGGGCATCATGATGGGCGGACCGCCGAACTG
>Ga0335070_10000669_pt1 | contig 38767 bp, 33 predicted proteins | sample Lox_Sample_13_FD_206722 | JGI IMG/M metagenome (GOLD analysis project Ga0335070, IMG submission 206722) | Soil microbial communities from Loxahatchee National Wildlife Refuge, Florida, United States - Lox_Sample_1.3 | ecosystem: Environmental > Terrestrial > Soil > Wetlands | place: USA... | reverse complement strand
GGGCGCGTGCTTGAGCACCGCGCCGAGCCGGGTCGCCGAGCTGCTGGCGCGCGAGGTCCCGGGCGGCACGATCGCGGTGCAGGGCTGGCTCAAGACCGCGCGCCACGGCAAGGGCGTCTCGTTCCTCGAGGTCTCGGACGGCTCGTGCCTGGCCGGCATCCAGGTGGTCGCCGAGCCGGCGCTCCCGAACTACGCGAGCGAGCTGCTCGCGCTGCGCACCGGCTGCGCCGTGATCGCCAGCGGCGAGCTCGTCGCGTCGCCCGGACAGGGGCAGCGCTTCGAGATCCGCGCAGCGCGCGTCGAGGTCGTGGGCGGCGTCGGCGACGACTACCCGCTGCAGAAGAAGCGCCACACGCTCGAGTTCCTGCGCACGCTCGGCCACCTGCGGCTGCGCACCAACACGCTCGGCGCGGTGGCGCGCGTGCGGCACGCCGCCGCGCGCGCGATCCGGCGCTTCTTCGACGAGCGCGGCTTCCTCGAGCTGCACGCGCCGGTGATCACCGCATCGGACGCCGAGGGCGCCGGTGCGCTGTTCCGCGTCACCACGCTCGACCCCGCCCGCGCGCCGCGCACGCCGGAGGGCGGCACCGACTGGGGGCAGGACTTCTTCGCCCGGCCGGCGTTCCTCAGCGTGTCGGGCCAGCTCGAGGCCGAGATCGGCGCGCTCGCGCTCTCGCGCGTCTACACCTTCGGTCCCACGTTTCGCGCCGAGAACTCGAACACGGCGCGCCACCTCGCCGAATTCTGGATGATCGAGCCCGAGGTCGCATTCCTCGATCTCGAGGGCGACGCGGCGCTCGCCGAGGAGTTCCTGCGCGCCGTGCTGCGCGAGCTGCTCGAGCGCTGCGCCGAGGACCTGCGCTTCTTCGACGACCGCGTCCAGAAGGGTGTCGTCGCGGCGCTCGAGCACGTCGCCGCGACGCCTTTCGAGCGCATCAGCTACAGCGAGGCGATCGGCGCGCTCGAGCGCAGCGGCCGCGCCTTCGAGTTCCCGGTCGCTTGGGGCGCCGATCTGCAGAGCGAGCACGAGCGCTGGCTGACCGAGGAGCACGTCGGCCGGCCGCTGGTGGTCACCGACTACCCGCGCGGGATCAAGGCCTTCTACATGTACCTGAACGATGACGAGCGCACCGTGCGCGCGATGGACGTGCTGGTGCCGCGCGTCGGCGAGATCGTCGGCGGCTCGCAGCGCGAGCACCGCCTCGGGGTGCTCGAGCGCCGCATCGCCGAGGCCGGGCTCGACCCCGCGCCGTACTGGTGGTATCGCGACCTGCGCCGACACGGCTCGGTGCCGCACGCCGGCTTCGGGCTCGGCTTCGAGCGCCTGCTGCTCTTCGCGACGGGGATCGCCAACATCCGCGACGTCATCCCCTTCCCGCGCACGCCGGGCTCGGCGGAGTTCTAGGCGCGGGGACGCGGAGCGCGGGGCCCGCGCGCCGCGTGCTGGTCGCGCGCGCGCGCGTAGCGGTCGAGGCGATCGGCGAGGCGGCGGCTGAAGTCGGCGAAGCGCGCGAGCTCGTCGGCCTCGAAGCCCTGCCACACCGCGTCGACCGCCCGGATGCGGTCGCGCCGCACCCGCTCGAGGCGCTGGCGCCCGCGCGCCGTGAGCTGGTAGCGGCGCTGGCGGCCGTCCTGCGCCGAGATCGAGGCCTCCACCAGCCCCGCCTGCTGCAGCTGGCGCAGCGTGCGCGAGACGGCGGCGGCGTGCATGGCGCGGCTGCGCGCGAACAGCGAGGGCATGAAGCGCTCGTGCCCGATCTCCTCGAGCACGCGCCACTGGGCGTCGGAGAGGCCCGCCGCGCGCGCCAGCTGCTGGCGGCGGCGCTCGAACAGCTCGGCAAGGCGCTGGAGCGCCTCGATGGCGTCGTAGAGGGCGCGGCGGGCGGTGGGTCCGGGCACGGGCGGTGTTCCTTGATATTGACACGTGGCTATGATTAACTACGGTCAACTATATACCGGCTGTGGACCAGCATAGCGGCCCGGCGCCGGCAGCAGGTGGCGCGAAATGGACGTCAAGGAGTCGATCCGCGGGCAGTTCTCGGCGGCGGCGGCCCGTTACGCGACGAGCGCGGTCCACGCCAGGCACGGCGATCTCGACGCGCTCGTCGCGGCCGCGGAGCTCTCCGGGCGCGAGCGCGTGCTCGACCTGGGCTGCGGGACCGGGCACAGCACGCTGGCGCTGGCCGCGCGCGCCGCCGAGGTCGTGGGGCTCGACCTCACCGACGCGATGCTCGCGCAGGCGCAGCGCCTGGCGCGCGAGCGCGGCGCCGCCAACGTCCGCTTCGAGCGCGGCGACGCCGAAGCGCCGCCCTATCCCGACGCCAGCTTCGACGTCGTCACCTCGCGCGTGTCGGCGCACCACTACGCCCATCCGGAGCGGGCGGTGCAGGAAGCCGCGCGGCTGCTGCGGCCCGACGGCCGGCTGGTGATCTCCGACAGCGTCTCGCCCGAGGATCCCGCCCAGGACACCTTCCTGAACGCCATCGAGCTGCTGCGCGATCCCTCCCATGTGCGCAACCACCGCGTCAGCGAGTGGTGCACGTGGCTGCGCGCGGCCGGCTTCTCGCCGGGGCTCGTCGGCCGCTACGACATGCTGCTCGACTTCGACTCCTGGTTCGCGCGGATGGGCAGCCAGCCGGCCTCCGCGGAGCGGATCCGCTGGCTCTTCGCCGGCGCCCCGGCCGAGGTGCAGCAGGCCTTCGCATTCGAACCCACCGACGCGAAGACCTGGACGATCCCGATCGCGGTGATCCGCGGAAGGCGCGTGGGTTGAGCGCGAGCGCTCGGGATCGATTCACTCTCGCCTGGCGAACACCGCGAGCGCGCGCGGGCCGTGGGCGCCCAACACCAGCGTCTGCTCGATGTCGGCGGTCTTCGAGGGACCGCTGATCCAGGTCAGGTGATGGAAGCCCAGCGACCCCGGCGGAAGCGCGCGGAAGGCGCTGCCGAGCTCGCCGGCGATGTGCGCGGCGTCGAGCAGCAGGATCACGCGCTCGGCCAGGAAGAGCAGCGAGCGATGCGGCGCCTCGCGGCCGCAGAGCGCAACGGCCCCGTTCTCGGCGACGCCCACGACGCCGCGCGCGATCGCGACCGCGACGTCGGCGAAGTCGTGCGGCAGCGCGTCCTCGCGCGCCACCTCGAAGGGGCCGGGCCCGAGCCAGGCGGCGGCGTCGGGCTCGGCGACGATGCGCCCGCCGGCGCTCCAGCTGCGGGCGTGCGCGAGCACCGCCGCGCCGAGCGCGCCGGGCGCGAACGGCCCGTGCGCCTCGCCGCCGGCCTCCGCGAGGCTCGTCGCAAAGGCGCCGAAGCCCGCGTCGAGGGGCGCGGCCGGGTGCGCGCCGGGATGCGACGCCGAATGCTGTACCGCGCGGCGAACCGCCGCCAGCACCTGCTCGCGCGCGCTCATCGCGGCCGCTCCCGCGGGCGCCGCTTCCAGAGCTCGCGAAAGCTGGCCCCCGGATGCGGCGGGAGCTCGCGTGCCGCGAGCCACGCCGCCGCCGGGCCGCGGGCGCCGATCCGGCGCAGCAGCGGCCAGCCGATGCGGACCGCGCGGCCCGCCGCGCGGTGCAGCCGCGGCCGCGCCAGCAGCGCGGCCGCGGCGCGCGCCGCGCGCGCCAGCCCGCTGGGGAGGGCCGGCGCCTCGCTCCGCCAGGCGAGCAGCTGCGCGTGCAGGTCGATCCGCACCGGACACACCGCCGTGCAGCTGCCGCACAGCGACGACGCGTACGGAAGCTCGCGCGACGCCGCGTCGCGGCCGTGCGCGGGCGCGAGCACGGCGCCGATCGGGCCGCCGACCGCGGTGGCGTAGGCGTGTCCGCCGGCCCTTCGATACACCGGACAGGTGTTGAGGCAGGCGCCGCAGCGGATGCAGCGCAGCGCGCGCCGGTGGCGGGGGCTCGCGAGCAGGCGGCTGCGCCCGTTGTCGACGAGGACCACGTGCAGCTCGCCGCCCGGTCGCGGGCCCGTCAGCACGCTGGTGTAGGCGCTGATCGGCTGCCCGGTCGCGCTGCGCGCGAGCAGGCGCAGCAAGACCGCCGCGTCGTCGAGCGTCGGCACCACCTTCTCGATGCCGAGCGCCGCGATGTGAAGCGGAGCCAGGCTGGTGCCGAGGTCCGCGTTCCCCTCGTTGGTGACGATCACCAGCGATCCCGTGTCGGCGATCGCGAAGTTCACGCCGCTGATGGCGGCCTGCGCGTCGAGGAAGCGCCGGCGCAGGTCGCGGCGCGCGTGCGCCATCAGCCGCTCCGGATCGCTCTCGCCTGCCGGCGTCCCGAGCTGGTGGTGGAAGAGCGCTCCCACCTGGGCCCGCGTCCTGTGGATGGCGGGCACGATGATGTGCGAGGGCGGCTCGGCGCCGAGCTGCACGATGCGCTCGCCGAGATCGGTGTCGACGACCTCGACGCCGTGGGCCTCGAGGTGCGGATTGAGGCCGCACTCCTCGGTCAGCATCGACTTGCTCTTCACGACGCGCGTGATGCCGCGCTCGGCGAGCAGGCCGGATGCGATCGCGCGCAGCGCCGCGGCGTCCTCCGCCCAGTGCACCTGCGCGCCCGCCGCCTGCGCGTTGGCCTCGAAGCGCTCGAGGTAGACGTCGAGGTGATCGAGCGCGTGGTCCTTGACGGCGGCCGCGCGCTCGCGCAGCGCCTCGAAGTCGGGCACCGCGGCGGCAGCCGCGTCGCGCTTCGCGCGTAGCCCCCAGACCGCCGCGTCGTGGCGGGCGACGGCCGCCTCGTCGGCGAACGCGGCGGCGGCCCTGGCGTCGAACGGGAATCCCACGGCCGGGAGGATGCCGTATGATCCGCCCGCGCCCACCCGCGGAGAAGCCGTGAAGCTCTACAGCGTCGACCTGTCGCCCTTCGCCGCCCGCGTCCGCACGCTGGTCTACGCCAAGCGCCTCGACCTCCCCTGTGTGGCGCCGCCGGGCGGCGTCGGGAGCGACGAGTACCGGCGCGTGAACCCGACCGGCAAGGTGCCGGCGCTGCTGCTCGACGACGGCAGCGTGCTGCCCGAGTCGACGGTGATCTGCGAGTACCTCGAGGATCGCTTCCCGAAGCCGGCGCTGCGCCCCGCCGACGCCGAGGGCCGCGCCTGGATGCGGGTGATCTGCCAGCTCGCCGATCTCTACGTATGGCCGCCGCTCCACGCGCTCTTCCCGCACGTCGACCCTGCGCAGCGCGACGCCAAGGCGGTCGCCGCTGCGTTCGCCGAGCTCGCACCGCGCTACGACCAGCTTGCCGCCTTCCTGCGCCCGGCTCCCTACGCGGTCGGAGCGTCGCTCACGATCGCCGACTGCGCGCTCGCGCCGTTCTTCTTCTTCGCGACCCGCGTGCACCCGATGCTCGGCGACAAGGACCCCGTCGCCGGGCGCCCGGCCCTGGCCGCCTGGTGGGACGCGGTGCGCCGGCACGACGCGGTCGCGCGGGTCGAGGGCGAGCTCGCGCGCGCGCTGGCGGCCGAGCTGGCCGGCCGCGCGTGACGCGCTTCGCCAACCGCGTGACGGCGCTGCTCGGCGTCGAGCTGCCGATCGTGCAGGCGCCGATGGGCTGGATCGCGCGCGCGCAGCTGGCGTCGGCGGTCTCGAACGCCGGGGGCATGGGCATCATCGAGACCTCGTCGGGCGAGCTCGACGCCGTGAAGGACGAGATCCGCAAGATGCGCGATCTCACCGACAAGCCCTTCGGCGTGAACGTCGCGCAGGCGTTCGTGCGCGACCCGAAGATCGTCGACTTCGTCGCCGCACAGGGCGTCAAGCTCGTGACCACTTCGGCCGGCGATCCGACCCGCTACACCGCGCAGCTCAAGGCGGCGGGCCTCACCGTCTTCCACGTGGTGCCGACGCTGCGCGGCGCGCTCAAAGCGGTGGCGGCCGGCGTCGACGGGCTGGTGGTGGAAGGCGGCGAAGGCGGCGGCTTCAAGAACCCCCGCGACGTCGCGACGATGGTGCTGCTGCCGCTCGTCGCCTCGAAGGTCTCGGTCCCGATCATCGCGGCCGGCGGCATGCTCGACGGCGCGACGATGGCGGCCGCCTTCGCGCTCGGCGCCGAGGGCATCCAGATGGGGACGCGCATGGTGTCGTCGCTGGAATCGCCCGTGCACGAGAACTGGAAGCGCGCGGTGGTCGCCGCCGCCGAGACCGACACCGTGTTCCTGAACCGCCGCTTCGGCCCGGGCCTGCGCGCGCTGCGCACCGCGCGCTCCGAGTCGCTCGAGCACGCCGAGCACAACGCGATGAGCGAGTTCGGCGAGCGCGAGCGCGTGATGAAGCTCTACTTCGGCGGCGACATGGAGGCGAGCCTCGCGCTCTCCGGCCAGGTGGCGGGCCGCATCGACGCGGTGCGCCCGGTCGCCGAGATCCTGCGCGAGACCGCCGACGAGTGCCTCGCCGTGCTCGAGCGGCTGCACGCGCGCTACGCGCGCGATTGATCCGAAGCGCGAGACGAGAGCACCGAGGAGGTCATCGCATGCCGCGACTCAGCCAGGTTCCGCGCGCCGAGGCGCGGCGCAAGCTCGACCCGAAGCTGCGCGAGCTGGGCCAGGCGCGCGCGGGCTTCCTGCGGGAGAGCCAGTTCGTGTTCTCGCAGCACTGCAAGGCCGCGCGCGACGTCGGGCTCTCCGAGGCCCAGGTGGAGGCGATCCCGAGCTGGAGCGCCGCCGACGTCTTCTCGCCGGTCGAGCGCGCCGTGCTCGCCTACACCGACGAGCTGGTCGGCCAGGACGGCCGCGTGCAGGACGCCACCTTCGAGCGCCTGCGCGCGCACCTCTCCGAGCCCGAGATCCTCGAGCTCAGCTACATCACCGCGCTCTACGCGATGCATGCGATCCTGTGTCGCGCGCTGCGCCTCGAGTACGACGATGTTCCCGAACGCATCATCGAGGTGCCGGCGCCGTCGGGCGGCCAGGGCCTCGACTTCATGGGCGGCGTGGGGACGCAGCGCTGAGCGCGAGCCAGGCGCTCGCACCGAACCGTGTCCGAATGTACTCCCCGGCACTCTCAGGAGGCAGCTTGACGGTACCGGGGCCGCTCCGCACGAAGAAGTCGCCTTCCGGCGTCGCCTCCATCCCCTTCCACTTCAAGAACACCGGCTCCGGGCTCCGCTGGCAGCTCACCACGCAAACCGTCTTGCCCTGAACGACCTGCGCCTTCGGATCGATGCACGTGCCGGCCCGATCGCCGAGCCCGTTGCGGACGACTTGCGCGAGGTGGCGCATGAACTTGTCGTCGCTCTCGAGCCGGTCGCGCTCGATGCCGACGATCGAGCCGTCGTCCGCGACGCCGATCAGCAGGTCGCCGCCCTCCGTGTTGAGGAAGGCCGCGATGGTCTTCAGCACCGCTTGGGTCACGCCCCGATCGTCCTGCCCGTCTTTGTCGAGGTCCCAGCGCAGCGTGGACTTGAACTCGAGCGTCTTCGACTCGCCGCGCTTGATCAGCTCCTCGGCATTGCGGTGGGCGCGCAGATACTGGTCGAAGAGGAAGTTCTTGACCATCTCACCGAAAACTCTGTCGTCGGTGATGCGCCGGTAGAGCTCGAAGTTCGAGTCGACGATCTCCTGGATCACGTGCTCGACCTTCTGGTCGAAGGCGAGCCGCACGTTCTCGCGCGTGTTGACCCGCGCGGCAGCGTCGAGCGCCGTGTCGTCGTCGAGCTTCTCCATCATCTGGCCGAGCGTCACGCGGTGCTCGGGACCGAGGTTCAGGCCGAAGCGTTCGTTGAGCTCGGCGATGATGCGAGAGAGCGTCTCGAGCTCCTCCGGCGCGGCCCTGTGGGCTCCTTTGGTGCCGACGGGTTCGAGTACGCCGGGCCTGCGCTCGAGCCCGATCTTCCCGCTGCCGGTCTGCTGGATCCGGTAGGACTCCATATCGATGTTCTGCTGCACCTCGCGCGGCAGCTCCGAGCGGTCGGCCGGGAGCAGCCGGCGCAGGTGCCGCGCGAAGGCGTAGAGCTTCTCGAGGTCGGCGTCGGCGAAGGTCAGCACCTGCGCGAGGAAGGCGTAGAGCCGCACGTAATCGGTGAGCTGGCCGCGGAAGTCGTGCTGCTCGTCCTCCGAGATCGTCCGGAAGCGCCCGACCACCGGGGCGAGGACCGCGTACAGCTGGTCCTGGGTGGCCTTCGGGTCGAAGTAGAGCCTGGCGAACGCGTCCACGTCCGCCTCGGTGTAGATCGGGAACGCGGCGAGGCGCGTCTGGATCTCGTACAGCAGGTTCGGGTCGGTCGATTCGGACAGCAGCGTCGTCTCGTAGTAGGGCTCGAATGCGGCCTTGATCTCATCGGCCTCGTTGGCGAAGTCGAGGACCATCGTGCCCCTCTTCTCGGGGTGGGTGCGGTTGAGCCGCGAGAGCGTCTGCACCGCGTTCACGCCGCCGAGCTTCTTGTCGACGTACATGGTGTGGAGCAGCGGCTGGTCGAAGCCGGTCTGGAACTTGTTGGCGACGACCAGGAAGCGGTACTCGGGGCGCTCGAAGGACTTGGCGGTCTGCGCCTCCGAGAAGCCGTTCATGCTCGACTCGGTGTAGGACGGGCCGTCGTGGACGGTCCCCGAGAAGGCGACGAGCGCCTTGAAGGGGAACCCTCGCTCGGCGAGGTACCTGTCCAGGGCCAGCCGGTAGCGAACCGCGTGTAGGCGCGAGCGGGTCACGATCATCGCCTTCGCCTTGCCGCCGATCTCGCCCTGCGCTTGCGCGGCGAAGTGCTCGACACAGATCTTGACCTTCTCGCCGATCGCGTGCGGGTGCAGCTCGACGAACGACTTGAGCAGGTACTCGGCCTTGCGCTTGTCGTAGCGCGGGTCGTCCTCCACCCGTTTGAGCAGCCGCCAGTAGGCCTTGTAGGTGGTGTAGCTCGCGAGCACGTCGAGGATGAAGCCCTCCTCGATCGCCTGCCGCATGCTGTAGAGGTGGAAGGGCGCGAACTTCCCGTCGGGCCGCTTCGTGCCGAAGAGCTCGAGCGTCTTGGGCTTGGGCGTGGCGGTAAACGCGAAGGTCGAGAGGTTCGGCAGCCGCCCGCGCTTCTCCATCTCGGCGAGGACGGCGCTCTCCAGCTCCTCTTCGGGTGTCTGGGCCGCGGCCTCCTCTGCTTCCGCCTCTTCCAGCGACTGCGGAGCGAGCACGGCCTTCAGGCTCTTCGTGCTCTCGCCCGATTGCGAGGAGTGCGCCTCGTCCACGATCACCGCGAAGCGCTTGCCCGGCAGCTCCCCGATCTGCGTGGCGATCACGGGGAATTTCTGGAGCGTGGTGACGATGATCGTCTTGCCAGACTCGAGCGCCTCCTTGAGCTGGCGCGAGGTGGTGTCGATGTTCTCCACCACGCCCAGCGTCTGCTCGAACTGGCGCATCGTGGTCTGGAGCTGGCGGTCGAGCACGCGCCGGTCGGTGATGACGACGATCGAGTCGAAGACGCGCCGGTCGGCGGCATCGTGCAGCGTCGAGAGCTGGTGGGCGAGCCAGGCGATCGTGAAGCTCTTGCCGCTGCCGGCCGAGTGCTGGACGAGGTAGCGCTGCCCGGCGCCGCGCGCGCGCGCATCCGCCACCAGCTTGCGCACGGCGTCGAGCTGCTGGTAGCGCGGGAAGATCAGGAAGCGCCTGCCGGTCTTGCGTCCCTTCTCGTCCTCCTCCTCGACCTCGTGGATGAACTGGCGCACGAGGTCGAGCGCGCTGTCGCGCGCCCAGGTCTCCTCCCACAGGTACGCGGTGGCGTAGCCCTTCCGCGTGGGCGGCACGGGCGGGTTGCCGGCGCCCCCGAATTTGCCCTGGTTGAAGGGCAGGAAGCGCGTCTTCGGCCCGGCGAGCTGCGTCGCGACGTAGACGAGGTCCGGGTCCACGGCGAAGTGCGCGAGGCAGCGGCCGTAGCCGAGGAGCTTCTCGCGCGGGTCGCGATCGATCTTGTACTGCCGGATCGCGTCCTCGACGTCCTGGCCGGTGAGCGGGTTCTTGAGCTCTGCCGTGAAGATCGGGATGCCGTTCAGGAAGAGCACGAGGTCGAGGGTCTTCTCGTTCTTCTCGCTGTAGCGGACCTGGCGCGCGACGGCGAACAGATTGGCCGCGTGCAGGCGGCGCGTCTCCTCGTTGAGCCCGCTCGCGGGGCGGAAGTACGCGAGCCGGAACTTGCAGCCCGAGTCCTTGATGCCGTTGCGGAGCACGTCGAGCGCGCCGCGGCGCTCGATCTCGGCGGCCAACCTCGCGACGAACTGCTCCTTCACGGCCGCGCCGTGATGCTGGGTGAGCCTCTGCCATTCCCGGGGCTGCGTGGCGAGGACGAAGTCCACGACGTCGCGCGGCAGCAGGCAGAGCGCGCGGTCGTAGTCCTCGGGCCGGCGCTTCCGATAGCCGCCCGGCGGCGTGTCGCCCCAGGCCGGCGCCGCCTCGCGGACGGCGGTCGGCTCGCCCGGGCAGGCGTCCGGTCCGTGCTGGAGCAGCCCGCGCTCGATGGCGTCCTCGAAGGCGCGCTCCGAGATCTCGGGGCTCATGTGCGCGTCCTGCGCCGCCGCAAGGCGGGTTCGCGCGATGGCTCCTCGAGGATTTCGAGGATCGCCCGCGCGCAATAGACGCGGTTGCGCTTGGCATCGCCGGTGAGCTCGACGATTCCGGCCGAAGCGAGCCGGTCGATGGCGCGCTGCGCCGTAGTGAAGGCGACGTCGAGTCGATCGGCGAGCTTGTTGACGGTCCAGAAGGGATTCTCGGCGAACAGCTCGATCGCCTTCTCGGGAAGCCGGGAGGGCGCCTTGGCGAGCCGCGCCCGCCAATCGGCAAGCAGGTCGTCGATGCGCCGGATGCGGCCGATGGCGTCCTCGGCCTGCTGTCCGACACCGGCGAGAAAGTAGGCGAGCCACTCCTCCCACTCGCCCTGCTGGGTGACCGCGAGCAGGCGCGCGTAGTACTCCTGCCGCGTCGCCTCGAAGTAGGCGCTCAGGTAGAGCAGCGGCGCCGGCAGCACCCCTTTCGCCACGAGCAGCAATGTGATGAGGAGCCGCCCGACGCGCCCATTGCCGTCGAGGAATGGATGGATCGCCTCGAACTGGGAATGCGCGAGAGCGGCGTGGACGAGCGGAGGGAGCGCGTCGTCGTGGAGGAAGTGCTCCCACGCGCCGAGGCACGCCATCAGCTCGCCGGGCGGCGGCGGGACGAAGCTGGCGTCCGCCAGCGTGCACCCTGCCGGGCCGATCCAGTTCTGGCTGCGCCGGAACTCTCCGGGCGTCGCCGCGTTGCCGCGCACGCCCCGCATCAGCTTGTCGTGCAGCTCGCGGACGAGACGCAGAGAAGGTGGGAGCGTGCGCAGCCGCCCGATCCCGTGCTCGAGCGCGACCACGTAGTTGCCGACCTCGCGGAGATCGGCGGGGCTGCGGTCGACCACCATCCCCGCCTCGGAGGCGAGCAGCTCGCCGAGCGTCGCCTGGGTCCCCTCGATGCGGCTCGAGAGCACCGCCTCGCGGCGGACGAACGGCCGGATCAGCAGGTGCGGGTTGGGGAGGCGCCGGCCCTCGCCGGCGAGCCTTCCGATGGCGCGGTCGGCCGACGACAGCGCAGCCGCGAGCCGTGCGTCCCACGCGATCGGCGGCGGCAGCGGCGCCGGCACGTAGGCCGAGTAGCCGCTGGAGCAGCGGACCCGGCGTCCGTGCGGCTGGCGGATGGGCTTCGGCGCAGGGGGCATCGGCGGTCCCCTTGTTTGCGGCCCCGACAACGACGCGGATCGTTATTAGCGCAAATCGCCAGAAACGAAAAGAGGGCCCAGCCCGCCACCGACGACCGACCCCGGTGACGCCCTCAGCCCACGGCTCCGCGCACGTCGATCTTGCCCGTCACCGCGGCGGAGATGATGGCGGTGCGGAGCTCGCGGAGGCGGTCGATGGCCTCGCGGACCTTGGCGACGAGGGTGTCGATCTTCGCGGTCTCGCGGTCGAGATAATCAGCAATGCTGTCCTGCTCTCGTTGCGGCGGAAGGGCGATGACAAAATTGACAGCGTGGCTCACGTTGAACTGTTCTTGAGCTGCACCGTATTGCACAGCCTCTATCTGTAACCGCACGTATCGACTATTGAGGGCGTAGCAAAGCCACGATGATGCCAACCCGTGGCTACGCCGGATCACGAGAAGGGAAGCACAGTTGGCTCCGTCGAGGTCCGGCGGCACCACCGCCGTCACGCCCGGCGCGCCCACTCGGACCATGACGAGATCACCCGGCCGAAGCTCCGACTTGGGGAGACGTCGACTGTCCTGTCGTGAGATGCGACGGGCCCCGGTAGCGTGTATCTGACCCTCGCTGATGTCGCTTCCATAGAGGAATGGCAATCCCTCGTCGGCGACGTAATTCGAGGGGTTCACGACTACCCCAACGCCCAGACTTGGCGAGATGTGGCGGAGCCGCTTCACCTCCCAATGCGCCGGAATCTCCCCGAGCCACTCGATGCCGGAGTCCTTCATGGGGACGCTCGGATCGAGGCCCTTCGTGACGGCCCGCGTGATGAGCGCGGTGCGCTTCTCCTGGAGCAGCTCGACGAGCCGCTCCTTCTTCGCCACCAGGGCGTCGATCTTGCCGACGTGGCGCCGCACGAACGCGACGACCTCCTCTTGCTCAGGAATCGGCGGCAGCGGTGTGCAGAAGCGACCGACGTCCGGCATGTAGATCGTCTGGTGGGTCGATCCCATCGTCAGACGTCGAAACTCGTGTTGCATGGAACGGAAGACGTAGAGAAGGTACTCCGGCAAGAGAGTCGGACCGCACACCCAGTTCACGAAGTCCTGCGTGGTCGCCATCTCGACGCCCATGATTGCGGAGAACCCGACCGATGCCGTTCGCGACAGCATCACAGTGCCCTTGGGGAGAAGTCGCGCGGCTGAGTTGGCGAGACCGAGCTCGCTTATCTTCTCGCTCGTCTCCGTCACGTACTCCGCGTGCCCGTCGCGAATCTGCCACACGTCCGCCAGGCCGAACCACGGAATCGTGCAGTCTTGCCAGTACTCCGGCTCGTGGCGGCTCGGCGTGTGACCCGATCGCAGCCGAGCTGCGAACTTCGTCCTCGTCACGTCCCAATGGGCCGGAATCTCCCCCAGCCACTCGACGCCCGAGTCCTTGTACTCGGGATAGCGCCGGAAGCGGCGCGGCCGGGGCTCCTGCATCGGTTTCTGCGTCTCGGGCATCGCGCTCAGCGCTCCTCGGGCTCGTCGAGCCGCAGCTCGCGGCGGAGCGCCGAGAAGTCGAACGGGGCGCCATGCGCGGTGCGCCGCTCGTGATTCTCGATGTCCTTCAGGAGCAGGTCCACCGCGGCGCGCCCTCCGGCGGCGCGCGCCGCTTCGCGCGGCGTCTTCCCGCGCAGCGCGGGCAGCGGCTGGTCGAGCCAATCGGCGTAGTGGCGTTGCTTGAATTCCAGCAGGAGCTGCTCGGCCCCGGGCGGACGCGGCTCCGGCGCGCGGGCGCGGCGCGCGGGCGGCGCCGCCTGCGACAGCGGGTCGCCGTGCTCGCGCGCGCGGTGGCGGATGCGATCGCCGCAGGCGGCCTCGAGCTGCGCGCGCAGCGCGTCGGCCCGCTCGCACGAGTTCGTCTCGGCGCGCAGCACCTCTCCCGAGATCCAGGCTCGCCCGACGATCGTGTTGTCCCAGCTCCGGTGCATGCGGTTGCCCGGCCGCAGGAACTCGTACGCGGGCGGGTCCTCGCCGGGCGAGGGAGCCTCGACCCCCGGGAGCGCCGCGAGCCGCCCCTCGACGGCGGCCCGCGCCCCCGGCGCGATCGCGAAGTGGTCGGTGGTGAGCAGGAACGCATCGCCGTCGGTGTTGCGGAGCTCCATCGGGGCGGCCGATCGCTCGTCGAGCTCCGCGACCGACGCCTCCCAGCGCTGGATCAAGTAGCGGCCGAAGCCCTCGTCGCGCAGCCGCTCGCAGGGCACGGGTCCCTTGCGACGCAGCCGCGCGCGCGCGCGGCGAACGATGTCGGCCGCCGCGCTGGGCGCGAGCGCGCGCGGATGCATGCCGCAGACGAGCGACACGCCGTCGTGGTCGACGACGCGGCCGAGCAGTGCGTCGTGCAGCACGAGCGTCCGCGAGGCGGTGGTCTCGTAGACCTTGCGCTCCTCGCCCGAGAGCAGGTCGCGGAGCGCCGCGCTCTCGCCCGGCTCGACCCCGGTCACCTCCCAGACCGAGAGCCATGCGGCCCGCTGTGCCTCGAGCCAGCTGCGCTCCGCGGGCGAGAGGCGCCGATGCCGCTCGGCCAGGTAGCGGTCGAGCACGGTCGCGCCGTGGAGCCGTTCGTGAAACAGGAGCCAGGGCACCGCGAGCTGGAGCCGCTCGGGGTCGTCGCCGAAGTCCTCCGCTGCATCGAGCCACGCGGAGCCGAAGCGCCGCTCCGCGAAATCCGAGAGCGCGCGAACGAGCTGCCGATCCAGCTCGTGGAGCGGATGGACGCCTCTCCGAGTGGCACTCCTCTCTTCGTCGCGGGCCAGGCAGCACTTCTTGTACTTGCGGCCGCTCCCGCACGGGCACGGGGCGTTGCGGCCCGGCTTCGGCGGCCCGATCGGGGTCGCCGGCTCCTGCACGCGCGCCGCGGGTGCCTCGATCTCGAACATCGGGAACGCCTCGTAGGGCAGCGTGAAGCGCACCTCGAGATCGTCGGCATCGAAGTACGACTCGCAGACGGGCGCGACTGCCTCGGTCTCGAAGAGCCTCCGATTCTTCACGAAGAAGGTGGTGAGCGAGGCGGCACAGGCGGTCGCGACCGCCACATCGCGCGCGACGAGCGGGCGGCGGACGCCGTCGCGGTCGTGCCGCGCGACGCGCGGATAGGCGTCGGCCCCAGCGACGCGCCAGCCGTGGGCCGCAACCTCGCGCCGCAGCGAGGCCGGGAGATCGGCGCCCCGCGAGAAGTCGAGCGCGAGCCAGCCGCTCCCGAAGTCGGGCCGCTCGTTCACGCGCGACCGCGCGCCCGCTGCGCGCCCGAAGGCGTCGTAGCCCGCGAGGGAGGGGAACACGAGCACGCCGAGGCTCTCGCCCAGGGCCCCGATGATCGAGACGCAGGCCCCCTCGACGCCGAGCGCGGGGATGTCCATGCGCAGCACCCGCTCCTCGTCGGCCACCTTCCACGGCGCCGCCCCAAACAGCAGCTCGGCGGCCGCGAACAGCTTCGCGATCGCCTCGGGCGCGATGCGACCTCCTTCGAGGTAGCTCTCCTCGCGATCGGACCCGGGCATCGAGTCGAGCATCTCCTCCAGCATCTCGTCGAGCTCCGGAGTCGGCGCCACGCTGATCGGGATCGCATCGCCCACCGCCGCGCGCACCTCGGCGGCAAGCGCGGAATCCGCCACGCGGATGGCATCAGGCCGGCGCGGAGGGCCGACGAGCGGTCGTTCGAGAGCAGCCCGCAGCGCGCGCCCGAGCGCGCCGTCGACCTCCTCGGGCACCGTCACCGCCTGGCCGACCACGAGACCCGACGACTTCTCCAGCCAGAGCACCAGCTCGGGGCGGTAGGGCTCGTCGCGATCCTCGACGAAGAAGGGCGGCACCAGGCGGCCGCCGATCCACTCGTCGGCTCGGACGCGCGTCGCGTCCGGGCGCCACGTCGTGCGCCGCGGCATCAGTCGGCTACCTCGCGAAGCATCCCCAGGATCTCCTTCTCGATCGCGCGGATCTCGCCCTCGATCTCCTCGAGGGGCCGCGGCGGCGTGTAGCGGTAGAAGTAGCGGTTGAAGTTGATCTCGTAGCCGACGAGGCCGACCTGGCCGTCCTTGCGGTCGCGCTTCTCGGTGTCGATCCAGGCGTCAGGCACGTGGGGCTTGACCTCGCGATCGAAGAACGCCTCGACGCTCTCGGAGAGCGGCACGCTCTCGGTGTCGCGCAGCTCGGGGTCGGGCTCGGAGTGGCCGTCCTCGTCGCGGCAGATGGCGGCCGTCTCGTCGCGCTCGGAGAGCGCGGAGAGGATCGCCTTCCGGGCGGGGGCCGGGAGCTTCACGCCGGCCTTCTTCGCGGCGGCGTCGAGCATGCGCTCGAACTCGTCGCGGTCCTTGAAGGCGCTGCTGGGGAGCCCGTGCACGAGCTTGCGGATCGCCTCCTGGATGACCCGTCCTTCGGCCTGCTCCTTCGCTCCTGCGGCGCCCTTCTTCCTGGACTGCGCGAGGGCCCGGAAACCCCTCTCCTCGTCGAGGCGCGCGATGCCCTCCGCGCTCGCCTGGAAGGCGAGCCGCAGCGGCCGCTCGACGGTGATCTTGCGGAAGCCGAAGTGGGTGGTCGGGAAAATGCGGCTCACGACGACCTCGTCTTGCTTCCCATCCTTGGTGAATTTGCGGGTGTCGCCGTCCCGGAAGTCCTCGAGGATCCGCAGGATGTCCTGCGCGCGCTCCAGCGGAATCTCGCGGCGCTTGTCGCCCAGGCTCTTGCGCATCGGCGTCCAGAAGGACGTCGCGTCGACGAGCTGCACCCTGCCCTTGCGGGCCGGCGCCTTGCGGTTGGTCACCACCCAGACGTAGGTAGCGATGCCGGTGTTGTAGAAGAGCTGCTCGGGCAGCGCGATCAGCGCCTCCAGCAGGTCGCTCTCCAGGATGAAGCGGCGGATCTCGCTCTCACCGCTGCCCGCGTCACCGGTGAAGAGCGGCGAGCCGTTCATGATGATCGCGATGCGCGAGCCGCCCTCCTTCGGCTCCTTGGCGTGCGCCAGCATGTGCAGCAGGAAGAGCAGCTGGCCGTCGCTGATGCGGGGCAGGCCGGCGCCGAAGCGGCCCGCGGCGCCGCGCTCGTGCTCGGCGCGCACGGCGTCCTCGTCGCGCTTCCAGTCCTTGCCGTAGGGCGGGTTCGCGATCAGGTAGTCGAACGCCTTGTCCGCATGGCGGTCGTTCGAGAGCGTGCTCCCGAACGCGATGTTGTCGGCGTCGCGTCCGGTGGGGTCCTTCATGAAGAGGTCCGACTTCGAGACCGCCCACGTCTCGGGGTTCACCTCCTGGCCGAACAGGTGGATCTCGGCGTCCGGGTTGATCGGCGGGCGCAGCACGTCGCCGTTCTTGCGCAGCCCGGCGCTGATGTGCTCCTTGGTGATCAGCAGCATGCCGCCCGAGCCGCAGCAGGGGTCGTACACCGTACGCACCACGCCGCGGCGCCGGATGCGACTCTCTTCCCCTGCCAGCATCAGGTCGACCATCAGGTGCACGACGTCGCGCGGCGTGAAGTGCTCGCCCGGGTTCTCGTTCAGCGCCTCGTTGAACTTGCGGATCAGCTCCTCGAAGATCGTGCCCATCGTCGGGTTGTCGATCACGTCGGGGTGCAGGTCCACGTTCTTGAAGCGCTCCAGCACCTGGAACAGCAGCCCCGCCTCGTCGAGCTTGCCGATGGTGTTGTCGAAGTCGAACTTCTCGAGCACCTCGCGCATGTTGGGGCTGAAGCCCGCGATGTAGTTGCGCAGGTTGGCCGCCAGATGCGGCGCGTCGGCGAGGAGCTTCTCGAAGTCGTAGCGGGACGTGTTGTAGAAGGCGAAACCGGAGGCCTTGCGGAGCTGCGCGTCGAGGTCCTGCAGGCCCTTGCCGCGAAGCGCGGCCTGGCGTTCGAGCACACGCTTCTTGGTGTCGACCAGCACGCAGTCGAGCCGGCGGAGCACGGTCAGCGGCAGGATGACGTCCTGGTACTTGCCGCGCTTGAAGGTGTCGCGGATCAGGTCCGCGACGCCCCAGAGGAAGCTCACGATTTCGCTGTGGTTCACGGGTGTTTCCTACCGGCTCGCCAGGATCTCCGCCAGGTGGATCGTCTTGGGCCCCTCACCCAGGCGGCGCCGGATGCCGTCGAGGTGGAGCAGGCAGCTCACGTCGGTCGCCGTCACGAACTCGGCGCCGGTGGCGGCGAGGTCGGCGAGGCGGGCGCGGCCGATGCGCCCCGAGACCTCCGGGAACTCCACCGAGAAGGCACCGCCGAAGCCGCAGCACTCGTCGCGCGAGGGAAGGCAGAGCTCGAGCCCGCCGACGGCGCGCAGCAGGCGCTCGGTCGGACCTGCGCCGGCGGCGCCCGCGGCTTCGCTCGCATGTCCGAGGCCGAGCTCGCGCAGGCCGTGGCAGCTCTGGAGCAGCGCGACGCGGTGCGCGAAGCGCGCGCCGAGATCGACCCGGCCGAGCTGGTCGGCGAGGAACTCGGAGAGCTCGAAGGTGCGCTCGCGCGCGAGCCGGCCGGCCCCGTCCTCGCCGACGCCGAGCGCGGCGTAGTGGCGCCGGACGGTCGCGACGCAGCTTGCCGAGGGACACACGACGGCGTCGTAGCGGGCGAAGCGCTCGAGGTGGCGGCGGGCCAGGCGCGCGGCCTCGTCGGCGAGACCGAGGTTCAGGAACGGCTGCCCGCAGCAGGTCTGGTCGGGGTCGTAGTCGAGGCTGCAGCCGGCGCGCTCGAGCACGGCCGCGGTCGCGAGCCCGACCGCCGGCGCGAGCTGGTCGACGTAGCAGGGGATGAAGAGACCGACGCGCACCTGGCCGACTCTACCGCGGCGCGCGGGCCTTCAGCCGGAGCGCCGTGAGCCCGATGCGGGAGGCGGGGAGGTCGTCATGCGAACCAGGGGGGCGGCCCTCGCCCTGCTCGCGCTCCTGCTCGCGTCGCCGGCTTCGCTCGCGCAGCCGCGCGGCCGCTGGCGCCAGTCGCAGACCGACTGGATCCCGCGCAAGCTGTATCCGGTGATCCGCGAGCTGCGCGGTGGGCCGCCGGCCGGCGAGCCCGAGCCGAGCCCGCGCCCGGGCGAACGTGCGCTCGACGAGCCGGCGGGCCGGCTTCCGGCCACGGCCGAGCCGGAGCCGGCGGCGCCGCGCCCCGCCGCGAGCGAGGCGCCGCAGCCCACGCAGCCGCCCGCGCCGAGCGCGCAGGCGAGCGCCCCCGAGCCCGAGGCATCGCCACACCCGCGCGCGCGCCGGATCGCGGTCGCCCTCGCGGCACTCGGGCTGGCGTTGGCGGCGGTCCCGATCCTGCTGCTCCTGCTGCGGCGCCGCGGCGAGCTGGTCGTGGTGATCGACTACCCGCCCGAGCTGCGCGGCAACTTCCGCGTCCGCGTCGCGCGCGAGGCGGAGCGCGCGCCCTCCGAGCGGCCCACGGCCGCAGCCGGCGCGGCGCGCGCCCCCGCGTCCGCGCCGAAGTCGACGCGCACCGAGCGCTTCCAGGTCGCGCGCGAGGCGCAGTTCCCGAAGCTCGCGGCCGGGCGCTACTGGGTGGTCGTCGAAGGCCAGCTCTGCGACGCGAGCGGCGAGCGCGTCCAGCCCTGCTTCGCGCAGCGCCAGGCGCGCGTCGAGCGCGGCCGCACGCTGCGGGTCGACTTCGAGTTCGCGCCCGTCACGCTGCCCGAGGTCGACGAAGCCGGCGCCGTCGCGCAGAGCCCGACGCGGATCGAGGAGCTGCGCAAGCGCGCCGAGGCGCAGGCGGCGCTCGCCACGCGGCTGCGCGCGGCCACGCAGGCCGCGCCGGTCGTCACGAGCCGCTACGAGATCCTCGGCGAGATCGGGCGCGGCGGCATGGCGGTCGTGTATCGGGCGCGCGATACGCGCCTCGACCGCATCGTCGCGCTGAAGCGCATCTCCGACAGCCTGCGCGAGCACCCGCGCGCCGTCGACCTGCTGCTGCGCGAGGCGCGTAGCGCCGCGGGCCTCAACCATCCCCACATCGTCACGATCCACGACGTCGACCAACAGGACGGCAGCTACTTCATCACCATGGAGTTCCTGGAAGGGAAGCCCCTGCACGAGCTGCTTCGCCTGCGCGGGCGCTTCGCCGCCAGGCCCGTGGCGCACATCGGCCAGCAGGTCGTGGCGGGGCTCGCCTACGCGCACGAGCGGCGCATCGTCCACCGCGACGTCAAGACCGCCAACCTCTTCGTGACGCGCGGCAACGTGGTCAAGATCATGGACTTCGGACTCGCGAAGATGGTCGAGGAGGTCCGGCGCCGCGCGACGATGATCGGCGGGACGCCGTCCTACATGGCGCCCGAGCAGTCGCGCGGCCTCGAGGTGGACGGCCGCGCCGACCTCTACGCCTTCGGCGTCACGCTCTTCGAGCTGCTCACCGGGCGCCTTCCGTTCGAGGACGGCGACGTGGTGCAGCACCACCGCGAGACGCCGCCGCCCGATCCGCGCGCGAGCGCGCCCGACGTTCCCGACGCGCTCGCCGAGCTCGTGCTGGCGCTGCTCGCCAAGCGACCCGAGGACCGGCCGGCGGCGGCCGACGTGGCGGCGCGGCTGCGCGACGTCGAGCGCGGCGCGCCGGGCGCGGCCTGACTACTCGGGCGCGCCGGATCGCTCGATCGCGTGGAGCCGCGTGTAGTCGACGCGGCGGCGGCCGTCGGGCGCGCGCTCGAACATGTCGGCGAAGCGCGCACCCCACTCGATCTCCGCAGCAGCGTAGGAAGCGCGCGCGAACACGGTCTGCGCGAAGGTCTCGTCGAGACCGACGAAGCTCGCGACGATCTCGGCGTTGCTCCCCGCCAGCGTCTCCGTGCTCTGGCCGGCGAGCGGGCTGGCGTCGTCGATCACGTGGAGCGCGGTCCAGGTCAGCCCGAAGGTTGGCGTCCAGCTGCGCTCGAGGCGCAGCTCGTGGAAGCGGCGCATCCACTCGCCCTCGGCGGTGGTCTCGTCGCGCACCAGCGTCAGGCGCAGCTGCGCCTCGACGACCTGGCTGTCGCGGCCGTTCGCCATCCGGATCATCAGCGTGGGCCGGCCGTTGCGAGTGGTGACGACGGCGCGGTCGCTGAAGAGCACGCGCGCCGTGGCGCGCGAGAACTTGGCGAAGGTGAGGCCGGTGGCGACCGCGATGGCCAGCATGCCGAAGAAGGCCTCGATCGTGACGAGCACGTGGCCGTAGAAGCTGTGCGGCGCGAAGTAGCCGTAGCCGATCGTCGCCATCGTCTCGACGCTGAAGAAGAGCACGTCGCCGAAATGGCCGGGGCGCACGCCGGCGACCGCGTCCGGATCGAGGTAGAAGAGCACCGCGAAGACGGCGATGATCGAGAGCCACGCCGCGAACAGCAGCGGGACGAAGCCGCGCCACGGCATGCGCAGCAGCGAGAAGTAGGCGTCGCGCCAGAGGCCGTCGCGCTGCCCGACGCGCGGGACGATCAGCCGGCCGTGCCGGTCCAAGAAGCGCCCGCTGCCCGCTTGCTTCGCCATCGCCGCCTCAGCGCCGCGCCGCGCGCGGTCGGCGCAACAGGCCTTCCTGCGCGACGGTCGCGATCCGCTCGCCCGCCCGCGTGAGCATGCGCCCGGCGACCCACGCGCGCCCGCCGTGCGCGATCGGGGTCTCGGTCGCGTAGAGGATCCAGTCGTCGAAGCGCGGCGGCCGGTGCAGCCAGACGGCGTGATCGAGGCTCGCCGGAAGGCGCTCGCGCAGCGACCCGTGCAGGCGCGCCGCGGTGCGCAGCAGGGTGCGGTCGCTCGCGTAGACCAACGCGGCGGCGTGCGCGAGCGGGTCCTCGGGGAGCGCGCCGCGCGGGCGCATCCACACCAGGCGGTGTGGAGGCGCGCTCGCGCCGGGGCGATCGTCGGCAGGCTGGCAGACGCGCACCTCGATCGCGTCCGGCGGGCGCGGCCCCTCGCCGGTCTCGCGGGCGCGCAGCGACTCCCAGTCGGGCAGGCCCTCGGGATCCGGTACCGCGCCGGGCGCGGCCTCGAAGGCGTGCGCGACGCCTTCCTCGGCGTCGGTGAAGCCCGCAGCCAGCTCGAAGATCGCCTCGCCGTGCTGCAGCGCGAGCACGCGGCGGGTCGCGAAGCTGCGGCCGTCGCGCACGCGCACGACCTCGAAGCGGATTGCCACCTCGGGCCGGCCGGGTCGCAGGAAGTAGCCGTGCAGCGAGTGCAGCCGCCCGGCGGCCACGGTCCGCGCCGCCGCCACCACCGACTGCGCCGCGATCAGCCCGCCGAACAGCCGGCGCATGCCGCCGCCCGGCGCCGCCTCGAAGCGATCGCCGTCGACGCGCGCGAGCTCGAGGCGTTCGAGCAAACGCCGCAGGGGATCTCCGTCGTGGGTCGCCGACGCCGTCAGTTGCCCGGTTGGGATTGGAGGAGAGGATCGTCGGGAAGGTCGAGGTCGACCCAGATGTGGTTCATCTCGCGCGCCACGCGCACCCGCTGGCCGGCGCGGATCGCCTCGATGATCTGGGCCGGCGTGCGCACGCCGCCGTCCGGGTTCTCGGTCATCAGCTGGTCGCCCGGCTTGAGCCCGAGCTTCGCCGCCGGCGTCTCCGGCGTGACGCGCAAGACGCCGAGTCGGAGGTGACCGGCGCTGCAGAGGAGCGCTCCGCTCGCCTTGGTCGCGGCGTAGTCGACGCCGAGGAAGGGGACCTTGGCGTCCTCGCGGTGCAGCCACATCCGCGCCCGCTCGTAGTCGACCCGGACGTGGAAGCGCGAGAGCAGGTCGTATCCGATCGCGGAGTCGGTCGCACCCGCCTGGTTGTACCAGCCGCGCGGCGCAACCAGCACGGGCACCGAGCTGAAGCGCATCGGTCCGAGCTCGACGTCGGCGGACTCGAGCATGCGCACCTCCATCGGGCCGAGCACGGACCCCGCCTTTCCGAACGCCGGCAGCGCGTCGACGTCGATGCCGGCCTGCTGCGCCGCCGCCCCCGAGAGCAGCAGCGGGACCTCCGATCCCGTGTCGACCATCACGCGCACCGGATGGCCGTTCACGCGGATCTCGACGGAGGGCCGATTGGCGACGACGCCGAGCGGGAGGACGGCTTCCTCGGCGGCGGCCCCGGACTCCGCGACGGCGTACCTGGCGGGATCGAGGAAGCGCACGAGGCGCCCGCCGAAATCGATGTCGAGGACGTACTGGTGCAGGAAGTTTCCGCCGAGCAGGCCGTACTCCCACCCCGTCTTCGAACCGGTGTCGGTCTGGCGCGTATCGACGTAGAACTGGAGATCCGTACCGAGCCGCGTGGAACGGCGATAGGGATCGCTCTTGGTGCGCGACACCGAGACACCGAGCTTGCGTGCCGCGAGTGGCGTGAGCACGGACGTGTTTGCACCGGTGTCGAGGATGATCGCGAACGGGGCGCTCCCTTCGGGCGCGAGGTTGACCACGATGCGGTTCGGCTCGGTGCTCGACTCGAACGGAAGTGCCGCCACGACGGCCCCGGGCGGCACATCCTCTGCGCCCGCGACGTGCGCGAAGGCGAGTGCGAAGATGAGGAAGGCGAACGGCGCGGCCCGCCAGGCCATCCCGCCACTCTACACCCGCCGTGGATCGCTCGTCGATCCTCGACTTCGCGCTACCGTCGGGGCTCGCGCGCCCCGAGGAGCCCCGATGATCCGCCTGCACACGGCCCAGACCCCGAACGGCCGCAAGGTCTCGATCGCGCTCGAGGAGCTCGGCGTGCCCTACGAGGTGCGCTGGGTACACCTCGACCGCAACGAGCAGTTCGAGCCCGCCTTCCTGGCGCTCAACCCCAACCACAAGATCCCGGTGCTCGAAGACGACGGCCTCGTGATCTGGGAGTCGGGGGCGATCCTGCTCCACCTCGCCGAGAAGCACGGCAAGCTGCTGCCGGCCGACCCGGCGGGCCGCATCCACGCGATCCAGTACGCCTTCTTCCAGACCGGCGGCATCGGGCCCAACCTGGGCCGGCTCGGCGCGCAGCTGCGCAAGCCGCAGGCCGAGCGCAACCCGGAGATGGTCCAGATCTTCGGCGACGAGGTCTCGCGCCTGCTCGGCGTGCTGGAGCGCATTCTCGCGGACGGCCGGCCCTACCTCGCCGGCGAGTACTCGATCGGCGACATCATGCACTACCCGTGGCTGGCGCTGATGCTCGCGCTGAAGGCGCCGCCGCTGATGGAGCGCAAGGCGGTCGTCGCGTGGCTCGAGCGCATCGGCGAGCGGCCGGCGGTGCAGCGCGGGATGAAGGTGCCGGAATAGCCATCGACGCGAGCCGCCACCGGCGCGACCGGCGCGCGATCCTCGGCGACGGCATCGCGTTCAGCTTGATGGTCGGGATCGGCGAGTCGTATCTCGCGGCCTTCGTGCTCGCGGCGGGGCTCGGCGAGATCGCGGCGAGCCTGGTCGCGACGCTGCCGATGCTGGCGGGGGCGGTGCTGCAGCTCGTCTCGCCCGCCGCGGTCCGGCGGATGCGCTCGCACCGCCGCTGGGTGGTGACCTGCGCGCTGCTGCAGGCGCTGAGTCTGGTTCCGCTCGTCGCCGAGGCACTGCTCGGCAACGTGTCGCGCGCCTGGGTCTTCGCCGCCGCTACCGCCTACTGGGGCTTCGGGATGGGGACGGGGGCGGCGTGGAACACCTGGGTCGGCACGCTGATCCCGCCCGAGGAGCGGGCGGGCTTCTTCGCGCTGCGCTCGCGCTGGTGCCAGGCGGCCGTGCTCGCGGGCGTGGTCGGCGGCGGCGCGCTGCTCGAGGCGGGCGGCGGGCGTAGCGGCCACCTCGGGCTGTTCGCCGCGCTGTTCGCGATCGCGAGCGCGGCCCGGCTCGTCTCGGCCGGCCTGCTCGCGAGCCAGAGCGAGCCGGTCCCGCCCTCGGACCAGCACCGGCACGTGTCGCTCGCCGATTTCGCGCGCCGCTTCCGCGGCGCCCCCGACGGCCGCCTGCTCGGCTACCTGCTCTCGATGCAGATCGCGGTGAACCTGTCGGCGCCGTTCTTCACCCCCTACCTGCTCGGCCCGCTCCGGCTGTCGTATGCGCGCTTCACGCTGCTGATCGCGACGGTCTTCCTCGCGCGCATCGCCGCGATGCCCGCGCTCGGCCGACTCGCGCACCACCACGGCGCGCGCGCGCTGATGTGGGGCGGGGCGCTCGGCATCGTCCCGCTGCCGCTGCTGTGGATGCTGACGGACTGGATCCCGGCGCTCGTCGCGATGCAGATCGCCTCGGGGATCGCCTGGGGCGCCGTCGAGCTCGCGATCCTGCTCTCGTTCTTCGAGCACATCGCCGAGTCCGAGCGCACCGGCGTCCTGACGCTCTTCAACCTGGCGAACGCGATCGCCGTCGCGGCCGGGGCGGCGGCGGGGAGCGCGCTGTTCCGCGCCCTCGGCCCGGGCCGCGCCACCTTCTTCACGCTCTTCGCGATCTCGGCGGCGGCGCGCGCGATCGCGCTCCTCGCGTTGCGCGGCGTCCGCGCCGTCGAGGCGCCCGAAGCGCCGCTCGAGCTGCGCACGGTCGCGGTGAACCCGAGCGAGGGCGCCCTGCAGGGCCCCGTCCTGCCGACAGCGCAGGCCGATCCCGAGCCCTGATCGCGTTCCTCTGCTGGCGGCGCGCGCGCTCCGTGCTACCCCGTCCTGCCGTGCTGCGCCGCCTGCGCCCGCTCGCGATCACCGCAGCCGCGGCGCTCCTGGCGACCGGGAGCCTCGCGCCGGTCGCCGCGAGCGCGCAGCCGACGGCTCCGGCGCCGGCCGCGAGCGGACAGGCCGCGGAGCCGGCGCCCTCGCCCGCCGACGAGCTGCAGGCGCGGCGCAGCGAGGTGGCAAGCGCGCGCGCTGCGCTCGAGGCGCAGCTCGCCGCTGCGCCCGGCGACACCGATCTGCAGGCGCGCGTCGCACACGAGGTCGAGCGGCTCTACCGCATCGATCGCCTGCTCGCCGAGCAGCAGGAGGCGCTTGGGCACGCGGCCGACCTGTCGCAGGCGATCGCGGAGGCCGACCGGCGACTCGCTGCGGATCCGCGCGCGCAGCTGAGCGCGGATCCGCCCTACCCGATCGCCCTGCTCGACTCGCTGCTCGACTCGGTCTATGCGCTGCGGGACCAGCGCGCTGCGCTCGAGAAGGCGCTCGACGACGCCCAGTCGCAGCTCGCGGCCGCGCAGCGCGCGCGCGACGAGAGCGAGCAGGCGCGCCGTCAGGCCAAGGAGGCGGCCGACACCGCGAAGGGGGACGCCGAGGCGGCTCGCGCGCGCCAGGCGCTGCGCGACGCGGAGCTGACCAGCCGCCAGGCTCGGGAGAGCGCGGCCCTCGCGGAACGCCAGCTCGACGGCGCCCGGCTCGAGCTCGCGCTCTCGCAGAAGAGCGAGTCGGCGGTGCTGCAAGCGGTCCGCTTCGTGGGGTCGCACCTCGCCCTCGCGCGCTCCGAGCTCGACGAGGCGATCGCTGCGATCGAGAAGCGCGACTTCGCGCTGCGCAGCGAGGTGGATCGCGCGAACGACGACGTCGCCGCGGCCGAGCGGCGGCTCGCGTCCGCGCAGAAGCGTCTCGACGCCGAAGCCGAGCCGGGCCCGGCGCTGGTGGCCGAGGTCGAGGCGCGGCGGATCGGGCAGCTCGCCGCGCAGCGCCGCGTGGCGTTCCTCGGCGAGGAGCAGGCGCGGCTCACCGCGCTGCGCAAGCTCTGGGAGCGGCGCGTGCGCGCGCTGCGCGGCGAGGTCTCGCGCGCCGAGCGCCGTGCCTGGCAGGACGAGATCGGGCAGCAGGCCGCGGAGCGCGATCGCGCGTCGCGGCTGGCCGAGGCGCGTCTCGGCGAGTTCCAGCGCGATCTCGATGCCGTGCGCGCGCGGCTCGGCGCAGCGGGCGCCGAGGCGCTGCCGGAGCAGCGCTGGCTGCGCGAGCAGGAGCACCAGCTGCAGGCGCTGGTCGACACCTATCGCGCGGGGCTCGCGGCTGGCGAGGAGAACGCGCGCCTCGAGCGCCGCACGCTGTACGCGATCACCGGCGGCGCCTCGACCCGCCTGGCGCAGCGGCTCGCAGACCTGCGCGACTCGGCGGCCGCGCTGTGGGGCCGCGAGCTGTTCGCCGTCGACGACCGACCGATCACCGTCGGCAAGGTCGTGACCGCGCTCGCGCTGTTCGGCCTGGGCTTCGCGGCCTCGCGCGCGATCGCGCGTAGCGTCGGCTACCTGCTGCGGCGTCGGGCGACGCTCGACGAGGGCGCGGCCTCGGCGATCCAGAGCCTGTCGTTCTACTTCCTGCTCGCGCTGTTCTTCCTGGTGGCGCTGCGCACCGTCAACATCCCGCTCACGGCGTTCACGGTGGCGGGGGGAGCGCTCGCGATCGGCATCGGCTTCGGCAGCCAGAACATCGTCAACAACTTCATCAGCGGCATCATCCTGATGGCGGAGCGGCCGATCAAGGTCGGCGACATCGTGGTGGTCGAGGGGAACTCGGGCCGGGTCGAGCACATCGGCCCGCGCAGCACGCGCATCCGCACCTTCGACAACACCCACCTGATCGTGCCCAACAGCCGCTTCCTCGAGCACAACGTGCTCAACTGGACGCTCTCCGACGATCTCGTCCGCACCAAGTTCAAGGTGGGGGTCGCCTACGGCTCGCCGACGCGCGTGGTCGAGGAGCTGCTGCGGCAGGTGCTCCGCAACAACGACGCGGTGCTGAAGAACCCGGCTCCGGCCGTGCTGCTCGTCGAGTTCGGCGACAACGCGCTGCTGTTCCAGGTCGAGTTCTGGATCCGCGTCGGGCCGCTGCTCGACAAGCGCGTGGTCGAGAGCGACGTGCGCCACGCGATCGACGACATCTTCCGCAGCCACGCCGTCGAGTTCGCGTTCCCGCAGCGCGACGTCCACCTCGACGCGTCGCGGCCGCTGCCGGTCCGCGTGGTGCCGCCGCCGGACGCTGGGAGCTAGCGCGTGCGCATCGCCGGCACCTCCGACCTCTTCGCCCGCCGTGGGCCTCCGCCGGGCTCGCGACCCGGCGTCCTGATGATCCCCGCGGACGCCGCGCCGACCCGGATCCGCGCGATGATCTACGGCGCGGACGGCTGCGAGGAGCGCGAGATCCGCAGCGCCGACGAGCTGGTCGCCGCCGCGCACGCCCCGGGCGGGTCCTGGATCGACGTGCAGGGCTTCGGCGACGGGGCCGTCTTCGACTGGATCCGCGACGGCCTCGAGGTGCACCCGCTCGCGGTCGCCGACGCCGTGAACGTGCCGCAGCGCCCGAAGTTCGAGGATTACGGCGACCGACACCTGATCGTGACGCAGATGGCAAACTTCGGTGACGACAACAGCCTCGAGCTCGAGCAGCTGACCCTGTTTCTCGGCCCGGGCTGGCTCGTCAGCGTGCAGGAGCGCCCGGGCGACTGCCTCGACGCGCTGCGGGAGCGCCTGCGCGGCGGCGCCGGCACGATCCGCCGCATGGGCCTCGACTACCTCGCCTACGCTCTCGTCGACGCCGTGATCGACGGCTACTTCCCGGTCGTCGAGGAGATCGCCGCGGTGCTGGTCGAGCTCGAAGAGGAGGTGCTCGCCCGGCCCGGTCGCGCGACGCTCTCGCGGATGCACACGGTGCGCCGCACGCTGATCGCGCTGCACCGCACGCTCTGGCGCGAGCGAGACTCGCTGACCCAGATGATGCGGGACGAGGCGGGCCCGTTCAGCCCGCCGGTGCGCGTCTATCTGCGCGACGCGCACGACCACGCGATGCAAGCGCTCGACGCCATCGACAGCTACCGCGAGATGACCGTCGGCCTGATGGACGTCTACCTCTCGAGCGTCAGCAACCGCCTGAACGAGGTGATGAAGACGCTCACCGTGATGGGCACGATCTTCCTGCCGCTCTCGTTCCTGGTCGGCGTCTACGGCATGAACTTCGAGGACATGCCCGAGCTCAAGTGGCGCTGGGGCTACCCCGCCCTATGGGCGCTGATGCTCGCCGTCGCGGGCGGTCTCGTGGCCTGGTTCTGGCGGCGCGGCTGGCTCGCGCGGGATTCGGCGGATCCCATCGATGAGGACTAGATCCCTACCCCTTCTTCCGCTCCAATTCCGCTGCCAGCTCGCGCACGCTCCGCTGCAATCCCACCATTTCCTCGCGCAGCCGCACGATCACCGCGGCGCCGGGGAGGTTCACGTCGAGGTCGTGCACCAGGTGGTAGGCCACGCGCGCGCGCTCGAGCATCTGGGCCGAGTAGCGGCCGGGCTGCTCGGCGGGGGCCTCGGCGCTGATGATGGCCTCGCGTTCGAGCTCCCAGGCGAACTCCTCGTCGATCTCGAGGATCTGGCAGATCTCGCGCAGCGTGTAGAGCGTCATCGCTTTCCCCGCAGGCGCGCGCGCACGTCGCGGCCGGCGTAGAGCGGCTCCATGCGCTTGGCGATCTCGTCGAGCGCCTCGCCCTTCGCGTCGGGCAGCTCCGCGACGAGCCGCACGTAGAGATCGCCGCGCCCCGCCTTGCCCTTGGCGGCGCCCTTGCCCCGCAGCCGCAAGCGCTGGCCCGGCTTCGAGTGGGGCGGGATGCGCACCGAGGCCGTGCCCTCGAGCGTCGGGACTTCGACCTCGGCGCCGAGCACGAGCTCCGGGATGGTGACGGGCAGGTCGAGCGCAAGGTCGGCGCCCTCGCGCGTGAAGAACGCATGCGGGCGGACGCGCAGCGTCAGGTAGAGATCGCCGGCGGGGCCGTTCTCGACACCGGGCTCGCCCTGCCCGGCGAGCCGGATGCGGGCCCCGTCGTCGGCGCCGGGCGGCACCTTGACGCGCAGGCCGCCGCGACCGGCGATCTGCACGCGCACCTCGCCGCCGAGCGCGGCGTCGGCGAACTCGACCTCGATCTCCGCGTGCGCATCGCGCCCGCGCATCGGCATGCTGCGCCACTCGCCGCGCGTGAAACGGCCCGCGCCGCCGAGGCGCGACAGCAGATCCTCGAGGTCGATCTCCTCGGCGAAGCCTTCGTGGGCCGGGCTGCGCCGCGCGCCCTCGGACCAGCGCCGGTAGGCGCGCGCCTGCTCGGGATCGAAGCCGGGCTGCACGCCCTGCGTTCCGAACTCGTCGTAGCGGGCGCGTTTCTCGGCGTCCGACAGCACGTCGTAGGCGAAGGAGATCTCCTTGAAGCGCTCCTCGGCCTTCGCGTCGTTGGGATTGACGTCGGGGTGGTGGCGCCGCGCCAGCCGGCGATACGCCTTGCGGATCTGGTCCTCGCTGGCGTCGCGCGCCACGCCGAGCGCGGCGTAGAGGTCCTTCTCCTCCATGGACGCGGAGGGTATCGGAGGCCGCCGCAGCGAGGTACCCTGATCCGCCCCATGCACTGGCTGCCCTGGGTCGTCTTCGTCCTGCTCGTCCTCGCGCTGCTCGCGCTCGACCTCGGGGTCTTCCGCCGCGACTCGCGCGCCTTGAACGTCCCCGAGGCGCTCGGCTGGGCCGCCTTCTACATCTCGCTCGGCCTCGCCTTCAACGTCCTGGTGTACTTCCTCTACGAGCATCACCTGTGGGGCATCGGGACCCACTTCGGCCACGCGCTCGGCGGGAAGAGCGCGGCCCTGCAGTTCTTCGCCGGCTTCCTGCTCGAGTACAGCCTCTCGCTCGACAACGTGTTCGTGATCGCGCTGATCTTCACGCACTTCCGCATCCCGCTCGCCTACCAGCACCGCGTGCTGTTCTGGGGCGTGATCGGTGCGCTGCTGCTGCGCGGCGTGATGATCGGCATCGGCACGGCGCTGATCGCGCGCTTCGCGTGGATCGTCTACGTGTTCGGCGGCATCCTGATCCTGACCGCGGTCCGCATGCTGATGGCGGGGCAGGAGGAGCTCGATCCCGAGAAGAGCTTCGTGATCCGCATCGCCCACCGGATCTATCCGGTGACGACCGACCTGCACGGCGAACACTTCTTCATCGACGTCGCCGGCCGCTGGGCGGCGACGCCGCTGTTCCTGGTGCTGCTGATGGTCGAGAGCTCCGACGTGCTGTTCGCCGTCGACTCGATTCCGGCGGTCTTCGCGGTGACGCAGGACCCCTTCCTGGTCTTCACCTCCAACGTCTTCGCGATCCTCGGGCTGCGCAATCTCTACTTCGCGATCGCACCGCTGATGGACAGCTTCCGCTACCTCAAGCTCTCGCTGGTCTTCATCCTCGCCTTCGTCGGCGTGAAGATGATCCTGTCGCACTACAAGCCGATCGACATCGACGTCTCGCTCTGGGTGATCGTGGGGATCCTCTCGGTCGGCGTGCTGGCCTCCGCGCTCGCCGCGGGCCGCGACGCGTCGCCGCCGCTCGCGGCGTCGGGCGACGAAGTCGAGTCGCTCTCGCACGTGACGCTGGGAGCCGCGCGCAAGATCGTCCTGCTGGCGGTCAGCTCGACGCTGATCCTGGTGTGCGCCGCGATGGTGGTGCTCCCCGGACCGGGGCTGATCGCGATCCCGTTCGGCTCCGCCGTGCTCGCCCTGGAGTTCGTGTGGGCGCGGCGGCTGATGCGGCGTCTGCGCAGCGAGGTGCGCTCGATCACCCGTTCGAGCGAGTAGCGCCGGTCAGTTCGCCGCGGTGGGCGCCTTCTCCGCCGCGCCGCCGTTGCGTGCGACGATCGAGAGCTTGATGCGGCCCGGCTCGACGTGCACGGGGACCCAGGGCTCGGGGTGGCGCACCTGGTCGGGCCCGATCTCGAAGGTCCGGCGCCCGAGCTGCGCGAGCAGCGCGTCGACGTGCGCCTCGGTCTTCGCCTTGGTGCCGACCAGGTAGACGCTGCGCCGCGGCCCGCGGAACACCACCTGCACCTCGGGCGGATCGACGCTCTCGAGCTCGAAGCCGGCCGGCAGGTTCTCGACGACGACCGGCACGCTGCGCTCGAACTCGGAGACGGTCGAGCCCGGCACGAGCAGCAGCCAGAGTCCACCCGACGCGGCGAGCGCGAGGAGCGCCTCGGGCCAGCGCGCGGCCGCGCCGCGCAGGCGCGTCACCCGGTCGCGGGTCGAAGGGCCGCGCTCGGCGAGGAAGCGGCGCAGCTCGCCGACGAGCGCCTCGGGTCCCGAGAGGCGCGCCAGGCGCCCGTCGCGCGCCACCGACACGATCCCGCGTTCCTCCGACACCACGATGCAGAGCGCATCGCTGCGCTCGGCGAGCCCGAGCGCGGCGGCGTGCCGGGTGCCGCCACCGCCGATCTGCACGGCGTCGGTCGAGAGCGGGAGGTGCAGCGCGAAGCGGCTGACGCGGTCGCCCTCGAGCACCACGGCGCCGTCGTGGCCCGGCGAGTGCTTGTCGAACAGCGAGAGCAGCAGCGGCTCGGAGAGGCGGCCGCCGAGCGGAATCCCGCCGGCGACGTGGCGATCGATCGGCTCGCGGCCGGGGATCACGACCAGCGCGCCGGTGCGCTCGGCGGCGAGCTGGCGCACCGCACCGACGAGCGCGTCGACGACGTCCGGGGGCGCGGCGTCCGTCTTGCGCCGCAGCCCCCACACCGCGATCTGCTCGAACAGGCGCCGCAGGTCCTCCTGGAACACGACCACCAGCACGAGCACCAATACGGCGAAGAAGCCCTGCAGGATCCACACCGTCATCTGCAGCTCGAGCTGCCTCGCCAGCAGGTAGAGGCCGGCGGCGATCGCGACGCCCGCGAGCGCGATGCGCGCCCGGGCGCGGCGCACGAAGGAGAGCGCCGCCCACAGCAGCGCGGCGACGATCACCACGTCGATCAGGTCGGTGATGCGGAACTCGGTGATGCGGAACTCGGGCACGATTCCTCGGCTCGGAGGCGAATGACGGCGGATCTAGCACCGTGGTAGCCTTGCCACAATGGCGGAGCAGGAGGCCTCGCTGGTCGCGGCGCTGCGCGCCGGCCGCGAAGACGCCTACGAGCAGCTCGTTCGCACCCACGCCGGCCGCTTGCTCGCGGTCGCGCGCCGGCTGCTCGGCGACGGCGAAGACGCCCACGACGCGGTCCAGGAGGCCTTCATCTCGGCGTTCCGCTCGATCGACCGCTTCGAGGGTGGCGCGCGGCTCTCGACCTGGCTGCACCGCATCGTGGTGAACGCGGCGCTGATGAAGCTGCGCACCCGGCGCCGCAAGCCCGAGGAGCCGATCGACGACCTGCTGCCGGCTTTCCTGGCCGACGGCCACCGCGAGAATCCGAACGGGCCCTGGCAGCCGGCCGCGGCGGCGGAGAGTCGGGAGGTCCGCGAGCTGGTGCGCCACTCGATCGAGCGCCTGCCCGAGAGCTACCGAACCGTTCTGCTGCTCCGCGACATCGAAGAGCTCGACACCGCAGAGGTGGCCGAGATGCTGCACGTCACCCCGGCCGTCGTGAAGACCCGGCTCCACCGCGCGCGCCAGGCGCTGCGCGCGCTGCTCCACCCGCATTTCCGTGCCGGCTCCGCGCGGGAGGGCGCATCGTGAGCGAATGCTCCCTCACCTGCAGCGAGTTCATCGACTTCATCATGGCCTGGCTCGACGGCGAGCTCGCGCCCGAGCCGCGCCGGGCGTTCGCCGAGCACCTCGCGCTGTGCCCCGACTGCGTCGACTACCTCGAGTCGTACCAGCGCACGGTCGCGCTCGGCAAGGCGGCCTGGGAAGCGCCCGGCGACGCGCCGGTGCCGGACGAGGTGCCCGAGGCGCTGGTGCAGGCGGTGCTCGCGGCACGGCGGGGGAAGGGAGCATGACGCCGATCTCGCTGGCCGCGAGCGACCCCGACGCAAAGGGCGTTGCCGCGCGGCGCGCGGCGCTGCTGCGCGGCGCGCTGGTCGCCCTCGGCCTGGCGGCGCTGGTCGCGCTCGGCCGTCAGGCTGGCGGCGCGATCCCGGCGTTCGCCGCGTGGGTCGAGCGGCAGGGCGCGTGGGGACCGATCGCCTTCGTGCTCGGCTACGCGCTCGCCACCGTCGCCTTCGTGCCCGGTGCGCTGCTGACGCTGGCGGCGGGGGCGATCTTCGGCCTCGCGCGCGGCACCCTCTACGTCTTCGCGGCGGCGACGCTCGGCGCCGCGCTCGCCTTCCTGGCGGCGCGCTACGCGGCGCGGCCGTGGGTCGAGAGGCGGCTCGCGGCGAGCCCGCGCTTCGCTGCGATCGACCGGGCGATCGGCGCGCAGGGGCGGCGCATCGTGTTCCTGCTGCGGCTCTCGCCCGCCTTCCCGTTCAACCTGCTCAACTACGCGCTCGGCCTGACGCGCGTGCGCTTCCTCGACGCCACGATCGCCTCGCTCGGCATGCTGCCCGGTACGCTGCTGTACGTGTACTACGGAAAGCTGGCGGGCGAGGTCGCGGCGCTCGCGGGCGGCGCCCCGCCCGCGGCGAAGGGACCCGGCCACTATGCGGTGCTCGGACTCGGCCTGGCCGCGACGATCGCCGTGACGACGATCGTGACGCGCATCGCGCGACGCGCCCTGAACGAGGCCACCGCGGGCGCGGAAGACCCGGCATGACCGCGACACAATTCCCGGTCGACGCCCACGACGAGGCGCTGCTCGCGAGCGTGCGGCCGAGCGGCTGGCGCAACCCCGAGCCGGCCCCGCGCTACAACCTCGTCGTGGTCGGCGCGGGCACCGCCGGCCTCGTGACCGCGGCCGTCGCGGCTGGCCTCGGCGCGCGCGTCGCGCTCGTCGAGCGCGACCGCCTCGGCGGCGACTGCCTGAACGTCGGCTGCGTGCCCTCCAAGGCCGTGATCCGGACCGGGCGGCTCGCCGCCGAGGCGCGCGCGGCCGAGCTGGTCGGCCTGGCGCCCGCGCCGGGCTCGCGGCCGGACTTCGCCGCGGCGATGCGCCGCATGCGCGAGGTGCGCGCCGGCATCGCCCCGCACGACTCCGCCGAGCGCTTCCGCGATCAGCTCGGCGTCGACGTGTTCCTCGGCGCGGGCCGCTTCGTCGCCCCCGACAGCGTCGAGGTCGACGGCCGCCGGCTGCGCTTCCGCCGCGCGGTGATCGCGTCGGGTGCGCGCGCCGGGGCGCCGCCGGTGCCGGGGCTCGCCGAAGCCGGCTACCTCACCAACGAGACGGTGTTCTCGCTGCGCGAGAGCCCCGGGCGGCTCGCGGTGATCGGCGGCGGACCGATCGGCTGCGAGCTCGCCCAGGCGTTCCGCCGGCTCGGCGTCGAGGTCACGCTCTTCGAGATGGGCGAGCACCTGCTCGAGCGCGAGGATCCGGACGCCGCCGAGGTCGTGCAGCGCGCGCTGGCGCGCGACGGCGTGCGGCTCGTGCTCGGCTGCAAGCTCGACAAGGTCGAGCGCGACGCGCGCGGCAAGACGCTGCACTACGGCTCGAGCGCCGGCTCCGGCGCCGTCACGGCCGACGAGATCCTGGTGGCCGCCGGCCGCGTGCCCAACGTCGAGGGGCTCGGCCTCGAGGCCGCTCGGGTCGCCTTCGATGCACGCCTCGGCGTGAAGATCGACGACACGCTGCGCACCACGAACCGCAGCATCCTCGCGGTCGGCGACTGCGCGATGGCGTGGAAGTTCACGCACGCCGCGGACGCCGCCGCCAAGCTCGCGGTGCAGAACGCGCTGTTCTTCGGCCGCAAGCGGCTCTCGAGCCTGGTGATGCCCTGGTGCACCTACACGGATCCGGAGATCGCGCACGTCGGGCTCTACGAGCGCGAGGCGCGCGAGCGCGGCATCGACATCGACAGCTACACCGTCCCGCTCGAAGGCAACGACCGGGCGCGCTGCGACGGCGAGACGGAAGGCTTCGTGCGCATCCACGCCAAGCGGGGCGGCGACGCGATCCTGGGCGCGACGATCGTCGCGTCGCACGCCGGAGAGATGCTCTCGCTGCTGACGACGGCCATCGTCGGCAAGGTCGGCCTCGGGCGCCTGGCGGGCGTGATCTTCCCGTATCCGACGCAGACCGAGGCCGTGAAGGCGGCCGCCAACCTCTACATGCGCGGGCGCCTGACCCCCGGCGTGAAGCGGCTCTTCGAGCGCTGGATGCGCCTGCTGCGCTGAGCCACCATCGGGCCATGCCGCCCGCCGTCTCGGCCGTTCTCGTGGAAGCCTTCCGCCACGACGGCTTCGCGGTCGTGCCCGGCCTGCTGAGCGACGCCGAGCTCGACCGCTTCACGCCGGCGGTCGACCGCGCCGTCGCGGAGCGCACCGCGCACGATCGCCGCCGCCTCGACGAGAAGTCGCGCTACGAGCAGTCGTTCCTGCAGTGCATCAACCTCTGGGAGGACTACCCCGAGCTGCGCGCGCTCACCTTCCACCCGCGCATTGCCGAGTGCGCCGCGCGTCTGATCGGCGCCGCCTGCATCCGGCTGTGGCACGACCAGGCGCTCTACAAGGAGCCGGGTGGCCGCGAGACCGACGCGCACCAGGACCATCCGTACTGGCCGATCGAGCAGACCGACGCGCTCACCGCCTGGATCCCGCTCGACGGCTCGACGCGCGAGGCCGGCTGCATGGGCTACGTGCCTGGCTCGCATCGCGCCGGCCTGCGGAGGTTCGTCAACATCTTCATCGGCCAGCCCGAGGACGTGCTCGCGCGGCCCGAGCTCGCCGGCGCGAAGCCCGTCTTCGTGGAGGTGCCGCGCGGCAGCGTCGCCTATCACCACGGCCTGACCGTGCATCTCGCGCACCCCAACCGATCGCCTCGCGTGCGGCGCGTGCACACCGCGATCTTCTTCCGCGACGGCTCGACGCGTGCCCGGATCGGCATCCACCAGTCGGTGGACCGGGCGGGGATCGCGCCCGGCGAGGCGATCCGCAGCGACGCCACCCCGATCGCGTGGCCGCGCGAGCCCGGCGACTACCCGCCGGCGCCGACCTCCCGCATCCCGGCGGGCTCGCTCGGCAGCCACGTCTGGCCGCCGGCGGCGATCGCGCGGTGAGCGACCTCCCGTACCGCTTCTACGCCGCCGAGATCTCCTACTTCTCGGGCAAGGTGCGCCCGGCGCTGCGCATGAAGCGCGTCCCGTTCGTCGAGCAGCTCCCGACGCCGGCGGCCTATCGCGAGGTGATCCGGCCGCGCACCGGGCTCGCCTTCATCCCCGTCGTCGTGACCCCCGACGACGAGGTCTGGCAGGACACCAGCGACATCCTCGACGCGCTCGAGATGCGCCATCCCGAGCCGGCGCTGGTTCCGGCCACGCCGGTGCAACGCATCGCGGCGTACCTCTTCGAGCTCTACGCCGACGAGTTCTGCGTGCTCCCGGCGATGCACTACCGCTGGAGCTTCCCCGAGAGCGAGCGCAAGGCGCGCGGCGACTTCGCGGCCATGACCGGCGATGCGGCGGGCGCCGGCCGCTTCGCCGATCGCATGAAGGGCTCGATCCCGCTGCTCGGGGTCGTGCCCGCGTCGATCCCCGCCATCGAGGCGCACACGGCCGAGCTGCTAGACGCGCTCTCCGCGCACTTCGCGGCGCAGCCGTGCCTGCTGGGCGAGCGCATGTCGCTGGCCGACTGCGCCCTGATGGGCCCCCTGTATGCGCACCTCTATCTCGACGCGGTGCCCGGCCTGCTGCTGCGCGAGCGCGCGCCGCGCGTGTGTCACTGGATCGAGCGCATGAATCACCCTGACCCGACGGCGCCGGGCGCGTGGCTCGCGGACGACGCGCTGGCGCCCACCCTGCGGCCGCTGCTCGAGCTGATCGGCCGCGACGCGATCCCGCTGCTGCTCGACAACGCGCGCGCCTTCGAGGCGTGGGCGGACGCGAAGCCCGCGGATCTCGACGAGCCACCGCGCGGCGTGGGCGCGCACCCGACACGACTGCGCGGCGCCGCGTTCTCCCGCTACACCAGCCCTTACGGGCTCTGGATGCTGCAGCGTCCGCTCGACGCCTACCGGGCGCTCGGCGACGCCGGGCGCGGGCGCGTCGACGCCGCGCTCGCCGGGACCGGCTGCGAAGCGCTCTTCGCCTACCGCCCCCGGCACCGGCTCGGCAAGCGGCGCTTCAAGCTCTGCTTCACCCCCGGGTCATGACGCCGGCGGATCCAGCCGGAAGAACCAGGTGCTCTCCGGGTCGCCGTGACCCGCGTGGTACTTGTCGCTGACCCCGTCGATCAGTTTGCGGATCTCCGCCGCATCGGTGACGCGCGCGGCGCGCCGCTCGTAGACCCTGCCGCCGACGCGCAGCCGCACGCGCGGGTCGGCCACGACCTGCGCGGGCCACTTCTTCTTCGCCGCGAACGCCGAGGGCACGTAGACGGCGTTCCCGTCGCGCAGCACCCAGACGTGCACGCTGCGCGGGTGCGCGGAGTCGACCTCGAGATCGATGCCGTTGGTGCGATCGAGGAAGCTCCAGTCGGGCTCGGGCCCGCGCTCGACCGCGCCCTGGAACGGGCCGCCGGGGAAGGGCCCGAGCGGCCCGTCGTGGAAACGCGCGGCGAACGCGATGGCCATCCCCATGGTGGCGAGCAGGCCGATGCCCAACGCCGCGACTCGAAGCACACGTCCCATCGGAGCCTCCCTCGACGAGTGGATCAGTGGAAGAGCGGACCGTGGAGCAGGCGGAATACCACGGCGAGCGCGATCCCGACCGCCACCGGGAGCACGCCGAGCTCGCGCAGAGCGCGCGCCGTGTCGCGCCCGCTGAACGGCAGGAACGGCGTCGCGGCGCACCAGGCGCGGTACGCGGCGCCCTGCGTCACGAGCTTGCGGCGGTCCTGATGCGCGCTTCCGATCAGCGCGAAGATCGGGAAGCCGGCCCAGAAGACCGCGTCGGACGCGAAGCCGTTGACGAGCACGTGCAGCAGCCCGAACAAGCCGAGCCCCATGAAGACCGGGTGGCGCGTGAGGAGCTGGACGCCGCGCGGCTGCGACGGTCGCCGCTCCTCGGGCAGCCCCACCACGGCCGGGCTCGGCTGCACCAGCCCGGCCGCGACGAGCGTCCAGGCGACGGCCTGCAGCACGTAGATCGCCGCGAGCCCGGCGTTGCCGAGCGGGAGCGCCCAGAGCTCCGCGCCCTGGTGGCGGTGGACGATGTAGAACCAGAAGAGCGCGGTGAAGACGGCGAGCGCGATCAGCGAGTAGGCGCCGAGGAAGGGCTGCTCGCCGAGCGCCGTGACCAGCCGCGGGCGCAGCCGCAAGCTCGAGAGCCCCATGTGCGTGGCGGCGAACAGCAGCCAGAGCGAGGCGATCACGACCGGAGCGGACATCGGCGACACCTCCGGGCGCGGGTGACGGCCGGCAGTGTATCACCGCCGGGTGCCTACCAGCCCTGAATCTTCGCGGCCTCCTCGCGCAGCGCGCCGGGCCCGCCGAGCAACTGCCGGTCGAAGCCGACGCGTTTGAACCACAGGTGCA